>ERZ827363.302-NODE-302-length-53428-cov-4.972364_pt1 | contig 53428 bp, 51 predicted proteins | sample MGYA00519776_ERZ827363 | MGnify/ENA primary metagenome ERZ827363 (study PRJEB31778, sample SAMEA3449288) | human gut metagenome | biome: human gut; feature: human-associated habitat; material: faeces | place: United Kingdom | collected 2010/2012 ... | reverse complement strand
TGAGTCCGGAAATTATACCATGACGGAGAAAGATTTCGTATTACCGTTGCCGGACGTGGAATTGGAATTCGGTAACAGATTGTCTGAACTTTATAAATAGAAAGGTATGAAAGCAAAGATATTGGCATTGATCATAGGGTTGGGAATGGGATTGGTGTTCTGTTCCTGTGAAAAAGACCTCGAAAAGTATTCGGGTACGGACTATATACGTTTTGTATCGGTGTTTGAAAAGGACAGTGTGGATTATAATTTCGGATTGGCTGGAAAGACAACGACAGATCGTATTGGCATAGAAGTGAAAGTGACAGGCGAAGTGTTGGATTATGACCGCGAATATAAGGTAAAGGTAAATCCGGCAAGTACGGTTCAGGAAGGGGTGCATTTCAATATTCCGGCGCAAAACTGTAAGTTGCGGGCCAATCGGGTTACGGATACACTTTGGGTTGAAGTGATGAATACAGAAGAATTGAAAGCGGAAAAATTGTATCTGCAGTTGGATTTGGTGGAGAGTGCCCATTTTAAATTGTGTTTCCCGGAGAGTAATAGTTGTAAAATATATCTGACTGATCGGATCGTTCGGCCCGGATGGTGGGATGAGTGGCATGAAACCGAAGGATTGGGTAGTTATTCTGAAACGAAATATCGTTTGTTTATCCGGATTAGCGGTACTTTTGATTTGGAAAATATTGCTTATCCGGAAAAGAGGGCCGCTATCCTGAAGTTTAAATATTATCTGGAAGAAGAAGCCGCTCAGGGACGGGTAATCATGGATGAGAATAATCAACCTATGCAGGTGAAGATGGTGGGATAGTAATAAAGGGGTACCAATTAAATTTAGATCGAGTTATGAATAAGATATATATATTGTTACTGGCATTACTGGTAATGGCCGGTTGCTATAAGGATAAAGGAAATTATGATTATAAAACAATGTATGCAATTGAAATTGATGGGATCGATGAAAGTAAAAAATATGAACTCTGGTTTGGAGAACCTTTTACGATGCCGGAACCGATTATTCGTTTTACCGATAGTACACAGGCACATGATGATCTATCCTATCAATGGAAGCTGGATACGTTTGTGGTTTCTACTGAAAAATGTCTGAATGTTACTTTTGGGATAGAACCCCAAGGGTGGAATGATATTTTCGGTGCTTTTATCGTTAAAGACGAACGTACGGGAATCTCATATAGTCAGCGTTTTCGGGTGACTTTGCTAAGTAATTTTACGAATGGTTGGATGTGGATGACTGAAAATCAAGGAAAAGCGGAGTTGAACATGTTGGCGAGCAGTAAAAAGTTTTTTCAGAATGTTTATACGGCGGTTAATAACAGGGAATTGGGGCCTAAAGCTTATGGAGTGGTAGAACATTTTGATGCCGGTTTGAATGCAAACGGTGTATTGGTGATGGCCGGAGGGCCGGGATCGGACGGACCGGTAGAATTAGACTGGAGTAACCTTCGGAAAGAGGTGTGGACCGGAGAGGAATTTGTCGGCGGAAGCTTGCCGGAAGATTTGCAAGAAATTAAGGCAGCTTGTTTTATAAAGAATTATTCCTGTTTGGTTTCCGGGTCCGGGAAATTGTATGTCCGTTATTCTCCCGGAGGGTATTTGTACCAGGACCGGTATCCGGATTTTCCTTTCTACGGGGATTATAAGCTCTCTTCTGTGGTGGGGTATAGTTTCCCTCCTGATTATAATGTTGCTTTATTTTATGAAGAAAATGAAGGAAGATATTTGTTTTTGGATAACGGAGAGTTACGGGGATTAGATCAGGTGGAGGATGCGGGACAAAAATTCAGCCTGGTTGATCCTGATAAAGAGTTGATCTATCTGGCTCCGGCTTCTCAGCAGCAGGGGAAGAGTTTGTTTTATGCCGTTTTGCGGGATAAGTCGGATGGAAAATATTATACTCAGCGTTTTCAATTCGGGATCGTGGGAGGACAACCGACATTGACAACAATTGCACAGGATGTATTTCCGGCAGTTGTGAATGAAAAGACCCGTTTTGCAGTGGGATATACAACGAAGGAGGCTTATTATTCTCAGGGAGCACAAATTTTCCGGTATAATTTTGAATTGAACGATACTCCGGTAGCTGTAGCCGATTTTAAAACAGGAACAATAACAGCTTTTACCCTTGATTCTTATGGAGAACAGTTCGGTGTGTGTGTACAAAATGGAAATACTCATGACTTCTATTGGACGAGTACGGATGGACAGGAGTTCGAGCATGTGAAACAAATTCTCGGAGAAGTCAAAGGTTTGATATATAAATCGGGTGGTTCTTGGAAGTATGAATAATATCTAATGGAATAAAATTTGATGAGAAGATTAGTTGTTTTATTTTGTCTGTTCTTGTTGTGTATACAGGAAATATATGCACAACAGCAGGTGTCTGATGAGCTGCGTGCTTATAATGATTATCTATTGAGTTTATCCTGCTATAAAGCTTCGGGTGAGTTGAATATGGCTATCGGTGAGAAGTTTATGGAGGGAGATATTGCCGGAGTACGCCGGCTGTCGGCAGAGAGAGAAAAGTTATTGATGCAATCCATTGATAGTGTATTGGCTTTCCGTGCAGATGCCAAAAAAAGTGAAGCGGCGGCACAGTTGGTTACCCGGTTGGTATTTAATCTGGGATTTGAAAATACCGGAAAAGTATTGAATCGGTTTGAACCGGGATTTGATCCTTTGTGTTTACAGGAAGTGAGACAAAGTTTAGAGAAGGAGAGTAAAGTGCGTCCGGGAATGCCTGCTGCCGATTTTAAGGTGTTCGACCGGGAGGGAAAAGAGTATACCTTGGCTAGCTTTAAGGGAAAATATATTTTTCTGGAATTCAGTGCATCCTGGTGTAGTTGGTGTAAGAAGGAAATTCCTTCCATCCGGCAGGCTTATGAACGGTTTAAAGATAGTGTGGTGTTTATCACCATTCATTTAGATGATAACCGGGATAAATGGTTGAAGGACCTGGAAACTCATGCTGTGCCCTGGTATTGCCTGACAGATCTGAAAGCCTGGAAGAGTCCGGTGGCTAAGGCATATAATATTGCCGGAGTGCCTAATTGTTTTATCATTGGTAAAGACGGTTTGATCAAGGCGAAGGAGTTGCGCCGGGAAGAGATTACGCAACAGTTGGAAAAGTTATTGGCTGCCGGCAAAGGAATTCAATTCAGGACCGGTAGTTTTCAGGATGCTTTACAAGAGGCTGAAGCGACGGGTAAACTGATCTTTTTGGATGGTTATACTTCGTGGTGTGCTCCTTGTAAAATGATGAATACTACTGTCTTCACCGATCCGGAAGTGGGGCACTTCTTTAACGAGCATTTTATCAATGTTAAATTTGATATGGAAAAGGGCGAGGGACGGGAGTTATTGAAGCGTTATGGGATGCAGGTATTTCCAACTTATTTATTGCTGGATGCAGCAGGGAACGAGGTACACCGGGTCGTTGGCGGACATGATGCCGGTGAATTTATCCGGCTGATCCGGGAAGGAATGGATCCGGAAAATTCGATTGCAGGGATGCAGAAACGTTATGAAACAGGTGACCGGGAGGCTGATTTCCTTCGCCGGTATATTACGACTTTGGGGGGGGGATATCGGTTTGATAAAATTCCGGCCGTATTGGATGAGCTTTGCCGGAAAAATGGAGAGACGGTTAACGAAGAGGACTGGCAGCTGATTCGGCGTTACCTGTCGGATCCTTCGTCGTATACATTCCATTTTGTCGCAAAACACCGGGAATTATTTACTGCCTATATTGCTCCGGAGGAACTGGAAGCATGGATTCAGAAAGTACTTTACGTTCCGGTATTCAATACTGTCAACAGTCTTGTATTTGATGAGAAAGAATATGATGCCGGACGTTTTAAGACTCTGAGGAAGGATATCAAAATTGTTCGGCCGGAACGGAAAAGTTATTTGTTGTCCATATTGGATTATTACGATGCATTTCGGATGGATAAAATGGATAAAGTACTTTCTATTTTTAAAAAACAATTTATGTCCCTTCCTGCTTCGGACCGTTGGGGATTGACGATGCAATTAAATGCGATGTTGTGTGCAAAAGGAAATAAAGCTCAGTGTGAAGAAGGATTACATATATTCCGTCAGCTTTTTAATCCGGTTGATCCTATACTGAAAAATTTTGAAAATGCTTTGAATAAACGGATCGGTTCGTTATAGATCACGGAAATGTGGCGATTGTGTGGAGCCCCCACACAATCGCTCCCGTTTCTGGTGCGCTGTATTATACTTTTGAATACAATCTTATCGGCTATTCGGGCTTCTTACCTTTGTATCCCGGCCGGGCACTGAGTTGAGTCCTGGTAAACTCAGAAAGAAAACTTATAGGTTAGCTGGAAACATTTTTTTGTTGAACCTTAGGACTGGTTTTGTGTTGTTGTTTTTATTTCTTTCATTTGTGATATAAAAGGCAGATGCATGATGGAAAACCAGTATTGTTATAAATATCCCCGTCCCGCGTTGACGACCGATCAGGTTATCTTTGGATTCGGCGAGGGGGAGTTGAGGGTATTATTGATCCGGAGAGGGAACGAACCGTTTAAAGGGAAATGGGCTTTGCCGGGAGGTTTTATGGATATGGATGAAGATGCAGAAACCTGTGCCCGCAGGGAGTTGGAAGAAGAAACCGGATTGAAAGTAGTGAATTTCGAACAATTATATGCTTTTTCGGATGTCGATCGTGATCCTCGTTATCGCGTTGTCAGTATCGCTTATTATGCTTTGGTCAGATGGGAGGATTGTAAAGTGAAGGCAGGGGACGATGCCGATAGGGCCCAATGGTTTCCTTTGTCCGGAATACCGCCCCTGGCATTCGATCATCGACGAATTCTGCAAATGGCTGCCGACCGATTAAAGTTAAAAGCCCGGTATCGGCCGATCGGGATCGATCTGTTGCCCCCTGAATTTAAGATGGCCGATCTTCGGCATTTATACGAATCGGTTTTACAGTGTACACTCGACCGGGATAATTTTCGTAGAAAGATGGTAGGGACCGGATTATTGGTCGATGCAGAACAGGAAAATCGGGCGAAGAACGGTAGGAAGGTCAGGTATTATCGCTTTGATCGGGTAAAATATCGGTATTTTACGGAAAAGGGTTTTTATTTAAAATGGGAATAATGAAGATTACCCGGATTCAGGCGGAAGCTGGGGGTATGGAAGCCTAAGGTCGACGGACAAGTGGTGCCGGACTATTTAAAGGCATTATGTACATACGATCTGGCCTGAGCCTTTAGGTGCCCGTTTTACAACGACAACGGCGCTGAGGTCGAATTTTTAATCGAAGGCATATGATAATCAAAGATTTTACAGATAACGATCTCTACAAATTTACAACGATGAATGCCATTCAGAAGAAATTTCCGGATGCCGAAGTCGTATATCGTTTTGTCAACCGGGGAGAAACCGATTTCCCGTCAGGATTTGCCGAAGCTTTACAGGCAGAAGTGGAAGAGATGCGCGGATTGACTTTGACCGACGAGGCCGAACGGTTTATGCGGCGAAAATGTTATTATTTCGATTCTGTATTTTTCGATCTCTTGAAAGGATATCGTTTCGATCCTTCAGAAGTAAGGATTCTGCAAAATGGGGGTAGCCTGGAACTCGAGATCCGTGGATTATGGTATCGTACGGTACTCTGGGAGGTCCCTTTAATGGCGATGATATCGGAACTTTATTTTCAGATGACCGGCCAGTTTGCCCGGCAGGTGGAAGAAAAAGCGATCCATAAAGCCCGTCGTTTTGCAGAGATCGGTGCAGAAATATCGGAATTCGGCACACGGCGCCGCTTTTCATTCGAGGTACAGGATCGGGTGATCGGAATATTGAAGGAGTATTCCGGCAAATACTTGAAAGGGTCCAGTAATGTATGCCTGGCGATGAAGTATAACCTTACTCCTATGGGAACTCATCCCCACGAATGGTTTATGTACCATGGGGCACATTATGGCTATCGGTCTGCCAATGCTCTGGCTTTGGCTAATTGGGTGGATGTGTATGACGGGCATTTGGGGATAGCCTTGACGGATACCTATACAACCGATAACTTTTTCAGCAGTTTCGATACGCAGTATGCTAAGCTATTCGACGGGTTGCGTTGGGATAGCGGTGATCCTTATGTATTTACCGAGAAAGCTTTGAAACATTACCGGGAGAAACGGATCGATCCGCGGACAAAGACCGTGGTCTATAGCGATGCTCTCGATCTGGAAGGGGTAGAAAATATTCGCTCCTTTGTGAACGGACGATTACATGATGTTTATGGGATCGGTACTTTCTTGTCTAATGATGTCGGAGTAAAACCGCTGAACATGGTAATCAAAATGTTCGAGTGTAAACCTCAGGGAGGAAAAGAATTTTGGCCTGTCGTAAAGCTTTCCGATGTGGAAGGTAAACATACGGGTGACCCGAAGGAAATAGCCCTTTGCCAGGGATTGTTAAGGATTTGAGCGGATAAAACGGTAATGACGGATAAACGGTCACTACACTGGAAATTGGAGGGGCGATAGATTACACTTATTCGATCGTAGCTTTTGCCGGCATCGTAAAATGCGGAATTTTAGTTTGCCGGACGATCCTGTTCGCTGGAGGTATCGCTATGCAGATGGGCCAGAAGAAGTTGGGAATGTTGTAATGAACGGATGAAATTGCAGCGTTCATATTCGTTTTCACAGAGTTCTTGTAATATTTCGATCGATTTGCGGTAACATTGCTCTGCTTTCGGATAGTTTTTTAAATGTACTTCATAAAGTTTTCCCAGGCTTCGCTGGCATTGTGCCGTTGCAGGACGATACCGGTATATATCTTCCCGGTCGAATTCGGATCGGGTATCCAGACTGGCCGAATACAGCCGTTCCGCCGAATTGAAGCGTCGCATGTCGACATATAGATTGCCTAACCGCCATTGGGTTATTGCTACATCTTCGAGGTAAATCCACCAATAGTTTTCTGCCAGTTTCTTTTGTATTTCCAACATTCGCAGTAATATTTGTTCGGAAAGTTCCAAACGATTCGAACGGTTGTATAGGTTTACTAAAAAGTCCATAATCTTCAATTTATGACTCTGTATGATGATTCTGCGCCCTGAATATTTTTCGTAGTTCTCCAATGCCTGAAGAAATAACTTTTCAGCTGAATGGTAATCTTTATAATCATACCAGTAAATTTGAGCCAGATTAGCTTGTAATTCGGCTATTTTAGGGCGATAGACGTTGGGCCTTCGGGAGAGGTTGGATCGGTATTCGGCGATATGGTTATGGATTGTTGTGATCATTTGTTGTATTGAGTCGATTTCGGTATTTTCTTGAAATAATATTTCGGATGTCATAATTTTAAGATTTTTTAATCGATGGTTTTTACTTTTTGTCGATAAATCTATTTACGGGCTGATAGATGAGGATATGTCAAAGAACGATATAAACCGGACCCATTACGGATCTTGGTTTCACTTCAAACAGTGATAAATAAATTTAACGGTAACTGGCAGTCCGGATATCCGGCGGTATCCGGACAAACAATTTGACTGCGGTGGTATTTTCGTGGCAAAGATAGTGATTATTTTTTATACAAAGAAAGTTTTTTCAATGACATTAGGCGTTAACTTGATTAGCGGGAGATTCGTATATGCTTTGTTAATCCTGTCGGAGAGATATTAAAAGTGTATATTTACAAAACATTTTCCTTTGAAGAAATACCGGAGGCACAAAAGTTGATGGAAGTTGGAAAAGTGGTGGTGAGAGTAGGAAAGAAGACTTCTGAGGAGTGAAGATTGAATTTTTAGAATAGGAGAAAATGAATATCGATTTAAGTCCGATCGACCGCCGGAAAGTAAAAAATCTGGGTGAGGTTTTGGAGATGAATAATGAGGTGCTGGGATTAATGAGCAGATATCTTACGGTATGTCCTGATTTTATCACGAAAGAACTGATAGAGGGGATCACCGGTGAGTGTGAAATTACGTTAGCAGAAGCCTATACCAGCTTGTTGGTCGCTGCTTGTGGACTGGATGTGGAAAATAATCCCCGGGATCGTTATCTGTCGACAGCTTATCTGAGGTCCGGTATCCGCCGGCTCGATCCGCAGGAATATCGGATGAATCCTTATTACCGGCAAATTCGGATTCCTGAAGCTCATTTTGGAAATTGGAAGCTGACCATTGAAAAATATAAACCCTATGAAGCGTTTGTTTGTGATGATATCCGGACCGATGAAGAGTTGAAAGAAATTCCACAGATCGGATTTTTCGATACGGAATTTTCATTCCCGGCAGTCATGGAGGACGGGCAGGAGTGGATGGCTATTAAACCGAATGAAATAGAAACCATGCGGCAACCCATAGCCAGGGCAGCGGGGCAGGTTGTTGCTTTCGGACTCGGAATGGGGTATTATGCTTTTATGGTTTCTGAAAAACCGGAAGTGAAAACGCTGACTATTGTCGAAAGGGACGAAAATGTCATCGCTCTGTTCCGGGAGCATATCCTTCCTCAATTTCCTAAAAAGGAGAAGATCGATATCGTTCGGCAAGATGCTTTTGAGTTTGCGACGAATTGCATGTCCGACGGCTATTACGACCATGCTTTTGTGGATTTATGGCACGATGTATCCGACGGATATCCTCTTTACAAGCAAATGAAAGCTTTGGAAAAAAATAGTCCGAATACCCTTTTTTCTTATTGGATCGAGGATTCTTTGCTTTCTCATCTGCGTTGGGAATTATTTCACCGGATGTCGGATCTGCTTTCAGCGACTGCACCTGCCGGAGAGCCAGTCATCCTCCGGCCGGTATATACTTACGAGCAGTTTGTCGCTTGTCTTCGCAATCCGTTTTTACGGAAGCTGGCAGGGACCGGGCTTTTATAATTGATATAGAGTGAGAAAATAAAAAGGATAGTTATATGAAAAGACGTTTGTGTCCGCAATGTAAAATACCGAATTTCTATGTGTTGAACGAGAAAAAAGAACGGCGTTTGGTGTTTGTGACAGTTGAGTTTGAGGTTATTGCCGCCAAGGAGGGGGAGAGTCTCGAAGGGTTCGACCTGACTGTGATTTATTGTTTGGGATGTTCCTGGAGCGGTTCACCTCGTCGTACGGTACGTTATTGAATATAAGATGGTTTAATAATTTGAAATCGGAATACGATGAAAAAAGTAAAGATAACGGTGTTGAAAACCACTTTGGACGAAGAGTTGGTAAAAGAGTACGGAGCAGAAGGTTTGAAGGCTTGTCCGATGTTAAAAGCCGGGCAGGTATTTTATGCCGACTATGCTAAACCCGAGGGCTTTTGCGATGAGGCCTGGAAAGCGATCTACCAATATGTTTTTGCGCTTTCGCATGGAGCGGGTGAAACATTGTTTTATTATGGCGACTGGATCAGAAAACCCGGGGTAGCTATATGTTGTTGTAATGACGGTTTGCGTCCTGTCATATTTAAACTGGAAGCGACCGAAGAGGAATCGGTTATCGACTATACGCCGGTGAGGTAAGAAGTGAGTTTACCCCTAAAGGATCGATAAGCGGTTGTGTCAACCTGGGTGGTTGGGTTTACAGATCGCTGACCGGTCGGGCCCTGCGAGGGACACTGATCCCCACAAGCCTAAAGGCATGGCTTGTGGGGGGGGGGAGGGAGCTATTCCAGGTATCTCTTGAGCATAGCAGCTGAAAAAAGGATCAGGGAACGGGTAGGAGGTAAAGTGGCGAATCCGTTGAGCATCCCCCAATCGTGGATCACGCCGTTGAAACGGATGGTGGTGACATCAACACCTGCTTCGTCGAGACGACGGCCCAGGGCTTCTCCCTGGTCTCGAAGGATATCGTTTTCTGCAACTTCGATCAAGGTGGGAGGAAGACCTTGTAACTCTTCGGTAGAGGCTTGTACAGGAGAAAGATGAGGATTCAGGCGGTCGTCTTGCTCGGTAAGATATTGGTCGAACATCCATTGCATCAAGGGAATGGTTAGGAAACGTTGCTCTCCGTAGAGATCATAGGATTCCCAGTCGAAATTCGCGTCCGTTACCGGCCACATCAGGATTTGTACCTTGATTTCAGGCCCTTTTTGCTCTTTGGCCAGCATACTGGTGACGATAGTCATATTGCCCCCGACGCTGTTGCCGACGATACCGAGGCGGTGACCGTCTACATGAATTTCATCCCCATGCTCGGCCACCCAACAGGTCGCTGCATATATTTCATCGATCGCTTGTGGAAATTTGGCTTCGGGCGAAGGCGTGTAATTGACGAACACACAGGCGTAACCGGACTCGACTACCAGATCACGGGCCAGACGTTTGTGGGTGGGGTAATCTCCTAATACCCAGCCTCCACCGTGGATGAAGATGAATACCGGTAACTTTTCCTTAGAACCTTGAGGACGGAGGATATTCAGACGGAGCATGTGATCGTCCACTGTGATTGTTTTTTCCGATTCTTCAATGCCGGAAAGGTCTGTTTTTACGCTGGCTTGTGCTGTTACCAACACCTTTCTGGCTTCCGGAACAGAGAGCGATTCCACCGGCTTGTCACCTGAATTCAATACTTTGAGATATTCTTTTGTACCGACACTAAGATGATCGTCTTTCAGATATTCGGGTGCTTTTTTTCGATTTGCTGTCATGATATAAATTTTTATTTTCCGGTTGTACGCAGAAAAGAAAACCGGAGTTTCTCCGTGACAGCCTTTTGTATTAGATGATGACAGTAACAGCGGATAAAGCGATCTGAATTTGATTTTTATCGCTTTGTCCGCTGTTACTCTTTCATTTTCCGGCGCTTTAAATTTTGCCGCTCAAACCGAATTTTTCCGTAAGGACTTTGGCGACATTCGGTGAAAGGAAAGCGGGCATGGTCGGTCCCAGATGGATATTTTTGATACCTAATGACAGTAAAGCCAGTAGTACGATAACGGCTTTTTGTTCATACCAGGCGATATTGTAAACAATAGGGAGTTCATTGATATCTTTCAGTCCGAATACTTCTTGCAGTTTCAGGGCTATGCGTACCAGTGAATAACTATCGTTACATTGTCCGGCATCCAGGACACGGGGAATGTTTCCGATGTTTCCCAAACCCAGTTTGTTGTAACGGTATTTGGCACAGCCAGCTGTGAGTATCACTGTATCGGAGGGGAGAGATTTGGCAAATTCGGTATAATAATCACGTCCCTTCATACGCCCGTCGCAACCTGCCATAACCACAAAGCGACGAATAGCACCGCTCTTCACGGCATCCACCACTTTATCCGCTAAAGCCGTCACCTGTGCATGAGCGAATCCACCGATGAGTGTTCCGTTTTCGATGGCTACGGGTGGCTGGCATTGTTTAGCATGAGCAATCAGGGCAGAAAAATCTTTCGGTTTTCCATCTTTGCGTTCGGGGATATAATGCGCGCCTTCCAGACCGCAGGCTCCTGTGATGTAAATGCGGTCTTTGTAGCTGGCATTCGCACGTGGCGGAACAATACAGTTACTTGTAAACAGGATCGGACCGTTGAAACTTTCAAATTCCTCTTTTTGTTTCCACCAGGCATTTCCGTAGTTTCCTGCCAGATGCTTATACTTCTTTAGTTGAGGATAATAGTGCGCAGGCAGCATTTCACTGTGCGTATATACATCTACCCCTGTACCTTCCGTTTGCTCCAGCAACTCTTCGAGGTCTTTTAAATCATGTCCGCTTATCAATATACCCGGATGATTACGGACACCAAGATTCACTTGTGAGATTTCCGGATTACCGTAACTGCTCGTATTTGCCTTGTCCAGCTGTGCCATTGCCGATACTCCATGTTTTCCTGTTTCCAGCGTTAATTGAACCAATTCTTCCACAGTAATATCATTGCGGGTCAATTCGGACAATGCGTGCTGCATGAAAGCAAATATCTCCGGTGACTGATAACCCAGGTTATGCGCATGCTCTACGTAGGCAGCCATTCCTTTCAGGCCATAGTGTACGAGTTCTTTTAGTGAGCGTATATCCTCGTTAGGCGTGCGAAGCACACCGACCGTTTTTGATTTTTCTTCAAATTCCTCTTCGTTTCCATCCCAAAGACATTCGTCAGGAGCATTTTCGATCTTTACCTTACCGGCAAGTTCCTTTTTCAGTTTCAGTCCTTCTTTGATTTTTTCGGTGATCGCTACTTTATCAAAATTGGCGTTAGTGATGGTGATGAACAAAGCATCATAGATAAATTTGTCTGCTTGTTCGGAAGACTGTCCCTCTTTACGCAGATGTTCGTTGTAGACAGCAATTCCACGTACTACAAAAAGCAGCAGGTCTTGCAGGTTAGCCACTTCGGAAGTTTTACCGCATACACCTTTTAAGGTACACCCCGTACCCATTGCGGTTTCTTGACATTGATAACAGAACATACTCATAACTTTTACGTTTTTAATTAGTCCAATATTTTATTTATTGAACGCAAAAGTAGAGGAAAGGTTTCAGGTGATTCTGTAACCAATGTTACAACAATGAATATTTTATCTCAAATACTCACAATTAGATAAATGATTTTTAAATCGGAGCATTATTGGATGAGCCGGACCAGTTCTTCTTTCTGTAAGATAGTGATATGTTTACGATCCGCTATCAATAGTCCGTCTTCCTGCATGTGTGCCAGTTCGCGGGCGAGGGAAGGGCGGGACACTCCGAAGTAATCACTCAACTCCTGTTGCGAACGGTCGAGGGTGATATGTGTCTGTTGTTGCTGTTTGTACAGGCGGAGCAGGTAGGAGGCAAGTTTCTGACGAATGGTCTTGAATGACATGAAGAAAAGTTTATCTGATAAAGTCCGTGCATAATTGGCGGAGAGATTCATATAGTTTTCCAAAAATTGCTCGTTCTTGCGGAACAAACTCAAAACACTTGGTTTAGGAAGCTCGATCACCTCTGTCGGTTCATTGGCAGTTACCTCCACCGGATAGCGGTTCTGCTCACCAAACAGGAACAGGGGGGCAATCGCTTTGGGAGCAGTTATATCTTCCACCTTGATAAGACGTCCCGAATAGTCAATCATTTCCCCACGCACACTTCCTTTGGTCAGGATGACAAGACGGTTGCACACATCTCCCTGTCGCGCCAGGATTTCTCCTTTCTTATAAGAACGTGTATGAAAACTGATCTCTTCCAGATCGGCAAGAAGTCTTTCCGGAGTGATTCCACGGAATAGCGGATTATTGACTAGTGTAGGTATCATATATCAATCGTTATTTGAATTTTAAAATAAACGTTGTCTCTTTCTCTCGTAGTAACGTAAGGCTTCCTCCCGAAAGGCGCATGATTTGGCGGGAGATACTAAGTCCGATTCCGCTACCGCCTTCTTTGGTCGTAAAGAAAGGAATGAAGATATGTTCTGCTATTTCCGCTGGGATTTCGGGGCCATTGTTCTTTATCTCAATCCATATTTCTTCCATGTCATTGCAGGACGCCTTCAACTCAATTCTCCCATCCGGCTGATTGCCGATTGCTTGAATTGCGTTCTTCAAAAGATTGATAACTACCTGTGAAATAAGATTCTCATCTGCATATACGATTAAGTCCGCAGGAGTAATCTCTGTGTGGAAACGGATATGCTCACATGGATGCTGATGACAGGCAAGTTCAACCATTCTTTCTATGAATGCTTTCACATAGAACAAGGAGGGTTCCGGTGTCGGTATACGTGTGAATTGCCGGTATGATTCTACAAAGGCAAGCAACCCTTTTCCGGTCGTACTGATTGTTTGCAATCCGTGGTTTACCTCTTCGTCTTTATCCGCTGATATTGAAAGAAGCGTATCGCAAAGGGAAGTGATGGGAGTCACAGAGTTCATGATTTCATGTGTCAGTACCCGTGTCAGCCGGATCCATGAATCTATTTCTTTTTCATCCAGTTCGGTATTGATATCATTCAGGGCAAGGATGCGCAGATGCTCTTTGCGTACATTGATTTCCGACACACGGATGGATAAGTTAATCGTTCCCCGTTCATTGTGAAATATGACTTGTAGTTTGTCCCCCGGGCGACAGTTCTCTATTTTCTCCATAAGCTGCGCATCCACCTGACTCAATTGGCGGATATGTGTAAACACATTCAGCCCTAAAATACGGAGTGCTTCTTTGTTCTTCTGATAAACGGCTCCATTGTCATTGAGCACTACTAATCCTGTACTGACAAAGTCGAGAATCAGTTCGTAGTATTTCTCTTGCTGGGCTGTTTCAGCTTTCACGCTATATAAGATATGTCCCACGCGGTTGAGCGCCCGGTTTATTTCTTTGCTTTCGGGAGTACCGTTTTCTTCGGTAAAATGAAACGTATTATCATTATTCTCGAGCGCATCAATCATAAAAAGCACCTGTTTGGTGTGGAGGCGATAAAGGCGGATTTGCCAAAGTATGCTAAGAACCAATAAACAAAGACTACCCCCTAACCAACCGTATGATTGATGTATACCGAACCACACGGACGATATACAGAAAAGTGCCGTCAGCAAGACTCTGAACCAATATTGAACGCCTACTTGTTGAAGCTGCACTGTCATAATCCGAATTTTTTCATCTTGTTATAAAGAGTCTGCCTGGTTATGCCCAGTTGGGCGGCTACTGCTGATAAGTTTCCTGCGCAAGCGTCGAGCGCTTTCCGTATCATCTGCATTTCCATCTCTTCCAGCGTAGAAATACTTTTCTCCTGACTCTCCGTCCGTGGAATGGATAATTGGAACAATTCGGCGGGAACGAGCGGACTGTCATTGATGATAACGGCCTTTTCAATCACGTGTTCCAGTTCACGGATATTACCATACCAAAGGTGTGCTTTCAATTTATCTTTAGCGTCGGGAGTGAACTTCATCAATGTCTTGTCATATTGTTTGCAAAAGCGTACCATGAACCTTTCGGCCAATGGAATAATATCTTCTTTCCGTTCCCGCAAAGGAGGAATCTCTACATGAATGGTATTGATGCGATAGAGCAAATCTTCCCGGAATTCACCTTTCACTACCATCTCTTGCAGATTCCGGTTGGTTGCGCATATCAGTCGGATATGAATGGGAATCGGCGTGTTGCTTCCCACTCTCACAATGCTTCGTCGTTGGAGGACGGTCAGTAGCTTTGCTTGCAGGTGGTAAGGCAGGTTGCCTATTTCATCGAGAAACAGCGTACTATTATCGGCAGCCTCAAATTTGCCGGTCCGGTCGGTGTGTGCGTCGGTGAAAGAACCTTTAACGTGTCCGAAAAGCTCACTTTCAAATAAAGACTCTGTGATAGTCCCCATATCCACTGCAATCATTTCTTTGTATTTGCGGTTGGAAAGGAGATGAATCTCCCGTGCCAGCATTTCTTTCCCCGTTCCGTTTTCGCCTGTTATCAGGATATTGGCGTCGGTGATGGCTACCTTTTCAATTAATGTGCGGAGTTGTTGCATCACTTTGCTTTCTCCCCAGTACATAGGTGAGTGGGTGGTTTCTTCTTTGCTGCCCGTTTTCTTGTCGTTGTGCGTAGAAGCTGCTGCGGTTTGCAGGGTTTCCACCAGTTTTTGGTTATCCCAAGGCTTGACGATAAAGTCGGTTGCTCCTTCTTTAATCCCCTGGATAGCCAGTTCGATGTCGGCATAAGCCGTAAAAAGTACGACCGGAAGTTCTGGACGTACTTTCTTTATTTCATGCAACCAGAATAAACCCTCATTACCGGTGTTGATGCCTGATGTGAAATTCATATCCAACAAAATTACTTCCGGTGTTTCTTCCCTTATGACACTGGACAGGGTGACAGGAGAGGAGAGTGTGACAATCTTGGAAAAATAACTTTTCAGAAGGATTTGTACGGCAGTCAATACTCCTTTATTATCGTCTACAATGATGATTGTTCCTGATTTACTCATTTTCGTTTAAGTTTGTAAAGCGCAAACTTACGAAAAAGTAAGTTATAATTCATAATTCATAAATCATAAATTCTTTTATAACCACTGGAACTTCAATCCGAATGATAAACTAAGATAATCACGCGGACGGAGATAGCTATTGTTTACTGCACTGATAACATACAGGTCGCACGTACTTATTTCATAGAAAAAAGTCACCGACTTGGCTAAAAATCTACGTTGCGGATCGATATCGTATGTCAACCGTTGTCCCATGAAAACATGAAAACGTACTTTGCTGGAGAAACCATAGTAACCTTTCGGATAACGTTCCGGCTCATTCACCCAAAACTGGTCGCCAAACACGGTATTCACATAAAGCCCGCAGGTAAGAGGTTCCGTAGAGAAGCCCTTTCCGATATTAATGCTCCAGGGCATATAGTTCTGCTTGAGCGTCATGGTTACTTTGGCCTTCTTTGACGAATATTTCGGTATAAATCCGAGCAATATATCCGTTTCCCACTGATTACGTTTCCCGTAATCCCATCCCGTACCGAAAGAAAGCAATCCCATGTTTCCGGCATACTGTATTTTGGAGTGCGTCGGGATAATCCGTTCCCAGTGACTGCGGAAACGGTGAATCCGGTTATCGTAACGACTGTGTTTCACCTGCTTCGGTGCAACCGGCAATACAGAGTCCGCTTTGATGATCGTAAATATAGAATCTCCTGTGCGAAAAGTGATAATTGAATCATCTTTGATAATGAAACGGAGTGAATCATCCTTGTACGAGTTGATGATTGTATCTGCTTTACAAGTAGCTGAAATCAGACCGGGAAGTAACAGAAGTACGGATAATACTCCTGCGCGCAAGATATAGTTAGTATTTAACCAGTTCATATTCATATTTTTCCGGGGTTATTGTAAATACCAGATAAGTACGGTAATCCATACAATCACTGGTAACATAATGTATTCCATCATCAAAGATCACATCGTCCTGATAATGGTGGGTGTGAGCAGCAGTACAGACTTGTATTCCCGGGTATTGTCTGATATAATGTTGAAATACTTTAGCCACATTATCGTTGAATACATCCGTGTAAGGGCGTGCGTGCATACTAATGACAGTCTTTTCAAACTCGTCCAGCCTGCTCGTAATCTCTTGTTCCATAAAGGTAAAGTTCGGCACAGGTTCAGAGTAGTCATACTCCAGCGCATTGGTGTTCAGGCAGACAAATTTCACATTACCTGCGATGAAAGAAAAGTTGGTGGGACCGAATACCGCCTTGTATGTTTCTGCTCCCGTCCCCAAGCAATCATGGTTTCCGATAAGGGTTACATAAGGCACGTTAAGTCCGTTCATTATATCCCTTTGCCAGAGAAACTCTTTGGTTAGTCCGAAGTCACTCATATCCCCTCCGTGAATAACGAAGTCAATATCATTCCGTTTATTAATCTCTTTCACGAAATCTTCCGTTTCATCGTACCATCGTTGTGAGTCGCCCATAGTCACAAAGCGTATGGTCGTTTTACCTTGGCAGTTTGCCTCTATTCTTTCGATATTATGTGCGTTGACCTCTGTTTCGCCGCTGATACGGACGTCGTATGGATGGTAATCTATCATGCCGCATCCGGAAAGTAAAAAGCACGATAAGAATACATATACACTCTTTCTCATCATAATTATTTTGTTTATAGTCTAGAAAACTAAATGCAAAGATAAAGTTTTCTATTTGGATGGACAATCGGCTAACAGGCAAATAGGACTCTTTGAACAATAAATGGGAGATATGGAACAGTATCCGATTTGTCTAATAATTAGACGGTCCTGTCTAATTATTAGACAATGCTTGGGAAACTAAGAAAAGATAAATGATTGAAAATGAATAGCTATTCTTGTTTGGCATACTTTCTGCATGACTAAAAACGTCAATAGTAAAACTGGAAATAAATCTATGTAGAACAACATCATAAATAAACAAGATGATACAGATTGAAAATATTAGTAAAGTATTCCGTACTACCGAAGTGGAGACGGTCGCATTAAATCATGTAAACCTTGAAGTAAAAGAAGGAGAATTTGTTGCTATCATGGGACCGTCTGGCTGTGGGAAATCCACCTTATTAAACATCCTCGGCCTATTAGATAACCCCACTGAAGGCTCTTACCTGCTGATGGGAGAAGAAGTAGCCGGCCTGAAAGAAAAGGAACGTACCCGTGTCCGTAAAGGCAAACTGGGTTTTGTATTCCAGAGCTTCAACCTTATGGACGAATTAAACGTCTACGAGAATGTGGAACTTCCGCTCACTTATTTAGGCCTTAAATCTTCCGAACGTCGCCGAATGGTAGAAGACATTCTAAAAAGAATGAATATCAACCACCGTGCTAAACATTTTCCTCAACAGCTTTCCGGCGGACAGCAACAACGGGTGGCGATAGCCCGCGCGGTTGTTACCAATCCTCAACTTATCCTTGCCGATGAGCCTACGGGTAACCTTGACTCAAAAAACGGAGCGGAAGTGATGAATCTGTTGACGGAACTGAATAGAGAGGGGACAACCATTATCATGGTGACCCACTCACAGCACGATGCCAGTTTTGCACATCGTACCGTACATTTATTCGATGGAAGTATTGTAGCAAGTGTAAAGGCATAAACAGAGAACCAACCATGAGACAAATCTATTATACTATACGTACCTTATTGCGTGAACGTGGATCGAATATCATACGAATCATTTCCCTTTCCTTAGGGCTTACTATCGGTATTCTGCTTTTCTCGCAGATAGCCTTCGAACTAAGCTATGAACAATGCTATCCGGAGGCAGAACGCTTGGCACTTGTACGTTGTCAAAGAATTAATCTTAGTACGGGTGAAACGGCTGGTGATGATAAAGAGACCAGTTATGACTATACTGTTTTCGATGTGCTGGCATCTACTTTGGCAGAAGAGATGCCGAAAGAAGTGGAGGTTGCTAGTAGTGTCCTTTCGATATGGAGTGCCAATATCTATTATGAAGATAAATTGTTGCCCGATGCAGATTATATCTTTGCGGATACTTGTTTTTTTCAGACCTTCGGCATACCGGTGTTGCAAGGCAATCCCAAGGATATGATTATGCCCGGAAGCGTTTTTGTTTCGGAGCATTTTGCCCGTGAGACGTTCGGGGATGAAGACCCTGTCGGGAAAGTGCTTTCTGCTGAAAAACAAAACACACTGACCATACGTGGGATCTACAAAGATGTGCCGGAAAATACGATGCTCACCCATGATTTCGTGATATCTGTTCATCAGAATGGAGGGTATCATTCAGGAGCCGGTTGGAGAGGAAATGATGTCTTTTATGCTTTCCTTCGTTTGCGCCATGCATCGGACATTGACAAAGTGAATGCTGACATTCAGCGGGTGATCGGAAAATATACAGATTTAGAGTATGATGGCTGGAAAGTTGAATTTAGTGCCATTCCATTGGTGAAACTTCATCTGGTTTCTCCCGATGTACAAAAGCGTTTGGTCATTTACGGATTTTTGGGCTTTGCTATTTTCTTTGTGGCTATCATGAACTATATGTTGATATCCATTGCCACTTTAAGTCGTCGTGCAAAAGGAGTGGGAGTGCATAAGTGCAATGGAGCCAGTTCCACCCATATTTTCAGAATGTTTATGGCAGAGACGGGAATCCTTGTCATTCTTTCCGTATTGCTTAGTTTCTTACTGATAATCAATGCGCGTGATCTGATTGAAGATTTACTTTCCGTCCGTCTTTCCTCACTTTTCACTTGGAAAACGTTGTGGGTACCGTTGCTCACTATCCTTGTTCTCTTCATACTGGCAGGTGGCATACCGGGACGATTATTCTCCCGTATCCCTGTCACGCAGGTATTCCGCCGGTATACAGATGGGAAGAAAGGGTGGAAGCGTTCGTTGTTGTTTGTGCAGTTTACAGGAGTTTCTTTCGTCTTGGGATTGTTGCTGGTCACTCTGTTGCAGTACAGTCATCTGATGAGCCGTGATATGGGTATCGTCGTGCCCGGATTAGCTCAAGCGCAGACATGGTTGCCTAAAGAATCGGTAGAGCATATCAAAGACGATTTGAACCGTCAGCCGATGGTAGAGGGAGTGACTGTTGCCGTGAATGGGGTGTTGGGAGAGTACTGGACACGCGGACTGATGGGAAATGACGGTAAGCGGATTGCTACCCTAAATTACAATTCCTGCCATTACAACTATCCTGAAGTAATGGGTATTGAGATTATAGAAGGCACTACGCTGAAAAAGCAGAACGACTTATTGGTAAACGAAGAACTGGTACGTCTGATGAAATGGACCGACGGAGCAGTAGGTAAAACAGTGAATGACATTCAAGGAACGATTGTAGGCGTATTCCGTGATATTCGCAATAAAAGTTTTTACGTGTCGCAATCTCCTATTGTCCTGATTGGAGATGAAAATGCCAACCATGCATTTGATGTCCGCTTGAAAGAACCATATAACGAGAATCTGAAACGTCTGAATGAGTTTGTAGAAAACACCTATCCGAATATATCCTTGCGTTTTATCCTGGTAGATCAAATGGTGAAAAATATCTATAAAGACGTATACCGCTTCCGCAATTCCGTCTGGATCACTTCCGCCTTTATCCTGCTGATCGTTATCATGGGATTGATTGGCTATGTGAACGATGAAACCCAGCGCCGGAGCAAAGAGATAGCTATCCGGAAAGTGAATGGAGCCGAAGCATCTCATATCCTCGGATTACTGACACGTGACATTTTATACGTTTCAGTGATTTCTATCCTAGTAGGCACTACCGTTTCTTATTTTGCAGGACAGGCATGGCTCGACCAATTTGCCGAGCAGATTGATTTGAATCCATTGCTTTTTGCTGCTACGGCCTTGTTCGTCCAATTACTGATTGTAATCTGTGTTGTTCTGAAAGCATGGCATATCGCGAACGAGAATCCGGTCAATAGCATTAAAGCAGAATAAGCCGAATAGAATTAAATGGCAGAATAGGGCAGACACCGCCTTATTCTGCTACTACCGGATGCTGTTTGGAAACCTTCTTGATGTAAATCATCAGACTGACAACGGCCGTAATAAACGCCAGCGCATCCGATACCGGCATACTGATCCAGATTCCTTCCAATCCCCACCAGTTAGGGAACAGTAATAAGCAAGGCAAAAGATAAAGCAACTGACGCGTCAGCGAAAGGAAAATACTGATTTTAGCCTTGCCGATACTTTGGAAAAAGTTACCGATTACAATCTGTGCCCCTACAAACGGGAACATCAACACAGTCAACCGGATACCGCCTACCGCCAAATCAATCAATTCATCGCTATCAGTGAAGAGAGCCGATACGGCATGAGGGAAAAACTCACAAATCACGAACCCGCTGCTCGTAATCACTACCCCGGAGATAATCCCCAGTCGCAGCGTTTGTTTCACCCGGTCTATCTTTTGTGCGCCGAAGTTGTAGCCCACGATTGGCTGCATCCCCATAGTCAGCCCCAACACAATCATTACATAAAGCGTCAGCAACCGATTGATGATACCATACGCACCGATAGCCATATCGCCCCCATAATTTTGCAAACTGTTATTGATGATAATCACGATGGCACACGCACACACATTCATCAGGAATGGAGACATACCGATGGCGAAGATACTTTCTACAATCCTCGGTTTCATTTTCCAGATATTCCCTTCAAAATGCACCGTACTGTCTTTCTTGGTGAAGTGGCTCACCACCCACACCATACCAATCAACTGCGAGATAACCGTTGCCGTAGCCGCACCCCTCATTCCCCATTCGAAGTGGAAGATAAAGATAGGAGCGAGGATGATGTTAGCCACCACCGTTACCATTGAAGTAAGCATAGCCTTTTTGGGGTATCCGGTAGCGCGCATCACGTTGTTCAGCCCGATCATTGTGTAAGTGATGGGAGTTCCCAGCAAAATCACCTGCATAAAGCTGCGTGCATATGGAAGGGTGTCGGCGCTGGCTCCGAAAAAAGTCAGTATATCATCCAGGAAGATAAAAGACAGAATACCGAAGAAAAGAGAATTTGTGATACAAAGCATCAGCGTATGTGACAAAATTTCCGTAGCTCCTTTCATATCCTTCTGTCCCAAACGGATAGAGGCGAGGGTAGACCCACCAGCCGAAACCAGTGTACAGAAAGCGACAACAAGATTCATCAGCGGGAAGCTGATAGCCAGTCCGGCAATAGCCATCGGTCCTACGCCATGTCCGATGAAGATACTATCAATGATGTTATAGATAGAAGTAATCGTCATTCCGATAATCGCAGGAATGGAATATTGTAACAGCAATTTGCCGATACGTTCTTTGCCTAAAATGTGCGGGTCGTTCTTGCTCATGCGCCAGTAGATTTTGTTGGATAAAAACGTATGTTACGTTTTTTTTAGCTTTGCAAAGGTACGAATTATTTGCCTGATTCGATGATTATTCGGAACTTTGCGGCGATAGATACACAAGGTTTAACGTTTTAGGTAAAAAGACAGTTTAATATGAATACAACGAAAACAATTGCAGCACTCTTCGACTTTGACGGTGTCATCATGGATACAGAAACGCAGTACACTGTTTTTTGGGACGAGCAAGGACGGAAATATCTGAATGAAGAAGATTTCGGACGCCGCATCAAGGGACAGACGCTATTACAAATCTATGAAAAGCATTTCGCGGACAGACCCGAAGCACAGCTCGAAATAAGCGCTGAACTCAATGTTTACGAGAAAAAGATGTCCTATGAATACATCCCCGGAGTAGAAGCCTTCATAGCCGATCTTCGTCGGAACGGTGCAAAGATAGCCGTAGTCACCAGCTCCAACGAAGAGAAGATGGCAAACGTCTACAATGCCCATCCCGAATTTAAAGGAATGGTAGACCGCATCCTGACAGGAGAAATGTTTGCCCGTTCAAAACCCGCTCCCGACTGTTTCCTGCTGGGAATGGAAATCTTTGAAGCCACCCCCGAAAACTCCTACGTCTTTGAGGATTCTTTCCACGGCCTGCAAGCCGGCATGACTTCCGGGGCAACAGTGATCGGACTTGCCACCACCAACTCACGCGAAGCCATCACCGGAAAAGCCCATTATATAATAGACGACTTCACCGGCATGACATACGAAAAAATGATCTCTCTCCATAAATAACGGCATTATTTTTAAATAGTTACCTCACTTATATTATATTAATAAATGAAATAAGAAAAATAACCGAGATAAATAAAAATAGTGAGACCCACCCATCCTTTCCAATGCCTTCCAACTATCCAAGCGAAGCATTTGAAAGGATTTTTTGCTTTTCTTTCCCAGTTATGAATTAAATGTTATAACTTTGCCGCAATTTTTGAAAGCGTCCAAATGCGCAGACATCAATGACATAAATCATAATTCATAAATCATAAATTAAAAAGACATGGCTGGTTATATATCAGATGACACAAGAAAGGTGACTACTCATCGCTTGGTTGAAATGAAACAGAGAGGCGAAAGAATATCTATGCTTACTTCTTATGATTACACGATGGCACAAATCGTAGATGGTGCGGGAATGGATGTGATTCTGGTGGGCGACTCCGCTTCTAATGTAATGGCAGGTAACGTGACTACATTGCCTATTACTCTTGATCAGATGATTTATCACGCAAAATCAGTCGTACGTGGCGTAAAACGTGCTATGGTCGTAGTCGATATGCCTTTCGGATCTTATCAGGGAAACGAAATGGAAGGTCTTGCTTCTGCCATCCGCATAATGAAGGAAAGTCATGCCGATGCTTTGAAACTGGAAGGTGGAGAAGAAATCATCGGTACGGTGAAACGCATTATCAGCGCAGGTATTCCGGTGATGGGCCATTTGGGGTTGATGCCTCAGTCTATTAATAAATATGGTACTTATACAGTGCGTGCCAAAGACGAGAGCGAGGCTGAAAAGCTGATTCGCGATGCCCATCTTCTCGAAGAGGCAGGTTGCTTTGCCATCGTGCTCGAAAAGATTCCGGCAACTTTGGCTGAACGGGTAGCTTCGGAATTGACGATACCTATTATCGGTATTGGTGCCGGTGGTCATGTAGACGGACAAGTGTTGGTCATCCAGGATATGCTTGGAATGAACAATGGATTCCGTCCCCGCTTCTTACGTCGGTATGCAGACCTTTACACAGTGATGACTGATGCGATCAGCCGTTATGTGTCCGACGTGAAGAATTGCGACTTCCCCAACGAGAAGGAACAATATTAAAACAATATATGGCAGTTAAATTGTGGACAGTTCATTTTATGCGGATATGTGTAGCTAATTTGCTGTTGTTTATCTCTTTGTATATCCTGTTTCCGGTGCTTTCCGTTGAGATGGCCGACCGTCTTGGGGTACCGGTAGCACAGACAGGGGTTATCTTTCTTTTTTTTACATTGGGAATGTTCCTTATCGGTCCGTTCCATGCTTATCTCGTAGATGCCTACAAGCGTAAGTACATGTGTATGTTCTCTTTTGCCCTGATGGTAGCGGCAACGGCAGGATATACCTTTGTGACCAATGTAACGGAACTTGTCTTGTTGAGCACCGTACAAGGATTGGCTTTTGGAATTGCTACCACCGCAGGAATCACACTTGCCATTGATATAACGAACGCTACACTTCGCAGTGCCGGAAATGTCAGCTTTTCCTGGATGGCACGTCTGGGGATGATTATCGGTGTTGTTCTGGGTGTCTGGCTCTATCAGAGCTATTCATTTAAAAACCTGCTGTCCGTGTCGGTGATCACCGGAATAGCAGGTGTTTTGATGGTAGCCGGAGTATATGTGCCTTTCCGTGCCCCGATCGTTACCAAGCTCTATTCCTTCGACCGCTTCCTGCTGTTGCGGGGATGGGTACCTGCTATCAACATGATTCTGATTACTTTCGTACCGGGATTGTTGATTCCGCTCGTACATCCTTTCCTCAACGATTTCGTACTGGGGAATAGAGGAATACCCATCCCATTCTTTGTCGGTACAGGAGCCGGATACCTTGCCTCCTTGTTGCTGGCACGTCTGTTTGTTCTGAAGGATAAGACATGGCGGCTGGTGCTTGTAGGAATGATACTGGAGATTGTAGCTATCACTCTGTTGGCTTCCGGTTTTCCGGTAGGTGTTCCTTCCATCCTTCTTGGATTAGGTTTGGGACTGGTGATGCCGGAGTTTCTGGTCATGTTTGTGAAGCTGTCCCATCATTGTCAGCGAGGTACGGCAAATACCACTCATCTGTTGGCCAGCGAAGTCGGATTCTCATCCGGAATAGCCGTTGCGTGCTATTTCGATCTGGAAGCAGATAAGATGCTTTATACCGGACAAGTAGTAGCTGTGATCGCTTTGATTTTCTTTATACTGGTTACTTATCCTTATTATAAGAACAAGAAAGTAAGATGATTTAAATGAAGAATGAAGAATTACTTTGCAGCATAATAGCGCAGCCCATTCTTCATTCCTCATTCTTCATTTTTTTAGTTTCTGCTTACCTGTTTTACTCCTTTCACTGTCCTCAACTTCTTGATGAGTGCTTCCAGTCGTCCGGTATCACCTACCATTACCGTTAGTGTTCCGGAGAATAATCCGTCGTTGGAATCGATTCCGATGGATCGCAGACTGATTCCATTCTCTTTAGAAATGATAGAGGTAATATTGGTAACAATCCCAATATCATCGTGACCTACCACACGCAGTGTGATAGGATACTGTGTGCCGACTGATTTTCCTGCCCAACGTGCTTTTACAATCCGGTATCCGAACCGTTCGCGCATCTGATTGGCATTCGGACAGTCCGCCCGATGAATTTTGATACCTCCGCTTACTGTCACAAATCCGAATACATCATCTCCGTAAATCGGATTGCAGCATTTGGCAAGTTTAAATTCCAGTCCTTTCAGATTCTGATCGATGACAAGCACATCCTCTTTGGAGGTGACCTCTTCTTGTGTTGTCTGCAAATTATATCCTTCGGCACTGCGATAAACGATCTCATCATGCGTGTCATTGTCCCGTCTCTGCTGTTCGAGGTATTTATCCAGAATATCGTTGACATCCAGTGTCTCATCTGCAATCTTCTGATAAAACTCTGTCACATTTTTGAAGCCCAGACGCTTGATAAGACGCATCATCGTAGCTTCGTCATATTCCATCTTCCGGTTTTTGAACTTCCGTTCCAATGTCTCTTTGGCGAAATCGTGCTGGCGTGCTACCATCTCCTTAAGTGCCTGACGTATCTTGGTGCGGGCTTTGGAAGTCGTCACGATGTTCAGCCAGTCCTGCTTCGGAGTCTGGGTATTCGACGTCATGATTTCCACCTGATCACCGCTGTTCAGTTTCTGCTTTAACTGTACGTTCTTGCCGTTTACTTTTGCTCCGATACACTTGCATCCCAGTTTACTATGAATATGGAAAGCGAAATCGAGTACGGTAGCCCCTTTGGCAAGCTTGAACAAGTCTCCTTTCGGTGTGAATACGAATACTTCATCTTCGTAAAGGTCCATTTTAAACTGGTCCATCACTTTCAAAGAGTCGTTATCTGCATTTTCAAGAGCTTCGCGTACTGAAGTCAGCCATTCGTCCAGTCCTGTTTCACCTTTGATGCCTTTGTATCTCCAGTGTGCGGCGAGTCCCCGTTCTGCGATCTCATCCATTCGCCGGGTACGAATCTGTACTTCCACCCATCTGCCTTCCGGCCCCATCACAGTGATATGCAACGATTCGTAACCGTTGCTTTTCGGAATTGAAAGCCAGTCCCGCAAACGTTTCGGGTTGGGCTGATACATATCCGTAACGATAGAATATACCTGCCAGCATTCCTGCTTCTCTTTAGCCGGGTCCGGTTCGGAATCCAGAATGATACGGATAGCGAACAAGTCATAAATTCCTTCGAACGGAGTCTTCTGTTTCTGAATCTTGTTCCAGATGGAATGAATCGATTTGGTACGTCCTTTGATGTCGAACTTCAATCCGGCTTCCTTTACCTTCTTCTGGATAGGGTCGATAAAGGAGGCGATATACTTATCACGGGAAGCCTTCGTTTCGTTGAGCTTCTCCTTTATATAATAGTAAGTTTCCCGCTGTGTATATTTCAGCGACAAGTCTTCCAGTTCCGATTTCAGCTTGTAAAGTCCCAGCTTGTGTGCCAGCGGAGCATACAGATAAGCTGCTTCGTTCGCCACCTTTACCCGGTCTTCTTCGTTGCCTGTATCCTTGATCTGGCGCATCACGTTCACACGGTCTGCAATCATGATCAGAATGACGCGCATATCTTCGGCAAAAGAGAGCAGGAGATTGCGGAAGTTTTCCGATTCAATCGCCGGACTTTTGGAGTACAGTTCGTTTGTTTTCACCAGTCCTTTGATGATACTGCCTACATCTTCGCCATATTCGGCATTCACATCCTCAATCGACAGGATATGTGCCTTCACGATTTCGTGAAGCATAATGCTGATGAGACACGAACCTTTCATTCCGATTTCTTCGGCTACGATAACCGCCGTTTGTAAATCTCTGATGACGGGATTCATCCCGAAGTTATTGCGTTGCAGCCCGTTACATTGGGCAGCTTTGATAAGATGTTTCTTTAATTTTTGGCAATCCTTCCAGAAAATCGTATCTCCGGCAGATTGCAACAGATGCCTGTAGAGTGAAAAAAGCTCCTTCTTTTCCTCTGATGTAAAAAAGTCGTCCATATTCAATCTTGTTAATTCGACGTAAAATTACTTTTTTTCCTGCACTTTCAAAAGGAAGTAACAATTATTTGTTATCAGTAACTTATAAATATGGTTTGGTTATCAATGTGTCACTTTCTAGCCTTAAAAGAACCAAAATGAAGAACAGTAAAAAAGAACCAAATTAAAGAACCGATTATGATAGGGCAGATTTTTTTCAATGAAGTTAGGGCTAGTTTTAATTTACGGAAGCCAAATAGTGACAAACCAACGAATATTTATCTAGTATGTCGGATAGATAAAAAACAGGTAAAGTTATCGACTGGAGTTCGGGTATATCCTAACCAATGGAATATTAAAAAGCAAGAAGCTTATGTAAGCCCAAGACTAACCGAATTGGATAATGTAAATAATTCAATAGTGAACGAAAAAATAAGTGAATTGAAATCTGGTTTCTTGGAATTCAAACGTTATATTTGCGATAATCCGAATGAGATAGATAACAGTTTATATCTTTTAAGGAAATATATTTACAAAGATGAATTTATGAAACAACAAGAATTGCAGAAGCCTGTTCAGTGGCTTCGTAGAGCTATTAGCCAAGATAAAACGATAAAATCAGATGGGCAAAGGAATACATTAGCTATTTATTTGGGACATCTAAAGGTATTTGAAGAATTCTTAGAAGCAACAGGTAGGGACGACATAACATTTGCAGATATAAATTTGGCTTTAATCAAAGATTATGAAACTTATCTGTTTAATAGAAAGGTCAGTAAGGACAAGAGTACTAAAACGAGTACTGTTGGTAATAAAATAACTGCTTTAATTTCAATTATTAAGAGAGCAGAACCGTATGGTTTAATAGACACTTCTGCTGCAAAGTTGAATCAATATAAGAAACCTAAAAGTAGAGAAGGAGATGATAATGAAATATATTTGACAAAAGAAGAAATAGACAGAATGTATGCTTTAAAACTTGAAGGTTTGGAGGAAAAAGCTAGAGATGTTTTTGTTCTGCAATGTTGGACAGGACAAAGGTTTAGTGATATACAACTGTTAAATGATGGTATTGTTAAGGATTTTAATAATGGAAAAATATTGGAAATAGTTCAAAAGAAAAGAACGCATAAGATTTCCATTCCATTACTTCCTGTAACTTTAGAAATATTGGAGAAATATAATTTTCAAGTACCTAAAATACGTGAAAATACTATGTTGAAATATATAAAGGAAGCAGGACAAAAAGCTGGTATAACCGATAAGCATATTGTAACAGAAGATAGAGGTTCAAAAATAACTAATACTACTTATTATAAGTATGAATTGATAGGTACACATACAGGAAGACGTTCGTTCATTAGTAATATGCTGAAATGTGGCTATGATGGTCATATTTTAATGAAAATAACAGGGCATAAAACAGAAGCTTCGTTTAAGAAATATGCAAAACTAAGTTCAGAGGATGCAGCTAATGTTATTTTGGATGGAGAAGCTAGGAAAGAGGAGTCTAAAGAGAAACAAACTAATCAACCTGTCACTAAGTCTAAAATTGATGTGCTAGATTACTTATTTGCAGAAGATAGTTTGTTAAGGCTGGATGAATTACAGAACAAGGGTATTGATATCTATGATTTAACAGAGCTAAAAGAGGCTATTAATGTCATAAAGGATACGAAGAGAACTGATAAGCCTAAGAAATTTTTAGCAGGATTTGATAAATCTACATTATTTACAAGGATTGATAAATTGGATGGTATTATCTGGGATATTGCTAGGAGGTGTTTTGACTTTACGTTATATCAAGTGTTTCAGCAAAAAGTAATTGAACTGGGGCTTTCAGAACGCATAAAAGAAGTGATGGATAGAGATGAAATAGATGGCTTTTGGTATCAAGAATATAGTCTTGGAAAACTAGAGGAAGAAAATGGTTTTTAAAATATAAAAGCCCACCTTGACTTGTATCAAAGTGGGCTTAATTTAAGACTTTAAACACCTTGTAGGTCTTTGTTTATGTCATTTATAAGTTTACGAATTTCGTCCGAAAAATACCTTGGAGAAAGGAGCTCCTGTAAATAAAAATTCCTGTTGGCAGAACCTGATTTCTCAAAAATGTAATCTAAGATGTCTTTATCGTCAGAATTTAAGATGTATTCTTTAAAATTGTCCAATATTATAAGACTACCTGATTCAGGGTCTGGAAATTTTTGCAAGTAAATTTCTAGCTCCTTTTTCATTTCTTCTAATCTTTCTTTTTGCATAGTATCATTATTAATTGGTTAGGCAACAAAGGTAGTAATATCTTTCAGACTACCGTTTCTCCATCTGCCATTTTCTCTAATAAAGATGCCAGCCAGATTGGTAGGTATCATAATAACACCTTTGACTGTTTTATAATAATTATAGTTGGCTGTAGTGTAATTGCAATACGCTGTTTCAGAACGTAGGTTCTTTACTTTGTCTGCATTATATATAAAGCATATATCTTCGCCAAAGAAGTTGACGTACCAAGCTGTTTTACAATCGTGAGTATCTTTAACAGCCAGTAGGCTTTTTAGTTTTTCAGTTTCCATTAAATGAGTGGGATAATTAACGTACCGTATATCCCTACATTTTATTTCAGCTACTATCTTATTTCCATTGTGTATTAAATAGAAATCTACGGGATTATATCTGCCAGTAGATTCTTTGTATTTGGTTATATTTCCATCTTCTAATAATGACTTGAATAAGTCCCTTCCTTTACGTTCCATTGCTAAAAAGTTATCCATTTGCTAGTAATTTGATTACTAGCCTGTTTCTATATTACATATTCATAAACATTAGCCACTTTTCATTCTCATCACAGGCTAATTGGGTTAATATATTTATTGTCTTGTATCAATAATCCTATCTGCTTCTTTCGTGATATGTTGTTTAATCTCTTTTACTGTGAATCTTACTAAGTAAATTGATAATAGTGCTGCTGCAATAAGTGTAATATAAATCATAATTGTTTATTTTATTGAATGTTGTTTTGGTGTATCTTTACTTGAATACTATCTTTGGTCTGTAAATCTCATATCCTTTGACTGTTTTACTGTCAATCCATCTAGCGACAGGTTTACAATCAAACCATCTATCAAGGTCTGTAGCTTTGACTTTATCGGTAATACCTAGTATATCATAAGCTTCTCTAATCCAGCTCTTGATATCAGCATTACTAAAGAATCCAGTCTTTATCTGCTTGCTAAGTATTTGTACTATCTTTGTATCTCTGTTCTTATCTGATTCTAGACTAATAAGAGCTTTCTCTATAGCTGTTTTGATGTATCGCAAACTTCTAACTTTATCAGTTCCTAATTTATGATAAGCGGGTACTACTAATGGTTGTACTCTAACTATTTCGTCTGTTTCAGGAGTAATAACCAGATTCTGTAATAATTCTACATATCTAAGAAAAGCATCTTTAAAAGATAATTTCTTTCCTACTTTATTCATAGTTTCGTTTAGTCTTTCATATTCTAATTCAGTAGTCATATTTCCGTTTGCATTGTGTTCCTTTCTTAAAGCGATACCATCATTATAGATAACCTTTTCCAATTTGAAATTATACAGGTCTAACTTTACCAGCATATCATTAAGGAAGTAGTTGCCTTCTTTATCACACACTGCATAGGCACTGTTAAGTATTTTTTCAGCCATACTTTTAGCTTTCTTGCTACTATTGTTGATAGCAGCAATTAATTCGTTTGCACCTTCTATTTCATCATTCATTCTTTGTACCATTTCTTCGTAGGTAATATCTAGGTTTAGCTTTCTTTTTCCCACGCTATTAAAGATATGTACCATTATGTTTCTAAATGGATTACTTTCAGTTCTGATTCTACCAGCTATTTGATAAATGTCAGTGGATATATCTAGTAAAGTATTAGTGTTATTGGAATTACTAACCACGAAGCACATACCTGTTTCACTAAAATAATCAGCACCTTCAAATGATTTGGAAGTAATGAAAGTAAATGGTTTATTGGCGCTTCTACTGTTGCTGATAGTATATCCTGCTAATTTATTTCTGTTTGATGGATTATCTGCACATACAATCTTTACTTCATCATTACTAAGTTGACAATATTCTAAGATAGAAGCTATATCAGTAACCGAATTTATAAAGAAGTATGCTTCCGTACTTTTATTACCGTTTATTTCCAGATAGCCATCTTTCTTATAAGCGTTAATATAATTGGCTGCCTTTACATAGGGATGATTAGTCTGGTCTAATTTTACTATTAACGTATCTGTATTGTCCCACTGGGCTTCTACTAGTTCCACATCTGAAAGGATGGACGGTGTGAAATCTGCACTGATTGGAGTAGCAGACATAAAACAGAATGATTTGTACTTTCTAAAACAGTCTAGTACACCGTCAACAGCTTTCTGTCTATAACTGTATGCTTTTAGCAATATGTGGTATTCATCTATCAACAGTCTGAAATCGTTGGGATTTAGGTACTGCTCCAAATATTCCATCTTATCATAAGTGCACATTATCTTTTTTATTCCAGTCTTGGAAGCATATTTCTTTAGTTCTTTTTTGGCTTGGTAAGTAAAAGTACCAAATAATCCAAATACAGACTGTTCTTTGCCATCATAGGAGGTAATAGTAGTAAGACCAGATTCTGTTAAGCCCGTCTTATTTACGATAAGCTCTGTAGTAGGTACTGCAATGATATAGGATTCATCATTAAAGAGTACTACTGTAGTACCACCACAGCCAGTAACTACTTTATTAAAGATACAATTATGTGGTAAATCAGGTAAGTCTAAATAGCCATTAGTTGAATTTATTTTTAAGGTTTTCATAGGTTTTTACATATTAAATTTAGGTAGTAAGTAATCTGAATAGTAGTAAATCTGAATTTAGAAGCTAATCTGGTTAAAAACTTTGGTCTTGAGTTCCTTACTTTTTTAGTATGGTATAAGGTAGCATTTGCTAATTTTGGTAAGGATTGGAATAAAATAATAAGCGTATCACTACGCCTATTATTTGATGTTTCAATTTACTAATTTAAGAAAATGCAGAGGAAAGCTGCATTTTTAACAATGGAATCCCAAAGGGATTATATGAATTATGAAAAATGAATCGAAAAGAAGGAACTAGCTACTATTATTCACCAGTTCCATATTTTTGTCAGAGATTTCACAACAATAGAAGCATTTATGATAGTAGCTGCTTCTTCTAATTTGCTGATACAAAGATAGTAAAACTTCTTGACTTGAAAAAGAAAAAGTTTCACAAATTTGAAAAATAATATATGGATGATTCTAAGCTCTGTATTTGTCTACCAGATATGTGTGAATGCTGGATGAATGAAGGTGAAGTATGTTTTTTTATCGTTTCTTTCCAGTATCCTGTTTTCAAGAGCAAAGTATATGCTATCGTGCTGTATGCTTACTTCGTGGACTATCCGATTAAGTGAGAGGTCTACAATATTAGTACCAATTCTGGTGTATGATTTAAGCCGTATAAGTGCTCCTAATTGGTTCTTATTACCATTAATGTTAAGCAGGTCTGAATCTATGGTTATATATAGTCTATCAGGTTCTGTGTATCTGTATGTGTTATATGTTCCAGTTCTATCTATTACTAAGTATCCTAGCTCGTCAAATTTCTTTAAATGCTTGAATACGGTAGTTTCTCCTATACCACAGGTACGTATTACATCTTTAATTGTTGCATCTGGATTATTGGCTATTGTTACTAGTGTACAGAAATAGGTGAATGCTTCATTATTAGTAAGATTCTGAATGTATTGGATGTTTAATTTAATTTTCATTGGTAAGGTCTGATGTTTATTGTTTTATTATATTTATATTTGCTTCTAAACTCAATAATTGACATTATGAAAAGTAAGAAGAATTGGAGTACTTTCATTGCATCTAAGAAATTTGAATATGTTCTATTGGCTATTGCAGTAATAGCGGGTGGAATATTATTATGTACTTCTGATAGTATATCTGCTGCTTTATATGGAAAAGATAATCCAGAAGCTAAAGGAAAAGTCTTAACTACTTATCTAAGTATAATTGGTGGCACTTGTGTTATCTATGGTCTATATCTTAATAATAAGAAAATAAGTGAACAGATTAGACAAAATAATATTGCTGATAAAAGTAGTAATGATAAGCGTTTTGGTGATGCTATTAGTTGTTTAAATAGTGATAATGCTGGTATTGCTATTGGAGGTGTGTATATTCTTAATCAACTAGCTAAAGAAGATGAAAGATATGCTCCTATAGTTGCGAATGTTTTTCTTGATATTTTATCACAAACAAGAGAACCTGATTTTAATGACAAAAAGATTAAATTAATATTTGAATCAATCTTTAGTGATGCCTTGTGCACGCAGAGGATTATTTTTAAGTCTTTGACTATTAAAAATGTATTGATTAAGAATATCAATAACAAGGTTTTTGAGAACTGTGTTTTTGAAAATGTTTATATTGATGGTATTATTGATAGTATCTTTAATGAATGCTGTTTACAAAGTACTCGTTTTTTGAATGTGTCTAAGTTAGGAATGATGTGTTCAGGTATCTGGGGATGTGGTTTTTCTAATCATTGTATGGAATTGGGAGAATTGCTTATGGATGATTGTTTTATTGCTAACTCTGATGTTGATAGTATTAAAAGTATTAATATGCTAAGTATACGAAAATGTGAAATACAAGGTTATTTACGTATAACTTCTCCTATGATTGTACATTCAATAATAGATGTAGATTCCAATATGGAAAAAAATATATCTATAGTTACAAAATAGTGGACAGTGCCTAATATTAAGGATGATGCACTTTTGTATGACATTCTTTACATATAGACATTAAGTTATTGTAATTGTATGCTTTCTCGATTCTTAAACTATTTGTATAGTTCATAAAACTATCTATATGGTGTACATCTATAGCAGGTGTGACTTTTCCTTGTTTTAAGCATACTTCACATAACGGGCTGGCTATTAACTTAGCTAGCCTTAATTGTTTCCATCTGTTAGTGTTATAAATCTTCTGTCTTTCTATCCTGTTATTCGATGGATTATGCTGTTTCTTCGCTTTCTTTAAATAAGGCATTATTGTAGTATTCTGTAGGTATTATATATTCTCCATCTTCCGTAGCTATTTCCAGTGGAAGTATCTTTTTCTTCATAGTGTAACTTTGCAGTTGTGCGTATTTTCTAGCTGTATTGAACTGTATCCTTACTAATTCTAGAACAGCTTCTTCCGTTACTTTATCCAGTCCTATTTCCAAACATTTGATTATGGCTTTATGAAGTAAATCTTCTACATTCTGGGACATATAAATAGTGTCTTTATAATAGCTGGTGTACTGCTTTAGTAAATCTAGGTAGTGTTTAGCTATGATAGCCATAATTTGCTTATGTTGTGATGATAGTGGTTTGGCTATTGTTGGATTGTAGCTGTACTGTTCGTATTGTGGTTTCCAGTTAATCTTCTTATCTAGTTCTTCTGCTGATATGTGAAATATCTGTGTTGTTTTATCTATTCCATAGTCGTATATATACTGTTCTAATACTTCTTTACTTGGGATTGTCTTTTTCATTTTTAAATCGTAGGTAATCATTCATTGTTTGCCTGTTGTAACCATAGAAGTCTCTAAGTATTGATTCTACCAGTTTTTCCCTATCTAACTTGTTGCCTGTCTCTTTATATTTGTCTATTAAATCCAGATTCCTGTCAAAGAAATCAGTGATTATCAATCTTAATATTTTAGACCTGTCTTTTTTTAATAAATCGCATAACTCATTCAGTAGCAGTTCTGTATTCAAGTCTATTTTAAACTTAATTTCAATCGGATAATTACAAGTTCTTTCCATTGTGCTTGATTTTTAATTCTATACAAATTTACTAAAATTAAATAGGGTGTCAAAATGGATGTATTACATTCTTAATTAATTGTGTTATAGCTTTTTTATGTGTAGTTGAGTACCTTTTTAGCTTTTCTATTTAGAAAATAAAAAACGTAATACTATGAAGAAATATTCAATTCCCAAAGGTATAGAGAAAGAAGCAGCCGAATACATACAAGGAGTACTTGCAGAGCTTGAAAATAGAGGTGTTTTAGAGAATATAGATAATGCTGCCTTAGATATGCTGGCAAGAAATTACAGCACATTTATCAAGGCATCCAAACAGTTGGAAATAGATGGCTTAACAGTCACCAGTGACAGAGGTAATATAGCACCACATCCATTGGTAAAAGTAGCAAAGGATGCACAAACGCAGGCTATGAAAGTTATGTTGGAATTTGGACTGACAGCCAAAGCACGTACAAAATTGCCAAAGATGGATAAAACGGACGACGAGGAATCAACACCATTGGAACAGTTCATTGTTGCTGGTAAGAAAGAAGTTAGATGATGAAACTTTACTATGAGTATGCAAGTAAGGTTCTTAATAATGAAATAATAACGGGCGATACAATAAAACTGGCTTGTAAGAGATTCCAGAATGACTTATTGAGGGACGATTTGGAATTCAGGGAAGATGTAGTAGACAGGGCTATTAGCTTTATTGGTACTTTGAAACATTATACAGGCAAGCACGCTGGCAATAACTTCATACTGGAATGCTGGCAACAGTTTATTATAGCCAATATACTAGGATTTTACTGGAAGGATACAGGAACTAGAAGATTCACCAGTTCCTATATAGAAGTATCCAGAAAACAAGGCAAGACCGCTTTAGCTGCTGCACTGTGTTTGTATTATCTAATTGCTGATGGTGAAGATGGTGCAGAAGTCTTGCTGGCAGCAAACAGTAAGGAACAGGCAAAGATAGCTTTTGATATGTGTTCCAAGTTTAGTAAGGGACTGGATACCAAAGGCAAATATTTGACAGCTTACAGGGCTGATATTCTGTTTAAAGCAACCAACAGCAAGCTGAAAGTACTTGCTGCTGATGATAGCAAACTGGATGGATTTAATGCCAGCTTCGGTTTGCTGGATGAGTACCACGCTGCCAAAACAAGTAAGGTAAGGGATGTAATAAAGTCCAGTATGGGTATGCGTGAGAATCCACATCTATGTACTATTACTACTGCTGGATTCGATAAGACTTTGCCTTGTTACCAATTAAGAACTGTAGCTATAGAAGTGCTGAATGAGTTAAAGTCAGATGATGAAATGTTTATTGCCATCTATTCTTTAGATGCTGATGATGATTGGAGAAGTGAAACGAACTGGATGAAAGTTGCACCTAATTTGAATATAACCGTTACCAGCAAATACATCAAAGGGCAAGTACAACAGGCTATTAATAATCCTTCTGATGAAGTGGGAGTACGTACCAAGACACTTAACCAATGGTGTGACAGTGCTACAGTCTGGTTGTCTGATGAAAATATTATTAAGTGTACACAAGCTGTAGACCTGTCTAAATTCAAAGGATTACCCTGTTATGTTGGAGTGGATTTAGCTGCTACCAGTGATTTAACTGCTGTATCTTATTTAGTCGTTGATAGTGATAAATACTATTTTAAAACTCATTATTATCTTCCTGAATCGGCACTTACAGATAAGACAGACAAGGAACTTTATAAGCTATGGAAAAGGGCTGGCTTACTTACTGTTACTGCTGGTAATGTTACTGATTATGATTACATAACTACTGATATGCTTAAATATTCAGAAGTAGTTAATATACAGGCTGTAGGATATGATAAGTATAATGCTACACAGTGGGCAATTGATTCAACAGAGAAAGGATTGCCGCTGGAAGAATACGCACAAACATTAGCTAACTTCAATAAGCCTACCAGAGAGATGGAACGGCTTATATTATCAGGTAAGGCTGTAATAGACAATAACGAAATAAACAGGTATTGCTTTAGGAATGTGACTTTGAAGTCAGACCATAACGGCAATATCAAACCTAACAAACAAGTAGACAAAAAGAAGATTGATGGAACTATATCTATGATACAGGCTTTAGGTATGTATTTACAAGTACCACACTACACAAACCAAATATTTACATTTTAATGAAATTCAATATCAATCCATTTAAAAAGAAAGAAGCCAGACAAGAAGAACGTGGCTACAACTTTCTTTCAGATTCTCTATTTTATAATTCAGCTACTACGTATTCAGAATCAAAAGCTATGCTGTTATCTGCTGTTTACAGATGCGTAGACGTGATAAGTGATTCCGTAGCACAGTTACCGTTAGAACCGTATTATGTAGATGATGAGGGATTTAAAACCAAATTTACCAAGCATCCTACATACTGGCTGTTGAATAGAGAACCGAATGACCAAATGAGCAGATTTACTTTTATCAAGACACTGGTTACCAGTGTACTTCTTACAGGTAATGGTTATGCTCTTATTAACAGAGATGAAAAAGGTGATGCCAAAGAACTGATATTTCTAAAATCAGATTCAGTATCAGTCACATTCAAAAACGGAAAAAAGATGTACAACATTACAGGGATGAACCAACTGGTAGAAGCTATCAATATGATTCATATCCTGAATTTCAGCTATGATGGAATTACAGGTATAAGCACTTTGAAGCACGCTAGAAATACACTAGGGCTAACAGCTGATTCAGAAGCGCACGCAGAAGGATTTTTTAAAGGAGGTGCTAATCTGGCTGGCATTATCAAAGTGGAATCCTCATTGACGGCACAACAGAAACAGGACATTAAAACAGCTTGGAGTAGTGCTTTTAATTCTATTACTGGTACTCCTAACGGTGTAGCTGTGATGGAAGGCAATATGACTTTTCAGCCTATAACCGTAAATCCGTCTGATGCACAACTATTAGAGACTAGACAGTTCAATGTGATTGATATTTGCAGGTTCTTCGGTGTCTCACCAGTTAAGGCTTTTGATTTATCCAAATCCAGTTATAGTACAGTAGAAGCTACTCAACTGGCTTTCTTGACAGATACACTTTCACCACTATTAGAAAAGATAGAACTGGAGTTTGAACGCAAACTTTATAAGCCTTCTGAAAGGAATAATATTGATGTGCGTTTCGATACTTCTGTTCTCCTTAGAGCAGATAAGGCAAGTCTGGCTAGTTATTATAATACGCTGTTCCAGATTGGTGTGATTACTCCAAATGAAATCAGGAAGAATCTGGATTTACCAGCTATTGAAAACGGTGACAAGTCATTTGTACAGGTGAATGTACAGACACTAGATAATGCAGTTACTAAGCAAACAGAGAAAGACGATGAGGTATATAATTAAGGGGAATGATTTTAGCTTTACTTGGACTATAAAGGATTGCAACGGCTATGTAGATTTATCTGCTGTTACTGATTTGAAGGTGATGTATCAACATTCTACAGTTCCATCCAAGAAATATGTAGCAGATGCCAGAATAGTTGATATAGTTCTTAAAGAGAGGGAAGAAGATTTAGAGGATACTGTTCTTTATGACAGTACTTTAGTGAAAGGCATTGAGTTTGAGGTAACAGCCGAACAACAGCAGGAAATGCTTTTGGGAGATTATAATGTTATCTGTACATTTATAAAGAATGATGATAGTCACTGCTATAAAATGATTAGGGCTTATACCATAGTAGCAGATAAGGATGGTCTTAAATATTGCTGTTCTGAATCAAAGGAAAGACTGGTTAAACTAAGCCAATTGATAAATGATATGGGATTTATCACCAGAGATGATTTACCTACCAAACTAAGCGAGTTGCAAAATGACTGTAATTATGTCAATATAAATAGTGTACCTACTAAACTTAGTCAGTTAGTGAATGATAGTAACTTTGCTTCCAAAGATGAAGTTCCCAAATATACAACGGAGCTTTCCAATGATGCCCAGTTTACCAATGTCGTAGACTTGGCAAAAAAGGTTGATAAAGAATCTGGCAAAGGATTATCTACTAATGATTATACTAATGAGGATAAAACCAAACTTACAAATTTATCTGATTTTGATTCGACAGGCATTAATAAGGAATTAAAAGAACTGGAAAAAGCACTAGCTGCTAAAGCTGATACTAGTGAAATACCTAATTTCACGTCTGATTTAATAAATGATTCCAAGTTCGTAACAAGTTCCGATTTACTTGCTGAAAATGTAGGATATGACAATACAACTGTGAAAGACACATTGGATTCATTGCTGTATGAAGCTATTAATATAACTTCCTTTACTAGTAATGTAGCACCAGTGCAGGAAATAGGAACCAATATTAACAGTATTACTTTGACTTGGAAATTAAGCCAGCCAGCAACGGAACAATTTATTAATGATGTACCTGTGACAGGCAGTTCTTTCACATTTGATACTCCATTCAACAGCAATAAATCATTCACATTAAAGGTAAATGATGGAACTACCATCAAATCTAAAACCATTGATATTAAGTTTATGAATAATATTTATTATGGCGTATCTGCTTCTACTTCTTATAATTCCCACCTTCTTGAATCTTTGACTAAAGAGCTAAGGCAATCTATGGAAACCAATTTCAGGGTTAATGCAAATGAGAATGAATATATCTTCTTTGCATATCCTTCACATTATGGAGAAGCTGTCTTTAGCGTAGGAGGTTTTGAGGGAGGATTCAAGGAAGTTGCCAAGTTCTATTACACCAATGAATCAGGATATAATGAACAATATACAGTTTACTGCTCTGATAATCCCTGTCTGGGAGATACTAGGGTAAAGGTAATATATGTATAAGGGATTACTACGATACTATGAAAGAAACACGAAATTGCAAAATTGAAAAGAGAAATGAAGATTCCAGAATTGTGGAAGGCTATGCAATCGTATTCAATTCTGAATCCAGAGATTTAGGAGGGTTTACAGAAATTATAGAACCTACAGCACTGGAAGGAGTGCTGCAACAGTCAGATATTTTATGCCTTCTAAATCATAATGAAGACAGGGGTATTCTGGCACGCTCTAAATACGGTGCAGGCAGCCTAAAACTGGAAGTTGATTCTACAGGTCTTAAATATAGCTTTGAAGCACCCTGCACAAATCTGGGAGATGAATTGCTGGAAGGTTTAAAGAGAGGTGATATTACTACTTCATCTTTTGCTTTTACCATTGATTCCGATACTTGGACAAAGAGGGAAAATGGTTCTTATATCAGGACTATCAATAAGTTCAAAGAACTGTTTGATGTGTCGCCTGTCTATAAAGAAGCGTATCCTGATACGAGTGTAGCGCTTAGAAAGTTGGAATCATTTGATAAGGAAGATTTGACTGACTATTATATGGAGCTAAGACACAAACTACAATAATGAACACTTTAGAGCTGTTAGACAAAAAGGAGCAGTTAAAGCAACGGGCAGAGGAAATAGTTTCCAAAGCAGAAAAGGAAACTAGGCGGTTAAATGAAGGTGAACACGCTGAATTTAATTCTATTGCTGATGAACTGAAAAACATAGATAATGAAATAAGAAAGATTGCAAGCGAGACAAAACTAATAAACACAAATAATATATCTATGAAAAAAGAGAAATTTTCACTTTTAAAGGCTATTAATGACGTAGCCAATAGCAGACAACTGGATGAAAGAGCGCAAGAAGTTGTATCTGCTGGTATTGCAGAATTTAGAAAATCAGGACAGAGTTATTCTGGACAAATCGTATTGCCGATTGAGGAAAGAGCTGATGTGCAAGCAACAGTAGAAGGTACAGGACAGGAAACTGTAGCAGAAGATAAACTGGCTCTGTTAGAACCATTGAGAGCTAATTTAGTAATGGTTAAAGCAGGTGCAAGTTATCTGTCTGGACTGGTAGGTAATGTTTCTATTCCTGCTTATTCTGGAAGCAATGTTAGCTGGGCTGGTGAAGTAGCTGCTGCTACAGACGGTGCAGGTGATTTCAGTGAAGTGAATCTAGAACCAAAGAGACTTACTGCTTATGTGGATGTTTCCAAACAATTCCTAATTCAGGATTCTGCCAGTGCAGAAGAGATGCTTAAACGTGATATTGTAAATGCTATATCGGACAAGCTGGAAGCTACAATCTTGGGTAGCGCTGCTGGTTCTGCTACTATGCCTGCCGGTATCTTTAATGGCGTTACTCCTGAAACAAAGGATATTACTTATAAGAGACTGGTTGATATGGAAACTGCACTGGAAGAAGCTAATGTAGCAGGAAACAAATGTTTCATTGTATCGCCATCTGCAAAAGGTATTTTGAAAACGACTGCCAAAGACGCTCTTTACAATGTAACTGACGGTGGTGTACATACCTGTGTTGGTTGTGCTGGTTGTCTGATGGAAGAAAATGAAGTGAACGGTTATCCAGTATATTGTACATCCAATGTTACCAGTAAAGGTGTTGTAATGGGACACTTTGAAGATTTTGTTATTGGGCAATGGGGAGGGATTGACTTGACAGTAGACCCGTACACACAAGCAGCTAACGGTAAAGTAAGATTGGTTATCAATGCGTATTTTGATGCAAAACCAAGAAGAACAGGTTCTTTCCAAAAAGCTATCTTAAAATAATATGTACGTCAAACTGGAAGAAGCTAAGAAGCACCTTCTTTTGGATGATTCTTTCAAGGATGATGATTTATATATACTTGGACTAATTGATGTTGCAGAGGATGCAGTAGCACGTAATTTGAATCTGAAACTGGATGAATTAGCAGTAGATGGGGAATTTACCCCACCTGCTGTTATTCACGCTATCTTATTACTGATTGGTAATTTATATGCCAATCGTGAGTCAGTATCTTATTCATCCGTTAATAAAGTTCCATATACATTTGACTATCTAATTTCACTTTATAAAAACTACAAAGAGGTATGATTGACTATATACATAATAGAGACGGTAGGGCAACATCTACACAGGTCAGTAGAATGGATGATATTACAGAGAATGAATTCACACCAGAATTTTATTTTCTCATTAAAAATACCAATGATTACGAAGTGACTGTAGAGTTAAGACCTGCTGGACAAGAGAAATTTATAACTACAGTACTATATTCTGGTTGGAATCCTGAATTATGCAGTGCAGTAAGAACAAGCGGTGAAACTGGATTACAGTACGGCTATTAATTCCAAATATAATGAGGGCAGGGATACTGACAGAAACAATACTACTACAGGAATCAGTACCAGTTAAAAATGATTTTGGGGCTGCTCCTATGGAATGGGTGGACTATCTGCAAACCAGAGCCAATATTAAGTTTAATTCAGGTAACAGAGTTAACCAGAATAATGAAATATTTACTTCTTATACGCTAACATTCACAATCAGGTACTATCATAAGGTAAACGAGCAAATGAGAATTATCTATCAAGGTAAGAAGTATAGGATACTGGCTATCAATTCTGACAGGGCAAAACAATCTACAGAAATCATAGGAGAGCTTATTAATGAATAATGGTGTAACTGTAGACGCTTCACAGGTACTAAGAATGTTTAGTGAACTTAATAGTAGACAGCAAAGGAATGTGTATAAGAATGCACTAAGGAAAGCTGGAAGAATTCTGCAAAAGGAAACGAAGACACAACTAAGAAGCGTAGTAGGTAAAGCAATAAATCATAAGAATAGATGGAACGGCAAAACTTTAGGCAGTGGCGTAAAGATGAAAGTGGACAAGAAAGCAACAGAAGCGAAAGTTCATATAATGGGGGACTTTAGGTTAAAGTTCTTTGAACTTGGAACAACTACCAGGCAGCTTAGGAAAAACGGAGCTAACAGGGGTAGGATGAAAGCTGCACATTTCTTTAAAACTGCCAAAGATAAAACGGAACGTACCATCTTCGATAATATAAATCAAATGGTTGAAGAATCAATAACGAGGATTGCTAATAAAAAATGAGCTTACAAATAGGAAAAGCTATCTACCACTTATTAAGTAAAGATAGCAGGATAAAAGAAAAGGTAGGTTCTAAGATATATCCTTTGATAGTTGAAGAATCCACCACTTTTCCTTTTATCATTTATAAAAGAACCAATATCACACCAAACTATACGAAAGGCAGTTATGCAGTTAATGAATCTGTTATGGTTGATATAGTTATAGCTTCTAAAGATTACATAGATACCATTGAACTGGCAGACTATGTAAGAGAGGCTTTAGAAGGTAGGAGGGGTAACTTTTTTGGAATAGAAATAAATGACATAAGAATGATTAGTGCAGATGAAGAATACATAGAAGATACATTCATTCAGAATTTAACATTCGACATAAACACAAATGGCAAACAAAATACTTAGAGGTAATGACCTGATGATTTTTAAAGATACGACTGGTGCTGGTACTGCTTATAAAGCATTGGCATTTTCAACCAGTTGCCAGCTTTCCTTAACAGGAAACACTTTGGAAACTTCATCAAAAGACGGTGGTAAGTGGACTAGTAAAGCAGTCAGCAAATTAAGCTGGTCACTTACGACTGATAATTTATATAGCGTAGAAGATTTTAATGCTTTAGTAAATAGCTGGATAAGCAGGGAAGAATTAACTGTGGCTTTTGCTGTATGCACTAATGCAGACAGTGATACTGGTATGCCTGCTGATGGCTGGACTGCTGGCGGTGGTTATACAGGTAAAGTGGTTATAACCAGTATTACTGCTAATGCTCCAGATAATGATAATGCTACTTACTCTGTTACTTTGGAGGGAACAGGTGCTTTATCACCTAAAGTAGCGTAATATATTCACTGGGGAAGCTGTTGCAGTTTCCCCTTTTTTATTTATATACTATGGAAATTCAAATTAAAGGTACTGCATATAATATACGATATACTATCAGGGCTATGTTCGTATTTGAACAGATAACAGGCAAGATTTTCAAATTGGAGAATCTGACGGATTACTACCTGTTTTATTATAGTCTGTTGGTAGCCAATAATCCAGATTTGCAAATGACATTTGAGGACTTTATTAATGAATGCGATGAAGAACCAGCCTTAGTTATCCAGCTACAGGAATTTCTTTCTAAAGAGATGGAAAAGCAATCTGCATTTATAAGTGATACTGTAGATTCAAAAAAAAAGTAACGATTAGCGAATTGTATGCTTTGATAGTTTTGGAAGCAGGTGTAGCACCTGATTATTTTCTGGACAGTATGCAAATGTATGAGGTGAAGGCAGTCTTGGAGAATCTGCAATATAAGAATAAAACAAGCTGGGAACAGGCTAGAATGATAAGTTATATCATAGCCCAAACTAACAGTACCAAGCAATTATCACCTACTGATATTATGAAGTTTGATTGGGATGAAGCCAAAGAAAAAGATACTTCTATAAGTAAGGATGATATAGCCAGATTAAGGGCAAAAGCTAATCAATTTATAAACACAAAAAACTAAATATATATGGCTGATTTAGTAACCAGACTATTACTTGATTCATCTGGTTTTAATAATAACATAGTTAAGAGCAGCAGGCAAGTACAGGAGTTTCAGCAGATAACAGGCAATATAATAGGTACTATAGGAAAGTTTGCTGCTGGTATTGGAATTGCGACTACTGCCAGTGACGCTTTTATGAAGATAATAAGAAGCTCACAGGCTACTAATGATGAATGGGACAATACATTAAATTCCTGTAAAGGAACTGTAGATTTATTCTTTCAATCTATGTCTGCTGGCAGTTTTGAAGCATTTAATAACGGTGTTCTTTCTACAATAAGGAATTTGAAAGAACTTTCTGCTTTGCGTGATTCGTTGACTGATGCTAAGTTATCAATGGGATTCAATACTAAAGTCTTTGAAACGGAGTTTACGAAATATGAATCTATAATCAGAGATACTACCAAAAGCAAGCAGGAACGGGAAAAGGCATTTAAAGACTTGCAAAAGTTGAAAGACGATTTTAAAATAGATGTTACTGATGTCTTGGGAGGTGCAGAAGAAGAACTTATTCAATCATTGAATATTAGAACAGGACGAAAAGACTTTAATATTAATGATATACATAAATATATATCAATCAATAATAATGATTTTTCATCTAGAAATGAGAAAAAGGCATTAACGGAGTATCAAGACCAGTTAAAGGCATACGAAAAGGAAATAAACCAAATACAAGGCAGGATTAATTCTACCAGAGGTGATACTAATGAATGGACAGGTGAAACCAAAAAACAGATGAGGGAAAAACTGTCTTCTATTAAGCAACAAATGGAACTGTTCAAACAACAAAATTCAGAACTTGAAAAGCAGAATTTCTTGAATCAGGATAATGATGCCAATAGAGGTGAAATGATTAAAAACTATGAATATGCTTATGATTTGAAAAAACGTATGTATGATTTTGATAAACGCACATTGGAACTACAGAATAGCCTTAAACCTGCTGGAGGAAATAATAAGATAAAAACAGAAGAAGTAATTCCTGCTGGTTCTGTTGCTGAATTGGATAAGCTGATAACGGAAGCCAGAAAGAAGTATGCTGCTGCCATTACAGACGATGCCAGAGTATCTGCACTAAAACTGATACAGGAACTGGAACAGAAGAAAATAGTTCTGAATATTACCGCTAAGTATAACAGTAGGGAGCAGGGAGAATTAAAACCTGCTGGTATTCCATCTGTTAAAGGATTTGATTCCAAAGATATAGGTAAGCTTACTTCTCCATTTGTAACAGAAGAAGACGTAAAAGTGAATAATGATTATGCGACATCATTAGGGGCTATTGCTACTGTTATGGGTTCTATATCCCAAATGACAAATGAAGGTGCTTCTGCTTGGTTGACTTGGAGTGCCAATTTAATGACAGCTATAGGTACAGCTATTCCTGCTATAGAAGCTCTTATTGCTGCAAAGAAAGCGGAATCTATAGGAAATGCCGTAGCTAGTGCCACACAAACACCTGTAGTAGGTTGGCTGTTGGCTGGTGCTGCTGTATCTTCTGTAATAGCGGCTTTTGCCACTATGCCACAGTTTGCTAATGGTGGTGTAGTTGATGGCAGTTCCTTTTTTGGGGATAAGGTACTGGCTAGGGTGAATAGTGGTGAAATGATTCTGAATAAAAGTCAGCAGTCCAATTTGTTCAATCTGTTAGACGGCGGTTCATTTGTAAAAGGAGGTGCTATGTCAGGTGAAGTTGAATTTAAGATTTCAGATAAAGCACTGGTTGGAGTTTTAAAACAACACAGTAACAGAATAAACAGACTAAGGTAAAATGGGCTATCAATTAATATATAACTCATCTTTTAAGGATGTGGATGAGAATACAATTAATATTAAAATATACAGGGATTCAGGAGGTACTTTGATAGCTTCTGAATTACTCTGTTCTGCTGATGCAGTTTCAATTAACTATGAATCAGATGATGATGTGTTCAAACCAATCAAGTGTTCAGATTGCCAGATTAATGTCTTAACAACAAAGGTACTGGCTAATCTGTACACAGCATTAGGAAACCAGATATATTGTACTATCTCAAAGAATGGTTCTTTATTGTGGTGTGGTTATTCAGTCCCTTGTCTTTATAGTACGGATTATAATGAAGAATATAATTTGTTATCCTTGCAATTTAATGATATTCTTTCATCTCTTAGTAACTATAACTACACCTATTTAAATGAAAAACAGTCTGTAGTATCTTTTTATCAGGTGATTAAACATATTATTGGTTTGATTGATTCCAGTGGATTGATAAAGAATGTCTATGTGCACAACGCTAAAAAAATAAATGATGCTACTGATTTGCTAAATAACTTATTCATCCTTGATAGGAATTTTTTTGATGAAGCAAATGAACCAGAGAATTGTAAAGATGCACTGGAATATATTGCAAGGTATCTGGGTATGACTTGCTATTATTATGGCGATTCAATTTATTTTGTAGACTATAATATAATAAAGAATATCAATTCATATACTAAATATACTCTGTCAGATGATACTAATACGGTGGTAACATTAGATAACACTGTTATTGATGTTAATCAGAATATTTATGAAAGCAATGCCAGTATAGCTATTGGTGAGCTATATAATAAGGTGGTGGTAGTTGCTAACTCAAATTCTAATAATACTATAATTCCTGAATGGAATGATGAGGATGATATTATAAATCAGAATGTAGACGCAAATAAGTATTATGAATCGACAAGGGATATTAGTGGTAAGAATTATACGTTGCTGAATGCTTTCTTTAAATCGAAAAATAATTGGGATTGGAATAAGCCATATCTTTTTGAAATTAACAAACCAATAGAACCGATAGAAGAAGTAACTCCAGATAATGCTGCATCAAATGGTAGCTATTGGCAGAAGGCAGCATATTATGAGGCTGCAAATGAACCTTCTTCTTTAAATTGGAAGACATATTTTACGATAAGTGATTACGGTCTGATGGGATGGACAACAACAGACGGAGTTCAATTGTCATTGAAAAATAAGCTACCTATAGCAGTCAAAGGTGGAACTTTCATCATTGATATAATTTATAGGCTATCTGGTGATTGGAATGCAGCAGAATGTATTGTAACATCTGATGAACAATACTATGATGGTAAATATTCCACTGGATTCACGGATACGATGTTTAAATGTAAACTTACAATTGGTGATAAGATGTACTATGATGGTGATGGATGGGTTAATTATCAAGAGTATCATAATAAAGTTGCAAGGAATTATTATAAGATATGTAACGGTCCTAATACTTGGCAGGGTGCGACTTGGTATAAGTATCTGGATGAATACGGCTACTGGCGATTTGTTACTAAAGGGGAATATGATTCTATTTCTGGACGTGAAAAGTATAGTGGTGGATATGCAGATAGAAATTATGTGTATTCATATACCAATAGTGGTAATGAGCGTGTGTTTGTTGAGAAATGGTTCTATGATGAATGTAAATTACAAGACTGTTTTTATCTGGTACATAAGAATAAAGTAGGGGATAAGGTGTTTGATACGGATTATTCATTGACTAATACAGTTTCGTGGCGTATGAATCTGGCAGAAAGTGAAGATGGTGTTGCCGTTCCATTACCATCTGATAAAATGACATTAGGTGAATTGACATTTGAACTTTATGCTCCAAATCAACTTGGAACTACTCCTATGAGACGTACCGATAAATCACCTGTTAGATGTAATTCATTTCATATTAATGATGTTAAATTGAAATATACTACATCTGATTATGTTAAGGATATTTTTAATGATGAAACGTATGATGAAGATTTGAAGTTTGAGAATGTAATTGATGAAAATATAGTCAATGATTTTGATGATATCGAATTTAGAATCAATACTTATAACGAACACGCAGGTAGTTACAGCTATGTTCTTACTAAAGTGGGGGATGAATGCTACTTTGTTGATACATTGACTGATGTAATTTCACAAGATAAGCGAAAAGCAGAAGAACACTGTATTAATAAGTATGTGAATTACTATAGTAAACCACGATTCAGATACAGTAACTCAATAAATAATAGGGATATATCGCTTAATTCAATCCTGAAAGAGAATACCTTGAATAAGAACTTTGTAATCAATTCCATCACCTACGATTTGATTAATAATAAATGTGATGTTGAATTGAACGAAATACGATAATATGGAAATAAAATCTAACTATATACCACATAATTTCAGGAACAAGTATTTAAAGAATGTAGGTGGAAGTTATTTAAGCACAGTTTTACAGTCTACAGTATCAGATGAAGCTGGTACTAAAGTTGTGGTAATTGATGATTTAGAGACTTCCAGTAAAGATAAGGCATTATCTGCCAATATGGGTAAATACTTGAATGAAAACAAACAAGATAAGAATGAATATGTAGATACAATAAATCAGTATTTAAGTACTGATTCTGATGTGAAATTTAACTCTGTTGCTGGCAAGAATGGAGAATTTGATAATCTGAAAGTAAAAGGAGGTCTGGATGTTTTTACTATTACAAGTAATGAGGTTAGGGGAACTAATGGTATTTTATATGTCACCGATTCAGCACAAGTAACAGGTATAACTTCTAATGAAAATAATGTAATGGTTCTTACAGTCAGTGATTCTGTTTTTAGGGTAGATGATATTCTACTTAGTCAGACATTTAATTCATCTTCAAAAAAGATAGTTTTAAAGGTTGTTACTGTAGATGGTGCAACTATCACCTGCAATGTAATAGAAGCATTAGGTAATATAGAAACTGGTGATTCTTTAGTGAGGATAGCCAATACTACTGATGCAGCTAGACAAAGTTCTATTCTACTGAATCCGTATGATGGCTGTATTGATATACGTACAGCCTGTACATCTGAATCAGATTCCATAGTATCCAGTAGAATAGGTAATCTAGATGGAATTACTGATACAGATTTTGGGAAACTGTCTGGTGATGGACTTTATTCTAATAATGCTTATCTATCTGGTGCAATAAGAAACTTATCTGGAAAATGGGAATTGAAGGATGATGGTTCTGGTAAGTTGGCAAATGGAAATATTAGCTGGGATACAAATGGTAATCTAAACTTAAAATTTGGTACAAAAAAGGTCTTTAAAAAGTTTGATATTGATGATTATGATTTTAATAATGCTTTTAAGATAGATTTGTCTGATGGATTAAACTTCTACTTTACGAAAAATAAGGATAATGACCCAAGAACAATAATTTTACCATCTGACAAGGAATTGGAAGGTTATGAAGTTGAGATAGATTTTGATGGAAATCCTGGGCTAATAACTGTCAAATGTGATTCTAATTATGTAATAAGATATAATGGAAGCTATGTCAATGAAATTAGAATCGGTCATTACCCAAGACGTTTAAAACTAGTAGCAAGAAAAACCTACCAATTATTATCACAAAGATGTGAATGGTGGATAGATAATGCAGCAGAGTTTAAAATGAGTAGTGACGGTACATTTGCAGGAACATTCAGGTCTATTTAAGTTTATGAATCAGCAACAAACACAATTAATAATAGCCTGTGTGCTAATAATAGCAGGTATAGGGTTACTGATTGCAGGATTCTGTGTAGTACCTGTAGGTATTATACATAGTTCTGTTTTGGTAGCTTTTGGTGAGGTGCTTACCTTCGTAGGAGCTTTATTTGGAATAGATTATCATTATAAGAGTAAATAATATTAGCCTGTAGTCTTGATTGATTACAGGCTTTTTTTGTACCTTTGCAGCAATTCCAGATGTCTAATGAGTTAGAATTGGAAGGACTTATTATCGAAAGGTGTTATTGATATTATCTTCTGCTGACAAATTCTCGCAAAGTTTGAAATGGAGTGAAGATGGTAACGATAGCACTCACATCATTTGTTATATAATTGCCTTGTATTAGGTTTCTATATCTCAAAGTTGGTGTGGGGCTATTGTTTTATCCACTCCAAAGGCAATGCGAGAAGCCAGTCAGTAGGGTAAAGCAGATATAGTTCCCACACCTTTTTATTTTTATAACTGCTTTCTAGGGGACAAGCAAGCTGAATAATTTATTAATATGAGCAGATTTAGATTGGTGGCAACTGCATTATTAGTTGCATTGTGTGCAGGGTTTTATTCCTGTGGTGGAGGTAATGATGAAACACCTTTGAACAATGATGACAATTCGAATATCAGTAATGAAAATGGTAATAGTGTTATTGTGGGAACTACTGCTATGGTGCAGTTGAAGAAAGTAGGTGCACTATCTACATTAATTTCTGATAATGTTAAGTTCAACATTACAAATTTAAGGATTATAGGGGATATTAATGGGGATGATATTGCATTAATCCGTGAAATGGCAGGAGCAGATACTAAAGGGAACGAAACAAATGGTAAATTAACTAACTTAAATCTCTTAAATGCAAATTTGGTTAGTGGAGGAACATATTATAATGGAATTACACAAGATATCTTTTTGAATAATGAACTATGGCAGTATATGTTTTATAAATGTGGCTCATTAACAACAATTGTACTACCTAACAACATAGAGCATATAGGTGCTTTTGCTTTGTCACATAGTGGTATAACATCATTTACTATTCCTAATAATATACAGACTATAGGAAGCGAAGCATTTGCTAATTGCACTAAACTCGAATCTATTGTTATAGGAAATAGTATAGTCAGTGCAGCAGAGAATATGCTCGATGGTTGTATTAACTTAAAAAAAATAACAATGCTTAGTGATAATAGCACTTATACTATTGAAGGTAAAACCTTCCAAAATGGTATGTTGTTTAATGAAAGTAAAAGTGAATTAATAAGGTGCTGTTATTTGGGCTCTTCTAATTATATAGTACCTAATGGAGTAAAAAAAATAGGAGATTATGCATTTACAGGATGTAATCAATTAGAATCTATTACTTTTTCAGACGATGTTATAATGGTAGGGAAGTACACTTTTCAGAATTGTCGTAAACTTACTTCTGTAAAAATTGGTAGTGGAGTTTCTTCAATGTCAGAAACAGCTTTTGAGGGATGTACTAATTTGGATGAATTTGTAGTTATAGATAATAAGGGTGCGTATTCTACGCAGGATGGTATTCTTTATAACAGAAGTAAAACTAAAGTGGTAAGATGTCCTTTGAATAAAAGAGGAATTATTAATCTACCTGCTAGTATAGGTACTATTGGTGATTATGCATTTTCTAGTTGTACAGGAATAACTTCTATTTATATTACAGAAACTGGTACTATTGGTAATTTTGCTTTTTCTAATTGTGCAAATTTGGAATCTATACATATAGCGGATAGATGGAATACACATACTTTTATTATGGATTATGCATTTGAAAATTGTGTTAAATTATCGTCAATAACTATTCCTGCTTGTTCTAAAGTGTGGGGAGAAGCATTTGTAGGATGTACAGGAATGAAAGAAATTCATTTGAAATGGGGATATTTGAATAGTGGTGATTTAGGATTTTTGTATCGTTTAAATAAGGATTGCAAGATATTTATTCCTCGTGGTCATTTGGGGACATATATGAAATACTGGACTGATATTGACAGATTGGTTGAAGAATAGAAAAGATTGGACTAATATAAAAAAATAGGTATCTTTGTTGTTGTAATTTAAATAATGAAAGTATGAAAAGGAGTATGAAGCTAGGAATAGACATTAGCAAGAAAGGTATTTTGGATAAGCTTAATGCATTTATTGAAAGTTTTCAGCAACTACAGTTGGGTGAATATGAAAATGGAACAATAACGTATGATGAAGAAAAAGAAGATGAAATAAATGCTTTATTGGAGAAGTGTTTTTTAGCTGATTGATTGTCAGTATTAAGTGATTAATAGAATTGAAAGAACAGCATTTGAAGCAATTCATTTGCTGTTTTTTTTATTATATAGGATAAACTATTGAAGTGTTTAAGTATATTTGCTGTTGTAATCATTTAAATATTAAAACTATGAGTATTGAAGAATTTAAAAAGACATTAGAGATTATAAAAGAAGACTGGAACAATGAATCTCATTCGTATAAAAACGAGAACTATTTTATCTATATAAAAGAAAATCTGGTAAGTTCCTATGTAGAAAGAACTTTAGGGACGAAGTCTTTAATAAATATACGATATATTATTCCTATAGGGGCATATAACTATTCTTTTAAAAATAATAAAGAGACCTCTTTAAATACGATTGGTTTCTTTAATAATAAATATGAACCTTGTGAAGTAACATTTGGTTCTTGGGAGCTATATAAAATGGAATTTATGCATAGTTATTCTGATGGTAAAGCGAGCTATTATCCTATACCTTATATTAGGAAAATTAATAATCCTACTTGCAAACAGAAATTTGATACAGGTTATACTATTGAAGATTTTGATGAAATTCTAGCTGCTATTTGGAAATATATAAAAGAACAAAAGTAGGTAATGAAGCCAGTAGATAAGTTCTCAATCCAGTATAGCGAGTTGCTAGAGTATATAT
>ERZ827363.301-NODE-301-length-53492-cov-16.570953_pt1 | contig 53492 bp, 53 predicted proteins | sample MGYA00519776_ERZ827363 | MGnify/ENA primary metagenome ERZ827363 (study PRJEB31778, sample SAMEA3449288) | human gut metagenome | biome: human gut; feature: human-associated habitat; material: faeces | place: United Kingdom | collected 2010/2012 ... | reverse complement strand
TTATAGAACATCCAGAAGATTCAGATGCAATAAATTCAAGTTTAAAGAGGGTTCTAAATGATGAATAATTTTAATATATTGCGATTCAAATAGGATGTCCAAATGGACATCCTATTATGTTATGCTAATTTCAACACTATTTTAAAACAAAGCCATATAAAATAAAAGCGGATACTTTTAATCCGCTTTTTAATTATAACACAATATACAAATTTTCATATAGGAATATAATATATTATTAATGTTCATTGAGGAAAAGTAATGGGGCATAAATATAAAAAACATCATAAAGCAGAGAAAAAGAATATATCTGAAAATGATAAAAAAATTTTATATTTATTAAATATTCAGTTGCAATCAATAATGATATATTTAACTGCAGATGTATTCTTTTATAATTTTGCACTTATATTACTTGAATCAGCATGTGGCAATAAATCAGACCATAAGCCCAATGAAAATGTATTTTTAGTTAATGGTTGTGTTTTAGCACTTATAGCTAGTATATTAATATCCCATGTAAGTTTTACGGCTTATGAGAATATACACTTTAGAGATTTAAATGGGGAAATTGATTATAGTACCAATCCAGAAGAAAGTATAGCCATTTCTTCATTATATCTAATATTACTTTTTTTTATTAATTTAATTGGTGCTATAGAGTTATACAAAAGAGTGAACATTTGCACAATAAAAGTAACTCCTCAATGGATTATGGTACTAAAGATTCAGCTTCAAGCATATAAAATTAGATTTTTAGGAGATTATTCATTTTTAATTGCTACTTTAGAAAGTTTTGAACTTATAAATAGTAAGTATGATAATAGTAAAAGTAATGGTAAAAGTAATATTCAAAATCCAGATATTCCAGCATTAATTGGAGCATGTTTATACTTAGTTGAAAGAATTATGTTATTGTATGTAAGTTATCAAGTGTATTCACACTTAGTTAATGAGTGTGGTGATGTTATAGATTCTAAATACTTAGAACCTAATAAGCTTGCCATATTAGGAAATATAATAGGAGTTATTGCAAATAGTGTTTCTTTACAATCGTTTATAGAAATTTATAAGAGAAATGTTGATAGACCTATATTTGGAAGATGAAAAATCAAACTTTATTGTTATAGAAGTGTAAAAATAAAGTTTGATTTTTTACTTTTAATAATAAAATAGACATAATAATAATATGATATATTGATATAAGATTTTTAAGGTATATAAAGGAGCGTAGTATGAAAAGAGAAACTGAGCAGATTATTCAGTAAACATTAGAAAATGTAGTAGGTTATATTGATCAATTACCTAATGGAGAGTTTATTCCTTCATCATGGCAACCACCAAAAGGATTTAAAAATGAAAGATTTAAGGTTAATGATATACCAGTTGAGCATTTAGTGCCTAAGGAAAAAGGGACAAACAATATTATATTTCAAATCCATGGAGGTGGATATATAGTAGCATTATGTGACCCATATAGAGATACAGCAGTAAAGTATTCTCAAATGGTTGGGGGAGCAGAAGTATTTAGTGTAGATTATCGTGTTGCACCAACAAATAGATATCCAGCAGCTCTTGAAGATGCAGTAACAGTTTATAAATGTATACTAGAGCAAGGATATGATAGTAATAACATAATAATAACAGGAGATTCAGCAGGAGGTAACTTAGCATTAGCTACAACATTATATTTAAAAGATCATAATATACCATTACCAAAAGCAGTTATTGCTATTTCACCTTGGAGTAATGCAGCAAATGATTTTCCATCAGTAAAAACAAATATTGAAAAGGATGTGATACTTGGAAGATATGGTCTTAAAATGAGTAATCAGATAGATAATCCTATTTATTTCTAAGGTGCCAATTATAAAGAACCCTATTTAGAAGAAAGCAAGGCTGCTTGGCAAGAAATGAGAGAATTCCTAGAGGAAATTTTCTAAGTTATATATTATTTTATAAGTTAAGTAGCTAAATTGAAAAAATAAAAAAGTGCTGAAAACTGGATTTATCATAAGGTTTTAGCACTTTTTTTACATATCTATATTACCACAAAATTACTAAAAATTCAAGACTGGCACTTATTTATAGTAAGGAGTAAGCTGTATTAGAGGTGATAGTAATGAGTGAAAATATTATTTTAACTATTCTAAATATAAAGAAAAAACAATTAATAATGAATATAAAAAAGTGTAATGAATTGACCATAAAATTTGGTGTTTCATTATCAGATGAGGCCATAGAAAGATTAATTAATAAAAGGTTTGAAGCATTAAAAAATACTGGGAGAATTGAATTTGATGAAGGTATTTTAAAAAAGTTAATTGAAGCATTTTGTGATTCACCATATATTATGCAAAATAATTATGAAGAAACTTTAGAAGAATTGTAGGATATTTTTTATTTTTTTAAAGGAGAAGCCATGGAGCAGATATCTGATGATGAACTTATTGAATTTATGAAAAGAGATTTTGATGGTAAATGTCAAGGCTCAATAGAGTATTTAAGTGGAACCAGTTTAGAAGAACTTTGCCGTGGTACAAGATATGGTCTTAATGGTTTAGAGTAAGGCTTAATAGGAGGGTGCTATGGATCATAATAATTTATATTATGTTAAGAATACTGCTTTAAATCTAGTTCCAAGAATAGAGGCGGCAGTTAGCAATAATGATTTGCAAAATATCTTTTTAAGCTTCAGATCACAGGAAGAAGAAATTAAGGATATTTTTATAGATAATAAAAGTATGGATGATGAAAAGCTTCGTCAGTTAATAGATGAAATAAGAACTTGCTCATTTATAAAAGATAAAATAAAGATAATTCATAATGAAGTCAATAGTTTAGCAGACTTAGTTGAAATTTTAAATAATTGCATATGGCAAGATGAAGTGGAAGAACTAATAAATAATATTAGTGAAGAAGAAATAATGCTATTAAAATACTATTTAGATAATAATGGAAATGATAATCCTTCAAATACTGGGTGGGAAAATAAGTTTAAAGAGTTATTAGATAAATGATAGCTCCTTTAATTAATGAAGAATAATATGCTTTTTAGTGGTAAATATAAATATTGAGATGAATTAAATGGCTGTAAAACAAAAAAACACTAAAAAGAAAATGGCACTATTAGGTCTTAAAAAGGATAAGGATGGAGATTACAGATATATCGATCCAGATGATACAACTTCAGAATTTGTTCCTGTAAGAAATAGAAATAAGAATAAAGAAAATAAATAACAATATAAATATGAAAAAGGATGTATGAAAAGTAACCTTCATACATCCTTTATGTATTTTTAATAATTAATATTTGTCAGCAAATTTAATTTTATCTAGAGGCTTTTCTGTAGCCCGCGGCAATTGCTTCCTCTTCACTATTAAAGTTAATAAGGTATACAGAATCAGACATATTTTCATAATCTCTTTGCCCAGGGCAGTGATATATCTTTGATTTAGAATTTCCTCTAATTATAGTTTCTTCAGTAGAAGAACTATCTGCTGTATTTGATGAAGATGAATTATCAGGAGATTTTCCACTAGGTACTTCTTCACCGGCAAGTGCACTAGACCCAGTGGCATAATCTATAGTTATTCCAGGTTGTACATTATAAACAAATACGTTGAATTCAATACCTTCTCCATTATCTTCTACAGATTTTGCTTCCATTTGCACTCCAGTTGCCACAAGGTTGTTTCCTTCAAAAACAGGAGTTACTCTATATAAAACATGGTTGTTTGTTTCTTTTATATAGTCAGCAACCATATTTTCGTAAGGTAGCATTAAATTAGCATTAAAATATCTAGTTCCAGTTATTAAATTACTTTTGTTGGCATTTTCTGCTGTTAACTGAAATCCAATTAAATGTGATCTATTGTAAAGATATTTACCTTCAACTATATCATATTTAATTGATTGCCATCCACTAGGTTTAACTGAACTTATAGACTCTCTTTCTTCTGTAGGCATTAGGTCAGTACCTATATTGGCATAGGCAACACCACATCTACCTAAGCTATCCAGTGGGCTATATTCTTCAAATGAAGTAGTAGTTAAATCAGAATCAGAAAAATTCGGAATATTATTATTTAATACTATATAGTCATTTCCAGAATAAGCAGGTATATTATTAATGTCAATATTGCTTTCATTAGAATTTTCAGTTGGATTGTTTAAAACAATATTATTCTTATTAGAGCTATCTGTAACTTGTTCAATAATATTAAGAGCTTGTCCAACAACGTTAGATACTGAAGTGGATGAGCAACTAATAAGTCCACTTAAACAAAGTAGTGATCCTATTATCATGATTATTGAGTTTTTAAAATTAAGTAGTTTTTTCATTAGCAGTTCTCCTATATATTTCTCTTGTAATCTTTTCATGAGATGAACCATTGAATTCTTCAAAATCAATTAATTTCCATGAATCATCATTTACATTAATATCAAAATGTAAATCTGCAGGGTAAATTCTATTCCATTTATAAATAATTAAAATATTGATTTTATCCTCATATAGTTTTAATAACTTATCTTCTACTAAAAAGAAACCATCATTGGATAAATTAAGAAAGTCTTCAGAAACCTTGATGTTTCCAGTGTCAATATCTTTAAAAAGTTTATAGGAATAATTATTCATAAATAAATTTTTATTGTGGATAAATTGCTTTATATTTAATCGAAGTATTTTATCCTGACTTTGCCTTCTTTTATTGAAGAGCATTCCATTTTTATCATCTAGACAGACAATAATATTCATAGTAAACCTCCTGATCTTTTTATTTCTGTTAATATTATAGCAAATATTATTATAGTAAATATAAGAAATTTATTTCCATAGAAATAAATGAAACTAGTACTTATAATAGTATTTATGGTATACTTCTTAATAGACATTAATGTCAATAAATTAAAGAAATAAGTATGAAGTATAGGAGTATTATAAAATTATGAATAAGCACAGGTTATTGGCAATATTACTTACACTAGGATGTATGATAAATTTAACTGGATGCAGTAGAGATATAGTAAAAGCAGCAAGTGGTGCAAATGTCCAAGAAATGGCTGTTGAAGCTGAAAATGTTAATAAAGGTAAGAAATCAGATGGTGAGAATGATAGAATTTCACAGGAGGAGCTGGCTGATATTATATCTGAAGATGATACTTTGGAAAAAATAGTAGATCCAGCTTATGAAGAGGTGGAAAGATATTTAGATGAAGAAAGTGCATATAAGGGGTTTCAAGGCGTGGCATTGGTAGCGCAAGGCAATGAAATTAAATTTGCTAAAGCTTATGGAAATGCAGATTATGATGATAATATAGTAAATAAAGTAAATACACGTTTTGCTATAGCCTCAAATACAAAACAATTTACAGCAGTAGCTATAATGCAACTGATGGAAGATGGGAAAATAAATCTTGATGATACCATTGATAAGTATTTTCCAAAGTTTAAATATGCAAATCAGATAACAGTAAGAGAGTTATTACAAATGAGATCAGGTCTTGTAGACTATTTAAATGCAGCAGAATTATATTTTAAAGATGAGGAGAGTTTAAAAATATTAAATGATTATAGAGAAAAGGCATATTTTGATGAATATGTATCAGATTCAAGATGGACAGCAGATATAATCCTAAATAATTTATATTTAAGTGAATTACAATTTGAACCTGGACAAGCATATGATTACTGTAATACAAATTACTATCTACTTGGTTTAATAATTGAACAAGCCTCTGGAGTTTCATATGAAGATTATATAAAAGAAAATATTTTTAAGCCTTGTGGAATGAAAATATCAAGTATGAGTGCAGAGGATACAGATGCAAAAGGTCATGGCAGTGTTGAATCAGGTGAAATTGTTGTAAATCCTAAATTTACGTTTGCAGCTGGTAATATATATACTAATGTATATGATTTACTTAGATGGGAGAGAATGCTACATACAGGAAAATTACTTTCACAAGAGTCTTATAATGAAATGATAACACCTTCAGAAGATAGTGGATATGGATTTGGTTTAATAATTAGTGATGGAATTATAAGACATAGTGGTGTTATTGATGGATTTAATTCTTACACAGAATATGACTCAGCAAAGGATATTACAATAATAATTTTAGAAAACTATGATCCATCAACATCAATTCTTGAAGCTAAATATGACGGTGCCATCATACGAGGATTAATAAAATAGAAATAGAAAGCAGTTTAGATTAATAATCTAAACTGCTTTCTTTATAAAAAATTTATTTTATCATAGTTAGTATTTCATCTTCTGACATTGAAGAATCACAACGAGTTTCCCATTCTCCATTTTTGCTGACAATAAATCCAGGAACTGTTACAATGTGATATTTTTCTCTAAATGAACTTATTTCATTATCGGAAAAATTATCACTATTTACATAGTGAATTGTAGTATTTAGCTTGTTATATAAGTTACCTAACTTTTTAGCAAACTTACGGCAATACGGACATGTTTCTCTACCTATATAAACGACAGTAAGTTTTTCTGATGATAATAATTTATCAGCTTCTGTTGAAGGTATTTGCTTAAATGATTTTACGTCTTCTTTATATGTATTTTCTCCAAACATAAATTTTCCTCCTTATTTTTTTAAAATAATTATATCAAAAAAAGATAATCTATCAACTTAAATTTAAGATTAATTAATAAAAATATAAGATTAATTGTAAAATATAGGTATGTTAATAAATATTATAGGTTAATTTATTGATAATAATAAATAGAATTATGGTAATAGTTTTAAAGATGCTAAAAAATTTTGACTAAAGTAAAAAAACATATATAATAAAAGAAGTGATTTTTTTGCGAAAATAGATATGAGGTGACTTAGTTTTTATGAAGGATAAAGATAAATTACAAGAAGAGATTTTAAAGGCTGATATGAAGAGCGTTGAGAAGATATGGAAAGAGTCAGATGGAGAACAGACATTAGCAGCATTATTAGAAAAAATGACTAAAGATGAGTTAGTTAAGGTTGCTAAAAAATATGATGTTAAAGGTATTACATCTTTAAAGAAGGCTGAAGTTGTTGAAAGAATAAGAGAAGTTATCATAAAGAATGTAGATTTAATGATTAATTCATTAGAAGAAACTTCAATAAAATTCTTACAAGAATTAATAAATTATGGTGGTGTTAAAAAGTATCAATGTGATTTATTAATAAATTCAAACTTTTTAAGAAATAGAGGTATTGTATTTACAGCATCTATAAATGGAGAATTATATGTTATCTTACCAGAAGAACTAAGAGTATTATTAAAAGAAAAGATAACAAAAGATGTTATGGCCGCTTCTAGAGAAAAGAGCGACTTAATCAAGGCTATTGCAGGAAGTACATATTATTATGGGGTAGTTTCATATTCAGCCATAAGAGAAATTTTAGAATCTACATTTAATACTGAAGTTACAGATGAAAAAATAAAAGAGTTAGTATTAATTGGAGAAGAATTAGGATATGACTATGTTATAGAAGAAGATGGATTATGTCATATAGATGTTGAAAATTCAAATAAAATTGTTAAGCTTCAAAAGAAAAACAAGAAGAATATTTGTAAATTTGATAAGAAGACTTTAATAAAAGCGGGTGTTCCAGATTTTATGGAAGAACATAAAAGTGGGAAAAATTTACAAAGAACTTTAGGTGAAATGTTTATAATAGATAAAGAAATTTTAAAAGATGAGATGGATTCATTTACTATAAGTATTAAAAATGAAATGCCTATGGAAAAATCTATAAATTTATTCTTAGATGCATATGAAATTGATAATGAAGAAGAAAAGAATATTTTTGCCTATGAATTAGAACATTTAGCTAAAAGTATAAAAAGATGGTCATTAAATGGATATTCTGAAAATGAAATAACAAAGCTTGAACAAAGAGTTGTTAATGAAGTGAAGATAGGAAGAAATGATCCTTGTTTATGCGGAAGTAAAAAGAAGTATAAAAAATGTTGTGGAAGATAATACATAATATAGTACGAATATAAATTTTTATAATATGGGGATGTCGCATTAAGAATAAATAATACAATATATTGTGTTGATTTTTAATTATCAAAACAATATATTGTATATAAAATTTTTAGTGTGACATCCCCATATTTTTATTTGAAAAAAATTAAAAAAAATAAGGCGTTTTATATATTTTTTATACTATTTAAAAATATATAATATGTATTTTTCTGTAAAAAGAATAAATTACTAAGATTTTATCAAATATTATCTTACTGTACAAGAAATAAAAAGTAGCCTCATATAATATATTGAAGTTTAGAGTAAGGCTAATATTCAGTAAGGAGTGGTTAAGGTGTTGAGAGTATTTGTTTTTGCTATAGGTTTTATTATGGTTGCTTTTGCAATAAGATTTTTTATTGATGAAATTATGCTGTATAAAAATGGCGTAAGAAAGGAAGCAACTTTAATATTGATGAAACCTTATAATCATGTTGATATAAATAAATATAGAAATAAAGTATATGATGTTGGGATAGAACCTATTTTAGAAGTAGACAATGGGAATAAAAAAGTGATAATTGAATATGATGATTATGATGAATTTAAATATTTAAAAGTTGGTGATAAGGTAAAAGTTATATATCCCAAGGAAAACATAGGCGAGATAAAGAGATACTCATTTTTTAAAATATTTAAAACTAGTATAGCATTATCTTTAATAGCAGTTTTTATCATTTTTGTAGGAACAAGTTTATTATAAAGGTGGAACTTATTCCACTTTTTCTTTTATAGGAATATTATTTAATTGATTTCGAAAGGAATTTTTATTATTATTAAATATAGGAGTGACATATTTTTATGGAGAGTGAACTTATGGATAAAAATGAATCAAAATTTGTTTTAAATAGATTGTTAGTACAGTTATATGGAGATATATTGAAAATAGAAGAAAAGTCTTTGCAAGAAGGAGAGTTCTCCGATTTATCAGTTACTGAAATACATATTATAGAGGCCATTGGTATTAAAGGATGTAGGACTATGAGTGAAATTGCTTATGATTTAAGCATTACAGTAGGAACACTGACTACAGCAATTAATAAATTGATTAAGAAAGAATATGTAGAAAGAAAACGTATTGAAGAGGATAGAAGAGTGGTTCTTGTTAATCTTACAGATAGAGGAAAACTTGCTTATGATAATCATGCCAAATTTCATGCTGATATGATAGATAGGCTGATTGAAGGATTTGAAAAAAAAGAGGAACTTGTCTTGATTTCTACTTTAAGCAAATTAACAAACTTCTTTGAAGAAAAATATCATTTAATAAAAAAATAATAATTATATTTAAGGAATTAATTTTAAAAAATAAAATTAATTCCTTTTTTTTAAATAAATAAAAGCTAAGTGAAATATATATATAAATATATATTTTATTAGGGGTGGTGAATAAATGAAGAATAAATTTAAGCTGCTATCTATATTAAGTGAGGTGATATTGTTAAGTATATTATGCGGCTGCTCAGATAATAAAAAAAATACAGGAAAAGATGATGAAATTTATCAAATAGGAATAAATCAAATTGTACAGCATTCTGCCTTGGATTCAGCAAGGGAAGGATTTATTGATGGACTAAGAGAGAAAGGATATGTTGATGGAGATAATATAAAAATTGACTATGAAAATGCTCAAGGTGATGTATCCATTGCTCAAACTATAAGCAAACAATTTGTAAATAATGGTGTTGATATGATTTTTGCAATTTCCACATCTTCAGCTCAATCTGCTTATAATGCAACAAAAGAAATACCTATAGTCTTTACAGCTGTAACTGATCCTGTAGCAGCAGGAATAGCTAATAGCTTTGAAAGTTCTGGTAATAATGTTACAGGGATGTCAGATATGGTTTCTATGACAGAGCAAATTGCTTTATTGCAAGATATTATACCAAGTATAGAAAAAATAGGGGTTATCTATAATACTTCAGAAGCAAATTCAATAGTTCAAGTTGATGAATTAAAAGCTGCCGCTAAAGAAAGAAACTTAGAAGTGAAGGAAATATCAATTACCACTATCAATGAGATAAATCAAAATCTATCAGCAAATATAAAAGATATTGATGCATTGTATATTCCTACTGATAATACTGTGGCATCAGCATATGAATTAGTAGGAAGTATATGTTTAAACAATAATATACCGATGTTATGTGCTGAAGAAGCAGGAGTAAGTAAGGGCGGCTTGTGTTCTATAGGAATAGATTATTATAAGTTAGGAAAAGAAGCTGGATATAAAGCGGTGAAGGTTATTGAAGGTATGGCTCCTTCTGAGATAAAGATTGAAAAATCATCAGATATGACTGTTACTATCAATTCTGATGTAGCAAAAAAATTAATATAGAAATACCTAAAGAAATTGAAGAAAATGCTCAAATTGTAACTGGAGGAGTGAACTAAATGAATCTTATAATTAATGCCATTGAAGAAGGTCTGCTATTTTCTATTGTTTCAATGGGAGTATATATAACATATAAGATTCTTGATTTTCCGGATCTTTCGGTGGATGGCACCTATCCATTAGGGGCAGCCATAACAGCAGTTCTTCTTGTAAATGGAGTTAATCCTTGGCTGGCAATTATAATTTCATCAGCTGGAGGGGCCATTGCAGGTGGGATAACAGCCTTTTTACATGTAAAACTTAAGATAAGTAATTTGATGTCAGGTATTCTTGTGATGATAGCTCTTTATTCTGTGAATTTAAGGGTTATGGGAAAATCTAATATGCCGCTATTTAGCACAAATACCATATTTAAGAATGCTGATTTTCAACCTATCTTTATAATAATAATCATAGTAGTTATCTGTAAGATTATTATAGATACTTTTTTAAAGACTAAAAGAGGTTTCTTACTTATGGCAGTAGGTGATAATGAGCAAGTAGTATCATCTTTAGGAATAAATAAAAATAGTGTTAAGGTACTTGGATTAATGCTTAGTAATGGATTAGTGGGAATGGCTGGAGCCATTCAAGCCCAAAAGTATGGTTATGCAGATGTAAATATGGGGCAGGGAATTGTGGTAATGGGACTAGCAACAGTTGTGATAGGACTAACTATTTTTAGTAAGATTTCATTTATGAAATGCACAACTATATCTATTCTAGGAGCAATTATCTATAAAGTAGCTATTGCTATTGCTTTAAAAATAAATTTTAATCCTAATGATTTAAAATTAATAACAGCAATAATAGTTATAATTGCCTTAGCTTCTAATAATGGAATTTTTAAATTTAAAAATAAGAAAAATAAAGAGAGAAGGCGGGGAAAGTGCTGAAAATTAAAGATGTATATAAGGTTTTTAATGTAAATACCATTAATGAAAATAGAGTATTTGATGGATTTTCTCTTCAAGTAGAAAAAGGGGAGTATGTATCAATAATTGGGTCTAATGGTGCTGGCAAGTCTACATTACTAAATTTAATAACTGGAAATTTACCAGTGGATAGTGGAAGTATAATGATTGATGGCGAAGAAGTTGTAAAGAAAGAGGAGTATTATAGATGTCGTTATATAGGGCGTGTATTTCAAAATCCGTCTGTTGGAGTGGCTCCGAATATGAATATATTAGAAAATATGTCACTAGCAGATAATAAAGGTAAACCATATGGAATAAAATTTGCCATAGATAAGAAACGTATAAATTATTATAAAGAAGAACTTAAAAGATTGAATTTAGGTTTAGAAGATAAGCTATATAATAAAGTTAACTTATTATCTGGAGGACAAAGACAAGCTTTAACTCTGATTATGGCTGTAATGTCTAATCCTAAAATATTGTTGTTAGATGAACATACAGCAGCATTAGATCCTAAAACATCCATAAAAATAATGGATATAACTAATAAAATTATAGAAGAAAAGAAGATAACAACATTAATGGTTACTCATAATATTAAGCAAGCTATAGAAAGTGGCAATAGATTGATAATGATGCATGAAGGAAAAACAATAATAGATGTTAGTAAAGAAGAGAAGGCAAAGCTAAATAGAGATAGGCTGATTGAAATGTTTGGTAAAGCTAATATGGAAGATGTGCTAAGTGATAGAAGTTTATTAAGCACATTTTAGCAATTGTTATATAAAAGAGTAGAAATAGAAGAATAGGAAAATATTCTAATTCATTTCTACTCTTTTTTGCATTATTTTATAGAAAACTAAAAAATTAAAAATGATTTAATAATAAATTAAATTACTTTTAAAGGAATATATGGTGATAATAAAAATACTAATTTAGTTAAAAAATAATCTATGTCAAAGAAAAAGGTAAAAATAAACAAAGTGTCTGAAGATGTTATCAATAGCAATAAATAAGCATTTTAAGAAAGGAGAGATTTGCATACAATAAAAAATATGAAAAAAATTAGAAAAAAAGTTTGACAAAAAATAAACGATATAATACAATAAGGATGTGGACATGTTAAAAATATAACAAAGTCCTAAAGAAAATAAGTAATTCAATATAAACTATTAATCATAGATTTAAATTCAGGAGGGATTCAAATGAAAGTTACAAATGCTCAAGAATTAACAAAAAGAATTGAACAATTAAGAGAAGCGCAAAAACAATTTGCTACTTTTTCACAAGAACAAGTAGATGAAATTTTTAGGCAAGCAGCTTTAGCAGCTAATCATAACAGAATCAAACTTGCTAAAATGGCTGTTGAAGAAACAGGAATGGGTATAGTTGAAGATAAAGTTATCAAAAATAACTTTGCTGCTGAATATATATATAATCAATATAAGAACATGAAGACTTGTGGAGTTTTAGAAGAAGATAAAACAAGCGGAATAACAAAGGTTGCAGAACCGATTGGAGTTATATCTGCAATAGTTCCAACAACAAACCCAACTTCTACAGCAATATTCAAATGTTTAATAGCTTTAAAAACTAGAAATGCAATAATCATTTCACCACACCCAAGAGCTAAAAATTCAACTATTGAAGCTGCTAGAGTAGTTTTAGAAGCTGCAGTTAAAGCAGGAGCTCCAGAAGGAATAATTGGATGGATAGATCAACCTTCAGTTGAATTATCACAAAACGTTATGAGAGAATCAGATATAATTCTTGCTACAGGTGGGCCAGCAATGGTTAAAGCTGCTTACTCATCAGGAAGACCAGCTTTAGGAGTTGGAGCAGGAAATACTCCAGCAATCATCGATGAAACAGCTCACATTAAAATGGCTGTTAACTCAATATTACTTTCTAAGACATTTGATAACGGTGTTATTTGTGCATCAGAACAATCAATCGTTGTTTTAGAACAAGTTTATGATGAAGTTAAGAAAGAATTGGCTGAAAGAGGAGCTTATATCTTAAAAGGTGAAGAAATAGATAAGGTTAGAAGCATAATCCTAAATGAAAAAGGTGGATTAAATGCTGATATGGTTGGTCAATCTGCTTATAAAATAGCTAGAATGGCAGGAGTTAACGTTCCAGAAAGTGCTAAAGTTTTAGTTGGTGAAGTAACTTCAGTTGAATTAGAAGAACCATTCTCACACGAAAAATTATCTCCAGTTTTAGCAATGTACAAAGCTACATCATTTGAAGATGCTTTAAATAAAGCTGACAGATTAATTGAATTAGGTGGTATGGGACATACATCAATACTTTACACTGATCAAGTTAAGAATAGAGATAGAGTTTTAACATTTGGTGAAAGAATGAAAACTGCTAGAACATTAATCAATATGCCAGCAGCTCAAGGTGCCATCGGAGACTTATTCAACTTTAAATTAGCTCCATCATTAACTTTAGGATGTGGATCATGGGGTGGAAACTCAGTTTCAGAAAATGTTGGTCCTAAGCACTTAATCAATGTTAAGAGCATTGCTGAAAGGAGAGAAAATATGCTTTGGTTTAGAGTTCCAGAAAAAACTTATTTCAAATACGGATGTTTACCAATAGCTTTACAAGAATTAGCTGATATGGGTAAAAAGAAAGCATTCATTGTAACTGATAGAGTATTATTCGATATGGGGTACACTAATAAAGTTACGGATGTACTAGATGCAAACGGAATCCAATACAAAATATTCTCAGATGTTGAACCAGATCCAACTTTAAGATGTGCAAGAGCTGGTGCCGCTGAAATGACTGCATTCAACCCAGACGTTATAATTTCACTTGGTGGTGGATCAGCTATGGATGCTGCTAAAATCATGTGGGTTATGTATGAGCACCCAGAAGTTAACTTCCACGATTTAGCTATGACATTCATGGATATAAGAAAGAGAATATACAAATTCCCAACTATGGGTGAAAAAGCTATGATGGTTTCAATAGCAACTTCAGCTGGTACTGGTTCAGAAGTTACTCCATTCGCAGTTATCACTGATGAAAAATCAGGAGTTAAATATCCATTAGCTGACTATGAACTAACTCCAGATATGGCTATAGTTGATGCAGAATTAATGATGACTTCTCCAAGGGGATTAACAGCTTGTGCTGGTATAGATGTATTAGTTCACGCAGTTGAAGCGTATGTTTCAATAATGGCATCTGAATACACTAATGGTTTAGCTTTAGAAGCAATCAGATTAGTATTTAAATACTTACCAGATGCTTACAATGAAGGGACAACTAATATTAAAGCAAGAGAAAAAATGGCTCACGCTTCATGTATGGCTGGTATGGCATTCTCTAATGCATTCTTAGGAATTAATCACTCAATGGCTCATAAGTTAGGTGCATTCCATCACTTACCACATGGTATGGCTAACTCATTAGTTATGACTGAAGTTATCAGATTCAACTCAGTTGATGCGCCAACTAAACAAGCAGCATTTGCTCAATACAAATACCCAAATGCAGCATGGAGATATGCTAGAATAGCTGATCACTTAGGATTAGGTGGAAATACTAACGAAGAAAAAGTTGAATTATTAATCAAGGCCATTGAAGAATTACAATCTAAAGTTAATATGCCAAAAACAATAAAAGAAGCCGGTGTAACTGAAGAGAAATTCTATGCTACATTAGATGAAATGGTAGAACAAGCATTTGATGATCAATGTACAGGTGCTAATCCAAGATACCCATTAATGAAAGAATTAAAAGAAATGTATATAAATGCATTTGATGTAAAAGCAGATGCTCAAGCAGATGCTCAAGCAGAAGCAGCTGCTACAAGCAAAAAAGCTAATAAAAAGAAGTAATTAAAAATTAAGAATCAACTCAATAATGTTTATAAATTAATGCTTTGTGTAAATACCTCTAAATAGAAAAAGTTATTTAGAGGTATTTTTTTATAAATTTTTTTAATACTTAAATACCTTGTAATCTTTTAAATATACTTGGATTCCATGTAATTCAGTACTAATACCTAAAAATACAAATATACCCATAAAAGCCATAAGAAAAATAACTATAAATTGAATAAAATTATTTTTTATATCTTTAAACATTTTTAATAATAATATTACCTTAAATTTATTAAATATAACATAATATAGTATTAAATAAGGAAGAGAAGATCATAAAGCTAGTGCAGATGGTATAGCTGAACCTATTAATTAGAGAAAAATATAATAGTAATTAATGTCAAGTATAAAAATGGTAAAGTGGTTAAAAGCCTATTATATAAGGAAAGTTAGAAATGAATATTATGGATATAAATCTTTATATATAAATTAATAGTATGTTTTGGCACATGTACCTTTTATTATTTAAGCAATAATTATAAAAATATGTTATAACTATATATGAGCAAGGGTGGTAGAAGTAAAAAGTACTTCAACTAATAAAATATTGGACAAGATATTGTCTGAAAAAATAAAAAGGAGTGGTACCAATGAAAAAAACAATAATTGCCATAATGTTATCAACATCGCTAATAGGAGGAATAGGAGCTACTATAGGAAGTAAAACTGTAGAAGCAGCTACCTTAAAAGCAAAAAGAGGATTTATTACAACTATAATAAAGGATAATGTAAAAGATTCAGAAGTATTGAATTTAAGTAGTGATTGTGGAGTATATCAAAGAAGAGTTATATTCAAAAAATATTTTGGATGTATAAATGGACAAACTATAAATATATATAAACCTATCTTTAATGGAGGAATTATAATAGGTAATGGAAGCAATTCTAATAATGAAAATGATTCTAATATAGGAAATGACAATAATAACAATACAGAGAATAAAGATGAAATAAATAATAATAATAACAATAATAATGCTTCAAATGGAGATATAAGTACAATAGTACCTCCTACGCAAACTGAAAAACCATCAACAGATAAAGATACATCAATTGATGAAAAACCATCAATTGAACAAAAACCAAATATAGAACAAAAACCTTCAGTAGATGAAAAGCCATCAGAAGAAATAAAACCATCACCGGAAAATAATAGCAACTTAGGTGAAGTAAATGATCAATTTATGACACAAGTTGAAAATTTAATATATGAAAAAGTAAATGAAGAAAGAACTAAGGCTGGTTTAGAAACTTTATCATATAATACTACAATGGAAAAGTATGCAAGAATTAAATCACAGGATATGGGTGATAATAATTATTTCAGCCATGAGGATTTAAGTGGTAATTTAATAACAACGCAAATGAAAAATGATGGAGTTACATATAGAGCTTGGGGAGAAAATATAGCTTATATAGGTGGAGTATCTGATGCTAATGCATTAGCAGAGCAATTTATGACAAATTGGATGAATTCACAGGGACATAGAGAAAATATATTATCATCTAAATTTTCAAGTATAGGTGTTGGTGTATATAAAATTGGCAATAAAGTATATGCAACACAAGAATTTTATAAATAAGTAAAATTTAAAAATATTTATTAAGTTTAATTTTTAAATTACGACAGTTATAAAAATGGGGTAATTTTATTACTGTAAATAGGAGTGAAGAGGTTTGAATAAGAATAAAAAAATTAATAAAGAAAAAACTTTAGCTTTAGTTTTGGCTGGAGGATTAGTTACATCAACTTTAAATGTAGTAAATACTTCAGCAGATATGATACAAGATGTTAATTTAGTAGAATCTGTGAGTACATCTACTGAATCAGTTATACCAAATCAAACATTAAATTTTGATAAAAGTAAGCCATCAGACATAACTATAACTGGAGTTAAATTTAATAGCAAAGATTTAAAATCAATATCTATTACAAATGAAAAGGGAGAGCCAATTAATTTTAAATTAAATGAAATTAATGTAGATAAAGATAGTGCAACAATTACAATACCTTCAAATGTTGTATCAAATTTAAATTTAACTGTAGGTGTACATGCTATTTCTTTACATTTTTCAGATGATTCAGCTACTATTGGAGCAGTATCGGTGAATGTAATTGATAGTAATTCAGCAGTGAACCCTCCAAAAGATGATAATACGATAGTTGTACCACCAGTTACACCGCCATCAGATGATAAAAATGATAAAGAAGATACTATCACAAAAAAACCAACAATAGAGTATCAAAAATTAACTTTTGATATGAACAACAAACAAGACTTAGTAGTAAGTAATGTTAATTTTGATAATACTAAATTAAAGTACATATATATTAATGGAAAAGAAATATCAGCAACAGAGCTGAAAATTGAAAATGATAAAATAATAATACCATCAAATGTTATATCTAATGTAATTAGTGTAGAAGGAAATTATACTATTTCATTTAAATTTTCTGAAGGAAGTTCATTAATAAATGCAGTAGACATTGAAGTTAAAGATAAAAATGTTATAGTACCACCAGTTACACCGCCATCAGATGATACGGTAACACCACCAAGTATTGATAAAGAAAATACAATTGTTATTGATAAAAATAATCTTAAGAGTATAGAAATTCCTAATTTTATTCCTAGTGGAAGCAATGTAAAATTTGTTACTATTAATGGCAAGAAATTACCTGTAAAATATATGAATATAAGAACTGCTTCTAATGAGGAAATAACTCCTGCAGTTTATGTTTATGGAGATAAATTAGTTATTCCTGTTGAAGTCTTAAAGTATGTTGGTATTGATGTTGATAAATATGATATTGAAGCTACTTTAGAAGATGGAACAACAGTTTCTAAATCAATACAATTACAAGTGATAAATTCATCGAATAAAGAAGATGATAAAGTTACTGAAAAGCCATCAGATAATAATCAAATAACAAATAAACCATCAAACAATGAGATAGCAAATGGTAATGCTAATAAAAATGATTCTATAAAACTAGAGAATAGTTCAAATAACAAACTACCTAACACTGGTGCAGCAGTAAGCAGTGGATTAATTGGTTTATTATCAACTTTAATTGGTGCTGTGTTATTAAGAAAGAAAAAATAATTGAATATAGTTATAATTTTATAATGTTAAAAGGGCTATATTGAAAGAAGTTTTGTACTAGTCAACAAAAAAGGGGAATTCTAATTTGAATTCCCCTTTTTTGAAATTTAAATAAACTAGATGGTGTTTTGAAAGATACCTTCTATGATACCAGTAACACAACCAAGAATAGAACCAGCTTGAAAAGGTGATAAATATATATAATTTTCAAGTAAACTAAATAAAACTACCGATATAAGGAGTATTATGCTGTGTAACATCATTTTAGAGTTTATAGGTCTTTTAGAAATTAATAATTTTTTTTCTTTAAGAAAAAATTTGCTGTATAGATGTAATTTTAATTTGTTGATAAAAATAAAAAAAATAAAAAAGAATACAATAAAACTTAAGAGAATTTTACAGAGAGAAATAAAAATAGTCAATGCATCACCTTAAAAATTGTTCCTATTATAATATATTAAATAAAGTGGAAATGTGTTTGATTTTTATGGTAATATATTATGAATAGATACATAAATGCGAGGTGAAAATATGAAGCCATTAGCAGATTTAGTGAGACCTACAGAATTAGATGAGGTATGTGGGCAAGAACATATATTAGGAAAAAATAAAATACTAGATAGAATTATAAAAAGTGGACATATCTCTAATATGATTTTTTATGGACCTCCTGGAACTGGCAAGACAACAGTTGCTAATATAATAGCTAAAAAGGCTGGTAAAAGATTTTATAAATTAAATGCAACCAATGCATCTTTGAAAGATATACAAGATATAACAAAGGAATTAGATACTTTTTTAGGAATAAACGGTGTTGTTTTATATTTAGATGAGATACAAAATTTCAATAAAAAGCAACAACAATCATTGTTAGAATATATTGAAGACGGAAGGATTACTCTTATAGCTTCAACTACAGAAAATCCTTATTTTTATATATTTAAAGCCATCTTAAGTAGATCAACTATTTTTGAATTTAAACCTGTAGGAGAAAAAGATATAAAGAAGGCTTTAGATAGAGCTATTACTTTAAGAAGTAAGGAATATAATGAGATTTGTATTAAAGTTACCAATGAAGCTAAAGAATATTTGGCTGCTTACTGTAATGGTGATGTAAGAAAGGCTCTTAATGGATTAGAGGTAGCTTTAAATTCCACTAAACCTAATGATGATAAAGAGATACTGATTGATTTAGAAGCTGCTAAAGATTCAACTCAAAGCAAGGTAATAGCTTTTGATATGGATGGAGATTCTCATTATGATATATTAAGTGCATTTCAAAAGTCTATTAGAGGTAGTGATGCTGATGGAGCAATTCATTATTTAGCTAGACTTATAAAAGGTGGAGATTTAATATCTATATGTAGAAGGCTACAGGTTATTGCGTCAGAAGATATAGGACTTGCTTACCCACAAGCTGCGTTTATTGTAAAGTCTTTAGTTGATTCAGCCAGGGAACTGGGGTTTCCAGAAGCTAGAATTCCTCTGGCGGAAGCTACAATACTACTAGCAACTAGTCCAAAATCAAATTCTTCATATGTTGCTATAGATAGAGCTTTAGATGATTTGGAAAATATAACTATAGATGATATTCCAATGCATTTAAAGGATGCACATTATGGAGGCGCTAGTAAACTAGGAAGAGGAATAGAGTATAAGTATCCTCACAAATATGAAAATCATTATGTAAAACAGCAATATTTACCAGATAATATTAAAAATAAAGTGTATTATGAATATGGTGATAATAAAATTGAAAAAACTATGAAAGAATACTGGAGCAGGATTAAAGGGAAATAATATTAAGATGAAGTATATTAAGCTTCATCTTTTATGGATATTTGCTGTTATATAAATAGTAACAAGTTAGATGGCTATAAAAGATTCAAAGAGATTAATGGAGTAATAACAGCTATGATGAAATCAAGCTTTTCTTTGAATTCAAAATTGCTGTCGATTTTTTTTATATCTATGTTGACAAAAGCCGAGTACTTTGCTAAGATATAAACATCAAATAAAACATAGTAAAATAGTCAGAAATAAAAAGGGGTGGAGAAATGAAACTTTCAACAAAAGGAAGATATGGAGTAAAGGCAATGGTGGATTTGGCAATTCACTATGGAGATGCACCCGTTTCTATTAAGACGATATCTAGTAGACAAAGTATATCAGAGTATTATTTAGAGCAGCTATTTTCCCCTCTAAGGAAATCTAAGCTTATTACAAGTATTAGAGGAGCTCAAGGAGGATATGTTTTAGCAAAAGAACCTAAAGATATAAAAGTTTCTGATATTATGAATATTTTAGAAGGTCCTGTGGAGGTTGCAGATTGCATTGATAATGTATCTTGTGATAATATAGATTGTTGTGCCACAAGATTGTTATGGACAAAAATTAAAAATAGTATAGATGAAGTTATGGAATCAATAACTTTACAAGATATAGTAGATGATTATAATGAAATGAAAGATAAAAATTCACTTTTAGAATTAAAGAGGAGAGAAGAATAATGAAAACAACTTATATGGATTATTCAGCTACAACATATGTTAAACCAGAAGTTTTAGATGCAATGATGCCTTTCTTTACAGAAAAGTTTGGTAACCCATCATCATTCTATGGAATATCAAGAGAAACAAAAATGGCAGTAGATAATGCAAGAGCACAAGTGGCTAAAGCAATAAACTGTGATCCAAATGAAGTGTATTTCACAGGTGGTGGATCAGAAGCTGATAACTGGGCAATAAAAGGTATTGCCACAGCTCATATGAAAAAAGGAAATCATATAATAACAACTAAGATAGAGCATCATGCAGTATTACATACTTGTGAATTCTTAGAAAAATTTGGTTTTGAAGTAACTTACTTAGATGTTAATGAAGAAGGATTTATTGATTTAAAACAATTGGAATCAGCGATAACAGATAAAACTATTTTAGTTTCAATAATGTTTGCTAATAACGAAATAGGAACAATCCAACCAATAAAAGAAATTGGAGCAATTTGTAGAGAAAAGAAAGTATTATTCCACACTGATGCTGTTCAAGCAATGGGTTCAGTACCGGTAGATGTTAAAGAAATGAATATTGATTTATTATCCTTAGCTGGACATAAATTATATGGGCCTAAGGGAATAGGTGCTTTATATATAAGAAAAGGTGTAAGAATAGATAACTTAATTCACGGTGGTGGACAAGAAAGAGGAAGAAGAGCAGGTACAGAAAATATTCCAGGAGTAGTTGGTTTAGGAAAAGCTATCGAAATTGCAACTGAAAATATTGAAGAAAATAGAGCAAGATTAACTGTATTAAGAGATAAGTTAATTGACGGAGTCCTAGAAAGAATTCCATATGCTAGATTAAATGGACCAAGAGGAGATAAGAGATTACCAGGAAACTCTAATATAAGCTTTGAGTTTATTGAAGGAGAATCAATTCTTTTATCATTAGACTTTGAAGGGATTTGTGCATCTAGTGGTAGTGCTTGTACATCAGGTTCTTTAGATCCTTCACATGTATTATTAGCCATAGGATTACCACATGAAAAAGCACACGGTTCTTTAAGAACAACTTTAGGTGCTGCATCAACAGAAGAAGATGTGGAAAAATTATTAAATGAATTACCACCAATAATAGAAAGATTAAGAAATATGTCACCATTATGGTACGACTTTAAAAGAAAAGGAGAAAGATAATTATGATATATAGTGATAAAGTAATGGATCATTTTAAAAACCCAAGAAATGTAGGAGAAATAGACGACGCTAACGGAGTTGGAGAAGTTGGAAATGCTAAGTGCGGAGATATAATGAAAGTTTATTTAAAAGTTGAAGATAACATAATCAAAGATGTTAAGTTCCAAACTTTTGGATGTGGATCAGCTATAGCATCATCTTCAATGGCTACAGAATTAATTAAAGGAAAGACATTAGAAGAAGCATGGGAATTATCAAATAAAGCAGTTGCAGAGGCTTTAGATGGACTTCCACCAGTAAAAATGCACTGTTCAGTATTAGCAGAAGAAGCTATACATAAAGCAATCAATGACTATAGAAAAAATCAAGGGTTAAGCTTAGAAGGTTGGGAATTTGAAGAAACTGATCACGATGAATTACACGATGCAGTGCATGGACACGAATAAGATTTAAGGTGTGATTAGATGAAAAAGAAGAAAAAGGTAGTTATAGGTATGAGTGGCGGAGTTGATAGCTCCGTTGCTGCTTACCTTTTAAAGGAGCAAGGATATGATGTAATTGGTGTAACAATGCAAATATGGCAAGAAGATAAAGATTACACAGAAAGAGAAGGTGGTTGTTGTTCCCTTTCAGCAGTTGATGATGCAAGAAGAGTTGCTAATAAAATAGGAATACCTTTCTATGTAATGAATTTTAGAGATTCATTTAAAGAAAAGGTAATAGATTATTTTGTGCAAGAATACATAGATGGAAAGACACCTAATCCATGTATAGCATGTAATAAGCATTTAAAATTCGATGAGCTTTTAAGAAAAGCTAGAGGAATTGGGGCTGATTATGTTGCTACAGGTCATTATGCTAAGATAGAAGAAAGAGATGGAAGACATCTTCTGATTCGTTCAGATGATGATAGAAAAGATCAAACATATGCATTGTACAACTTTACTCAAGATCAATTAGCACATACTCTAATGCCATGTGGAGAATACACAAAGGATAGAATTAGAGAAATAGCTAAGGAAATTGGCTTATCTGTATATAATAAAAAAGATAGTGAAGAAATATGTTTTATTCCAGACAATGATCATGGAAGATATATTAAAGAAGTTAGACCATTAGAAGTAGTTCCAGGAAACTTTGTTGATAAGAATGGAAATGTTCTAGGACAACATAAAGGTATAGTATATTACACTATAGGTCAAAGAAAAGGTCTAGGAATAGCTCTTGGAAGACCAGTATTCGTTACAGATATTAATCCAATGACTAATGAAGTAGTTTTAGGACCAGAAACTGATATATTTAAGACAGATTTAGTTGCTAAGGATGTAAACTTTATTCCTTTTGATAAATTAGAAGGAGAAATTACAGTAGAAGCTAAAGTTAGATATTCAGGAAGGCCTGCTGAAGCTGTTATATCTCCAATGGAAGATGGTAAAGTTAAAGTAAGCTTCAAGGAAAAACAAAGAGCAATAACTAAGGGTCAATCAGTTGTATTCTATCAAGGAAACATTGTTGTTGGTGGTGGAATAATTGAAGGACTTGCATAAATTTAAAATTAACCATTAAAAAGAAACTCAAAGATTTGAGTTTCTTTTTCTATATCTATTTGATAGAATTTATTTAGTATGAGAAAAATAACAATAGATTAGAGAGTAATGATGAAAGAATTATTGGACCAATTAAAAGAATTAATTATAAATAAAGAATATAGTAAAATAAAATTGATGTTAGAGATAACAGATAAATATATTAAAGGAAAGCTTTTTGAGGAGTTTTTGGCCATGCTTTTTCAGGGGAATGGTTTTATAGCTACCATAAAAGGTGGAGCTTTTGATGGTGGAGCAGATATACTTTTATCTTATCCTAGCAATCCTAATAAGATAGTTTGGATTGTACAGGCTAAGAACTATCTTAATCCATTGAATAATAGTGATATTATTGCTGAACTTAAAAAGTTTGAGAAAAAAGCTAGCAAAGAATATAACTGTAGACAGTTTATGATAATATCGCTTAATGGATATATAGAAAATATAAGGCTATTTAATAAGACTAATATGTCTTTAGAGGATTTTAAATTCCTACAAGTTTTAATAGATAACTATAGTGAGGAGCAAAATAGGGACATACTTTTGCCAGATTTAAAGCCTCATAATAGATATACATATAAGGAAGTTAAGGCTATATTAGAAAATGAAAAAAGAGTTGCTGTTTCTAATGCAACAGGAACAGGAAAAAGTTTTATTATACTGCAAATGTTATTTGACTATTTAGATAGAAAATCTATTCTCATAGCACCAAGTAAGGAAATTATCATGCAATTAAAAAATATAGCTCCATGGTGTGTTAAAAGTTGCAAGTTTTATACATATAGCAAGTTAGCAGCTATGGATAGAAGTGGTAAGTTAAATGATATTAATGTAGAGTTGATATTATTAGATGAATTGCATAGAGCTGGTGCAGAAACTTGGGGAAAAGCTGTAAAGAAAATAATAGATAAAAATAAAGAAACTTCTATTGTAGGTTTTTCAGCTACACCTATAAGGTTTTTAGATAATAATAGGGATATGATTGAAGAGCTTCTACAGGGTAATTGTGTTACGCCACTTAGTCTTTCAGATGCCATTGTAAGAAAAGTATTGCCTAATCCAGTTTATGTTTCAGCAATTTATAATCTTGATAAAGAGATAAAAAAACGTATGGAACAAATGGAAGAAGAAATCATCACTAAAGAAGATAAAAAAAGATATATAAAAGAGCTTGAAGAGTATAAAAAGATATGGCAAAAGGAAAATAATATTCCAAACATAATAAAAAAGCATTTGTCTTATGGATATAACATTAAGTTTATCGTATTTTGTGAAAATAATTTTCATTTAATAAAAATGATACCAAAGGTAAATGATTGGTTTAAAAAGGCTTTTCCTATTTGTAAAAATATTAAAAGTTATACTATAACATCTCAAAGTAATAATGTAAAAAATACAATAAATGATTTTCAGGAAGATAATAATCAGCATGAAATAAAGCTACTATTTGCTATAAGTAAGTTAAATGAAGGGCTTCATTTAAAGAATATCAGTGGCATAATGATGCTTAGAAATACCAGATCACCAGTTGTGTATTATCAGCAGTTAGGAAGATGCCTCACTTCTGAAAATGTTGATAATCATCCAATAATATTTGATTTTGTAGATAATATTGATAATCTAGAATTGATTAATTTTAAACGTGATTTAATGAAAAGTGCAGAGGAAAATAATAAATACAGAGCTTCATTGGGGTTATGTGAAGAGCGAATTAATTTTGCCTTATATGAAGAGCATGAAGATGTCATAAGTAAATTTAGAAATATTGAAAAAAAGATTACTTATAATTGGTATGATAATTTTAATTATCTAGTGAAATTCTATGAAGTAAATGGTCATATAGAAGTACCTAAAGATAAAGCAAATGAGAGACTTTATAAATGGTGCGCCCTACAAAGAAGCTTATATAATAAACAAGTTCTTAATGAGGAATTTGTACAGTGTTTAGAAGCAATAGATTTTAAATGGGATTTAAGGCTTGAGAAATGGAAAGAGAATTTAAAGTCGTATCATAATATATTAGAGAGTAAATACCATAGTAATATATTATATTATGAAATAGTCAATGAGAGTTATTACATACCTATTTATCAATTTGAAGGATTATCTATGGAAGAGGAAAAAATAATCAAATGGTTTTATAGGCAGATAAATATATTTAAGAAGGATGAAATGGAAGAAAGTAAAAAGAATATTTTCATCAGTGAGTTACGGAACATTGAAAAGTATGTAGAGAATAAGTGGCTTAAATCCATATGGAAGATAAAAAGCTTTTATAACTTTATGAAAAATGAATATAAAATTGATTGTAATAAATTTAAAATTGCTCCTGAAAAAGATGAATTAAAAGAGCAAATTTGTTTAGAATTTAATAATAAGAGTATTATTGAAAATACAATTGATAAAAATTTACCTAAATCATCAGTAAGAAGCAAGGTTAATTTAAAAGAAAAGGAAGAAATGCATTTTGTTGCAGCATTTATTAAAGAAAATATGTATTTAGAGAGTATGGAAGGCTATATAGATCATTTAAACTATATTTATTATAAAAAGTTATTGGAAGTTTTAAATAATGTACCATCGTAGTAATTGAGGGTACAATAGCAGCATTTTGTGGCAATAATTCTTCATAATGAAGAAAAGGTTAAAAATGGTAAAATATATTAAAGTATACAGGCCATGAGAAAGTAAAGTAAATATTTTTTATTGCAATAACTTGAAATTTAAAGTAAAATCATTATGTTTAATAAATTTTACTTTATGTTTAAGGAGAAAAGCATGAGAGCAGTATATAGAAATCCAAAAGAATTAGCTTCAAAAATAAAAGATTTAGTAGATACTTATTTAGAAGATATGATAACTGAAGAAAAATTTGAAGAAACTATCATGGCTATGATAGAGAGAAATGAAGATAGAGTATATAAAAATGGTTTTATGCCATCTAAGTTAATCAGTGTTATAGGTGAAGAAAGAAAAGCTATAATAGACAAAGTATATGAAAAAATGAATAAATAATATTTTTGAAGAACAGAGGAATATCTGTTCTTTTTTTATAAATTTAACTATTAATTAGTATAATCATATAAATTTTAAAAATAGTTACAAAAAATATAAACAAAATTTCTTTCCTGCATAAATATATGTTATAAGGGGGATTTATTATGGGGCAGGAAAAGAAAATAAAAGACTTTAAATTTTTATGTTTAAAAAATGATTATTTTAAAATAGGTATAAGAGAAGAGAGATTGAGAAATGATATTTTGTTAGTAAAGTTTGATGATGATACCACCATCTGTAGAATGTATATGAACAATACCCATGCATATGTTCAGTTCCCTTATAATAAGACAATGTTAAATGAAATAAGGTGCAATACATGGACACTAGATAATATAGGAAGGGGTAGTGGTATCTTTCTTAAAAGCCAAAGAGATGGTAAGAGTTTTAGAGAAGTATTAAAATGGTATGACGTGAATAACAAAGGATATGATTATACAATTCATGATTCAAGAAAAGATATGATATCGAAAGAAGAATATGATAAAAAGAGGAAGCTATATATTCGCAAGCATCCATTATCCAATACAAGTTATGCAGTATAAAATAAAAAAAGCAGCACATAGCTATCTTGGATATATTAATGATACACAAATATTGTCAAACTAGTGTAAAGACGCATAATGATGCTTTTTTACGTAGGAATATTAAAAAATAGAATCCTTAGGGCAGAGTATGTCTAAGGATTTTTTGTTTATTAAAAATGTTAAGAGTATATTTAATGTTTAAAGGTTATTCTAGAATATGTATATAGCAAAGCTTGCTAAAATGTTAAAAAAATAAATCTATTTAGACATTGACTAAGTATGTAAATAATAATAATATGTTAATATAAATAAAAGTTAGCAATATTATCTGCTGATGGAGGTGAATTTTCCTTTTATTATAAGGAAAAAGGATGGAGAGTATGGATTTAAAAAACGAAAGAAATTTAAGTATGTTAGTGGATTTCTACGAACTGACAATGTCTAATGGATATTATGAAAATGGATATGCTGATTCAGTGGTATATTGTGATATGTTCTTTAGAAAAAATCCTGATGGAGCAAGTTTTTCAATTGTAGCAGGCTTACAACAGTTTATAGAGTATATTAAAAACTTAAGCTTTTCAGATTCCGATATTGAATATTTAAGACAAAAGAATATATTTAATGAAGAGTTTTTGAAATACTTAAGAGATTTCAAGTTTAGTGGAGATATTTATGCAATTCCAGAAGGAACTGTAGTATTTCCTAATGAGCCACTTGTTACAGTGAGAGCAAAGATAATGGAAGCACAATTTATTGAAACAATGCTATTATTATCAATCAATCATCAAAGTCTTATAGCTACTAAAGCCAATAGAGTTGTTACAGCAGCTAATGGCAGAGTGGTAATGGATCTTGGAGCAAGAAGAGGTCAAGGGGCAGATGCAGCTATATTAGGAGCTAGAGCGGCTATAATAGGAGGCGTGAGTGCAACGGCAACTACTATAACAGGAAAAGATTTTGGGGTAGATATAGTGGGTACAATGGCTCACTCATGGGTACAGTTCTTTGGTGATGAATATAAAGCATTTGAAGCTTATGCAAATACTTATCCAGATAACTGTATACTTCTTGTTGATACATACAGCGTTCTTAAGTCAGGAATTCCTAATGCTATAAGGATAGCTAAAGAAATATTAGAACCAATGGGTAAAAGATTAAAAGGTATAAGACTTGATAGTGGAGATTTATCATATTTATCGAAGAAAGCGAGAAAAATGCTTGATGAAAATGGATTAAGAGATTGTAAGATACTAGCTTCTAATAGCTTAGATGAATTTATCATAAGAGATCTTGTAAGCCAAGATGCTAAGATAGATATTTATGGTGTAGGTGAAAGACTGATTACAGCCAAATCAGAACCGGTATTTGGTGGAGTTTATAAGCTGATGGCTGTAGAGGAAAATGGTGAAATAGTACCAAGAATTAAACTTTCAGAAAATGTAGAAAAGGTAACTAATCCTGGTTATAAACAAGTATGGAGATTGTTTGATAAGGAAAGTAATAAGGCAATTGCAGATGTTATTACTTTAGCAGATGAAGTGATAGATGACAGCAGAGAATATGAAATATTTGATCCTGTACATACTTGGAAGAAGAAGCTTGTAGATAATTTCTATGCTAAAAAGCTTCAAGTTCCTGTATTTATAAATGGAGAATGTGTTTATGAAAGCCCAGCAGTGTTAGATATTAAAGCTTATTGTAGAGAAAGTGTAAACAGTTTATGGGATGAGCAAAAGAGGTTTACTAATCCACAAGAGTATTATGTAGATTTATCATCAGAGCTTTGGAATTTAAAAAATGAAATGATTAACAAATATAGCTAAAAGTAATTAATAATTTTGAACCTGCATGATTTTTTATGCAGGTTCAAATTGTTTTATTATATGGAAAAATTAAATTCAGATAGTTTTTTTATTATAGATAACTAACCTATGATAGTTTTCTATATACTCTGAAATTGCTTTATTTATTACATCATCTTCACTTAAGTCAGGATGCTTTTTTAAAAAAATATTTAAGGTATCGATTATAGAATCTTTTAAAACTATTTTTTTCTGTGATGAGGAAGTAGTTGGTAGTGTAGGGTTATTATTTTGATGATTTTGCTTATGATTTTGCAAATCGCAATTAATGTTTCTAGTTATTGTTTCCAGCTCAAATATTCTCATTTCTAAGGCATATAGCCTATCAGCAGGGGAAGAGGGTTGGGCCATAGAAGTTTTGGGAGATTTCAATACTTCTTTATGCTTTAAAAAGTTTTTTCCATTGAAGGTGTAATCATATTTTCCCATTAGAGATTTAATGGAACTTTTCTTTATGCCTAAAAGAGTGCTTATTTCATTTAAGCTGATTTTTTTATTTAATTCTAAAATATAATTTACTTTTTTAACTTCACTTAAACTATTAAATTTAATTTTATCCATAATTCACCTCGCAAAATAAAATAAAGTATATAAATATTATACCATAAAATGGAAAATGGATAATAATTTTGTGGATAAATTTTCTTTGTAGTATAATATAGTAATTAACAGTAATAAAAGGAGAGAAAAACATTGATAAATCCATTACTTTTAATACTCCAAAGTATTTCAGGGGGAGTGGCAGGATATATTACCAATAAATATGCTGTAAATATGCTTTTTAAGGAATACACTCCATTAAAGCTGGGAGGAGTAGTTAAGAAAAATAAAGAAAAATTTATAGATGAAATAAGTACTCTAGTAGAAAAAGATATTATTAATGGAAAGACATTAAAAGAACATATACATGGTGAAGAGTTTAAGAAACAGTTAGATGTAACTGTAGAAGAGTTTTGGAATAGCGGCCTTAAAGAAGCATTTAATGATGTGAAAATAAAAGATATTTCATATTTTGAAGAAAGTAAAAAAAGCATCATGGAGTTTACAGAAGCTAAAATGAAACTTATATCAGATAAACTATTAAAAAATATAGTAGATAATATAGAAATAACAGAAATTTTATCAGCAAAGCATATAGTTTATATAACAGATATTGTTTATGAAGAAATTTTAAAATACATAAAGTCTGATGATAAAGTTTCTATATTATTAAAGGATATTTATCATCAAAATAATAATTTGATATTAAAAGATATAATTAATGAAGATGTGAAAATAAAGATAGAATCTATCATAGAAGAACTTATTATAAATTCATTAGAAAATATATTTGATGATGAAGAAAAACTTTTAAATATACTGGGAAAGATATATGAAGCCATTGATATAGATGAAATAATCAATAGTTTATTTAAGACAATAGCTTCTAACACATTAAATGATTATTTTTCTCCAGTAGAAAAAAAACAAATATCTTCAGCTTTATTTGCTAAGGGATGCACCTTTATAAATTCAGATAAAGGTACTGATAGTTTAAAGAATATTTTAAATGAAATAATAAAAATAGCAAAAGAATTAGATTTTACATTATACGAATTATTGCCAGAAGAATCAGCTATTAACCTTTCAAGGTTTATCGAGGAAATTACCATTAAAGTTATACCAAGCATATCACAATGGATTAGATTTAATAAGAATGAAGTTAATGAAATTATTGAAGAATCTATAGATGAATCCATTGAAGGAATGGATGGTAGTATTAAAAGGATAATAGTGCAAAAAGTTAGGGAGAGTCTTTTTAGTGATATCTCAGAAAAAGCCAGTGTGGTAGATAAGATTATTTCTTATATAGATGAATATGAAATGAACGAAGAATCAGTAAAGAAGATATCACAAGAGATAATAACTTATTTAAAGAGTAATAAGGTGAAAGATATAATAGGTAAGCTTGAAGAAGCAAATATTATATCTGAAAGCAAAATAATGGCACTAAGTAAGCTTATTATGGAAAAGATTAATATTCATGGTGAAAAAATATTAAGCCTATTAGTTGAAGCAGTATTCTCTAAGAAAATTAGTTCTCTCATTAATGAAGAGAACATTGGTTTATTAAAAATAAAGGTGAAAGAGCAGCTTATTTTATTGATTTGTAATGAACGAAAAGAAATATTAAAATTCTTACAGCTAAAAGTAGTTAATATTATTAATGATAAAATTAATGAAGCAATAAATATGCCTGTGAAAAATCTTTTATCAGAAAAGGAATTTACAAAGTTATCAGAGAAAGCTAATAGGTCATTATTACATCTGCTAAAGGATAGCAAGAGAGAGATACTAGAACCTATAAATAGAATAATAATAAGCAAGGTTAGAGAGATAGATCTGATAAAGATAGCAGAGAGCGAAAAGGAACTATTAGGAAGTTCAATGATTAATTTAATAGTAACTCTTGAAGAAGAAATGATAACAAGATATTCTGAAAATACTTTAGATGAATTTATAGAGGATATATGTAATAAAGATAAATTAATATTGGTTTCAAAGGAAAAGTTATACAATTATATAGATAATAATATTGAAGAAATTCTTGATGGCAATATAAAGAATATCATTTATGATAATTTGATAAAGTTTAATGAAGATGAAATATGTGAGCTTGCTCAATCATTTATGGGAAATGAACTTAAGCCATTATCAGTATTTGGGGGCATTTTAGGGATTGTTGTTGGAGGAATTTATGGGTTGTTTTATGGAACAACCTCTATAAGTGGATTTTCAGGGAGTGTGGCTTCTACAATAATATCTTGCATTATCATGGCAATGATAGGTGTAGGCACTAATGTTATAGCTTTAAAAATGTTATTTTATCCATATAAAAGAAATAAGTTTTTAGCTAAAATACCATTTTTAAGGAAGTTTTCTTTAGGATATATTCCATCACATAAGGATACAATGGCAAGAGGAATAGGTCATGTTATTGATGAAGAACTGTTAAACGGTGAGAGAGTAAAAATGCTATTAACCTCTAAAAAAGATATGTTTAAGGGATATCTTATTAGCAGTATATCAGAAAGTAATTACAAAGTAATCATGGATGCTATAAGAGAAAAGAAAGAGATTATAGTAGATTATTTATACGATGGAATGAAAAAAAATATAGAAAATAATAAAAAGAAAATAGCATATAAATCAGTGGAAGGTATAGGAAGTATAAATGTTGGGAAAATTTTAAAGTCAAGGTATATATCTAAAATTGTCCTTGATGCTAGAAAGTTAACAGTAATTTTTTCAGAGAAAACAGCAGATTATTTGGCTAATAAAATGAAATCTGATAAAAAATGTAAAGAATTTATCAAAGAAGAACAACTTATTAAAATAAGAGAAGATATTAATAATAGCTTAAAAAAAGTTTTATTAAATAATGGTAAAAGTATATTAAATGAAGAAAAGATTCAAAAGATGATATTTAAAGGCGAAGATAAATATCAAACTATAATTAATAACAATTTAAGTGGGCTTATCTCTAGTGAAAAAATTGAGAGTTTAAGAAAATATATTAAAGATAAATCTATGTTATTGATATTCAATGAAAGCAAGAATTATCTTGAAAAGGGAGTTTCAGAATTTTTAGAAAAAGAAATTAATGGTGATAATACCATTGGAAATGTATTTGCTGGAAAGATAGCAGAATATATTGATAGTAATATACCTAAGCTAAGTAGATATATTATTAGCAAAGGTGAAAGTTATTTAAAAGCTAATAAAAGTAAATTTAGTGAAAAGGTAAGGGGAGAAATTACCTCAGGGCTTAATTTCCTTGAAAGAGGAGCTTATGTAATGTTTGGCGGAGATGATATAGTAAATAGGTGTATAGATACAATAATAGATATTAAAGTACCAATATTTTTAGATAATAAATACTTAGAAATTACATCATTAGTTCAAAGTACATTATCATATTCTATTTATCCTACACCAATAAAGAGTTTACAGCTTAAGGCAAAAGAAATAAATTGTAGTAAAATATTAGATAGCATTTATATAAGCCTTAATAAATCTATCTATATAAAAGAAGAGATTGAAGAGGTTATTGATGAGTCTATCAACATAATATTAAGTGAAAATCTTAAAGAGTTTCTATTGATACTAGATTTAGATTCTTTAAAAGATATCTGTTACAAATTTAATAGAGAGTTAAATAATATTATAAAGTTAAGTAATGATAATTTAGTAAAAAATCTAGAGGCTATTGTTAAGTGCTTAGATGAAATAATAGATGAAGGGTTTATACAGTCTATTAAAGAAACATCCATAAATAAAGTAATGCTAGCATTAGAAAGAAAAGATGTAGTAGAGTGTACTGAAGCAATATTGAATATAGTTGTTAATAATGAAGAGTTTGCAACGCTTATTGAAAAAATAGCAAATGAATTTTATGAAGATGTAGTTAAAAGAGTATCCTTTAATGCTATTATTGATGAAGAGTATTCTAAAGAATGTGTAGAAGAATATATTGAAGCTGCTTTTAATAGTAAAAGCTTTAATGAAGTTAATAAGGAAATAATCAATCTAATCTGTGAAGAAATAATTAATGACGGATTCAGCTTTATAAAAGAGGATACAAAAGATGATGTTATCTGTAGAGCTATTGAAGCAGTTTTAAATGTTACATTTAATAACACTAGTAAACTTTTAAAAGCTGTAAATATAAAGCAAATAACTATGGAGCAGATAGCAATAATGGAACCTAAAGAAATACACATTATGTTTAATGGCTTTGCTGGTGATTTCTTTAAAAAATTATATTTATATGGAAGTTTTGGTGCTATCTTTGGCATTAATTTATGGTTTTCAATTGCCTGGGGAATAATAGAAGAAATTAATAATAGAAGAGTAGCGTAGAGTAATATTTGGGAACATTTTCTTTTGGTGAAGATGTTCCTTTTTATTTAAAATTATATTGACAATATTAAAGGTAAAGAGTATATTATAAATGTAAATAATAGTAAAAAGTTTATTTTGTTCGCTATTCTTGGGGAAAACTGTTTTTTTATGGTCCGTAGATTTTAGCAAGGTGTATTGCTTTGTTAGTTTACGGATTTATTTTATTTAACTTTATTATTAATGGCTTTTATAAAATAAATATATAATAGAGAAAAAAATGAAAGTAAATGTAATAACTTTTAATGACAGTGAAAAAATAATTAAAAAGAATTGATAAAAATAATTAATAGATTTATGTAAAGTATGTTATTATATATGCTGGTGAAAAAATAAAAAGGAGATGGGTAAATGACAAATGATATGACAACTGGAAATCCAGTGAAGCTGATATTGCTATTTTCAATTCCACTTTTAATAGGAAATATATTTCAGCAGTTTTATAATATGGTTGATACTATAATTGTTGGAAGATTTATAGGAGTTGAAGCATTAGCAGCAGTAGGAACAACAAGTTCTATGGTATTTTTGGTAAATGGATTTGTAATGGGGCTTACAAGTGGATTTGCAGTGCTTATTTCGCAAAAGTATGGTGCTAAAGATGAAGTAGGAGTTAAGGAAGCTGTTGCTAGTTCAATTATTTTATCAATAATAGCAACTATACTTGTTACTTTTATAAGCGTACTTTCGGCAAAGCCTCTATTAACTCTTATGAATACACCTTCAAATATACTGAAGGATGCCTCAACATACATAATTATTTTATATGCAGGAAATATAGCTATTATATTCTACAATATGATGGCAGCTATATTAAGAGCTCTAGGTGATAGTAAAACGCCTTTATATTTCCTTATAGTATCTTCAGTACTTAATATAATTCTAGATTTAGTTCTTATTATAAACTTCAAAATGGGAGTTGCAGGAGCTGCTTATGCTACAGTAATATCTCAAGGGGTTTCAGCGATTTTATGTGTAATTTATACATATAAAAGATATAAAATATTAAGGCTTAAAAAAGATGATTTTAAAGTTAAGAAAAAATATTACAGAAAACATTTAAAAGTAGGTATACCTATGGCTCTACAGTTTTCGATAACATCTATAGGAATAATGACAGTACAAAGTGCTATAAATATATTTGGTTCTACAGTAATAGCTTCTTATGCAGCTTCTTCAAAAGTATTACAATTAGTTATGCAACCAGCTACTACTTTAGGTGTAACAATGGCAACTTATTGTGGACAAAATATAGGAGCAAAAAGATATGATCGTATTAAAGAAGGAGTTAAGAAATGTGTACAAATATCTATAATTACAAGCGTGATTTCAGCTATAATACTTATTTTCTTAGGAAAATACTTTGTAATGATGTTTGTTAGCAATCCAGATGCAGAGATATTATCTTATGCACAACAGGTTTTAAATATTTCAGCAATTTTCTTTATTCCACTAGGGTTAATATTTGTTTATAGAAATGCACTGCAAGGAATAGGAGATTCATTTATTCCAATGATGGCTGGAGTTTATGAACTTGTTGCTAGAGCTATTGTAGCCTTTACATTACCTAAGGTTTTAGAATTTATGGGAATATGTTTGGCAGATCCTGTTGCTTGGTTTGCAGCAGTAATTCCACTAGCTTATACTTACTATAAAAGAGAAAAAAGTTTTAAGTATGAAAGTGAAAAAAATTAATAAAATAATATGGAAAATATTTACAATGAGTGTTTATAGTAGTATAATGTTAATATAGATAAGAAAAAGGAGTCACAAAAGATGTTTTGCGACTCCTTTTTGTCTATAAACATTTAACCATATATGTGTGAAAAGGGAGGGATGCTTGGCAATGATAATATCGAATGATATAGAGTCTTTTATGAAGACTAATGGAAAGGAGGAATGCTCAAACATTAATATTGTCCGTAAAGAAACAGGAGTTTCTTGGCACCATAGTTATATAAAGAACTATGAAGCAGCCCAGAGGGAGATGATCCAATTATCTAATCTACTGAAAAGGAGATGGTAATTAAATTTATATAGATATGGTTAAATTTTAATACTTGAAAATAATAAAATGGATAGATAGGGAAAGGAGTAGAAAAAAATCTACTCCTTTTGGTTTATATTATAAATAGCATCTCCATATAATAAGAGTATAAAATGAAAAACTTAAGAAAAAAAAGGGGGGAAGAAAGATGTTAAAAGAAATCATAGAAAGTGTAAGTATAAAGGTAGTTTTAGAAATTATTTTTAAGACTTTTCTTTGTGTAGTGCTTGTAGGAGCAATTGGATATAATCGAGAAAAGAAAGGTATGGTTGTAGGAATAAGAACCCATGTACTTGTAGGTATGGTTGGGCTTTTAATTCAAATAACCTCCCTTGAATATTATCGTATTAATGGAGGAAATAATGATGTATTTAGATTGGCAGGACAATATATATCAGGCATAGGCTTTCTTGGTGCAGGTACGATACTTAAGGATAAACGAAGTGTAAAGGGTTTAACTACTGCTGCTTCAATATGTCTTGCAGCATGTATAGGGCTAGCGGTAGGATCAGGTGTATACTTAGGAGCGGTTATAATAACTGTAGTATCATACATTTTTTTAACTGATATATTTAGATTAAAAAAAATAATGTCAATAAAGAGAAATTCTTATGTTTTTATTGAAGTTGAATTAACAGGTGATACAGCTGTATCTATGGAAAAAGTAAGAGATGGTTTAAAAATTGCAGGAGTTTGCATTGTTTCAATAGAAACAAGAAAAGTGTCCATAGATAAAGCAAAAATAATCTTAAAGCTCAATGTAGATGATGAAGTAGATATTAATGATATTTTATCTGAAATTACTTATATTGATGAAGTTAGTAAAGTTGAATTTATTGGATAAAATATTTACTGGATGTATCATGCAAATATGTTAGACCTAAGGAAGTAGTAGTAAGAAATTCATTTATTGAAAGTATTTTATATGATATTTGCCAAGAATGTGATATTATATTGATTAATGCTGATCTACTAAATGCAACAAATGAATTTGTATATGGTATGGCAAGATTTAAAATATAAGAAGAAAAGGAGAAATAAAAATGAGTGAAAATAACAATGTAAGATTAGGATTAATTGAATTATATAAGAATAAGGTAAGATTTTTGAATTTTACTGATGTGGAAATTAATGAAAAACATGAAAGTAAATTCTTATCAGATGAAGAGTATGAAATATTAATAAACTTCTATAATGAATATAAAAGTGAAAATAAATAATTAAATTATAAATGAGGAATAAGAAATGAAAATTAGAGTCCCAGAATACTTTAAGGATTTTAAATGTATAGCATCAAAATGTGAAGATACATGCTGTGCAGGATGGGGAATAGTAATAGATGATGTTACATATGACCGTTATAAAAATGTGCAAGGTAAGTTTGGAGAAAGACTAAGAAGTGAAATAGTTCATGAAGCAGGAGAAAATATATTTGTACTTAAAGGAAATAATTGTCCATTTTTAAATAAAGAAAAGACTTGTGATATATATATAAATATTGGTGAAGAAAACCTGTGTTATACATGTCAGCAATACCCTAGATATACAGAAGAGTTTGGTTCTCTAAGAGAAATAGGAATATCACTTTCGTGTCCGGAAGCAGCTAGAATAATGCTTAATAATGATAAAAAAGTAACCTTTGAATTAAGTGAAAATGAAGAAGTAGTGAGTTCATATAATGATATAAACGCACAGCTTTTTATAGAATTACTTCAAAGCAGAAATATAGTTATGGATATGCTACAGGACAGGGATATTGATTTAAGAAAAAGAGTTGCTTTGGCACTTTTATTTGTTGATGAAATTCAAGAAAAAATAGATGAAAGTGAAATTAAGGAAATAAAGTCTGTAAGAGAAAAGTATTCAGATAAGTTCTTTCTAGAAGAACTGTTAGAAAAATTGGAAGAATACAAAGATAATGAAGGTATAAAATACGATAATATACAGGAGTATTTCAATGTCTTTAGAGATTTAAAGCATATAACACCCAATGATCCCTTAGGTCTTAATGATGTCGTAAGATATTTTTGGCAAGCTGATGAAGATGAGGAATTATACATATTAAAACATAAGCAATTTGTAGAGTATTATGAAGATAAAATATATAAATTTGAAAATATCTTAGTTTACTTTGTCTTTAGATACTTTATGAAAGCTGTCTTTGATTATGATGCATTGGCTAAAATAAAGACTGCCATTATAAGTTATATGATGATAAGGGAATTAGCAGTGGTGAGATATATAGAAAATAATGAGTTCACTGATGAAGACATGGTAGATATAGCTCATACATACTCTAAAGATATTGAACATTTAGAAGAAAATATAGAAGCTTTAGCAGAACTTTTTGAAACGAATGAAGTTTTTGATATAGAAGAAATGGTAATGGCTTTAATGAATTAAAATTTACTTAAGTACTTGCTTTTGGCAAGTACTTATTTTTTGATAAAAACAATATATTTAAATATGTGTATAAAAAAGAGAAAATTAAGATAAGTATTGACATGTTATAGAAATAGGTATATACTAATAATATAGTAAATGAAAATGATTATCAATGTTAAGGAAGAGGATGATTAAAGATGCCTTTATCAATGGTTAAGAAAGGTGAAGCTAATATAATAAAAAAAATTGGTGGTAAAGAGGACACTAAAAAATTTTTAGGTAATATAGGGTTTGTTGTAGGTGCTGCAGTTACAGTTATATCTGAAATAAAAGGTAACATGATTGTGGAAGTTAAGAATTCAAGAGTAGCAATTGGTAAGGATATGGCTAATAAAATTATAGTATAAATTTAAAGATAGAGAGGATAAATATGACAAGTTTAAGAGATATAGCGTGTGGAAATACTGTAAAAGTTAAAAGAATAGTTGGTGCAGGACCAGTAAAGAGACGTATTATGGATATGGGAATTACAAAAGGTATAGATATATATATAAGAAAGGTAGCACCTTTAGGAGATCCTATTGAAGTTACAGTAAGGGGATATGAACTGTCACTTCGTAAAGCAGATGCAGAAATGATTGAAGTTGAATAATTTTTATAAATAATTAATGATAATTATTTTAGTTGTTAATTGAAATATTTTGAAATAGTTATATATTAGAAAGAAGTGATTGATAAAATGACAATAAAAATTGCATTGGCTGGTAATCCTAATTGTGGTAAAACAACACTCTTTAATAGTTTGACAGGTTCTAATCAATTTGTAGGTAATTGGCCAGGGGTAACTGTAGAAAAAAAAGAAGGAAAATTAAAAGGGGATAAAGATGTTAGTATAATAGATTTACCAGGTATTTATTCATTATCTCCATATACTTTAGAAGAAGTTGTAACAAGAAATTATTTAATTAAAGAACGGCCTAATGTAATTTTAAATATTATAGATGGAACTAATCTTGAGAGAAATTTATATTTAACTACACAACTAATGGAACTTGGTATTCCTGTGGTGGTAGCAGTAAATATGATGGATATTATAGAAAAAAACGGAGACAAGCTGAATACGAAGAATTTATCTAAGGAGCTTGGATGTACAGTAGTTGAAATTTCAGCGTTAAAGGGAACAGGTGTTATGGAAGCAGCTAATAAAGCTGTAGAAGTTGCTAAAAGTGGTGTACTTCAAATTCCAAAACATAAATTTGCAGGATGCGTTGAACATGCATTAGCACATATTGAAGAGGCAGTGATTCATAATTTGCCAGAAGAGCAGCAACGTTGGTATGCCATTAAGATATTTGAGCGTGATGAAAAAGTTATTGAACAATTAAAAATAGCAGAAAAAATAGCTACTCATGTGGAAGAAGATATTAAAAGATGTGAAGATGAAATGGATGATGATGCAGAAAGTATAATTACTAATGAAAGATATGTATATATTTCATCTATTATAGAAGATTGTTTTGTAAGAAGGAATAAAGGTGGACATACTGTTTCAGATAAGATTGATGAAATAGTAACTAATAGATGGTTAGCACTTCCTATTTTTGCAGTAGTAATGTTTATAGTTTATTATGTTTCAGTTACAACAGTAGGTTCAATTTTAACAGATTGGACAAATGATACGTTGTTTGGTGAATGGATTATTCCAGCAGTACAAAATGGCTTAGATGCTATAAATTGTGCACCGTGGCTATCAGGACTTATAGTTGATGGTATTATTAGTGGGGTAGGAGCAGTACTGGGGTTTGTACCGCAAATGCTTGTATTATTTGCTTTCTTAGCTTTCCTTGAGTCTTGTGGATATATGGCGAGAATAGCTTTTATCATGGATAGAATCTTCCGTAAGTTTGGACTTTCTGGAAAATCATTTATTCCAATGCTTATTGGAACAGGATGTGGAGTTCCAGGAATAATGGCTTCTAGAACAATTGAAAATGATAGAGATCGTAAAATGACCATTATGACTACAACATTTATTCCATGTAGTGCTAAGCTACCTATTATTGCTTTAATTGCAGGAGCATTATTTAATGGAGCCTCATGGGTAGCACCAAGTGCTTATTTTATAGGAGTAGTAGCAATTATTTGTTCAGGAATAATATTGAAGAAAACAAAAATCTTTGTTGGAGAACCAGCTCCATTTGTTATTGAATTACCAGCATATCATATGCCAACAGTTTCGAATATATTAAGAAGTATGTGGGAACGTGGTTCATCGTTTATTAAAAAAGCTGGAACAGTAATTTTACTTTCTACAATATTTATTTGGTTTTCTGAAAATTTTGGTTTTGCTGATGGTGGATTTGGTATGGTAGATAATATGAATGATAGTATTTTAGCAGCTATAGGGGGTATTTTAGCACCGCTATTTAAACCTTTAGGTTGGGGAGATTGGAAAGCTACTGTATCAGCAATTACAGGACTTATTGCTAAAGAAAATGTAGTTGGAACTTTTGGTATTCTTTATGGATTTGGTGAAGTTGCAGAAAATGGATCAGAAATTTGGGGTAGCTTGGCAGGTAGTATGACAGCATTGGCAGCATATTCATTCTTAATATTTAATCTTTTATGTGCACCATGTTTTGCAGCTATGGGAGCTATTAAGAGAGAAATGAATAATGCTAAATGGTTTTGGTTTGCCATTGGTTATCAAACATTGTTAGCATATTGTGCATCATTATGTGTTTACCAAATAGGTGTGTTATTTACTGATGGAATATTTGGTATAGGTACAGTAGCAGCAATTATTATAATAGCTATATTCTTATATTTGTTCTTTAGACCATATAAAGAAAGTGAAAACTTAACTGTAAATTTAAAGGCATAGTAAATCTTTAAATATAATATGGAGGGATTCATATGGGAACTGTTATAGTAGGAATTGCCTTACTGGTAGTAGTAAGCTTAATTGTTAGAAAAATGATTAAAGATAAAAAACAAGGTAAATCCATTCAATGTGGTTGTGATTGCAAACATTGTGGTGGACATTGTCATTAATTAATAAAGCCTCAGCAAATGCCGAGGCTTTTTCTTATGCACTAAATAATATATAATAAATTAAAACTACAAAGGAGAATTAGATTATGATTGATGTAGTAGCTGCTGTAATAGTGAAGGATAATAAGTTTTTAATAACAAGAAGAGCGCCTAAGTTAAAGCTTGAAGGAATGTGGGAATTTCCAGGTGGAAAAGTAGAGCAAGGGGAAACGCCAGAAGAAGCTCTAAAAAGAGAACTGGTGGAAGAATTAAAAATTGAAACTGAAATAGGTAATTACATAGAGACAAGTATCTATGAATATCCTAATGTAACAGTACAGCTTATGGCGTATTTTGCCACAGTGATTTCAGGAGAAATAAAGCTAAGTGTCCATGATGAAGCAAAATGGATAAGTATATCTGAAGTAGAAAACTTTAAATTTGCACCGGCAGATATACCTTTTATAGAAAAATTAAAGGAAGTTTTATGATAAAGTAATAAGAAAGAGGTTATTAAAGAAATTAGTAAAGCACCTATAAATAGGTGCTTTTTTTATAGATAAAAAACGTGAACTGAAAAATATATAATTAAAAAATAAAAAAATATTACCACAAAATACCAAAAAAATATACAAATTTTGACACAATTTCCTGAGATAATTTGTTATAATCTTATAGATAAAGTCATAGGGGGATGAATAAATGAACAATGAAAAAGATAGTAATAAGCTAGTAACTATTAAAGAAAAAATAGTTACAGCAGTTAAGGAAAATAAGAAAAGGACTATTGCAGCTGCTTTATCTTTAATTTTAGGGATAAGTGTTGGTACAACAAAAAATATTTCTAAAGAAGAACATAATAATAATATTAAAACAATTGCAGCAATTTCAGAGCAAGTTAACCAATGTAACAATGAATATAATGAGCTTGAAGAACATATCCATAAGCTTACTGCAACTAAAGATGAATTAACTACCAAGCATACAACATTAACTACTACAGTAAGTTCTTTAAAAACTTAGATAGCCACAGAAGAAAGTAGAATAGCATCTGAAGAAAAAGCTAAGGCTGAAAGAGAAAGACTAGCAGCAGAACAAGCAGCTAAGGAAGAAGCAGCCAGAATAGCAGCTGAACAAGCTGCCAGAGAAGAAGCGGAAAGGCTAGCAGCTAGTCAAAATTATGCAAGTTCATCAAATGGATATGTGGCAACGGTAAATGAAGATAATATAGGATCTATGGTTTGGATAACAAAAACAGGTTCAAAATACCATAGTCATGGAAATTGTGGGAATTCAAAATATGTTTCACAAGTTACAAGAGAAAGTGCTGAAGCAAGAGGCTTAGACCCATGTTCTAAGTGTTATTAGGGGAAAATACAATGGAAAATAATTTTAAAAAGGAAAATAAAATGAGCTCTTACAGAAATAAGAGTATATTACTTTGTATTATTACTTTTCTTATAGGTTTTATGTTTTTAGACTTTGGAAAAAGGGATAATTCAAAAGAGGTAGAAAATATGAAATTTTCTTTAGAGAGCGTAGAAGCACAAGTATATAAGAAAGAATCAGAGAAATCAAGTTTAGAATCGCAAATAGAAAATTTAAAAAAGAATATTAGTAATTTAGAAAGTGAATCTTCTAATTTACAAAATAGATTGGAAGAATTAAAAAATACAAAAATACAATAATATAAGTATAAAAGAAAAGTTTACATCAAAAGGTGTAGACTTTCTTTTTAATTATTATATAATTTAAAAAGATAATAAAGTAAACTACTTTATTAGTCAATAGTAAAATAAAAGGAGATAGAGTATGAGATATGTTGTTGTGACAGTGGCGGATGGAGAAGCAGGAGTTTTTAATAAAAAACTTAGTGCTGAAGCATTTGAAAAGTTTAAGGTTAAATCATCAAAGTTACCTGCACATATTACCTTAAAAGCACCTTTTGAAACAGAAGAGCCTATAGAAGTATTAGAAGAGGCAATAGAAAAATATATTAAAGACAAAAAAGCAATACCTTATGAAATTAAGGGGTTTGAACATTTTGATAATAGAGTTATTTATATGAATGTTATTGAAAATAAGGAAATGAGAGATTTTCATAAAGGTTTTGTAAAGGCCATAAAAGAAGTAAATTATATAAGCTTTGGAAGCCATGAAGGTGAAAATGCAATATTTCACGTAACAGTTTCATCTAAAAAAGTTTCTTTCGTATTTGATGAAATGTGGCAATGGATCAATCAATTCAATTGTAATTATAATGTTTTATTAAATAATATTTCCATATATAAGTGGCAGGATAACACATGGAAGCTTCATAAAAGATTTGAATTAAAAGAATAAATATGACATATCAATGGCTCTGAACTTATTAACTTTAATCCAGTTTTTGAAAAAGCACAAGTTATATCAGTAACAGATTTTAACAAAAATAGAAAGCTTTTAGGTGAAAAAGAACTACAGTTAAATAATGATGAAATTTATCTAGCTTCTAATTTAGAAAGCATGATTCCAACCATTGAAAGATTCTTTAAGGAAAATAATCAAATTATTATTGATGGAAAAGCATATGATATAAAGGAAAAGAAGGTGCTAGATGATTCATTAGGTACAACAGGAGCTAGCAATAATATATTTTCTTTTATTGTGCCAGATGATTTCTGCAACAATTTAACTGCTGATAGTGAATATATTAATATTAATTATGTAGGTGAAGGTAAGGAGCGGAAGAAAGAAGAAGTAGCTAAAATATTAGAAGGATACATGACCATAGAGCCAGGAGTCATAGGTGATGACATTAAGTTGTTAGCTATGAGTAGAGAAATAGCTTATGATTCTAATGTAGGAATGTCAACAATAATACTTTTTGTAGTAATTTATATAGGAATAGTATTTTTACTTTCCAGTGCAGTAGTATTAGCTATTCAGCAGTTGGCTCAATGTAATGATTCCATGGAACGTTATGAAGTATTAAGAAAAATAGGAGCTTCCAGAAGACAAATTAATAAGAGTATATTAGTGGAAGTATTAACATTTTTCATAATGCCGTTATCACTGGCTATCATACATTCAATAGTAGGTATAAATATAGTTGAAGAATATTTGCAGAACTTTGGAAACTACGACATATTAATATCATCACTGATAACTGCATTAATATTTGTTATAGTATATGGAGGATATTTCTATGCCACTTATATAGGCTATAGAAATGCCATAGATAATTAAAAAAAGCTAAGCTTATCTAATTTAGGTGGGCTTAGCTTTTATAAGTAAAAACTTTTTTAAGGATATAATGGTATAATTAGTAATAAAAGAGTAACAAGAAATAAGAGGGGATTAATAAAATATGAAAATAAATAAGGAAAAAGCAAAGAGAGTTTTTAATGAATATGTTGAAAAATATGATAGCAATATTGAAAAGATAAAATTAAAAGAAGTTTAAAAAAGACAGCAGTAGATAATAGAGTAGGTCATATTTCATTGGTATTTGGACTAATATATGATGAAAGCATAAAAATTACAGTGAAGCAAGGGTATTTAAATGAAATGATGAAGTTTCAATCTAAGATAGATAGTACTATTTTAAATTTAAAAGTGCTAGTTAAATTAATAATATATAGAGAGTTTGACCATAAGATTAAAGAAAAGGTTATGCATTTAATTTTTAGCTTATATATCACTATTTTAGCTGCAGTGGTATATTTTCCAATACCTTTAGCCTTGGGTAAAAACGTCATAAGGAAATTAGCTAAAATTCACTTAATACCTTGGGAAAGTACTATCAGTATTTATAGGATTGGTGGTATAAGTGAGGTAATTACCAATGTAGGTGGTAATTTAATTTTATTATCTCCATTTATATTTTTTATTTGCTATCATTTTAGGGATGTTACTTTTAAAATAAATCAAATTATAGCAATGGCCTTTGCAATATCTTTATTTATTGAATGTAGCCAGGTTGTTTTGTCATATTTAGTTGCCAATTTAAGTAGATCCTTTGATACCATGGATTTACTTTGTAATACCATTAGTGGACTTTTAGGTTATTACTTATATAAGGTATATAGCAGAATAAATATAAGCTACTCAATTAGAGAGAAAGTAGTTTAGTATTGATACCATAGAAAATCTTAGGCTAAAATTAAAAAAATCAGTAAATGTGTAAATTGCATTTACTGATTTTTTATTTATTAATATAATTAAAATTGGTAATAAAACGATAGACAAGGGAGTATGTAAATATGGCCACAATGAAAGATGTTGCAAAAGAAGCAGGGGTAGCAGTAGGTACAGTTTCTAAGGTTATTAACAATATACCAGTTAAACCAGAAACAAAGGTTTTAGTAGAAGAGGCTATAAAAAAATTAAAGTATGAGCCTAATGTTTATGCTAGAGGTTTAAAAATTAATAAAACTAACACTGTAGCTGTAATTTTACCAACAATTTGGCATCCTTTTTTCAGCGAATTAGCTTATAATATTGAGAAATGCCTAAGAGAAGTAGGAATGAAGATGATTTTATGTAATTCTGAAAAAAATCAGCAAAGTGAAATAGAATATATATCTATGGCTAAACAAAATAAGATGGATGGGATTATTGCAATAACCTATAGTAATATAGATGAATATGTTTCAGAAAAAATACCATTTGTAAGTATAGATAGATATTTCTCTAAGGATATAACGTATATTTCCAGTGATAACTTTCAAGGTGGAAAATTAGCAGCAGAAAAGCTTATTGAAGCTGGTTGTAAAAATATAGCTTATATAGGTCGTGGATCGAAAATAGATAATGCCACAAGAAAAAGAAAAGAAGGATTTATAAGCTATTGCACAGAAAATAATATTAATTATAGTATATGTGAATTACTAGGAAGTGCCAGTGAGTTTGAAATTTTACTAGATGAATTTATTGAAGAAAATTTTAAAGAAAAGATAAAAATAGATGGAGTTTTTGCAGTAACTGATAGACATGCATTGGATTTTATTAAAAGGTTAGAAAATATAAATATTAATGTACCAAAAGATGTTCAAGTTATTGGTTTTGATGGAAGTAGATCATTTAGCCAAGATGAATTTAAAATATCTACCATTAGGCAACCCGTTGAGCTGATGGCTAAAAAATCAGTGGAAGCATTAATAAATATAATTGAAGACAAACCATTAGAAAAGAAGGTAATTCTTCCAATAAATTTTATAAAAGGATATACAACTAAATAAATATTAAGAAATAGATTTCCTAAGTTAGAATTTTGCTTAGGAAATTTTTCTTAAAAAATACTTGACTATATGATGAAAACGTATTAATATTTAAATGTAGCAAAAATGAAACGTTTCAAGTAAATGAAATTATTACTAAAAAATCTTTTGTCATATAAGGGAGATGGACATGAGTAAAAATTATAATCAAATAAGTAAAGAAATATTAGAGTATGTAGGTGGAAAAGAAAATATAGTTAGCGCTGCACATTGTGCTACAAGATTAAGATTAGTCCTTAAAGATGATAAGAAAATTAACATTAAAGCAATTGAAGAAATGCCAGCAGTAAAAGGTAATTTTAATACTTCAGGACAATTCCAAATAATTTTAGGTTCGGGTGTTGTTAATGAAGTTTATAAAGAATTAATTAAAATGGCAGATATATCTGAAGGAAGTAAAGAAGAATTAAAGAAAGAAGCTGATAAAAAGCTAAATCCAGTTCAAAGATTAATTAAATCTTTAGCAGATGTTTTTGTACCGGTACTTCCAATTCTTGTGGCTGCAGGATTATTGATGGGTATAAATAATATTTTAACTTCTCAAGGTTTATTTATAGAAGGACAATCTTTAATTGAGGCTCATCCACAATTTAAAGATTTAGCAGAAATGATTAATACATTTGCCAATACAGGATTTGCATTCTTACCAATATTCTTAGGATTCTCAGCTACTAAGGTATTTGGTGGTAATCCATATTTAGGAGCTTGTATAGGAGCTTTAATGATTCATGGAGATTTATTAAATGGTTATAGCTATCCAGCAGCAGTTATTGAAGGAAGTGTACCATATTGGAATATATTAGGTTTCTCTATTCTTAAAGTAGGATATCAAGGAACAGTACTACCAGTTTTAGCATCATCTTTTGTATTAGCAAAAGTTGAAAAGGCATTACATAAGATAGTACCATCAATTTTAGATAATCTTTTAACGCCATTATTTACAGTATTTATCACAGGATTATTAACATTTGTAGCTATAGGACCAGTAATGAGATTAGCTGGTGATGGAATCACTGCAGGATTAATAGGTTTAATTAATACATTAGGACCAATAGGTGGAGCTATTTTTGGATTCTTCTATGCACCAATAGTTATAACAGGTATGCATCACAGCTTTACAGCCGTTGAAACTCAATTGCTAGCAGATATAGCAACAACAGGTGGATCATTTATTTTCCCAGTTGCAGCAATGTCAAATGTAGCACAAGGGGCAGCAGCTTTATCAGTACTTCTTGTTCTTAAAAAGGATAATAAAATGAAAGGTATAGCATCAGCATCAGGTATTTCAGCTTTACTTGGAATTACTGAACCAGCTATATTTGGAGTTAATTTAAAATTACGTTATCCATTCTATGGAGCAATGATAGGAACAGCAGTTTCAAGTGCATATATAATGTTAACTAAAGTATTAGCATTAGCTCCAGGGGCTGCAGGTTTACCAGGTATAATATCAATAAGACCAGATTCAATGATAAATTATATAATAGGTATGGCTATTTCTATGGCTGTGGCAGTGGCATCTACTATTATTTTAGCTAAGACTACAGCAAAGAAACAAAACTTAGAAGTGGCATAATGTTATGAAGCTATAAATAGGAGGAATTAGATTATAATCTAATACCTTCTATTTTTGGCTTAATGATTTCAGTTTATTAGATTAATAGTTTATATAAAAGGAGAGAAATTTTCATGAAAGAGTGGACAAGAGAAGAACGTTATAGAACAATATTAGAAGCAAGTGATGAAGAAATGTCAGCATTAAAAGAAAAGGTAGATACTTGCCCATATAGACAAAAATTTCATATTCAGCCTACAACAGGATTATTAAATGATCCTAATGGTTTTGCATATTTTAATGGAGAGTATCATTTATTTTATCAATGGTTTCCTTTAGGGCCTGTACATGGAATTAAACACTGGTATCATGTTTCATCAAAAGATTTAGTATATTGGAATGATTGTGGCGTTGGTATTATTCCTAGTGAGTACTTTGAAAGTCATGGAGCATTTTCTGGTAGTGGATTAGCTGAAAATGATAAATTATATTTATTTTACACAGGAAATACAAGAAATGATAAATGGGAAAGACATCCATATCAATGTTTAGCTATTATGGATGAAGAAGGGAAAATAACTAAGCATCCAAAAGCTATTGTAGAAGAATTACCAGAAATATATACTGATAATTTTAGAGATCCTAAAGTCTTTAAGGAAAATGATAAATATTACTTTGTAATAGGAGCTGAAAGAAAAGAAGGAAATCTTGGTACTATAGCAGTATATGAATCAGCTGATTTAATAAATTGGAATTATAAAGGTGAAATAAAGACAAGCTTCTTTGGTAATGGATTTATGTGGGAATGTCCTGATTACATAAAGCTTGATGATAAAGGTGTTCTTATATTCTCACCACAAGGGTTAGAAGCTGATGGTGATAAGTACAGAAATATTTTCCAATCAGGTTATTTAATAGGTAATAAGATTAACTTTGAAACTTTAGAATTTAATCATGGAGAATTTAGAGAATTAGATAGAGGATTTGATTTCTATGCTCCACAAACTACAAAAGCACCAGATGGAAGATATATATTAGTTGGTTGGATGGGATTACCTGAAATAGCATACCCTACAGATGAAAATGGATGGGCACATTGTTTAACTATTCCAAGAGAGTTAAGTTTAAAAGGTGATAAACTACTACAAAAGCCAGTAAGAGAGCTTATATCATTAAGAAGAAATGAAAGAGCCATGACATATACTTTAAATAATGAGGAAACTATCATAGAAGATTTTAAGGAAAATGTATATGAAATGGAATGTAATTTTGAGAATATTACAGGCAAGAGAATAGGTGTTAAATTAAGAAAAGGACTAAAAGAAGAAACAGTATTTTACTATGATTTAGAAGAAAATAAATTAGTTTTAGATAGAAGTAATTCAGGACAAGATTTTGCAGTAGAGTATGGTAGAGAAAGAAAATGTCCATATGAAGGTAAAAATTTAAAATTACAAATCTTTGTTGATACATCATCAATAGAGGTATTTGTTAATGATGGAGAAGAAGTATTTACAGCAAGAATCTTTACAGCTAAAGATAGTAGTAACATAAGCATTTTTGCCCATGGTAAGACAGATGTTAATTTAAAAATATGGGATTTATATTTAGATGAAAAATAGTATTTAATTAAAGAGCTATAATAAGTTTACTTTTTAAAAAGGAGCTTATTATGGCTTTTATTATTAATGTAATAAATAAGTTTATTGATTATAATTAAATATTGCTTAGATATAAAAATAAAGTTATAAAAGTGTATAAAAAATATACAAGTATTACGATAATTAATAGGTGTATTATTAAGGCCGGAGGAAAGTTAATAAAATGATTAGCATAGGAGAAAAGATTAGAGAAGCAAGAATTGCTAGAAATTTAACGCAAAAAGAGTTGGGAAGCGTACTTGGATTAAATGAAGAAGTAATTATAAACTATGAAAATAATAAAATAAAATTAGATTTAGATAGGTTAATAGAGATAATTGATACTTTAGATATGAATTCTTCAGATATAGCATCTTTAATTGAGATAGATCAAAAACATTATAAAAATTTAAGAGATTATGAAAATAATAAGAGAGACGAATTTTACAAAAAATATTCTGAGAAAGCCATAGCTGGGAAAAGAGCTAAAACTATTAATTCACAAGCAGCTTTGAAGGAATTGACGGAAGTATTAAATGAAGTGTTGGTAGGAAGATTAGATGCAATTTATAATGAAAGAGAAAAGATGTTCCAGCAAGGTAATTATGAAGAAGTTCAATTTAGAGACTATGAGATTTTTAAAAATAGATACTACAGTGAAATAAAAGAAAAGTTTTTTGAAGAAGTAAATAATAATGTGAAGAATACCATTGAAGATTCATTTAGCAATATTGAGTTATACATGAAGAATTATTTTAATGAAAAGAAAAATAATGAAATAATGAGAAGAAACATTAAAGCAGTTGAGACTTTTGTTATTCTTAAGGAGATTTTTAAGCGTAATGAAATTCAATGGGCCTTATTAGATATAACTAATAGAATAGAAAAAAGTCAGTCTAATAATTTCACAATAATAATAGAAAAAACTCAATATAAAATGGCTCTAGCTCTATTAAATATAATTGCTTTAAAAATTGATGGCACTACCAAAAGAAAAATATATAAATTAAACAATATTAAATTTAATGTCACTACAGAAGTCAAGGACAATGAAGAGGTATATAATTTAAAGAACTATAAGATTAAATATTACTTAATTGAAAATGAAAGAATTCCAGGATTGATAAAAAGAAATAAATAAGTAAAATAAGCAGGTGTAAATATTAACTGATGGTTTAATTACTTTTAAAAATATTGTGTATGAAAGTAATTAAACAAAGTATGGAGGATTAAAATAATGATAGCAATAGGTGAAAAATATGATGAATTGGAATTTATTAAGTTTGGAGAAATGTTATTAGTAAACCCAGATGAAAAACTAGAACAAGCTCACTTCTTTATTAAAGAAAAAAATGTAAAGATTAAGGAGTTAAGTAATAATAAATTTATACATTTTGAAGTGCGTTATTTTACAATAGGAAGAGTTACAGCATATTTACTGTTAATTATATATGATGACAATTATGAGAGCATTTATGGTCAATGGATTAATATATGTAATCAAACAGACAGAAGAAATTTTCTTGGGCTTAATTTTACAGATAATATTTATTTTGTTTTACTTTCTGAGGGGAATACAGTTAAATATGTACAGAGCGTTGAAAATCCATTTAAGAACAGGATGAAGGAGATGTGTAGAAAAATAGATAAAGATAAAGCTTGGAGTAAAAAGGAATTTGAAATGGCAGTAAGTACTTTTAATGGATACAAAAGTAGAAGAGAATTTTATGAGGAATTATTAGAAAATCAGATATACCCAGAATAAATGATAAATATGGAAAAATATTTAATTGATCAATATTGAAAAGAGAAACTTTGGAGGTAATTGAATTTATAGCTAAAAGATTCAATATTCGTAAGGATTTAATTAAAATTTATTTTAACTACAGAAAGGAAGGATGCAATGGATATAAAAGAAGTTTTAAATGGTAATATATTTAAAGTTTGGGCAAAATTCATCATAGCATCTGTTGTTGGAGTTGTCTTAAATACAATTTATACAATGGTAGATGGAATATTCATAGGGCAAGGTGTTGGTGAAGTAGGACTTGCCGGGGTAAATATAGCTTGGCCAGCAGTAACGCTTGTTGTAGGTATAGGACTTATGATAGGAATTGGTACAAGCAGTATAATTGCTATTTATATGGGGAAAGGAGAAAATAAAAAGGCTGAAAAAGTATTAGGTACAGGTGTTACTTTAATTGTATGTATTGGTGTAGTAGTAACAATCTTAGGTTTATTATTTAGAATGCCAATAATAAAACTATTAGGGGCAACAAGTGATACTTTAGAAAGTGCATTAGATTATTACACAATAATATTTATAATTGCAGTGCCATACATATTTGCTACAGCATTAAATCCTATAGTTAGAACTGATGGAAGACCTGATTTATCAATGATAATGATAGGTATAGGGGCTATAGCTAACATAGTATTAGACTGGATACTTGTTATGAAGCTAGGTTTTGGTGTTAAAGGAGCTGCTATTGCAACAAGCGCAAGTATACTAATATCAATGAGTGTATCTTTATATCATTTTATAAAAGGTAAAGCTACTATTAAGGTTAAAAAAGAAAACTTAAAAATTGATATGGAAATAGTAAAAAGAATACTTAAGATAGGTTTTGTAAGTTTCGCAATACAGATTTCATATGGAATTATTTTATTAACACAAAATAGAACTATGTTTACTTATGGAAGTACTATTGATGTGGCAATATATACAGTTGCTACATATATAAATTGCTTTTTAGTAAATACATGTATGGGTATAGCACAAGGATTACAACCATTAATAGGTTATCATTATGGAGCTAAGAAATTTGAAAGAATGAAAAAACTTGTTTATATTACAATAAGTATATGTATAGTATCTGGTATATTAATTTATATATCAATACTACTTTTTGGTAGAGAAATGATTGCAATTTTTGGAGTGAGCAGTGAATATATTGAATCTGCTTATGAAATGATAAGAATTTATTGTATTGGTAGCCCAGCCATAGGAACTATCTTTACCATTAGTGGATATTATCAAGCTATAGGCAAAAATACATATGCTAATATAATATCAATAGGAAGAGGCTTTGTTTTTCAATTTATCTTTACATTAGCTTTACCTCCATTTATAGGCACAACAGGAGTGTTTTTATCATTACCTTTAGCAGAATTAATAACTATGATGATAATTGTAGGAATTATAGTTATTGATAGAAAAAATAGCAGTTTAGAATTAATAGAAAATTATTAAGTTAAATGACTGGTTTGAATTAAAATTTCCAACCAGTCATTTATTTATATTTGGCTCTGTTTATGGTGTAGTTGAAGCAGACGAAGTTTTTTTAACACCGACAAAGAAACTGTACGAACTGATAAAAGATTTTAAGATAAGGTAACAAATATGTAATATAATTTAAAATATATAAATTTGTTACATAGAGGTGGTGTTAGTATAAAGTAGTGGACACATTAAGACGAACTAAGTTAAAATAATATTTAGTTAAGAAAGGATGTGTCCATTATGGGAAAGGGCAGAAGATACGATC
>ERZ827363.288-NODE-288-length-54981-cov-4.975494_pt1 | contig 54981 bp, 72 predicted proteins | sample MGYA00519776_ERZ827363 | MGnify/ENA primary metagenome ERZ827363 (study PRJEB31778, sample SAMEA3449288) | human gut metagenome | biome: human gut; feature: human-associated habitat; material: faeces | place: United Kingdom | collected 2010/2012 ... | reverse complement strand
TTATAATAGGTATAAAATGGAAAACCTGAAAACAAACTGAAAACTGTCGGAAAAATCAAAAAATCCCCGCAGCCAACAGGAAATTGGCTGCGAGGAAATTGAAAACATTCTGAAAACAGCAGGATTTATTCTGTTTTTTCTCAAAAAAATTGCCCCCTCCCCTGCCAAATTCCAAAAAACGGCAGAAAAAGTGGGCTTCAGGGTGGGCAAACCGCCCAAAAATGGTTGGACAACACTGTAAAACCGTGTTCAAAAATCGGTTGGCGAAATCGCCGATTTTCGACGCTACAACAAAGAAAAAAGACTGTGACATCTTTTTTATCACAGTCTTATGGTGGGACTTTGCGCACAGCATCCGAACACTTCACCACTTGCAGCATCGTTGATTTCTTGCATCCGCACGGCTACCTTACCATTGTCGGTATAATTAAATGCAATGTCAAAGTGATCGTCGTACAAATAGATAGCGTTGACAAATGTCTTAATCAGCCGCTTTTGGCTGTCACGGTCTGCCATATCCAGCGCGGCCATCTCTTGCAGGAAGAATAGAATCATATCCCGTGTGAGCTTAAAGCCCCCGGTCAGCCCCGCCTCAGCACGGGACTGGCTGAGGGCTTGTTTTTGGTTTGTCAGTTCATCCATGCGGGTTTTTGTCATCTCATTGATGATGCCCATTTCGATGGCTTTCATCACATTGGAGAGCGCCCTATCCACATCGGCTATCTGCTTATCCAGTGCCTTGATGGTATCACCGGATGTATCGCTGCGCTCATAGGCGGCCCATACCTGATCGGCGATATTTTCCAGTGTAGCCGGATTTTCTAGCAACTTACCGATAGCCCTGAGCACCAGTGGCTCAATCACATCTTGTCGCACTGGCTTTTTATCGCACGACTTTTTCTTTTTGCGATTCAAACAGGTATAGTAGCTGTGCTTGGTGCCGTTGCGTCCATGGCCGCTCTCCCCTACCATTATCGCGCCGCAATGGCCGCAGAACAGCTTATCGGTCAACAAATACTCGGTCTTAGACCATACCCGCACCGGGGCGCGGCGATTGACCTTGAGCATTTCCTGCACCTTGTCGAATGTGGCCCGGTCTGTCAGCGCGGGCATACCGCCCTCATTGCGGATGTCGTGAAAGATGTACACACCGGTGTACTTCTCATTTTTCAGCAGGCGGTGCAGGCTGTTGACGGTGAATTCGCTACCGCGAGTTGTCCTGATTCCTTGCGCGTTAAGCCACGCAACGATTTCCGAGATGGTCTCGCCGTTGGCGTATCGCTTAAAAATTTCTGTTACATACGATGCAGTTTTAGGGTCACTTTCGTAACGCTTAGTTTCTGGATTAACTACATATCCCAGCATTTTGTTTCCGCCAATAGACATTGACTTCTTGGCGCTCTCACGCTGACCCCGGCGCACATTCTGCGCCAGTTGGAGCGAGTAGTATTCTGCCATGCCCTCAAGCACAGAGTCCAAAATAACGCCCTCTGGGCCGTCTGGCACATCCTCTGCAACGCGCTCCACCCTAACCCCATTCTTTTTACAGCGGTAACGGTTAAAGGCGATCTCTTCGCGGTTACGCCCGAATCTGTCAATTTTCCATAGCAGGATGACCCCGAATTGATGCATGGCAGTATCGGACAGCATCTTTTGAAATTGCTCTCGATCATCATTGCGCCCGGTCATCGCCCGATCAGCATAGATATGAATGATTGTGTAGCCATGTTGCTCCGCATATTTTTGTGCAGCGGCGATCTGTCCCTCGATAGATTGCTCGGTCTGGCCGTGAGACGAATAACGCGCGTAAATAACGGCGATTTTATCAACCGAACTCAAAGTATCACCTCTTATCTAACGAAAATGAGCCTAAATTTGTAATTAAGGCTCCAATTTTATGCTTAAAAGGCTAAATTAGATACAAAAACTCTCAAAATTGCGTTTAATGGCTGAAAAACGGTTACTATTTTAGAAAACCTAAAACCGCAATGAATAAGACGCCGAATATAATTGTCGCTACTACAGAATCAATCTCCCCATTATTGAGCTTTTTATACTCGTTGTCGAGGTCTTTTTGCGTGGTGAAATCAAAAGTGAATCCGCAATCTTCGCAGTATGCCATATTTTTACGCTGAATTTTCTTTTCTCCCGATGCGAATCCAACATTAGCAACTCTTGTAGCACTTCCCGTAGCAGTTGCTCCGCTGCTCATGTACTTAAACTTTATGCGCTGACTACCGCACATCGGACATACCCGTTCTGATGGTTTGGATTTCGCAATCTTACGCTTTGCAAGGGCGCAGCCCATGGCAAGGAAAAGAGAAAGCATAAACGCTATTGCTATCACTGCGATGCCGAGCATCATATATAGCGCTACGACAATAATTATCGATATGAGTGTAACCATGACTTATACCTCCAATTCGTTGTTAATTTCCTGTGGTATATTCTGGCAGGCCACGGCAGATGCCCACAGCCACACCTTCGATGTGCAGATCGTTGATTTCCTCTTTGGTGTAGGTCATTGGCGTAAACCGAGGATTTTCTGGCTGTAAAATCACAGTGTCATCGTGCCGATAAAAGTGTTTGAGTGTTGCTTCATCGTCAATCAGTACTGCCGCTATCTGCCCGTTTTCGACATTGGGCTGAGAACGGATGCAGACCAGATCGCCGTCCTGAATTGTCGGGGACATCGAATCGCCTTTGCATACTAAAGCAAAGTCGGCTTTCCACAAAGACGATACACCTATATACCGTTCTATGTTTTCCTGCGCCAGAATCGGAGTGCCGCAGGCAATGTTACCAATCACGGGAATGGCCTTTGTATCGGGTAACGGGATGAACCCTTTAGGGACGGCTTTGCCTTTTGCGGCCTCGTGCGCCGCATCGCGCTCCATCGCCTGCCAATCCTCCCACACGAGGCGACTGTTACCATGATGTTTTTCCGTCAATTCATTAAGGATCGCATTAGGAATAGCGTCAAGCCGATTATCTGGGTCATCGTCCCAATTATAATCATCTGTCGTCCACCCAATTAAATACTCTGGCGTGGTTTTTAATGCATGGGCAAGTGCAACTATTTTACTGTGATAGGGGTCAATTTTGCCTGCTTCAATTTTTGCAATGGTTGAGCGCGTTCCGTATCCGACTGTTTCAGCAAGTTCAGCCTGCGAAATGCCGAGACGATTCCTGCACAACCTAATTCTATCACCTATGGAATCCATAAAAACCTCCATATAGCGTAATGTATAAAGTTTTCTTTATATAATATCTTACTACACAAGTGACTAAAAATCAAGTTTTTTTTACTTTTTTAAAAAAAGCTGTTGACAAATAATCACTCTGGTGTTATGATGCGTGTAGTGATAAATAATCACGCCCCGAATAGAGAGGAGGTTTGATAAAATGTTCAACAGTTTACTTCTTGAAATGGCAATCACCCGTTCGCAAATTTCAAAGCGTACTCTTGCAAAAAAGCTCGGCATATCGGAGCAAGGGCTTTATAACAAGCTGAACGGCATTAGCGAGTTCAAGGCAAGCGAGATCCGTGCCCTAACCGATGAGCTGTCTCTGTCCGCGCAGGAACGAGAAGATATTTTTTTTGCAAAAGGGTGATTATTTATCACTCTTTGGAATGAGAGGTACAGCATGGAAAGCAAAATGCAGATATTTGATAGTGCCCAGTTTGGGCGGATTCGCACATTTGATGTCAAAGGCAACCCATGGTTCGTGGGCAGAGATGTCGCAGTGGCTCTTGGGTATAAGGAAACCGCGAAGGCTGTTCGTGAGAAAGTGGACATCGAAGATAAAGGGGTGTCCGAAATAGACACCCCCGGCGGTAAACAGCAAATCACAATCATCAATGAATCCGGCCTTTATTCCCTTATTATGTCCAGTAAGCTACCGTCTGCCAAGCAGTTTAAGCGCTGGATTACATCTGAAGTATTACCCAGCATCCGTAAAACTGGCGGTTACATAACCCCCGAATCCGTACAGTCGAGCGGCCCCATCAGCCCACGGCCAAAGTTTCTCAGTCAAAGCGTTGCGGAAATGATGGCCGAGGCAAAAATCTGTGATTCCCGTGTTTCCTTGGCAAATCAATGGCTGACACTGTTCCAAATCGCCACTGACCCAGAGATCAAAGAAACTTGCATGCTAAAAGCCGCATCCGTGCTGAACGGCGGCGTGGACATTACATCAAAGCCATCAACCCCGACGACCTTGTCCTCTGGTGAAAACACGGCATCGGCAATGTCAGTTTCGCAGGGCGACCACGAGCTGCTGAACGCCCGTCAGGTCAGCGAGCTCATCGGCATCGCACCGCAGCGTATCGGAAGACTTGCAAATCTAAATAATCTGAAAACCGATGAATATGGCGCATGGCTGGAATACGATGGCCCGTTTGGTAAAAAACGCAGATTTTTATATAACCGCAAAGGCGTTGAACACCTGCGTGAAATCACTCAGAAATAGTACATCCAACAGAGAGGTACAGCATGGAAAGCATCACAATCGACTTCGATAGGGTTCCAGAGAAAGAAAAGCGAGTTCTGGGCGACACGCTTTTTACGGCCTGCAAGGCGTTCTACGAGAATCCTGACAACCTCGCCCGGTACAACGCATGGAAAGCAAAGAGGGAGGCCGCTCATGTATAAGATCGTGAACCTCGCGGGCCGCATATCGCTTTTCTTCGTAATTCAGGTCGCTATGTACTACGCCATGTTTGACCCGCTTCTCCGCATCTTTTTTGATCTCCACATCGCCCCATTGATGTTCATCGCATCGTGGGTGCTCCTGATCGTCGTCGCCATCATCGACGCTACGATTCTCCCCGTTTTCAATTACGACAAGGGCACCGATGCCCACGTCAAATAAATTTTGGAGGTAACAAACCATGATCGAACTGAAAGTAACCGTTGAAGCTCCCGAACTGAGCGCCGCCATCAACCATCTGGCCGAGGCCATCGAAAGCAAGGGTACTGATGCCCCCGCCGCCCCGGCAAAAAACTCCCGCGGCAAGAAAGCCGCTGCCAAGACTGCCCCGGACGCACCTGCGGCTTCTGCTCCTGCCCCGTCTGAGCCTATCACTCCCCCGGCCACTGTTGAACAGCCGCCTGTGGCCGTCCACCCCGCGCCCATGCAGGCCCCCGTCGCTGCCCCGGCACAGCAGCCCGCTCCTGCCGCCCCCGTGGCCGCGCCTATGATGCCCCAGCCCGTTGCAACGGCTGCTCCCGTGATGACCCCGCCTGCCGCTCCTGTGACCCAGCAGTTCATCCCTCAGCCTGCCGCTGCACCTGCTCCTGTCGCTCCGGCACAGCCTCAGCAGAGCGGTGTCACCCTTGAGCAGATCATCAACGCCGCCATGCCGCTGATGAACAGCAACCCCGCATTTGCTATGCAGTTGCAGGGCATTCTCGCAAAATACGGCGTTCAGGCCGTCACGCAGATTCCTAAAGAGTATCTGCCCAATGTGGCTGCTGATCTCGCCGCCCTCGGCGCAAAGTTTTAAGGGTGCTGAGATGACGGCGTGGGAATATGATGCCCTGCAAGCGCTGCTAACGCGCAAGGCTCAGAACAACCCTCACAGCGGAAAACGCGCCGAGGGGTATATGGATGGGATTCTCGCGGCGAAAAGTATTCTTCACGCCTTTTATCAACAGCAAGAAAAGGAGAAAGCAAATGGCAAGCCCTGAAATTCATGCCAAGTGCGGTGCATCCAATGCGCACCGATATCTGGTCTGTACCGCGTCGCCCACGTTTGAGGCGCAATTCCCGGCCAGTACGAGTGTCTATGCCGAGGAGGGTACACTGGCGCATAGCATCTGCGAGTTGTTCGTCAAGACCCGTGGCAACGCGGATGCGATGGCTGATGAACTGCGTCCCCTGCAGCGGAACAAACTCTATCAGCCCGAAATGTTGACCTGTGCCAAGGTCTACTGCGACTGGATTATGGAAAAGGCGCTGGGCTACACCAATCCGCCAGTGATCTTGACCGAGCAGCAGGTGGACTTTTCCGAGGTCGTGCCGGATGGTTTCGGTACTTGTGATTGCGTGATGATTGGCGATGACACGCTGAACATTTTTGACTACAAACACGGCAAGGGTGTCCGTGTGGATGCCGTGGGCAATCCGCAGATGCGGCTTTACGCCCTCGGTGCCCTTGCGAAGTACCGCCCCCTGTACGGCGACACCATCAAAAAAGTGCGCATGACCATCATCCAGCCCCGTATCAGCGCCGACCCATCTGAGGATGAGATGACCGTGGATGACCTGTTGGCATGGGGCGTTGAAATCCATCCCCTCGCTGTAGAGGCGTTCAATGGCCCCGGCGTATTTGTTCCCGGCGAACACTGCAAGTTCTGCCGGGGCAAGGCAAAATGCCGCGCCCGTGCCAATGTCAACACAGCTCTGGAAGATTTCGCCGCCTGTGTACCTATGGGTTGGATTCCCGCCGATGAACCGAAAGACAACATCACGCGCCGCGCGATGGGTCTGCAAAAAGCGCTGACCGATGATGAAATCGGTCAACTGCTGACGCGCGGCCAGTTTTTGGTGAGCTGGTACGATGACCTGAAAGCCTATGCACAGCAGACCATCCTCGACGGTGGCGAAATCCCCGGCTGGAAAGTCGTTGCAGGCCGCAGCGTTCGCGCGTTCCACGATACCGATGCCGCGTTCCAGACGCTCATCAAGGCCGGGTATGACGAGGCTATGCTGTATGATCGCAAGCCTGTTTCCCTGTCCGAACTGGAAAAGCGGCTCGGCAAGAAAAAGTTTGCCGAACTGCTGGCCGACCAGATCGACCGCCCGATGGGCAAGCCGACGTTAGTTGACGAATCTGACAAGCGCGAACCGTACAACAGCGCTGCCGCTGATTTTGGAGGGGTTTAACCAATGTTCGACGATTACGACCATATCACAATCAGCTATCGCCATCGGGACGATGGCTGCTTTGAAATGGAGCTATATCTGCCGCTGTTGGTTGACTGCCCCAAAAATAAGATGCCTGCCATCCTCTCCCAATTCGTCAAGGACGAAAAGTGCGAGGATAAGGCCAAAAAGCTGCTGGCTTACTGGGAGCGGCAGCGCGATAAGTACGAGCGTGACCGCAAGGATGCGGCAGATGCCTATGTGAACATCTCTACTGAGGTATCAGACCTGCAAACCGTCATCCGCACCAAAAAGCACCCTGTCGGCACTCGACTGTCCAATGCCGAATTGCAGGATGCTAAAAAGCAACTTGCAAGCAAAAAAGCTCTTAAAAAGCGCACCTACGACACTTTGAAATTCAGCTATGACCGCAAGACCCGGCTGGACTTCTTTATCGAGATGCTAAAGTGTCACCCTAAATTGCAATGGATATTTTCTGAGGAGGTACAGAAATGAAAGTTGATAAAAACAGCCCTCTGGCCCAAATGCTCTTGAAAATGGCCGCTGAACGCGATCCGAAACTGCGCAAGGCTATCCGCAATGGTGAGGTTGAGGGCGTGAGTATTATCGCCCTCGGCGCACCCGATGACAAGATCAAGGAGCTGCTGGAATCCCTCGCCAAAGACGAGGATGACTGCAAGAACTGCGAAAACCGCGATGGGTGCGAGGACACCAAGACAGCTACACCCTGCGATGATACTGAGGATGCGGACGGTGACATCAGCATCGTTGATGAAATTCGCAGTATCGCCAATGACCCGAACACTCCTGAGAGCATCGCGGCACCTGCCCGTGTTGTTTTGGCGGCTGCTGAACTCATGGACATTTTGAACTCTGTCCCGCGTATGGTTTCTCCGAAACGGATGCGCCCGTACACTGCCCGCCGTGCGGCAATGCTTGCCGATGTCAGCGCTGCTATCTGCCGCGCTCAGACCGACATCCTCGATGCCATGCACCGCTACTCCGAATTTGCCGAAATCACCGATGCCTATTTCGATGATAGCGACGAAGAAAATACAACTGAAACCGAATAAGAAAGGAAATGTGTCATGTATAACAACGATGCACAGAGATGTTTGACCGGCGAAGTTCGCCTGTCCTATGTCAGCCTCGACAAGCCCCGTCAGCCGCAGGGCGGCGTGGGCGACGCTAAATACAGCGCTACCCTGCTGATTCCCAAGACCGACACCGCCACTATCGCGGACTTCCGCGCCGCCATTCAGGCGGCGGCACAGGTCGGCGCGGGTACGCTGTGGGGCGGTATCGTCCCGCCGAATCTGGATTCCATTATCCATGATGGCGACGGTGTCCGCCCCAGCGGCATCCCGTTCGGCGATGAATGTCACGGCTGCTGGGTCATCACCGCCAGCACCAAAAACAAGCCGCAGGTCGTCGGTCAGGACAACATCAACGTCGAATTGGCTCCGCAGGACATTTACAGCGGCATGTATGCCCGCGTGACTGTCCGATTCTACCCCTTTAACACCGCTGGCAAGCGCGGTGTCGGCTGTGGACTGGGCAATGTGATGAAAACCCGTGACGGTGAGCCGCTGTCTGGCGGTGCATCTGCCGCCGCTGATTTCGCGGGTGTCGGCAACGCCGTAGCCCCCGCCGCTCCCATGCAGCAGGGCTGGCCGCAGGCAACCCCTACGCCGACTGCCGCTCCGGCTGCGCCCGTGTACCAGCCGCCCTACTCCGCGCCTGCCGCGAATCCGGCACCATGGAACGGCGCTACACAGATGTATCCCACTGGCGGCGCTGTGAATCCGCTGACCGGGAATCCGATGTAACACTCCCCCGCAGGGTGATAGACGCCCTACGTGACCCAGCTACCACGCTTTTCGGCAGGGTACTGGTAATTAAATAACCATCCACCTCTTTCTATACCCGGGAGGGGCTGCGGCCCCTCCTCTCATGTACTCGGATAGCTCAATGGTAGAGCAAGCGCGCGATGTCGGTTCAACTCCGGCTCCGGGGCAGAAATCAAGAGGAAAATCTAATCCCTTATATAAAAGGAAAGGAAATGCCCAGATGAAAACCAGATTTGACAGCGCCGAGGTCTGGCGCACGAACAACGATACGACGGTGAGCATCAAGGAACTGGAAACCTCGCACCTTATGAACATTGTGCGGATGCTCCTGCGCCGCCCCGAAACTGTGCAGACGATGCTCGTCTGCGACATTGAGCGGCAAAGCCGCAATGTCTGGAAAGCAAATAACATCGTTGATGAGGATGCCGTCGCATCTATCTACAACGCCACGTCTATGACATCCCGCGAGATTGTCCAGTGGGTGCAGGGCACACCCCTGTTCATCACCATCGTCACTACCCTTGAGGGCCGTGGGGTCAACACATCAGTGCTGATTGGTTCCGTTCTGGCTGAGCTTGGATATGAGGAGATGCCCCAATGATCTACAAAGTCACCCTCTTAAAAGATACCCCTACTCTCAAAGCGGGTACGATGTGGAAATATTACACCGAAAATGGAAAATTTGATTTTTCAAATCAGATTGACCCTGACACCTTAAAGGTCATATACGGCGGCGAGTTGATGCCGCGCGAAATCCTCGACAAACCCGAATGGGCAAAAGTCGAGCCATTTTATGAGGAACTGGACGATTTGAAGTGTCCTTTTTGTGGTGAAACCCGCGGGCATCTCTTGGTACGGTCTTTCGTCTATACGGATTCTGACGGGGTTAGACGGGTCACATCAGATGTAAAGATGGAGTACGCCTGTGGGCATATCCGAATGCTACGGAAAGGGAGGTAAGAACGACCATGAGTGAACAGCTACACCATCTGAGCATCGATCTTGAGACTTACAGCGCGGTCAGCATCGGTGCGGCGGGGTCATACCGATACATCCTCGACCCGTCTTTTGAGATTCTGCTTTTCGCGTACAGCCTTGACGGGATGCCCGTTGAGGTCATCGACGTGGCAAGCGGACAGGTCATCCCCCTTTGGCTGAAAAGTGCCATCAAGAATCCCCTGTACATCAAACACGCCTACAATGCTGCTTTCGAGTGGTTTGCCCTCAGTAAATATCTGGGCTTGCTACCGCCCGATCAGTGGCGCGATACGATGCTCCACGCGCTCTACTGCGGCTATCCCGCATCTCTGGATGCAGCGGGCAAGGCGATGGGCCTGCCCGAAGATAAGAAAAAGCTGGCGACGGGCAAGGCCCTAATCCGTTATTTCTGTGTTCCCTGCAAGCCCTCCAACGCCAACGGAAACCGCACCCGCAATCTTCCCCAGCACGACCCCGCCAAATGGGCGCTGTTCAAAGAGTACAACGGGCAGGATGTCGTCACCGAAATGGAGATTGAACGCCGCCTGTCGGCGTTCCCTGTACCCGCGTTCGTTCAAAAGCAATGGGAAACCGACCTGTTGATGAACGCGCGGGGTGTGGCCGCTGACATGGAAATGGTGAGCGGCGCTCTCGTCATCGGCGCCACGGTCAAAAGCCAGTTGATGGCTGAGGCCCGCCAGCTCTCCGGGCTGGACAATCCCAACTCCATCAAGCAGCTTGCCCAATGGCTGACCGATGCCACGGACAGCGACGCAGAAATTACCAGCGTCACCAAAGAAACCGTCGCCACGATGCTGAAACAGCCGCAACCCGCCAATGTGCAGCGGATGCTCGAAATCCGACAGGAACTCGGCAAGACCAGCACCAAAAAATATGACGCGCTGGAAACCTGCATCGCGGATGATGGTCGTGTCCGTGGCCTGCTCCAATTCTACGGTGCCAACCGCACCGGGCGCTGGGCGGGTCGTCTGGTACAGGTGCAGAACCTCCCCCGCACATACACCCATCCCCTGCCCCCGGCGCGTCAGCTCGTCAAAGACCGCAATATAGCCGGTTTGCGGATGATTTACGGCAGTATCAACGATACCCTGTCGCAGCTTATCCGCACTGCCTTTGTAGCAACCCCCGGCAATGTGCTGATCGATGCCGATTTCTCGGCTATTGAGGCCCGCGTCATCTCGTGGCTGGCCGGGCAGGAATGGCGGCTTGAGGTTTTCCGTACCCACGGCAAAATCTATGAGGCGTCGGCATCGCAGATGTTCCATGTGCCCATCGAAAAAATCAAAAAGGGCAACCCCGAATACGCCCTGCGCCAGCGCGGCAAAGTTGCAGAACTGGCCCTTGGCTATCAGGGCGGTGTCAGTGCGATGCGCCGCATGGACACAGGACACAACCTTGATGACCTCTCCGATGATGAAGTCAAGGGCATCGTGGACAGATGGCGCGAAACAAACTCGATGATACGCGATTTGTGGAACATCGTTGATTCTGCCGCCGTCACCGTCATCACCAACGGCGGCGCACAGACCATCCGCTCCGAAACTACCGATGCCGTAATCACTCTGGCTTGTGAACTGGATGTCATCACCGGCACTCGGTACATGACGATTCTGCTGCCATCCGGGCGCAAGCTGTACTACCCATCCCCCGAAATCGGCGTAAACCGCTGGGGCAATCCCTCGGTCAGCTATATGGGTCAGAATCAGACGACCAAACGATGGGAGAGGGTTGAAACCTACGGCGGCAAGCTCGTGGAGAACATCGTGCAGGCCATCGCCCGTGATTGTCTGGCAATCGCCATCGAAAACCTCGAAGCGCAGGGCCTGCACGTTGTATTCCACATCCATGATGAAGTTGTCATCGACACTCCCGCATGGGCCGATGAGGACACGATGCTGGAAACCGTCACCAAAATAATGACAAAGCCCATCCCATGGGCGCAAATGCTCCCCCTCAATGCGGATGGCTGGGTCGATAAATACTTCAAAAAGGACTGATTGCCGTATGAAAGCGTTAATTCATCTTGACCAGAACGGCAAAAAGGTCATGGAACGGCGCGTCCATGAGGCCGTTATGAAAGAACGCGCCGACATCAGTACCCGCGCTCAGTACGTTTGGGCGCTGTCCATGCTCCAATGCGGTCTTTCCCCGCGAACCGTCCAGCGTGTCGTCAATCACTTTGATGCCGTCGTGGACAAGTACATGGAATACCAGACCGAGGATTTAGGCGACCTGTTCATGCGCTCTATGCTCCATGATTCGGGCGTTGAGGTCAAGGCAACCAGCCGAGAAAGGAAACGTAAAAGAAAATGAGCAAGGTACAAATCACCGCCTTTACCGGCGAATACTACTTTTTGAGCAACTACTGCGCCTGCCCTATCACCATTGATGGGCTGACCTATCGGAGCGCCGAGGCCGCTTTTCAGGCGGCAAAATGCAATGTTCCGATTGATCGCGCGGCGTTCTGCACTGTCCCGCCCAATGTGGCAAAAGCCATCGGGCGCAAAATCAAGCTGCGCGATGGGCGGGAGAAAGAGCGTGACGGCATCATGGCCGATGTCATCCATGCGAAATTTTCCCAAAATCCCGCCCTTGCACAGGCCCTTATCGACACTGGCGATGCCGAGTTGATCGAGGGTAACACGTGGAACGACAACTACTGGGGCGTTTGCGGATGTGCCCGCTGCCGTAGTGAGGGCACTAAGGGGCTGAATAAGCTGGGCAAGATTCTGATGGCCGAGCGGACGCGGATGCAGGCGGCTACACCCGCCGTAACCGAGGAGGGCTGACGATGGTACACCTTGGAGACATTACCAAAATGAGCGGGTACACCATCCCGCCTGTGGATGTCGTTACTTTCGGTTCACCGTGTCAAGACCTTTCCATCGCCGGGAAAAGGGCCGGTATGGCCGGAGAACGCTCTGGGCTGTTCTCTGAGGCTGTCCGCATCATCCGCGAAATGAGATACGCCACTTTTGGCGCGTACCCCAAATACGCTGTCTGGGAGAATGTTCCCGGCGCGTTCAGTTCAAATAAAGGAGAAGATTTCCATGCCGTCCTGCAAAGCCTCTGTCGGGTCATCGACCCCGACGCTGTTATTCCTAGACCTACGGACGCACGGGGGGGGGATTAAATGGCCCCGCGCCGGGGCAATTCTGGCAGACCACTACTCGCTGGCGTGGCGAGCTATGGATGCCCAGCACTGGGGCGTTCCCCAACGTCGCCTGCGCATCTCGCTTGTCCTCGATCTTACAGGTGGGCGTGCCGGAGAAATACTATTTGAGCCGGAAAGCCTGCGAGGGCATTTTGCGCCGGGCATCACGCCGGGGCAAGCGGCTCCCGTCGTTGTTGGAGGATGCACTGAGGATGCAAATAGAGCGTTCACTCTGAAAATCCGCTCTGGGTGCGAGGGCGGAGGCAAGGGTGCATTGGTACAGATCGAAAAAAGCGCAACCCTCTCCACGTTGCAAGACCAGACGCTTTTTGTGGCCGAACCGCCGAAGGCATACAGTTTTGACAGTTTAGCGTCCAATTCCATGAAATCCAGCAACCCGCACAGCGGGTGCCGCGAAGTTGAAATCGCAAAGACCCTTGACACCTCACCGCCTGACCCCGCAAAGAATCAGGGCGGCATCGCTATTGTCGAACCGACATTCTGTATTCAGGGCAACACGATTGACCGCGCAGACACGGCGGGCGCAAACGGCACCGGTGTCAAAGAGGATGTCTGTTACACCCTAAATACGATTGATCGTCCTGCCGTTGCGTTCGCGCTTGACTGCCGCAATATGACCGCCAATGAGGAACTGTCCGCAACCTTGCAAGCAAAAGACAACGGCGGGCAAAGCCTCAACTACATCAATCCCGTAGCCGAGCCGCTTATCTATGATGCGCGGGGCAACGGCGACGGCATCACATCCCCTACAATGACCGGCGACCACAACAGCCGCGTCACTGATTATACAGCCATCACTTTGCAGGGCGATACCGTAGTAGGTGCAGACCTATATAATGGTACTCTAACGGGTGATAAGGCTGTAACTCTGACAGCTGCCACCGCGAAGGGCGGAACTAACACGGGGCCGTCGGTGATTGAAAAAATCATCCGCTGGATCGTTCGCCGCCTGACCCCTACCGAGTGTGAGCGCTTGCAGGGTTATCCTGATGGGTGGACAGACCTCGGAGAGTGGATAGACAGCAAGGGCAAAACCCATAAGGACGCTGACACACCCCGATATAAGGCGCTGGGTAACTCCATCGCCCTGCCGCAGTGGTACTACGTTCTCGGCGGCATCTCTGATCGTCTGCCGGAGGATGCCACCCTTGGAAGTTTATTTGATGGAATCGGCGGTTTCCCGTATGTGTGGGCACAGCTACACGCTGGGCGCAAAGAGTTGTGCGTTTGGGCCTCGGAGATTGAGGAGTTTCCCATCGCGGTTACGAAGAAATGGTTCCCGGAGGTAGAGGATGGAAAATTATTCTGATTTCGTTGTTCACAAGTCGGAGCGGGCAGTACATACCGACAGCATCGTTCTGACCGTGAACGATCTCAACGACAAGCTGTACGACTTTCAAAAAGACATCGTGCGGTGGGCGCTGGCAAAGGGCCGCGCCGCTATTTTTGCCGATTGCGGCCTTGGCAAGACCGCGATGCAGCTTGAATGGGCGCATCGGGTGTGTGTGCATACAGGTGGAAATGCCCTCATTGTGGCGCCGCTTACCGTTTCCCCTCAGACCGTGGGCGAAGGCTTGAAATTCGGAGTGCCCGTCACCCTCTGCGAAACCGCCGACGATATTCAGCCCGGTGTGAACATTACCAACTATGAAAAATTGGACAAATTCGCCGGGGTGCATTTCTCTGCCGTAGTGCTGGATGAATCCAGCATCCTGAAATCCTTTACGGGCAAGGTGCGCAATCAGATCATCGACTTTTTCTCGGATACGCCGTTCAGGCTGGCCTGCACCGCTACCCCCGCGCCCAATGACTTTATGGAGCTTGGCAATCACGCGGAATTTTTGGGCATCATGTCCTACTCTGAGATGCTGTCCATGTTCTTTGTCCATGACGGCGGGCAGACCTCGAAATGGCGGCTCAAGGGCCACGCCGAGGACGTTTTCTGGCAATGGCTGGGTAGCTGGGCCGTCGTGATGAACAGCCCCGCAGACCTCGGCTATGACCTGCCGGGGTACGACCTCCCGCCGTTGAGGGTGCATGAGGTCATCGTGGACGGAGATGCACCGATTACCGAGAGCATGACGCTGACGCAACGGCGCGAGGCCAGACGGGCTACACTCGCAGAACGATGCCAAGCGGCGGCCGATCTGGTGAATGGCGACCCCGGCGAACAGTGGCTCGTGTGGTGCGACCTCAATTCGGAGAGTGAAGCACTGGCGCACGGCATCCCCGATGCGGTAGAGGTCAAGGGCAGCGATAAGGCATCGATGAAAAGCTCTCGCCTGCTTAGTTTTTCAATGGGTTTTAGCCGGGCGCTTGTCACAAAGCCCTCTATCGCCGGATTCGGCATGAACTGGCAGAACTGCCACAAGATGATTTTTGTCGGTCTGTCCGACAGTTATGAGCAATATTATCAGGCCGTGCGGCGCTGCTGGCGTTTTGGGCAGTCTGAGCCGGTGGATGTGTACATCGTTATCAGTGCCCGCGAGGGCGCGGTCAAGGCCAATATTGAGCGTAAGCAGGCCGATTGCGATAAGATGCGGGCGGCGATGGGCGAACAGACCCGCGAAATTGTCAAGAAGCAGCTGCAAAGCACCTGCCGCCTGACAACGCCCTATGAACCGCAAACGACTATGACACTGCCTGCATGGGAGGAATTTAGACATGAATGTGCTTAACCAGTTGATCGACAGCGCACAGCGCTGGGCAATGTATCAGGGGGATTGCGTAGAAACCCTGCGCGGCATCCCCGATAACAGCGTCCACTACTCCATCTTTTCCCCGCCTTTCGCCAGCCTGTATACCTACTCCAACAGTGACCGGGACATGGGTAACAGCAGCGATGGTGCGGAGTTTGCACAGCACTTCGGCTACCTCGTGGCGGAGCTGTACCGGGTCATCATGCCGGGGCGGCTGGTATCCATCCACTGCATGAATCTGCCCGCCATGAAATCCCGTGACGGCTTTATCGGCATCAAGGATTTTCGCGGTGACATTATCCGCGAGATGACCGAGTACGGATTCATCTTCCATTCGGAGGTGTGCATCTGGAAAAACCCTGTTACGGAGATGCAGCGCACGAAAGCCCTCGGCTTGCTACACAAGCAGATCCGCAAGGATTCTGCGATGTCGAGGCAGGGCCTGCCGGATTATGTGGTGACATTCCGCAAGCCGGGTGAAAACCCTGAACCTATCCCCCACGACCATGATTCTTTCCCGGTGGATGTTTGGCAGAAATACGCCTCGCCCGTCTGGATGGATGTGCGGCAGTCCAACACCTTGCAGCGCAAAAGCGCCCGCGATGAAAAAGACGAAAAGCACATCTGCCCGTTGCAGTTGGACGTTATCGAGCGGTGCATCGACCTGTGGACGAATCCCGGAGACATCGTGCTTGACCCGTTCGCGGGCATCGGTTCTGTACCCTATCAGGCTGTTCTCATGGGCCGTCGTGGGCTGGGCATTGAACTGAAAGACAGCTACTATGCGCAGGCTGTGAAAAACCTTGAGGGCGCGGCCAGCGAGGCTGACAGCCACGAAATCAACACCAACGTGCGCCTGCGCTGCCCCGTGTGCGGTATCAAGGTGGACGGCAAAATCTGCCCGCTGTGCGGTAAGGATTTGATGGCAAAGGAGGAGTAAAGCATGGAACGGACGACAAACTCTGCTGATGCCCGCCGCGCGGCGGACTATCTGTCCAGATACTGTGACGAGTGCATTGGGTGCGTCAACTGCATTTTTGACATTGGCGAGGAGGGGCAGTCCTGTCGTATCAATGATGGGCGCGCCCCTATCGGTTGGGTGCTACCCTCTTTCTGGACGGCGCAGGACATCGCGCTTGCAAAGGCCATGATGCCGTTTGCAAAAACCACCGTCTGGCCCGTTGAGGCGAAACCTAATCCGAATCACCGCTATTTTAAGGGCGAGGGACAGCGCACCATTCCGCTGCCGACAGGGGCTTTTAATAATCTGCGTCCCGGCGAGATTATCAATCTAGCTGACATTGTGGGAGGTACAGACGATGCCCGATGATGTTTTGGAAATGATCGGCACGGCGGCACTGCTGGAACAACTTGCCGAGGAATCGGCTGAACTGGCGCAGGCCGCGCTCAAGATGGCCCGCAAGATACGCAACGAGAACCCCACGCCGAAATCCCATGCGGATTGTGTTGCCAATCTGCAAGAGGAAATCGCGGATGTGGAATTGTGTATCAGCGTTTTACCCGCTGCACTGCACGACCCCGCCGAGGTCGGCAGGACGATGGCCGCAAAGCATCGGCGGTGGAATGAACGGCTACACGACGAAAAGCTCTGGGAGGTGAGCAACCATGAGGATTGACATTCGGGACAGTAAATACTCCATCATCTACAACGAAAAGACCGGTACAGTTGAGGATGTCTTGTGGTGCAATGAAAGCGCCGAGGATTTGAAAAACCTCAATGTCGTAGCCGATATGGCCCGTGAACTGGCCGTGTATCGGCAGGCCGGCACGGCCATGATTGCCGGGGCGCAGCGCCTCGCATACAGTCGTGGCCCGGAGAAATACTCTTTTTCTGTACCGAGTGAGAAACACAGGCATCTGCACACCGTTGACCGCACTGACGCTGTTGCCCTGCTCATGCAGGCGGGTTCTCTCGCTCTGGGTGAAATGGATGCCCTGCGCGAGTGCAAGGCCAAGACTGCCGCCGCCAACCTGTACCGCGCCATGATTGGCTTTTGAGGTGCGCCGCCATGATGCACTTGAAAATCACCGATGAAATCCGGGAGCGCTGTCTGCGCGAGGCGGCGCATGATGCCCACATCAATGATCGCATCGTTACCTCTACCCCTCAGACCCTTGCCGAGCGTGGCATGACGATGCTCGGCAGTACCCGCGCCACCCCGCGCATCCGTTCCTACCTCTACTGTGACGCTGTGGATGCCTGTTTCTACTACGCCGGGGCGGTGCCCAGCGTCGTCGTGACCGCCCGCTGGACGGCTGACAGCCCGGACATCGCCGAGGGTTCTAAAAAGCTGCAAATCGCCGCTGAGGTCGTGCGCCGCATGATGACCGCGATGGATAAGGCGATGAAAGCCGAAAAAGACCGCCAATGGGCGGCATACATGGAGGAGCAAAAACTGAAATGAGCCATCCGACCACATACGCCGTTGACTTTGACGGCACCCTCTGCGAAAACGCCTACCCTGAAATCGGCGCACCCAATTTGCCCTTGATCGACAAACTCATATCTCGCCGCCGCCTCGGTGCAAAGATTATCCTGTGGACGTGCCGGGATGGCGAGATGCTGACCCGCGCGGTGGAGTTTTGCCGCTGTTACGGGCTGGAATTTGACGCGGTGAACGACAACACCGAAGAGTTGAAACGGGCATACGGCACTAACCCGCGTAAAATCGGCGCTGATTACTACATTGACGATAAGGCTATGCCGCCCGATCTTTTTGTGCCATAGGAGGAGTTAAAAATGGTTATTTTGACAGCTATCGCAAAGATTCTCATGGGCCTTTTTATCATTGCTCTGGTTCTGGCGTTTATCACTGCCATCTTCCTGCTGGGAGCTATTGTGGCAACGCTCGGAACAGCTACACAGCCGTTATTCGGGAGAGATCGGGAGGATGACGAGCCAGAGATGGTGAATCACCCCGACCACTACAACCGCCCCGGGCAGAAAGAGTGCATCGTTGAGATGGAGGAAAAGTTCGGGACGAAATATGTGCAGCATTTTTGCCTGTTGAGCCGCTACAAATACTTATACCGCTGCGGGCTGAAAGACGGCACAACGCAGGAATTGTCAAAAGCCGACTGGTATCGAGATAAGTTTCTTTCGCTGGGCGGTGACAGTGATTTGCTGAATATCTTACCTGATAACGCAAAAGCATCAGCATACCGCCGCATGGGCGGCAATGCCTGCATCAAAAAGGAGGCCACGAGCCATGAATGTTGAACTGATTGCCTATTCCTCTCCGATGCCGTATCAGTGCGGCACGGCCTGCTACTTCAACACCGTATATAACCCCATGCACATCATTGAACAGGCCGCGAGTGTGTGCTATGACAGTGGGCCTGATTTTGTCAAATTCAAAATCGCCAAGGGGTGCGCTAAGACTGGGCATCTAAGTGTATATGAGCACGCCTATTTCACGTTCCATGTTAAGGATATCAGCCGCGCCTGCCTTGCTCAGTTGACCCGGCATCGGCATTTCAGCTTTTCCGTGCGCAGTCAGCGGTATTGCAACGAAAGATGCTCCGAGCCGGTGTTCCCCGCATCCACCGATGAAGATCAGGACGGCATCATTGCCGATGCTTACGACTACGCATGGGATGCTTATGACCGTTTGATCGAGGCTGGTGTGGCAAAAGAGGACGCGCGGATGGTTCTGCCCAACGGCGCACCCACTGAGTTGTATGTCTCCATGAACGCGCGGGCACTGATTGAGGCAAGTCACTTGCGGCTTTGTTCTCGCGCACAGCAAGAAATACGCAATATGTTTGACCTGATGAAGAAAGAAATCACCCCGCTGTCACCCGAAATCGCAGCGATGATGGTTCCGCAATGTGAAATCAATCCCGACTTTCAATTCTGCACCGAGGGCAAGTCCTGCGGCAGACACCTCCGGCTGCAGGATGTGCTGGCAACGGCTACACAGCAGCAGAGTGAGGAGGCTGACAAGAAATGAACAAATACACGATGTACGCCTGCGAGTTTTGTGGCAAAGAGTTTAGTTCTGCATCCGAGTGTGAACAGCATGAAGAATCTCATGACCACAATTATAGCTTTGATGCTGATACCGTTATCATTCAAAGGCTTCGTGAAATGAAAAGTGGATGCTATGACTATCGCATCGGTAACACCGTCATGGGTATGCCTATCACAGCCTTTTCAAGCCTTATTGAAACTGCCGCTAATAGGCTCGAAGATTTGAGTAATGATGCCATCAGCAACGATTTTTAGCAAAGAAATGAGGTTTACTGAAAATGAAATGTCTGTATAAAGTACCGTTCAGCGGCTTTTTTATGGCCTATGCCGAATCTGCCGAGGAGGCAAAGAAGATGTCCCCCGATGACGGCGAGGTTATCTATTCTGAGCAATCCACGGGCGAGATCGAGGCTTGCCCCGATGGCGCGTCCATCCCGATTGACGACCATCACAGCATGTTTATTAACCCGCCAGACGATGAATTTGACGAGGGCATTTCCGAGGATTGGGAGGATGAGCTGTGAACACTGATATTGTTTGGGGCGGTCTGCTGGTGCTGGGTACTGTCTGCGCTACGATTCAGCACTACATCACCAAAAAGAGCGCGGAATCTGAAATCGCATCCCTGAAAATGCGCCTTGAGTTCGCCAAGCAGGAAACCCGCATCTGGAAAACCACCGCATATCGTCATGCCGATGATCGAAACCACGCCATCCACATGGCCCAATACTGGCGCAAGCAGGCTCTCAATGAGCATTTCGGTTTTGAACCGGAAAAGGCATCCCCGTCCCCTACCGTGGCCGAGGTCGTAAACGAAATGATGCGGCATGACGCGCTGATTCAGGCCACGGGCTGGGCACCCGCTGACAGCCCCGCAAATGCCCCATCTGAGGGCGAAACAGTCACGACAACAAATGTGCCGAGCGAAACCGAAACCACCGCACAGAGCACCGCTGTGGGCGCAGAGGAGAGTGGCAATGACTAACATCACAACCCTACGCCCCGGCGAACACTTCATGTTCAAAAATTTCGAGTGGGTCTGCCTTGACCCGAACCACCATGACGGCGGTGTGCTGGCTATTATGGCGAAGCCGTTGGTAAAAGAAGTAAAGTTCTGCCCAAGTGATAAATTTGCCGATGAAAAAGGCAACTGGAATAACTACCGCACCAGTAATGTGCGCGGGGTTCTATCTGATATGGCGAACGTTGTTTTTGAGGGAAAAAGTCTGCTGAGACATAGCGTTGACCTTGTAGCCGACAACGGCGACCGCGCCTATGGAACAGTGAAAGACGCCGTTTTTATCTTGACTTGCGACGAGTATCGCAAGTACCGCGAGTTCATCCCACACTACGACAGAGACAGATTTATTTGGACTGCCACGCCTTTGTGCTGTGGCGATAATGATTCCGACGCGGGAGAATCTATCGTCGTTCGCACTGTGAACACGGATGGTCTGCTGTACAACTACGGTGCGTGCAACGGCGGCGCTATCGTCCCGGCTTGCGTTCTCAATCCAAAATCGCTCAATCTGCGCCAGAACATGGCGTATGTAGAGGAGGTATCAGAATGACCATCCTAGCAAACATCATCAGCGGTGCAGCCCTTGCCGCCATGTTCGTAGTATTCTACGCTCTGGGCGTATCCGCTGGCCGGGAAGCAACACAGCAGCAGAAAGAAGATATCAGCATGGAACATACACACGGAGGAGAAGTTCATTAAAATGAAAAGCGCAATTATCTATTCTGCCACTTTGGCTTTCATTGTGGCTATGGTTTCTATCACTGGAAACTTTATGTGGGGCTGGTGGATTTTGCTTGCCTTTATATATAACTCTTTGCCTTAACAAAAAGACAGACGGAGGAGGTAACCGACAATGAATAACCACTGCCCTATCCCCGGCGCAAGCCAGCCGAAAGAACCTGTGCGGCTTAGTTATCGCGGCTATACGGCAACTATTGAGTATGATGATGATGATGACAAACTCTGGCATGGTAAACTTGATAAAATTCATGACATGATAAACTTCCATTCTTTCAAAGCAGAGGAAATCGAAAGAGAGTTTCACAACGCCGTGAATGACTATCTCGACTTTTGTAAAGAGATTGGAAAGAAGCCGGAGGAACCCCATGACTAACATCCATGAGGATTTGGTTGCGTTCAACTCCCGCAACAATCCTTTTTATAACGACAAGGGCTATGCTGACCCTACCGCATATCAGGGCATTGAGGCGGCAGCGGTCAGTGAATACCGGGCGCGGTTTGATGCCATCGCCGCGCTTATCCACACGGTCAAGTACATTTGCGGGCTGGCTGGGTTTGAGGTCGTGGGCCGAATCACCCTGCGGCACAAGCAGAGCGGCGACATCTACAAATGAGGAGGAGATCTGAGAAATGGCTACACCGAACGAAAAAGAGGATGCCGAGGTTTATCCCGTAGTCATCCTTGACCCGAACGGCAACGATTACACAAAGGGCATCACGGCATGGCTGACGGCCATCGCAAAGCAGAATCCTAAAAATCTGGTGTGCATTGCCCGTGGTCCCGACCCCGAAAAGCCGGATCAGGCCGTGTACACGCTCATGCGATGGGAAACTAAGGGCATTGAGCTTTCCGAAATTGCCGGATACTTGACATCCGTTGCATCTGAACTGTTCAGCCGTGAACAGCCTAACAGCGAAACCCCATTATAACGATAAAGCGAGGAAAACGGTCATGCAATTCGATAGACAAATTACCATCACCACCGGCGCATCCCGAAACGATCTCAACTGGAAACCTCAGCTGATGACCGTGGCAGAGCTGTATGACCGCCTGCGGAATCCCGTCCGTTCAACGGAAACGCTCGACGCTTATATGCACCTGCCGAAACCTCAGCAGGACGCATTAAAGGATGTCGGCGGGTTCGTGGGCGGCTCCCTCAACGGCGGACGGCGCAAGGCCAATGCAGTGACCGGGCGTGACCTTGTGACGCTTGACTTCGATAATATCCCCGGCTGGGGCACCGATGAAATCGTGAGCCGCGTGGATGCCATCGGATGCAGCTATGCGATCTATTCCACACGCAAGCACTGCCCCAATAAGCCCCGCCTGCGCGTTGTCATCCCCCTTGACCGCACGGCTACCCCCGACGAATACGAGCCTCTGGCGCGGCGGCTGGCGTGGCTGATTGGTATTGATAAGGCCGACCCTACTACCTTTCAGGCAAGCCGACTCATGTACTGGCCGAGCGCCTGCGTGGATTCGGATTATGTTTTCCGCTGCAAGGATGCGCCGCTGGCATCGGTGGCGTTCCTGCTGGGCACCTATACCGACTGGCGCAACATGGCCGAATGGCCGCAAGTCCCCGGCGCGGCCCCGAACTACCAAAAGATGGCACTCAAACAGGGCGACCCGCTGACAAAGCCCGGTATCGTAGGCGCGTTCTGCCGCGCCTATGACATTCACACGGCGATGGACAAGTTTCTGCCCGGCATCTATACCCCGTGCATCATGGGCAGCGAGGAGCGGTACACCTATACGGGCGGCAGCACGGCGGGCGGCGCTATCATCTACGATAACGGCAAATTCCTGTACAGCCATCACGCTACCGACCCCTGCTCCATGCAGCTTGTGAACGCATTTGACCTTGTGCGCCTGCACCTTTTCGGCGATAAGGACGACAGCGCCCCGGCCAACACGGCGACCAACAAAATGCCGTCGTATAAGGCTATGTGCGAAATGGCCCTGCAAGATTCGGCAGTTCAGGCCATCTACAACAAAGAGCAATTCGACCAGTTGCAGGCCGATTTCGGTGCTATTGTACCTATCCCCGGTGCGTCCACCGGGCCGCAGCAGACCCCCAATGCCGCCCCGGCTGGCGACGGCGCGGAGCCCGTGGAGGGCGAGGTCATCGGTGATGATGGCCAGCAGGCCGACCCCAACGCATGGCTGGGTCAGATTCAACGCGACGAAAACGGCAAATTCAAGCAGACTATTGAGAATGTGCTGCTGATCCTCAACAATGATCCCCGCCTGTGCGGGCGGTTCATGCTGAACGAGTTCAGCGGGCGCGGGGAGGTGCTGTATCCCCTGCCGTGGGATAAAGACCCCGACAAATTCAAGCGGCGGGCATGGGCTGATTCTGACATCAGCGCAATGTACTGGTACATGGAAAAGGGATACAAGATCACCAAGCGCAACGCCATCGACGCGGGGCTGGACATCCATGCGGCTACACACACATTCAATGAGGTGCAGGATTTCATCAAGGGTCTGGCGTGGGATGGAGTTCCCCGGCTGGACACCCTGTTCATCGACTACCTCGGTGCTGACGATTCCCCCTATACCCGCGCCGTCACCCGCAAGGCGTTTGTCGGTGCTGTGGCCCGCGCGATGGAGCCGGGATGCAAGTTCGATAATATGCTGATTCTGTGCGGGCCGCAGGGTCTCGGCAAGTCCACGCTGCTGGACAGGATGAGCAAAGGCTGGTACAACGACAGCATCCGCACATTTGAAGGCAAAGAGGCATCCGAGCTTTTGCAGGGCGTTTGGCTGGTCGAAGTGGCAGAGCTTGACGCTTTCCGCAAGACCGATGTTTCCCGCATCAAGCAGTTTTTGAGCCTGCGCTATGACCGATACCGCGCCGCCTATGGCCGCAATGTAAAGGAACTGCCCCGCTGCTGTGTCTTTTTCGGCACCTGCAACGTCAGCGATTTTCTGCAAGATACCACAGGCAACCGCCGTTTCTGGCCCGTAGATGTGGGACAAGGCGAACTGATTCACCGCGCATGGGATTTGACCGATGACGAAATCAATCAGATTTGGGCTGAGGCAAAGATGCGCTGGATGATGGGAGAGCCGCTGTTCCTGACCGGCGATCTGGCAGACGCGGCCCGCGCACGGCAGGAAGATCACCGCGAGGCATCCGTCCGCGAGGGTCTTATCCGTGATTTTGTGGAGCGTGATGTTCCCACCAACTGGCTTGAGTGGCCGCTGGACAAGCGCCGCGATTACTGGGCTGGGGCTTGCAAGGGGCAGGACATCCCGACGATGCCCCGTGACCGCATCTGTGCCGCCGAGGTTTGGTGCGAACTTTTCAACGGTGCCCCCCGTGACATCAAGCAGGCAGACACCCGCGAAATCAATGCCGTGCTGGCAAGCACCCCCGGCTGGGAGGCTAATCGGGGCATGAAGTTTGGGCCGTACAAGCAGCAGCGCGGTTATCGGAGATTCAACAGACAAGTGTAATGTGTATAAAAATCAACTGACACTTTGAGCCAAAAAGCTGACACTTCCTTATATGCCAAGTGTCAGAACCGTCAGAAGTGTCAGTTAAATATGAAAAAATCGTGAACAAGCGCACTGACACAACTGACACGCAAAACACAAGTGTCAGTTAAAGTGTCAGTCTAAAAAATAACGCTGTATCGTTGCAATATATCTATAACTGACACTTCTGACACTTAAAATAAATAAAAATAAAAATAAGTAAAATAACGCGCGTGAGAGCGCATATACCCCCGTATTTACGGGTCTATACGCGCGTGCGCGTGTGTCAGTCAGGTGGACAAGTGCGGCGGCGATGCCGCGAAAAAGATGGGAGGTTATTAGGATGCCGGAATTGGAAAAGGTCATCGAGCGCAAGCTGCGTGACGGTGTGAAGAAATTGGGCGGCGGGGCGCAATGCCTAAAATTTGAAAGCCCCGGCACATCTGGGGTGCCCGACAGGATGATCCTGCTGCCGGGTGGCCGCATTGTGTTTGTGGAACTGAAACAGGTAGGCAAGCGGGAGCGGATGCGGCAGACGTATGTGCAGAATCAGATGCGGCGGCTTGGCTTTACCGTGTTCAGCACGGTATCGACCCCGGAACAGGTGCAGACGATTCTCAGCCATTGCGAGGAGGTCATGCGGCAAGATGGATTGTAAAGAGTTCCACCCCTACCCCTATCAGCAGTTTTGCATCCAGCACATCATCGATCACCCCGCCGCTGGGCTTTTCGTGGACATGGGCATGGGTAAAACCGTGATGACGCTGACCGCGTTTAACTACCTCAAGTATTATGCGTGGCAAATTCGGCGATGCCTCGTCATTGCGCCGAAGAAAGTCGCCGAGGCAACATGGCGCACCGAAATTTCAGGGTGGCAGCATTTGCGGCATCTGCGCTGCTCCGAGGTGCTGGGAACGGCTACACAACGCCGCGCCGCGATGGCAGTGGATGCCGACATCTATGTGACGAATCGGGACAATGTGCAGTGGCTCGTCAAAGAGTACGGCAAGGCATGGCCGTTTGATATGGTCGTGCTTGATGAATCGTCATCGTTCAAAAACCATCAGGCCAAGCGGTTTAAGGCCCTGCGGTCAATGCGACCCAAAATCAAGCGCATTGTAGAATTGACCGGCACCCCCTCGCCGCACGGCCTGATGGATTTGTGGGCGCAGGTCTACTTGCTGGACGGTGGGCAGCGTCTGGGCCGCACGATCTCCGTTTACCGCGATATGTACTTTGAGCCGGACAAGCGCAGCAGATCGCAGATATTTACTTACAAGGCCCGCCGGGGCGCGGCAGATGCCATCTATGCCGCCATCAGTGATATTTGCATCAGCCTGTCCAGCGATGACTATTTGACCCTCCCTGACCGCATCTATGATGAGATACCCGTCAAGCTGGACGACTCTGCCGCCGCCGCGTACAAGCGATTGGAGCGGGATGCACTGTTGCAAGTGGACGAATCGACCATCACAGCGGGCACGGCGGGAGTGCTGGCGGGCAAGCTGTTACAGCTTTGCAACGGCGCTGTGTACGATGAGGATGGCAAGGTCATCCCCGTTCATGAATGCAAGCTGGCCGCGCTGGTGGAGCTGATCGAGGGTCTGCACGGTCAACACGCCTTGCTGTTCTACTGGTTTCAGCACGACCTCGCCCGCATCCTCGCCGCCCTTGAGCCGCTGGGTTTACGGGTGCGTGTATACAATGGCCCCGACGATGAACGGGCATGGAACGCGGGAGAGGTGGACATTCTGCTGGCTCATCCCGTGTCCTGCTGCTACGGCCTCAACCTGCAACACGGCGGGCATCACATCATCTGGTTTGGGCTGACGTACTCGGCGGAGGTTTATCTGCAGGCGAACAAGCGGCTACACAGGCAGGGACAGACGCATCCCGTCGTCATCCATTCGCTGGTCGTGCAGGGCGGGCAGGATGAGGATGCCATCGCAACGGTCATGGGTCGTGTCACCGAACAAAACCATCTGCTGGAATCGCTAAAAGCAAAAATCATCACGGCAAAGGAGGCCGTCTGACTATGACGATGAAAGAATTATCTCAACTCCATTGGCTGAATTTGGAGATTGACCGTGATAAACAGCACCTTGCAGAACTTGAGGCCCGCGCCACATCCCCCGGTGGGCCGAATATGTCCGGGATGCCCGGTGGCGGCGGTGCAGGGTCGAGTGTCGAAAGTGACGCGATAGCCATTATCGAGCTGAAAGATCAGATCAGGGGCAAGCTGGCCCGCGCTATGGCAGAGCGTGACCGCATCACGGCGTACCTTGACGGCGTGGACGATGCACAGTTGCGGCTCATTATGCACTTGCGTTTTGTGGATGGCCTGTCGTGGGCGCAGGTGGGCGCAAGCGTGGGCGCGGGATACACTGGCGATGCCTGCCGTATGGCCTGCAAGCGCTATTTAGCAAAAACCGCATAGAAAAAAGCGAACAAAACGAACAATTCAACGTAAAATATTGATTGTTCGCTCCCATGCGCGTATTATGTATTTGCGGGTTTAGGGCGAGGGAGTTCTGGGCGCTCCCTCGCTCGTGCTTTCCCCGCTGTCACCTCCAAACGCCGCTGCGTGAATAAGCGCGGCGGCGTTCGTGTTTGCGCCGAGGTGGCAAAAGCCCTATACGCTGGGTGCGCCTCTCACGCCCGGCGCTGTGCAGGCCCTTGACCCCTGCACTAAATTTGCCGCGATAGCCACAGGGCGCTGCGCTCCCAAAAGCGCGGTAGGGTGCGAGGCCCTTACGCGGTGCCATTAGGCCATTGCCGCCGTCCGGCCATTGCGGCGGCACAAGTGATCTGCACCTCCCCAGTGGTGGCAAATTGCGGTTTGCAATCCATTCACGCGGTTCCACCGCTGGCGGTTTCCGATCAGTGGCCTATATTATATCGCACAGTAGAGCATTGGTAGCTCGGCAGGTTCATACCCTGCAAGTAGCTGGTTCGATTCCAACCTGTGCAACCATGCGAGGCTTGAGGGCATTTCACCTCGCGGCGCGTCCACGGCAAAACGGGCTTTTTCTCCTTTCCCCGTATGACGCGCCTGATTTTGGTTATTATCGCGGTTCGCCGCGAGGGCCGACGCCGGTACTGCCGCCGTTGACCTGCCCCTATATTACGCGCCACAGTGTCACAACTGCGGCGCATTTTTATTGCTTTCCCGGAGGTCTACGGTGTACCGCACAGAGCGCAACTATGAAAATCTCAATAAGGGCATTTTCCCCGGCGCTGGGCGGTTCGACATCCCCATCCTGCGGCCCGAATTGACTACGGCTGAAAACTGGATAAGTTTCAACTATGCCAAAGGGTGCGAGGAGCCGTCAGAGCATGGCGTTCACTTTTTCGTTGACGATTACCAGTTCAACCGCATCTGGGCGCATCCCGATAACTACCTCGGCATGATGGCGCGGTTCGATACCGTATGCACCCCCGATTTCAGCACATATACAGACTTTCCCCGCATTATCCAGATTTACAACCACTACCGCAAGCACTGGCTGGGCGCCTATTGGCAGGCCCACGGCATCAAGGTTATTCCGACCATCTCATGGAGTACGCCGGATAGCTTTGAATGGTGCTTTGACGGTGAGCCGGTAGCCCCGCAAGCGGTGGCGCAACAGCCGGATAATCAGCAGCAGCCTAATGTCGTACCTACGGCGCAGCAGGCGCAGAACCTCAACAATCAGGCGTTCAGCGCCACGGACAACTCGCCGTATCACAACCTGTATAACGGTCAGCAGTATTATGCCAAGCAGAATTTGAGCATCGATCAGCGCCTTGCTGTGATGAATTATTTGTCCGATGCCAAAGAGAGCGGCACGATGTACTCCATGTCGCAGAATATGAACCATGCGATGGCGATGGGTCAGAAACTTACCGCGAATCAGCAGTTTGTGCATGACAACCTCATGGGCGCTATGCACAATATCGGCTATAATGTCAACTTGACCCGGTATGACCATTCGGATGTGCTGGACAATATGCTTGCGGCTCGTGGTGTTCACAATACCGCCAGCAATATGACCGCCGCGCAGTTGAAAACCGCGCTCGTAGGTCACACCTATGGCGAGAACCGTTTCCTGTCCACATCGTATAACGATTTCAAAAACGCATCCAACGCGGACACATTCACGACCCGCGAGGTGCGTTTTGAGTACAGGGTGAAAGCTAATGTACAGGCGATGATGCCCGGAAACGGCCCCGGTGGTCGTCTGGGCGAGGTCGTCCTTGCACCCACAAGCCCGCAGAAAAATATGCGGATTGTCGATGTTAAGGACGATAAGAGCCGCCGCACACGTTCTAAGGGTATGTCGCCCGGAATCTATAACAACAACCGTCAAATCGTCGTTGTCGTCGAGGTCGGTTAAGGAGGTACGCATTATGGCAACCAAGAAAAGCACTGCATCGAAGAAAAAGCTGACCCCCGGCGATACTGGCATTGATCGCTGGACTTCCAATGGCTACGGCATCGTCAATGGCCCTGTGAGCGCCGCTGATAAAAAGCGCATCGCCAAACTCAATGCCGAGATGGACGCCGCCAAAAAGAAAAAGTCTGCCCCTAAAAAGGGCAAGAAATAAGGAGGCCCGTCATGGGAGGTAGAGGCAGTTCGTCCTCGATGGGCGGCGGCATGGGCGCTGGCGGCGGCGCAGGCATTGCGGCTACACAGCAGCAGCCCCAGAATGCTCCGCCGTTTGCAGTGCCGCAGAGCATTAAGATCAACGCCGGTAACATCATCACCCCGGCAGCGGTACAGCAGCAACAGCCGCCGCAACCTCAGCAGCCGCCTATCGCACAGGCTCCCACGCCGACAAATACGCCGGTTCAGCCCGATGCGCTGTCCGCGCTGACGAAGATGAGCGATGATCAGCTCACGGGTCTGTTACGGCAGGCTAAGGCGGCGCAGATTCCTAACCATCTGAACGATGCACCCGACATCACGCAGAAATTCGCTTTTGTGGCCGGTGTCAACGAAAAGCCCACGGTTCTCGATGATGCGTCGTTCGACCAGTACCTCAAAGATAACAGTATCCCCCGCCGCAATATTCTGGCCCGTTCTGTCAACCCGATTACCTTTAAGGCCGGGTCGGTTACGTTCACCTATACGGCCAAGGATGTGACGGATATGCTGAAATACAGCTCCCTGAATTACATCGGCGGCAAGCACGGCGGTCAGGTCTATGGCGCGGGTACTTATTTCGACAAGACGGGCGGGCGTAGCACCGGCTATGGAAATGGCACGACATCTGCTACGGCTATCGCGGTACTGAATCCTCAGACTGCACACCCCATCTCGCTGAATACGCTGCGGAGCCGCATCCCTGCTTTCCAGCGTAGTCATCCCAAGTTTGCGCAGGCGCTGGGTCGTGCGGATAGCGATAATTACAGCATCTACGCTATGGCAATGGGCTATAATGTCATCACATCCGACGTGAACGGCTACCACAACATCATTGATCGCAAGGCGCTGGTTTACCGCGCAAGCGACAACTAAACAGGAGGATACAGCAATGGCGTACAAAGAACCCGTATTCACCAAAGAGGCGATGGCTGCCCTGCAGGCCAGTTGGAACGACAACATCAGCGGCAGAAAGTCCACCGCTAAGACCAAAAAGAGAACCACCGCCCCGAAAAAGGCGGCGGGTAAAAAGCCCGCCGTCAAAAAGGGCAAGTAACTGAATACCCTTTAGCACTCAGCGCTGAAATGCGCCGGGTGCTTTTTTATTTTTACTGATAGGAGGTGGCAGCAGATGCCCGAAAATACCGAGGCTATGCCGGAGATCAGCGCAAGCCCCGCGCCGCAAGACGCGAAGCCCGCCGACGCTGGCGAGAAAAAGCAGAAAAAGCCTCGCAATACATCCGGGATGAAACCGCCACTGAATCAGCTCCCCCCGGAGGAGGCGTTCGCCATCCGCTCCAAAGGCGGCAAGGCGGCGGCAAAAAAGCGCCGGGAGGAGAAGCTGGTAAAGGATGCCCTGCTGAACCTGCTGACAAAGCCTCAGCACAAGAAAAAGGGCGGCAAGGCTCACTACAAGGCCAGCGCCGAGTTGACGAGCTATGACGACGTGTTCTCTGAGAATACGACCCTCATGGTGCAGATGCTCATTCCCCTTATCCAGTCTGCCATCAACGGCAACATTGAATCCCTGTTCGCCATTCTGCGCGTTCTGGGGCAGGAACCGGGCACCCCCGGCCAGTTTGGCGTTGACGAGTTTACCCCGCCTGAGCCGCCCACAGAGGGCGCAGGCAGCCCCGGCAAGTCCGCGCCTGCCGACGACCCTAATGCGGTGCGCATCCACCTGATACGCGGCGAGAAGCCCGCCCCCGTGGCTGAGGGCGATGCCCCGGCAGCGGAGCAAGCCAACGCCGATCAGGCAGGCACGGCTACACCCACCAGCGCCCCTGCCGATGGGGAGGCGGTGCCCGATGCCTGATGTTTACATCGAAGATGTTATCGCGCCCAACTATGACGAACTGCTGGATGATGTTCTCGATCATCGGCACTCGCAATACCTCCTCAAGGGCGGGCGCGGTTCGCTGAAATCGTCCTTTATCGGCTTTGCTATCCCGCTGATTATGGTTCAGCCGGGGAACGAGGCTTGCAACGCGGTCATATTCCGTAAGACCGCCAACACCCTGCGCGATTCTGTTTACAGCCAGATGGTCTTTGCCCTTGACAAGCTGGGTCTTGACAGCGAATTTATCTGTCATGTTTCCCCCATGAGCATTACCCGGAAAAGCACCGGGCAGACGATTCTCTTTCGCGGTCTTGATGACCCGATGAAGCTGAAATCGTTGAAATTCCCCAAAGGGTACTGCGCCATCACATGGTTTGAAGAAGCGGACACGTTCGATGGGATGAAAGAAATCCGAAACGTGCTGCAATCTACCAACCGTGGCGGCTCTAAATTTTGGAATTTCATGTCGTTCAACCCGCCCATCACCCTGAACAACTTTATGAATCAGGAGGCTCTTGTCCAGCGCCCCGATAGGCTGGTTCATTCCAGCACTTATCTGACCGTGCCGCCTGAATGGCTCGGTCAGATGTTCTTTGATGATGCGGAACTGCTACGGCAAACCAACCCCCGCGCCTATGAACATGAGTATCTGGGCATCCCCACGGGCACGGGCGGCGAGGTGTTCAGCAACCTTGAGCTACGCGAAATCACCGACGCCGAAATCGCGTCGTTTGATTACATCTACGAGGGCATCGACTGGGGCTGGTATCCCGACCCCAACCATTGGAGCAAGATGTGCTATCGCCCCTCGAAGATGACGCTCTATATTTTCGATGAACTGCGCTGCAACAAAACCCCGAATGAGGTTTTCTGGCAGCGCTTGCAGAAAGAAAAGAACGTAACATCGCAAGACCTCATCATTGCAGATAGCGCCGAGCCGAAATCCATTGCAGACTTGAAAGCCTACGGCGCATCTATCCGCCCCACTGAAAAGGGGCCGGATTCTGTGCGGTACAGCATGAAATGGCTGCAATCGTTGGTGAAAATCGTCGTTGATCCCAACCGATGCCCGGAAACGGCGCGAGAGTTTGCCGAATACGAATACGAACGCACCAAAGATGACGAACTGACCGGGCAATACCCCGATAAGGACAACCACAGCATTGACAGTGTGCGGTACGCGCTCAATCCGATTTGGAAACGGCGCGGCCTGTGAGGTACAGCCCATGTCTATTTTTTCAAGTATCTATACCATGATAAGGCAGGTGTTAGGCAGAGTGATTCCGTATCAGAATATCCAGCAGGTGGAGAACATCGACACGCCGCTGTCGCAGGAGATGCAGATTGCTCTCGAAGCATGGCACCGGGCATATCTGGACAAGCCCATCTACAAAAACGAGCAGGTCAAAACCCTCAACATTCCTGCGTTCATCGCGTCCGAGATTTCCCGTCAGGTCACGCTTGAATTTAAGTGGAGCATCACGGCGGGCAAGGATGACGGCACGGGCGAGGACATCACCAACCCGCGCTCTGAATTTCTGAGCAGAGAATTTGAAAAACTGGCTACACAGCTGAGGAGCAAGGCCGAGATCGGATGCGCGGCAGGCGGCATGACTATCAAGCCTTATGTCCGTGACGGGCATATCTATTTCGACTATACCCCCGATTGGGATTTGTACCCCATCGCTTTCGGCGATGATGGCGACCTGTCCGATGTCGTTTTCCGTGACGTGTTCTCGGAGGGCAAAACCTACTATTCCCGCCTTGAGCGGCACACCGTTGATGGCGACAAAATCAAAATCACCCAGCGGGCATTTAAGTCCAGCTCCCGTGATGCTCTCGGCAAGGAAATCGCCCTGACGGAAGTATCGCAGTGGAAAGACCTCAAGCCCGTGGTCTATGTCAACAATGTGGATGGGCAGCTTTTTGGCTGGTTCCGCGTGGCCTCGGCAAATACTGTTGACCCGATCTCCCCTATGGGCGTGGCCGTGTTTGCCAAGAGTATGGACACCATCAAAGAGGCTGACATCCAATACAGCCGCTTGCTGTGGGAATTTGAGGGCGGCGAAATGGCCGTTGACGTTGACCCGATGGCGCTACGACCCATTGATGGCGTTATGCGTAACGGTGCAAAGGCTATGGAAACCCCTAAGCTGAATGAGCGCCTGTTCCGTGCGGTCGATCTGGGCACCGATGACACTTACCATGTATTTGCCCCGACGTTGCGTGACAGTTCTCTCGTGGCCGGTCTGAATCAAATCCTGATGAAGATTGAAGATCAGTCCGGCCTCGCCCGCGGCACCCTCTCCGATGCCAACACAGAGGCCCGCACGGCCACTGAGTTGACTATCCTGCGCAGTCGCACCTATACCACTGTCGCCGACAACCAGCAAGCCCTTGAACGGGCGTTGCGTGAAGTCGTGCGGGCGATGGATAAGTACGCTGACCTGTACAACCTCGCCCCTGCCGGTGAGTATGAGGTGTCGTTCGATTGGGACGATTCCGTTATCGCCGACACCGAAACCCAGTTGCAGCAGCGGCTCCTCATGCTCAACAACGGCATGATGAGCAAGATTGAGATGCGTATGTGGTTTTTTGGCGAAACCCGCGCACAGGCCGAAAAAGCCTTGCAGGAAGTTCAGCAGGAAAAAGTCAGCGAAATGCAGGCCGCTATGGCTATCCAGCGGCCCAACCCCGACCAGAGCGATGTCACTGTTCCCACGGACAATGACAATGCCGATCAGGATGGGAGCAACACGGCTACACCGTTTGGGAGTGGCTTCGGCGAGGAGTGATGACCCGTGCTGACCCAGAAAGAGCTTGATGCCGCCGTTCGCAAAATGATTGCGAATCTGGATGAAGTCAATCTGTATTTCATCCAGAAAATAGCGACCCAGATAAAGAAAATCGGCGAGATGAACCCCACCAGTATACACCGTTATACAATCATGCTGGAAATGGGTGCAGACATTGCTGATATTTCCGGCAAGCTCCAAGCCGCAACCCGGCTGACACAACAGCAGATGGCTGTTGTGTACAACGCCGCCTTGCAGGATAACTTCACCGACCCGCGATTCAAAGCCGCGCTGGCAGCGCATCCGCTGCCCCGTGAGGAGAATCAGCGGCTCATACAGTATACGCGCAACATCGCTGCGCAGACCTCCGGGGCGCTGCAAAACCTGTCCAACACTACGGCCATATCCGTGCCCTATCAACAGGCCATAGATAAGGCCATCTTGAGCGTGTCCATCGGCATGACCGACTACAAATCGGCTATGCGGCAGACCATCAAAGATATAGGCTGGGCAGGGATGCAGGTGCAGTACGCAAGCGGCTATCACCGCCGCCTTGATACCGCCGCCCGTCAGAACATCATTGACGGGGCTTGCCAAATCGCCCAGCACAGCGCCGATGAAATCGGCAAGGCGCTGGGCTATGATGCCGTGGAGCTGTCCGCGCATCTCAACAGCGCCCCCGACCATGAGCCGGTGCAAGGTCATGTTTTCCCGCTGGCCGAATACGCCAAGATGCAGGCAGGCATGGCCTGCGTGGATGTGGACGGTCATCACTTTGCAGGATTCAAGCGTCCTATCGGCGAGTGGAACTGCGGGCACTTTGCCGCGCCGTTCAGCACCGAATACTCGGTGCGAAAATACTCCGACCACCAACTGTCGGCATGGATAATGTCAAATCATGCAGGCGTGACTATCGGCAACAAAGAGGGTCTGACCCTCTATCAGTGTTCGCAGATGATGCGAAAAATAGAAACCGATACCCGCCGCTGGAAAGATGTTGCCATTGCGGCACGGACCGCTGGTGATGATGACCTGCGCCGTGAGGCACAGCAGCACATCAACACCCTAAGCGCCCGATACAATCTCATTGCCAAGCAATCCGGGCTGTCACAGCGCCGTGACCGCATGGCAGTGGATGGCTTTAGGGCCATAAAGGTAAGCGCCTGAAATGGCGCTTTTTCTGTGTTATCACGCCGTTTTTGGCTGATAAATAAATACCCGGCATTGCAGGGAAATAAATGCGATGGCGCGACGTGCGCGGAGTGGCCGCGCGATTATAAGCTAAATCAATCGCGGCGAAAGGACAATCTTATGGAATTGCTCAAAAATCTGTTTTCTGAGGGCGAGGCACTGACCTACGATCAGTTGACCGAAAAGATCAGCGCGGCGGGTCTGAAACTCGCCAATATCGCGGACGGTTCCTACGTCAGCCGCGATAAGATGGATTCCAAGGTCAAGGGCTTGCAGGGCCAGATTTCCGACTTGCAGGGGCAGGTCAAGCAGCGTGACACCGACATGGCCGAATTGCAGACCAAGTTGACCGCCGCACAGACCGATGCCGACAAGCTGGCATCCGTTCAGTCCGATCTCGCGGCACTGCGTCAGCAGCGCGAGAATGATGGCAAGGAGTGGGAGCGGAAAATCACCGCACAGGCGTATGAATTTGCCATCCGCGAAAAGGCGGGCGAGGTCAAGTTCAGCTCCAATGCCGCGAAAAAGCAGTTTATCGCGGAGGCCATCGCCAAACAGTTTAAGCAGGACGAGAACGGCAAGATGCAGGGCTACGACGAGTTTCTGACCCAGTACAAAACCGACGACCCCGGCAGTTTTGTCGTTGATGAACCGGCCCTGGCTAAGAAAGGCCCGTCTATCACGGTTCCCGCAAAGCCCGATGGAAACCCGCACAAAATGAGCTTGTCCGAGCAGATGGCGGCAGCAAATGCCGATCCTAACTTCGTGCCCGATTTCAACTAATCGAGCTACACCCGACGAACCCCTAAAAATTCAACAGGAGGCATAACCACATGGCAATCTTTGATTCCAAAAACTTCAATGGTAACGTGTTCAAGCAGTATGTTGACCGCGTTCCCAACCTGAACCGCAACGAGCTGATCAAGTCCCGCGCCATCAAAAAGCGTCAGGACATCGCGCAGTCCATGAGCGATCAGGTCGGTGGCAACTACGTCACCATCCCCCTGCGTGGCATCATCAGCGGCACCGCTCCTCAGAACTACGATGGTTCCACCAACATCACCGCCACCAGCACCAAGACTTTCTCCCACTCCCGAGTTGTCGTGGGCCGTGCACAGGCATGGACTGAGCGCGATTTCTCCTACGACATCACCGGCGGCGAGGATTCTCTCGCCGATGTCGCCGCTCAGATTGGCGAATACTGGGAAGAAGTCGATCAGGCCACCATCATCAAGATTCTGGCCGGCGTTTTCGCCATGAAAGACGCTGAGGGCGTGAAGTTCGTCCGTGAACACACCTACGATGTCACCGGCAGGACCAATTCCGAGGGCGTTCTGGGCCTGATGGACGGCACCTCTCTGAACACCGCCATGCAGCGTGCTTGCGGCGACAACAAGGGTGCGTTCAGCCTCGCCATTATGCACTCTGCCGTTGCTACCGGCCTCGAAAACCTCAAGCTGCTGGCGTACATGAAGTACACCGACAAGGACGGCATCGAGCGCGAGCTGCAGATCGGCACCCTGAATGGCCGCACCGTTCTGGTTGATGACTCCATGCCTGCCGTGGAAACCGTCACCACCCCGGAGGTGCAGGGCGTTTACACCATCACTGTCAGCACCGCTGGCACCGATGGCAACACCATCACCGTGGACGGTCAGACCTATACCTTTGCCGCATCCACCTCCACCGCCAACAAGACCCTCAAGACCGGCGATACCGCTGCCGAGGCTCAGGCGCTGAAAACTGTGCTGTCTGCTCAGTACGAGGGCAAGTTCATCGTCACCGTTTCTGGTGCTGTCGTTACACTCAAGCAGATTTTCGGCGGCGAGGGCAAGCTGCCTGTCGTGACCGTTTCCGGCGCTGTCAAGGCCGCTGCCGCCCAGACCACCGCAGGCGTGGCTAAGGTGTCTCAGGCCCGTTACACTACCTACGTTCTGGGCGACGGTGCTATCGAGTACACCGACTGCGGCGCTAAGGTGCCTTACGAGATGGATCGTGATCCCCACACCAACGGCGGCGAGGACACCCTTTATGGCCGTCAGCGCAAGTGCTTTGCCCCCTACGGCATCAACTTTACCAAGGCCAAGATGAAGAGCCTGTCTCCCACCGATGACGAGCTGGAGGATGGCGAAAACTGGGAACTGGTGAACTCCAACGAGGCCGAGGGCAAGCAGTACATCGCCCGCAAGGCTATCCCCATCGCCCGCATCCTGTCTCTGGCCTGATTTCGGGCCGCTGAGGAGGTTTACACATGGCACACGATATGTACCTTACTTATGAAGAATACATAGGTTTAGGCGGCACCGTTGATGCCGCTGCGTGGCCTCCGCTGGAATGTGCTTGCAGAAAACGCATTGACCGCTTGACGGATTCCCGTGTCCAGAACATGGCCGAAATCCCGAGAGCGGTCAAGCTCTGCGTTTTTGCGCTGGCGCAAATGGAAAGCGTTGTCGGTGCTGTGGCGCAGGTCACATCGCCCACGGTCACATCGTTCAACACGGATGGCTACACCGAAAACCACGGGAATGTGCCGGATGCCGATGCCGCAGCCAAGCAGATGAACGCCATCGCGGCGGATATGCTGTACGGCGAGCTGGACGATTACGGCGTTCCCCTGCTGTATAGAGGAGTGAGGTAAAATGCAGCTTTGCAATGACACCATCACCCTATACAACCGGCGTTTCGACCCGGAGGATGATTGCGACGTTTACGAGCGCACCATTATCCGGGGCGTTCACTGGTTTAATTCTGATGCAACCACCGTTGACAGCACAGGGCTGAAAGCGGCAAACAAGGTCACAATCCGCATCCCTGTTGATGCAGATTTCGGCGGCAAGGCATATCTGCCCCCTAAGCAGTATGCCGCCGCCGATGACCCCGCCGCCGCTTTTACGCTGGCCGCTGGCGATCTCATGGTTTTAGGTGTCGGCGCTGAGGGCCTGCGCCCCGCCGCTATCCATGACACCTATTCCGAGGCCGCAACCATCTTGCAGGTCACAGACAACCGCCGCGCCCCGCAGGCGCAGCATTGGAAAGTTGTAGGTGCGTAATGCAACTGTCAGTAGATTCGCGGTTTGATTTCGATAGCATAAACACTATTCTTACCAATCATGGCTTTGGAGATCATGGAATTGTCCAAAAAGTCATTGATAACGCGGTAATACGATGGTGCATGGATTACACTCCTGCGGACACATTTATGCTTGCAAAAAGCCCTTACGCCGCATCTGATATTGGCTCTGGCATCATCGTGTACCCCGGCCCCTATGCGCATTATATGTACATGGGCGAAGTTTACGGCCCGAATATTCCCGTTTTCGATGACAACAGTGGAACACCTACACGATTTTTCTCTCGTCCCGGAGAGAGAAAAACTCCCACCGGCAGAGCGATTCAGTACAAAACTGATAAAAACGCTCTAGCCGGGCCATTTTGGGCAGAACGCATGAAAGCCGATCACATCAGTGACATTGTAAGGGAGGCAAAAAATGCCGCAGGTATCAAATAGCACTGAGGGAATCCGAAAATGGTTTAGGCAATGCCCGCTGCTGTCTAAAAACAAACGATTTGGCGCTGATTACCTCGGTGAAAATCCAACCGAATACGCCATTTACGCATCACCATCCACTCTGAAATACCACGAGAATATTCTCGGAGATTATGTCCTGGATGATAAACAGACTCAAAACTATATTTTTGCTACGCGTGAGAATTTTGGGGCTGATGTCAAACAAAACTCCGATAACCTGGCTTTTTTTACTGCTCTCATCGCGTGGATGGTCGAACAAAATAACGCCCGAAACTTCCCCCATATAGAGGAGGGTCGGGTTTGTGCTATCGTGCCGACATTGACTGCATATCCTGCACAAATCGGTGTTGACAGTGCAAAATATCAGATTCAGATACAGATCACATATAGGAGAAACTGAATATGAAAATCGAACGTAAATACATGGCTCACTACCTGAACGCGAACTTCACCAACGATGAGGGCACGGCCAGCTATGTACGCCTGGGCAAAGACCTGGAGGAGTACAGCCCTGAGCTGTCCGCCAACGTCGAGAAGAAGTCGAACATCCTGGGCGAGACGTCGGTGGTCATCGACAGCTACCAGAAGCAGGGCGAGGTCAGCCCCTACTACGCCGAGAAGGACGACCCGCTGTTCACCCGGCTGCAGGCCATCATCGACGGCGACCTGGTACTGGACGACCTGAAAACCGACATCGTCGAGGTCAAGCTCTGGGGTGAGGAGAGCGCCGGTGCCTACCCCGCCATCAAAGAGGAGTGCTACATCGAAGTGTCCAGCTACGGCGGCGACACCACCGGCTACCAGATTCCCTTCAATGTCCACTACACTGGCGTCAAGACCAAGGGCACGTTTGACGTGAGCAAAAAGACCTTTACCCCTGCGGGCTAAGGCATAACGGAGGCACTGCACTATGAAACTGACATTAGACCGAGGCCTGAAAAGCTACGATATCGAGGATGCTGACGGCACGCCGCTGGGCACCATCTACGTCAACCCCGCTGACCTGGGTATTGCCGCCCGGCTGGACGAGGCCCGCAAGGCCGTGCAGGCCCTGGCGGATGGGCTGGGCGACGATGTGGACGCCGAGAAGATCAGCGACGTTGACCGGCAGATCAAGGAGCAGGTCAACTACATCTTTGGCAGTGACGCATCGGCTGTGTTCTTCAAGGGAACGTCGGCGCTGGCACTCTGTGATGACGGCGCACTGCTGCTGGAAAAGGTGTTCAGCGCCTTTGCACCTATCATCGAGGACGCCGTGGGCGACGCCATGAAGGCCAGCCGGAAGCGGATGGAAAAGTACACCGCGGCCTATGTGGCCCCTGACAAGGGCCTGGCCCCCGGCCAGCAGGCGTGAGCGCCTGGAATTTACCCACCACCGTGGAGGTTGCCGGGCGGGCGTTTGCCATACGCACGGACTTCCACGCGGTGCTGGATGCGCTGGCGGCCCTGGCCGACCCGGAACTGACCCGACAGGAACAGTACATGGCCTGCTTGCAGATACTCTACCCGCGCTGGCAGGAGCTGCCCGACGCCAATGCGGCGCTGCGGGCGGCTTTTGTTTTTATCAACGGCGGCAAAGAGGAAGAAGCTCGCGGCCCCCTGCCCCGCCTGGTGGACTGGGAGCAGGATGCCGCCCTGATTGCGCCCGCCGTGGACAAGGTGCTGGGTTACAGCTGCCGCCGGTGCGATTACCTACACTGGTGGGAGTTTTTGGGGGCGTTCTACGGTATTGGTGATGGGCTGTTTGCGCAGGTGGTCAACATCCGCAGCAAGCGGGCCAAGGGTAAAAAGCTGAACGACCAAGAACGCGAGTTTGCGAGAGAAAACGACCGCCTTATCAAAATCCGCGCCCCCGAGAGCGCCGAGGATAAGGCGGAGAAGGAAAGATTACTGGAATTGCTGGGGAGGTGAAGCTATGGCCGACGGTTCGATCATCATTGATGCCCGCATCAACAAAAAGGGTGCGGAGGCCGAATTGCAGGCATTGCAGGCTAAAGCCAAGAGCACGGCGCAGCAGATCGCGGCGGTGGATAAGCAGCTGGGCGGTGAGACAAAGCGGCGAAACACCCTGCGGGACAATCTGGAAGCAGCCCGCCAGAAGGCCAGCGAGACCGCCGCCGCGCTGGAAGAGGTAAACGCCCGGCTGGATGCGGGGCGAAAATCCAAGTTCGGTGTGACCAATACCGCCGATGAAGCGCTGAGCAACAAGCTGGCCGCCCAGCTGAACGCGCAGGATGCCAAAGCCTGCGAGATTGAGGCCGACTACCGCGCCCAGGATGCCGCCGTACAGGCCTTGCAGCAGCGCCACACCGACCTAACCGCCCAGCTGGAACGCGAGCAGCAGGCCGCACAGGCGCAGGGCAATAGTGTCGCCAACGCTGACCGCATCCGGGCAGCTGCCGAGGCGGCGGGTGCATTGGCCGAGAAACTGACCCGGGCGGCCCTGACCAGCGGCACGCTGCAAAAAGCGCTGCACACCGTGGGGACTGTTGGGCAGAAGGCGTTTGCCTGGGTGGGCGGCAAGGCGCAGGCGGTCCGGGACCGGATTGCCCAGGCGGCCCAGAGCGCGGCACAGTTCCGCAGCCGGGTCGCACGGCTGGTGTCCGGCGCACTGGTGTTCAATGTGCTGTCATCCGGCCTGCGCACGCTGACAAGCTGGATGGGGACGGCGCTGCTGTCCTCGTCCCAGCTGCGGGCGGCGCTGGGCAATTTGCAGGGCGCAGCGTCCACAGCGGCGGCTCCCCTGTTGTCGGTGCTGGTGCCCGCCCTGACAGCGCTTGCCAATGCGGCGGCCATGGTGTTCAGCTACATTGCGCGGCTGGTGGCGTTTTTTACCGGCAAGACCATCAGCGCCAGCGCGAGTGCAGCCAAGGCCATGGGCGGCGTGGGCAAAGCGGCGGGCGGTACGGCGAAAAAGGTCAAGGACGCCAACGGCGAGCTGGCCGCCTTTGATGAGCTGAACGTGCTGAACAAGAAATCCGACGAGGACAACGGCGGTTCCGGCGGGGGCGGCGGCAGTGCGGGCGACATTGTGCCCGACTACGATTTTACCGCGAAAAGCCCCTTTCTGGACAGCATCCTGGACGCGGTGGAGGCGGGCGACTGGTACAAGGTCGGCCAGCTCATCGGCGAGAAGCTGCGGGACAGCCTGAACGCCATCCCCTGGCCGGACATCCAGGATAAGGCCGTACAGTGGGCCACGAACCTTGCCACGATGCTGAACGGCATTGTGGAGACACCGGGGCTGTGGGAGGCCATCGGCCACACGCTGGCCCAGGGGCTGAACACGGCGCTGCTGTTCTACGACACCTTTATGCAGACGTTCCACTGGGCCAGCCTGGGCGCGGGCCTGGCTGCCGGGCTGACCCAGGCCATTGCGGAGATACAGTGGGACACGCTGGGCCGCGCCCTGGCCGATGGGATGCGGGCGGCTATCATGACGCTGTACAACTTTACGATGACCTTTACCGGCTGGACGGATTTGGGCAACGGCATTGCCGCCTGCCTGAATGCCGCCATCAACAACATCCCCTGGCAGGAGGCCGCCGTCGGCATGAGCAAGCTGGTCATCGGCCTGCTGAACACGCTGATTGCCGCCGTGCAGGGCACGGACTGGACGACCTTTGGGCAGAATGTGGTCGGGATGATCGGCTCGCTTGACTGGGCGGGGCTATTCGCCGCGTTAAGCACGCTGTCTGTGGCGGTGCTGACCGCCATCAACGATATCCTGGGCCAGGTGGATTGGGCCGCCGTGGGCACCACACTGGTTGGCTGCCTGCAAGCCATTGACTGGGCGGGCCTGTTGACCCAGGCGGGCACGTTTATCGCCAACAGCTGGCCGGTGATGCTGGCTGCACTGGCGGCCAGTCTGCTGCCGCAGCTGGGGGTCTTTATCCTCGGGACGGTGCTGCCGTCTCTGGTGGGGCATCTCGTCACGCTGGGCGCAACGCTGCTGGGCCAGGTTGGCACCTGGCTGACCGGGACGCTGCTGCCCGCTATTATGAGCGGGTTGTCGGCCCTGATTACGGCGATTGTGGGGGCTATCGGCCTGTGGCCTGCCGTTCTGCTGGCTGTGCTGGCAGTGTTGGCGGCGGCCATTATCGCGTATCTGGTGACGCACTGGGAGGAGATCAAGCAGAAATTCAGCGAGACCTGCGAGATACTGACTGAGAAGATGCGCAGCGCGGGCGAGAATCTGAAAGCCATCTGGAACGCATTCTGGCTGACGATTAAGCTCATCGGTATGCAGATTTGGGAGAATATTACCACTGCCTGGAACGATTTTTGGCAGGGGCTGCACCGGTTGCTGAACAGTGCCGGTGCGGCGCTGCAATCGGCCTGGTCGTCGGCTTGGACGGCGCTGGGCAACACGGTAAAGAAAATCTGGGACGGCATTGTCGGGACGATAAAGACCGCGGTCAACAGCGTGATTTCTCTCGTCAACGGTATGATCTCGGCTGTGGTTGGCGGCGTGAACGCCGTCATCGGGGTACTGAACGGATTCTCCTTCGACGTGCCGGAGTTTGCGCAGGGTGCGCTGGGCACGGCGAAAATCGGTTTCAACATCGACCCTATCACTGCGCCGCAGATACCCTACCTGGCACAGGGTGCGGTCATTCCGGCCAACCATGAATTTTTAGCCGTGCTCGGCGACCAGACCAATGGCACGAACGTGGAGGCCCCGCTGGAGACCATCCAGGAGGCGCTGGCGGAGGTGCTGGCGGCCCAGGGTGGACAGGAAATCACGATCCGCTTTGCGGGCGACCTGGCGCAGCTGGTGCGGTTGCTAAACCCCTACATCGACAAGGAAAACAACCGCCGTGGAGCGCGGCTGGTGAGCGGAGGTGTGTACTGATGGTCATTGTAGACGGCATCGGCTACGACATTGACGTGCTGCATCTGAAACGCACCGCCGATTTTCTCGACAAATACGCCGAGCGCACAGAATCCGGCGACCTGAAGCGCGAGCTGATCGGCGTGTACTTCAACTACAAGCTGGAGCTGGGGCCGGGCATCAAGCCGGACGAGTATGCCCGGTTCTGGCGCAAGCTGACGGAGCCGGTGGAGTTCCACACCGTCACGGTGCCCGACGAGGCGGGCGACTACACGTTCAAGGCGTACTTCTCCAACGTGGGAGACGAGCTGCTGCGCAAGAAGGGGGCCAAGAACTACTGGAAGGGTCTGACCGTGAACTTTATTGCGAAGGAACCCGCAAGGACGTAAGGAGGCGGACAAATGCGCACCAACACGCGCGTGGAATTTGGCCTGTACGACGTGACGGCCCGGGGTGACAGCAGCCCTGCCTGCGACGCAGCGCAGCCGTTCTGCAGCCTGCGCCGTGACCTGCTGGTGGAGGCTGTCCCCAGCCAGGTGAAATACGGCACGCTGGAAAGCCGCCAATGGCTCATGGATGGGAGCTTCTCCTTCTTCCCCGAGGTGCCCGAGGCGTACTTCTGGGGGCTGTGGAGCGCCGTGCAGTCCGGCGAGAGCGGGGCTTTTACCGACCCGCCTGTGCTGGACATCCAGTTCAGCCAGGCGCACAGCAGCAGCGGCCTGACGCTGCACTTTTATGCGCCTACCGGGGACTGGGCCAGCAAGCTGAAAATCCAGTGGTACGGCGCAGACGGCGGCCTGCTGGCCTCCGCGCTGTTCACGCCTGATGCCGTAGATTTTTATTGCGCTAAGAAGGTAGACCGCTACCGCCGCATCCGGCTGACGTTCCTGGAAACGAACCGTCCCGGGCGATACCTGAAATTGGCGGGGCTTGACTACGGCGTCTATCTGCACTTTGCGGGGGACGAGATCGTCAAGGCCCATGTGCTGGAAGAATGCGACCCGCTGAGCGCGGAAATCAGCATCAACACGCTGGGGCTGACGCTCTACAACAAAGAGGGTCGATTCTCCATCCTGAACCCCGAGGGCTACTTTGATGTTTTGCAGCACAAGCAGAAGCTGACCGTCTGGGAGGATGTGCGCCCCGAGGCACGCAGCACCAGCAGCACGAGTTACTGCATGGGCACGTTCTACCTGTCCGACTGGGAGAACAGCGGTGACACGCTGGCGGACTTTACCGCCGTGGACGCCGTGGGACTGCTGGACGGTGCACCTTATGGCGGCGGCGTTTATGACACCACTGCCGGGGCGCTGGCAGCGGACATCCTGGACGGATACAGCTACACCCTGGACGCGGAACTGGCCGCTGAGCGGGTGCAGGGATACCTGGCCGCAGGCACACGGCGGGAGGCTTTGCAGCAGCTGGCCTTTGCCGTGGGCGCGGTGGTAGATTGCAGCCGCAGCGACCTGATACGCATTTCTCCTGCCCCGGCCCGGGCCAGCGGTATGATCGCATATGACCGCAAATTCCAGGACGGCAGCAAGGTCACGCTGACCCCCCTGATAACCGCTGTGGCCGTGACGGCACACCGCTACCAGGCCGAGGAAGCCTCCAGCGAGCTGTACAAGGACACGCTGGAGCCGGGCACCTACCAGGTCACGTTCAGCGCCCCGGCTGTGGCCGACAGCCTGACCGTGACCGGGGCTACCCTGGCCGGGCGCGGCGTGAACCGCTGCACCCTGGCTGTTTCAAAGGCCGGTGAGGTCTGTGTGACCGGGCGCAAGTACGTGGACAGCACGATCATCCTGCGCCGGGCCGCAGCCAACCTGCCGCCCAATGCCCAGGACAACGAACTGACCGTGACGGATGCAACGCTGGTCAGCCCCGACCGGGCCGCCGCGGTGGCAAACCGGGTGCTGGACTACTACGCACAGCGGTACGAGCAGACCTTCCGCATGATCGCAGGGGATGAAAAGCTGGCTGATCGCCTCATTGTGCAGAGCTTCGGCGGCGAGATGGTACGCGGCGTACTGACCAAGCTGGAATTTGACCTGACCGGCGGCTTTGTGGCAGACGCCAAGGTCGTGGGGCGCAGGCTTTCGGGCACGGCAGCGGCCTACGCCGGGGACGAGATACACGCCGGGGAAAGGAGCCTGATCTAAGTTGTGGCAGATTCCCATTTATGACCGCACGGCGGCCAACGTGGCCGAGGGCGCGGACAAGTGCTACATGAACGCCGAGACACTGAACCGCATCGAGGGCAACACCGCCTATATGGCGTCGCTGCTGGGGGCGAAAGTATCAACGCGGCACTGGGAGGCGACGGATTTTCTGACCCGCAGCGAGATGGAGAGGATCCTGCAAAACATCCAGGCTGTGCGGGACGCCTACTTTGTGCTGCCGGGCACATCCGACCTGCCCGAGGAACCCACGACACTGTACACAGGCATCAATGCCATGGAGGAAGTGCTGTGGAGCCTGCATGAGCTGTGGCGACGAAACAGCATACGGCGATATACCGGCGAAATCTGCGCCGGGCAAGCGATAGGAGTGATCTGAATGTTTGAGAAAAAGACCTGGGTCAACCGCCAGAGCGAGCACCCCGCCCGCCGACGCCTGACCCCCACCGGTAACGACAATGAGTTCGACGTAGCCCGCGCCGAGGGCGTCATCATGGAGGACGGCGACGCTTTCGACGCCGAGACGATGAACAACCTGGAAAAGCGCGTGGCCGAGGGGTTCTCTACGCTCGACCCTGCTGATTTGGGCGCGGATGTCTGCGTGCAGGTGTACGCCTGCGTCAAGTCGGGCACGGTTTATGAATTGACAGGCTCGGGCGCGGTGGGGCGCTGCAAAATCCCCGCCGCGTGGAACAGCGGCGATACCTGGTCGGTGAATGGCAAGGCCGTCCCTGCATACTGCGGTGCGGACGCCGTGGACAGCGACTGCATTGTAGCAGGGCGCTGGGTGCTGTTTACCTTTGATGGGCAGCGCCTGGATTTTAACGGCGGCGGTGGATTATCCTCCGGCAAGCTGGCACAGGCCACCGCCGCGGAATCCGATGTGCTGTCCGGAAAGAAGTTCTTCGCTGGAAATAAGACCCTGAAAACTGGCACGCTGGCACTCTCCGGCAACGCCAATGCTGCGCAGGTGCTGTCCGGGTACACGTTCTACAAAGACAACGCCAAGTCGAAGCAGACCGGAACGATGGCGAACAAAGGCGCGGTGTCCGCGAGCGTAGACCCGGGCAGCACTTATACAATCCCTGCTGGGTATCACAACGGGAACGGCAAGGTCTCAGGAAACAGAAAGTACACTACGGTACTTTTGGGGCAACATACAGCCTGGTGGTCTAGTTTTAGCTATAACGTAAAAAGCAACTATCCTTCACTCTACAACAAATTGACAAGAAACAACTTTATCACCGTGCCTTTTGAGTGGAAAGGAAACTCCAGCAACGAAGGCGTCGGTGGGTCGGGCGCTGTAAGCGACATTGTATCGTACAACGCCAGCACCGGAGTTCTTACGGTTGCCCAGCCTCAGTACGGTGTGTCCGGTCACTTTTTGGCAGCAGTAAAATACAAGGTCTACATGATTTACTAAAGAGGAAGGAGAAACAGCATGAAGCTGATCGATGCAACCTGGAAGGGCGGCAGCGCCTACGAGGTCTTAATTCTTGCGGACAAGACCCCCGCCGTGCTGCCTACCAGCGGCAAGGACGTGGACGGTATGAGCGATTCGCACACCTTCGCGCCCATGTCGGTTCTGTACGTGACCGACCCGGAGGCAAAGCACAAGTTCTACATTGCCAACGAATCCGGCCAATTTGTGGGCCAGTAAGGAGGGTTCCGAATGGACTTGAAAGCAATTCAAGCCGCGCTGATTTTCGGCGGCGGCAAGGCGGACACATCGTCCGGCATCCCCCTCAGCTACTTGCAGATGGCCATTGACCCAGAAACCGGGCATCTGCTGTACACGAGCACCGCAGACCTGAAAGATACTCTCGAATTTGCCATCGTAAACGACACGAATCTGGAGGTACGAATCCATGTCTAACACTTCTACTACCGACCTGGGCGCAGTTACCGCTTACGCCGACGCCAAAGCGCACGGCTACACTGGCACGCGGGAGGAGTTCGGCCAGCTGTTGGCGAACGCAGGAATCAACTTGCAGGCTGCCAAAGAGGCCAAAGAAGCCGCAGCGAACAGCGCATCCGCAGCGGCCACCAGCGCAGGTAACGCCGGGCAGAGTGCCACCAAGGCGAATACCGACGCCACCAACGCAGCCAAGAGTGCTTCTAATGCTGCAAACAGCGCTACCGCATCCCAAAACAGCGCCGATGCTGCTGCGAAATCGGCGGCAGCTGCCAAGAAAGACGCCGATGCCACAGACATGAACAGCCATGAAATCAAAGCATTTATGGGCTTTAGCCTTTTGAATACCACGGAGACTTTCACCGGCAATCCTATCCAGTGTACCCCGGGCAACGAAAGCCCCCTGGCAGTAACTGTTCAGGGCGAGACCGTCCAGGCGGGCGAAGGCAAGGCCAGCCCGGAGAATATCCGTGCACTGAGCGGTCTGGGCGCTAGTGGTACCCTGACCCTGACCGCCGCAGGCGGCGAGACCCGCACCGTGGAGATTCCGCTGACCGGGCCGCTGTACACTGGGGACGACGTGGCGCTTGATAATGAGGGCAAAGTTGTTGAGACGCACCGCGCAGTAAAATTGACCATGGACGGCAGCGAGAACTGGATCTCCTGGACGAACCCGCGGGACACGGCGGATATCACCGTGCCCGGCACCATCGGCAGCCTGGGGGACATCCTGTGCAGCCATTACAGCCCGCTGGCGGGCACGCTGTCCTCGGACGCGGGGCTGTACACGGTCAGCACCAACACAACCGCCGAGCCGGGCAAAACGCGAGTCATCCTGCGCAACGGCTTCAAGACGCTGGCGCTGTTCAAAGAATACCTGAAAGCCCAGGCCGACGCGGGCACGCCGGTGACGTTTGTGTACAAGCTGACGCCCGCCACCGAAACGCCGACGGTGACAAAACGCACCGCCGAACCGCTGTGCGCCGTACCGGATGCCGATGGCCTGTGTACCGTGCAGGGCGGGGGCACCCTGACCGTGACCGGGTACGAGGATCCCCGCGCCACCCGCCGCGCCCTGGAAAAGCGCATTGCCGCTTTGGAGGCGAAGGCGTGAGGCAGACCGGTATTTTTGCGGGCCGCGCCCAGGTGGTGTACCCCTATGGCCGCTACGGCTGGACCCGGGGCGGCGGCAAAGTCTGGCACGGCGGGCTGGACCTGGTGGGGCTGGACGACACCACCGTGCGGATGCCCTATTATAAGGGTAAGCGCATCACCGGCCGCGTGGTGCGGGCGCGCATTGTGACCGACCGCCGCGACAAAACCTGGGAGTGGGGCTGGTATGTCTGCGTGCAGCTGGACAGCGCCCAGACGCCCGACGCCGTGAACTTTTTGTACTTTGCCCACTGTGAAAAACTGCTGGTGCAGGCGGGCCAAACGGTCACCAGCGGCGACGCGCTGGCTGTGATGGGCAATACCGGCAATGCGGCAGGCGGCTACAAGCACTGCCATCTGGAAGTGCGGGCCGCGGCGTGCGGCACCGGGCTGGACCCCACGGCCTACGCCGGGTGTGAGAACGCGGTGGGAATCTACGGCGTGGCGGCAAAGCTGCAAACCATCACGATCGGCCCCGTCAGCCAGGGTGACGCCGACGCGGTGAAAGCCCTGTGCGACGCCCGGGGTCTGACGGCGGCGGGGCTGTACACAAGCAAGTGGGCGTAACGCCCGGAAAGGAGCAAGGAGTGGAAGAACGCAATGTGTTTTTGTGGGGCAAGGCGGCGGTCTGCGCCGCCTGCGGGGCGTTTACGGCGGCCTTCGGCTGGCTGGGGTGGCTCATCGCAGCGTGGGCGGCCTGCATGGCGCTGGATTGGCTCAGCGGCAGTGCCGCTGCGGCCAGCCGGGGGCAGTGGTCCAGCGCAGCGGCGCGGGCGGGCATCTGGCACAAGGCCGGAATGCTGGTGGTCGTGCTGGTCAGCGCGTTGACCGATGCGGTGCTGGGCATGGCCGCCGCCAACCTGCCGGGGCTGGAACTGCCCTTTGACGGCGTTGTGCTGCCGGTAGTGCTGGTGTGGTATATTTTTACCGAGCTAGGCTCCATTGCCGAGAACGCCGCCGCCATGGGCGCCCCGGTGCCAGACTGCCTGGTAAAGATCTTGGCGGAAGGAAAGGAAAAAGTGGAGAAATAAAACAAAAAGGGTATCTGTCGAATCGGCAGATACCCTTTTTTCGGTTGCTATTACAAATAATTCCGCAGGTCGCTCTTGTCTGTCGCGCAGCGCTCGGCGGTTTCGCGGGTGATGCGGCCCAGGCTGACCAGGCGGGCCAGGTCAGCGTTCAAGCTGTGCATACCCAGCGCCGCGCCGGATTGCAAAACGCTCGGGATCTGGTAGCACTTGCCCTCGCGGATCAGGTTCGCCACGGCGTCGGTGCCCACAAGAATTTCCGTGGCGGCGCAACGGCCCTGGCCGCTTGCCAGCGGCAGCAGCTGCTGGGTGATAACGCCCCGCAGCACGGCGGCCAGCTGACCGCGAATCTGGTTCTGTGCTCCGGCCGGGCAGACGTCGATGATACGGTCGATGGTCTGCGCCGCGCCGATGGTGTGCAGTGTGCTCATGACCAGGTGGCCGGTCTCGGCGGCGGTAACGGCGGCGGAGATCGTCTCATAGTCGCGCATCTCGCCGACCAGAATGACGTCCGGGTCCTCACGCAGAGCGCTGCGCAGGGCGGCGGCAAAGCTGGACACATCCTGCCCGACTTCGCGCTGGTGGATGAGCGCCTGCTTGCCCTGATAGACATACTCGATGGGGTTCTCGATCGTGATGATGTGGTCGCTGCGCGTCTCGTTGATGTGGTCGATCATGGCGGCCAGCGTCGTGGATTTGCCGCTGCCGGTGGGGCCTGTGACGAGGATCAACCCGCGCGGCTCGTCGGCCAGTTTCGTCAGCACCGGAGGCATCGAAAGCTCGGCCAGTGTCGGGATGCTGTTGTTCAAAAGACGCAGGGTCGCGGCGGCCTTGTTCTGCTGGTAGAACACGTTCACACGGCTGCGGGTGCCGTCGGGCGCGACGAGGGCAAAGTCCGCGTCGATGCGCTCGGTGATGACAGCCTCGCGGTGGGCCTCATCCATCAGGCCCAGAATCAGCGAGCGGGTCTCGTCGGCGCTCATCTGTACCGGCGCGTTGACCAGGCGGCCATCGATGCGAAACATCAGGGGAAGCCCCTCGGAAATATGGATATCGCTGGCCTTCATCTGCCGCGCCAGCGCGGTGAGCTCGTGGATTTGCATCATTTATTCCTCATAGAACGTAATTTTCAGCAGCTCTTCCGGGGTGGTCTCGCCCTCACGCACCAGCTGCAGGGCGGCTTCGCGCAGGCTCGTCATGCCCTGGTTGCGGCGGGCGGCGGCGGTCAGTTCTTCCTGCGTGGCCCCGGCGGATATCATCTCCCGCAGCTCACGGTTGATGATGACCAGCTCGTGGATCGCTACACGGCCGCGGTAGCCCGTGCCGTTGCACTGGGTACAGCCGGTGCCGCGCCGCACAAAGGGGATGTCGGGGCCGAGATAGGTGCGCTCCTCCTCGGTGACGGGCATCTGCCTGGCGCAGTGCGGGCAGACGCGGCGCATCAGACGCTGGGCGACGAGGCCCGCGACGGAGTTCGCTATCATGTAGCGCTCCACGCCCATATCCTCCAGACGGACAATGGACGATAGTGCGTCATTTGTGTGCAGGGTCGAGAACACCATGTGGCCCGTGATAGCCGCGCGGACCGAGATGGACGCCGTCTCGGCATCGTGGGTCTCGCCCACCATGATAACGTCGGGGTCCTGGCGCAGCAGGGCGCGCAGACCGCTCTCAAAGGTCAGGCCCGCAATGTTGTTGACCTGCGTCTGGTTGATACGAGCCAGGTTGCGTTCCACGGGGTCCTCAATCGTCGAGATATTGACCTGCCGTTCGGCGATGGCCTGCAAGACCATGTACAGCGTCGTCGTTTTGCCGGAACCTGTCGGCCCGGTCAGGTAGACGATGCCGTTGGGGCGGTTGAGCAGCGGCTGGAACCGCTTGTAGGTCGCGTCGTTCATGCCGAAGTGGTCTGCGTTTTTAATGTAGGTGTTCGACGACAAAATACGCAGCACGGCCTTTTCGCCAAAGACCGTCGGCAAAATCGAGACACGGACGTTGACGTCGGGGCCGGTCTCGAGACGTGCGCGGAAGTGGCCGTCCTGCGGGATGCGGTGCTCGGCAATGTCAAGATTCGACATGATCTTGATACGCGCGATGAGCGGCTGATGCAATGCGCGCTGTAACGTCACATAATCGATGATGACGCCGTCGATGCGCATACGAACCTTTGTTTCGCCCTCAAACGGCTCAATGTGGATATCCGATGCGGTCGTCGTGACGGCGCGCTGGACCAGGCTGTTCAGAAGGCGGATGATGGGTGCGTCCAAATCGCCGCCCTCGGCGGTCATGTCGATGGCTAAATCCTCGGTCTGGGCGGCGGCCATGTCGCTGTCATTGGCGGTGCGGGCGGCCTTGCGGGCGCGGACCTCGGCGTAATAGTAGCGGATGGCGCGGCGCAGGGGCTCCAGCTCGGCCAGCACAATTTCCGGCTCCATGCCGGTCAGCTGGCGGATATCCTCGATGGCGTAGTAGTTCAGCGGGTCGTTGGCGGCCACGGTCAGGGTGCGGGCGCTCTGCGCAATGGGGAGCATATCGTACTTTTGCGCCAGCTCCTGCGGGACCTTTTCCACGGCGGTCACATCGACGGTCGTGTGCTCAATGTCGATGAGCTGAATCTGCAAACGCTTGGCAAGGGCTTCCAGCACCTGGCGTTCGTTGACATAGCCCAGCTCCTGCAGGGCCTGGCCGACGCGCAGGTCGCGGTGCTCCTTCTGGTAGGCCAGGGCGGCGGTCAGCTGATCGGGCGTGATGTAGCCCAGCTCGATCAGCAGATCGCCCAGTCGGATGTTCTTCACGGCTGCACCCCTCCTTTGTCGCAGAGAATCACATTCAGGGAAACGGTATACACAGAGCCTTCCTCCGACGTGCCGTCGGGATTGGCGTAGCTGCGGGTGGAAATGGTAAAGGTCTGCAGCTGGACCGAAGGATACCCTGCGGCCAGATCGTCCAGCATGGCGATGAAATCCGTATCGCTGCCGGTGCAGCTGAAGGTCACGGCTGCCGTCTTAAAGTAGCCGGGCTGGTCATAGTCAGGGATGAGGTCCGCCGCCAGAAACTGCTGCAAAATGGCGTTGCCCTCGGCGGTGGTGCCCACATCGTCCGCCGTCACAGCGGCGGTGGTGCCGGCACTCGGCGCGGCACCCTGGCCCGCGCTCTCGCTGGCAATGTACCAGCTCAAATTCTGGGTGGCGGGCTGGCCGATGTTCAAGGAGGTCGGCTGCAAGCTGTGGCTCAGTTCCAGGCCTGTCACCAGCGTGTCCAGCTCGTCGCTGGTCAGGATGCTGTAATACAGGGCATTGGCGGATTGCAGCTCGCCCCAGTTGGTGTTTTTGGTGTTGGCGTTGAATCCGGCCTTCATGATGGTATCCTGCATGGCGATCTGGGCATCCTGCGCCTCGGTCAAATCAGCAGCGGCCTGCTGGTGGTTCTCGATGCCAGGGATCAGCAAAAACCGCACAAACAGCACGATAAAGGCGAACATCGACACGACATACAGTAAAATTTTGTCGCGCTTTGTCATCGGTGCAATTTCCATGGCGCGCCCCTCCTTACTGCGGCGCTGCCAGAATGCAGCGCAGGTCGATGGAATAGCCGTTGTCATCGGCGGTGTAGCCGGTGTAGCTCACGGTGGAAAAGGCCCCGCAGTTTTGCAGGGAGCGGATGTAGGTCGGGATGTCAATGACCTGGCTGGAATTGGCGTTGAACAGCAGCTCGCCGGTGGAAGCATTGTAGCTGGTGAACTGGATGGTGATGGACGCGCCGCCCGCCGCCTCGATGCGGTGGAGCAGCGTGCTGGTCACGTCGGGGTAGCTGTTCAGCAGGTTGGTCATGCCAGTGGCGTAGTCCGTCAGGCTGCGGAACTCCGCGGCCTCCTCGGCGTCCAGGGTCGAGGAAAGGTAGGTGGCGGAGTTGTCGGAGCACCAGTTCAGAATATTCTGCCGCCGGCTTTTCAGCATCGAGGTGTGCAGTACCATCACGCCCCAGCCCGCCATGCAGACCGCCACCACGGCGATGCCGGGCACAACGGCGCGCAGATCTTTGCTGCGGCTTTCCGTCTTGGCGGCACCGGCAGCTTTTTGCCAGCGCAGATAAAAGTTGTTTTGTTTCATTGCCATAATCGATAAATCCCCAAGGCTATTTATATAAGGTATCAGCGGGCGATGAGATTGCCGGCGGCGTACAGCACGTCGGCCAGGTGGGTGCCGCTTGGCAGCTTGACAGCGGGTGAATCCGGGAAAATCTCCACCGCCAGGCCCAGGGCCTCACACCCGGGGCGGCAGACGGCAAAGTCCTCCGCTGTGGAACCGGCAAAGTAGACCGTGCCGATCTGGTGCTCGCTCTTGTTGGCGATGTGGAACTGCAGAATACCCGAGAGCTTCTGGGCAATCTCGGTGCCGGACTCGGCCGAGCCGCGCGGGTTGAACAGGCGGCTGCGGGTGGAGTAGCTGTATTGCCCTCGCACAAACAGGGTCGCAGAGATCGTATCATCGTCAAATTGCAGCAGAACAAAGGTCTTTTGCTGCAAATCGGGAATCGTGCGCACGGCTTTGATGGGTGCGGCAAGCCCCAGATCAATGCAGGTCAGCTTGAAGCCCGCCGCCTTGGCAAGGGCATCGTACCCGGCGATGACGCTCTGCTCCACGCGGGTGGCCAGCACGGTATCGGTGCGGGTCTTGGCATCGCGGGAAAGCAGCATATAATCATCCAGCGGGGCTTTTGTCTCGGCACCGCCGGTGGAAAGCTCGTGGGAAAGCACGGCCATTCGCTTTTTTTCGCTCATGGCGGGCAGCGACAGGATGCGGTGCATAAACTGGCTGCCGCCCGCAATCAGCGCCACGCGGCTTGCAGGCAGTTTGTTCTGGGCGAAAAACGCCTTCAGCGCGTCGGCCAGGTCAGCCTCATTGGTGATAACGCCGTTGATCAGGCAGCCCTCGGGCAGCTGCATCTGCGCGGCGGCGGTAATGCGCGCACCGCCCGCCGTGGGACTGCCCACCGCCGCATACACCGTGCGGCTGCAAAGAAACAAAGAGGTAAG
>ERZ827363.283-NODE-283-length-55355-cov-16.752441_pt1 | contig 55355 bp, 69 predicted proteins | sample MGYA00519776_ERZ827363 | MGnify/ENA primary metagenome ERZ827363 (study PRJEB31778, sample SAMEA3449288) | human gut metagenome | biome: human gut; feature: human-associated habitat; material: faeces | place: United Kingdom | collected 2010/2012 ... | reverse complement strand
TGACCGAAGACGAATTTGCTGAAGCAGTTCGCATGAAATAAAATCTCTCTCATCTTTATGACATATCTCTAACATCCTCTCATACCTAAAATGAACGGAAAAAGCCCCGATACATTGATATGTACCCCCTTTACTGGTTGTCCAGGAAAATGGGTACATATCACATAATGTATCGGGGCTTTATTTTAAATTACGACTTCATTACATATTTAATAAGAAGAAAACCTAAAGCGTAAAATATTACTACACCAAGATATACATATGGTAATGAGCTTAGCAATCTATCAATTGGAATACCATTTAAAAGACTATATAAAATTTGAACTATAGGAAATATAGTAGCTGCAATTATAATACTATAAAATAAAAACTTAAAAATACCTTTCACTTTACTGCTCCACAAAACAAAAACTCTATATAAATACTCTTTTGTATCCTATGGTTTTCTAATATTTCACAAGGTTTATAGTCATTAATACGACAAAGGATATGATAAAAACCATATATTTCGTACTTAGCAGTTCATAGGTCTCGTTAAATGTATCATTCTCGAATGCTTGTACCATTAGTACCTCTTGTGTACTGAGTTCCAGGTATAGATCTAAATGGCATCCAATTGCCACTAGTATTGCTATTTTGAGATATCCCTTATATATATCCGCTGTCATATCATAGAGCAGAGAGATATCAAATAGAGCAAGTAGAATGATACATATAAGAAATTTATGGATAAAAGATTTACTATACATGATTGTATCCCTATAATGAGCTCACTTTTTATTCTAATGAGCTCACTTTTTTATTCTAAGGAACTCATCTTTAATTCTAAGCTACTCCATCAAAGAATGTAATGACTGTAATTTCTCGTGGGCAGTTGATACGGATTGGGAACCAGTGTCCTGATCCGTTATTAACGTAGCACACGCTTTGTTCTTCTACGTATCGACCTTTTGTATACGGTGTACCTGTTGGTACCAATGGCATGCCCATGAATACGATTTGTCCACCATGAGTATGACCAGAGAGGGTCAACGGAATTTTACGTTCAATGGCTTCTTCAAAGAATTCAGGGTGATGGGCCAATAGAATAACAAAGGCATAGTCGGGAATGCCAGATAAAGCCTTATCAATCATAGCTTCACGCTTTTCTTTTTCCCGATCATTGTCGTACGCAACACCAGCAATGTACACAGGTTGTTTACCACCCATAATTTGAATATTGCTATTCACAAGGATGTTCATTGGTGTATTATGTTTCAGTTCGTCTAACACCTTATTCACATCGTGATGGTACTCATGATTACCTAATATAAAATCGACGCCGTCTGGAATTTGTTTTGCAAAGGTTGTCAGTCTTTCACAGACTTGTGGTAGCCAAGCTAGTTTATCAATTAAATCACCAGTGATGACAACGCGATTAGGCTTTTCTACAAGGGCGAGCTTTAAAATTTCATCAAGATCATCTAAGTCGATGCTTGGCCCTACATGAATATCGCTGAGTTGAACGATTTTATAGTCCTTTAAGCCAGGTGGTAAATTCGTATACCCGAAGCTTTCATGAGTAACCTCAATCTCATGTTGACCTACATAGGCAGCATAGCTAGAACCACCAATTGTTGCCAATGGTACCACTGTTGCCGCGGTTCTAAAGAAGGCGCGACGGCCCGTTCTATTTTCCTCTGGCGTTTTGCTCCAAATTTTATTAACCGCCCAGTATAGTAAACCTAGGACGATGAATACAGGAATAGCCAAGAATAAGCCAAAGAGAAAACCGTAACTTTCAGTACGGAATAGATTCATCAACGGATAATACATCGTTCCGTATAGATCCACTTGATTGAGTATATAGTATCGGATAGCAGCGAACCACGCACCGATAATAATTAGATAACCCACCCAAGCAGGCCATTTCTTTTTGGGCTTCCACAGGTTGAGGAAAAGCGCCCAAAATCCTACCAATCCTATTATGAGGATAGCAGAAAAAATGATATTAAATAGAATTCTCATTCATTGCTCCTACAAATTACTTTGCCATCTCCGTCAATTTACCATGAGGACCTGCCCAAGCATAATCGGCGAACTCGTCGCGCTTGATGAGCATCCAGTCTTTTGGCAATTGCTTTTGGATGTCTCCGATCGTTATATTTTTAGCATCTCCTGCATACGTCAAATCACCGCGAAATGCTTTCATAAACCATTTTCGATGAGAGAAAATATGTGTTATTTCTTTTACCAATACAGGTTGTAAAGCTAGTTCAAAGCCTAGATCCTTAACTAATTCTTCAAGGCCTCGTTCACCCTCGTCAAAGGTAGATACCATTTCCACCGAAGGGAATTCCCACATGGACCGTAACAACCCACGATTCGGGCGTTTATGCAATAGGTAGTAATCTTCGTACTGCAAGATACCTACAAATAGAGGCACCTCTACAACCTTCGTTTTCTTGATGCGCACAGGTAATTTGTCCATATCCTTATGCTGGTATGCTTCGCACATATTTACAATAGGACATTCTCCACAGCGCGGCGTTTTGGGAATGCACACAGCAGAGCCAAAATCCATCAAGGCTTGGTTAAAATCACCAGGCCGATTGTGAGGTAATGTATCCTCTACAATAGCAGTTATAGCCTTCTTACCTTTAGTGCTCAAAATATCATCAAAGATGCGATATAAACGAGCATAAATGCGCAGCACATTGCCGTCTACAGCTACCTCTGGTTCGTTGTACGCCATAGATAGCACAGCTCCAGCTGTATAAGACCCTACTCCCTTCAAGGACTCCATAGTCTTGCGGTCACGGGGCACAATACCACCGTAGTTTTCAACGACGTCCTTTACACCAAGGCGCAAGTTGCGAGCCCTGCTATAATAGCCAAGCCCTTGCCAAGCGTGAACCACCTCATCCTCAGAGGCCTTTGCTAGGTCCTCCAAGGTTGGGAATAAACGCATCCAGTTGTCATAATAGGGTTTCATCGCCTCAATGCGCGTCTGCTGGCTCATCACCTCAGACACCCAAATCTTATAAGGATCTCCACAATCGCGCCACGGCAATTCCCGTTTATGCACATCATACCACGCCAACAGCTGTGGCACCCACTTAGGGTTCTTTTTATCAGTCATATTACCTCAGAATATTATAAACTTAGGACTCTAGTACCACTTTCATGACTATAGGCATATTACAAGCATATTGCATATATGTTGCAGCCAATAAGGTACAGATTATCCATTAATATACAGATCAATGCGCGCCAAGTGTTCGCTTTCAAGAACGGTATCCACAGTGGTCAATTCCATCTTATCTACCGTACTGTTGTCTCGGCCAAATACGATAGGCCCTTTTAACTTCTTGCCTTCTAGCAGCATTGGTAGCCATTGACGATCACCATCCCACATGTGCTCGTAAGGAATTTCGTCTACTGTTAGCCAATGAGACTCCATTTCGTCCGTTTCCTCTACAATACCTGTGAAAGTACGCAAAAAATATACATAACCTACATGGGTTAAGCTTTCATCAAAAGGAAATTGAAAATCAAAAGCAGCCACACATTCTAAATCTTCTGGGCGACCATGAAGTCCAGATTCCTCAAACAACTCACGGATAGCACAGTCTCGGAAACTTTCACCAGCCTCGAGTTTACCACCAAATCCATTATATTTATCAGCCCCGAAACCGCGTTTTTTACGACCTAGCAATATACGATTTTGTTCATCAATAGGAAATACAAGCGTCGTCGGTTTCATAGGGCCTCCTTAATCGTTAAAATAATACCCTATTATTATACCATTATTTCATGTACGAATGGGCTAATTATGGTATGATTAAGAGTATAGATTTTCTTACGAGGAAGGAGGCACATGATGAATAAACCACTACGATTTAACATCGCACTAGGGCGCACAAAGCCTGTTAATATTCGGAACGAAGAAGTGCGCTGCCCCTTCTGTGATCGTTCAAAATTAACGGATATCCTAGATACTTCAGGTCATATCATTTGGCTCATGAACAAATATCCTGTACTAGATAAAACATGGCCGACGGTTATTATTGAAACGGAAACGGACGAAGGCGAATTTTCCACCTTGCCTGCTGATGAAGCAGCCCGTATTCTCCAATTCGGCCTTGATAAATGGCGTGAAACACGAGATCGGAAAGAGTTCAAATCCGTACTGTTCTTCAAGAACCATGGTTATATGTCCGGTGGTTCCATTCGTCATCCTCACAGCCAAATTATAGGCCTTGAGGATTACGATTACCACGAAGATATTACGGCTCAAAATATGGAAGGCTGGCTCTTGCACGAAGATCAGGATGTGCGCATCACCTTGTCTACCCAACCCATCATTGGTTTCTTCGAGTACAACATTCGTTTCAAACCAGATGCGCCCGTTCGTTCTGTGTCCGTCCGATTGCAACAAGTGCTACGTTATGTTTTGCGTAGCATCGCTAATTACAGTCAGTCTTATAACTATTTTGTATATAATCTTGAAGACGGCTACGACTATATCAAGGTAGTAGCCCGTTATGTCACAACACCACTTTACGTGGGTTACAAAATTCCTCAAACTTGCGACGAAGAACGAGCTGCAAAAATCATTCAAGACATTGCGCCGTACTTCCACGCCTCTAAATAGTTTAATATACAAATTGTATCTAAATAATTTTGATGATATATGTGAAAGGATGTTTATGAAAGTATTTGCCATCGGCGACCTCCATCTATCTGGCAATCCTCCTACAAAGCCGATGGATATTTTTGGTCCTCACTGGGATAATCACTGGAGCCGCATCAAAGAAGATTGGGTGGCCCGTGTGACAGATGATGACATCGTCTTTCTCGTAGGTGACATGAGTTGGGCCCTCCGACTTGATGAAGCAGCTTGCGATTTACAAGAAATTGCATCCATGCCCGGCAAAAAGTATATGATTCGCGGTAACCACGACTACTGGTGGGCCTCCGCTAACAAAATGAGAAATCTCATGGGTGATGCTATCACCTTTTTACAAGGCCATGGTACAGCAGAACTCATTCAAACAGAAGAAGGCCCTCGCATTATTGCCTTTGGTGGAACACGGGCCTACCTCTGCCCTGGAGACTCTCATTTCACACCAGAAACAGACCAATCCATTTACGATAGAGAACTGATGCGTACCGAAGCAGCATTACAAGAAATGAATAAAGCTGTAGATATACTAAGAGAAGAAATCACTGCTGAAGCAAATGTTGATATAACAAAGCTTAATAAGGCTGATACAACAGATTCTGATAAGGCCTATCCATCAGCAATAGATATAGACAGCATACCAGTAACAAAAATCTTATTGTTACACTATCCTCCATTTAACGAGTCCAATGCCCCTTCTGGTTTCACGGACCTTATAGAGCAATACAAAGTAGATACTTGTATCTTTGGACATTTACACGATCAAATATCCTTTAAGCGTATTCCAAAGGAATTTGGTTCTGCTAAATTAGAGCTAGTGTCTGCAGATTACCTAGACTTTAGACTGAAAGAAATTATGTAAGGAGAGACCATGAGTCGCATTCATAAAGAACATTTACAAGCGGGCTATATTTTTGGCGATACTATTAACCAAGAATATATTTACTTGCCCTCTGGTGAGGTAGGTACTGACCATCCATTGGCAGTTCTGGAAACACCGACAAAGCGTGAGGATATCACATTGGATGAAGCGGTCCACATGATTGACACATTAACACTAAAACGTTGTAGCCATCCTACACTAGGGAAAAAATCATTTTAATAATATAATGGCACTAACAAATTAAGCGGGTAGATATCTACCCGCTTTTTGTATGGACTTATACAGTTTTTAGATGTTCCATAAAAGGATTATCCCAAGAATCCACCATGGCCCATGCGAATACAATCCTCTTTTGTGATTTCATCGTTTGCTACAAGGCGTGGCAAGATTTCGTCAAAAGCAGTCGGTTTACTAAATAATACGCCACCCGGAACGCCAAGAATCGGTGTACCATCAGCACAGTAAGCAATACAAACCATAGAACCTGGCAATACAGGTAATCCGTATGTCACTACGCGATCTGCATAACGTTTAATGGCCCCTGGTGTTAAATCGTCAGGGTCAACGCTCATGCCGCCGGTACAAAAAATAATATCAGCACCAGCTGCTTTTACCTTGTCGATAGCCGCCACAATATCGTCTGTATTATCCGTTACGATTTCATGGGCTACTTTATTTACACCAAACTCTGCACAACGTTCCTCAATGATTGGGGTGAAAGCATCTTTAATACGGCCTTCAAATACTTCGGAACCTGTAGTAACAATGCCCATTGTTTTGCGTACGAATGGTTTTACATTAAGTAAAGGCTTGCCATTAGCAATTTTCTTTGCATCCTCCACTTGTTGTTCCTCTAATAACAATGGAATACAACGCATGCCCGCTAATTTATCGCCTACTTTCACCGGTGTATTATTAAATCTCGTTACGATAGTAAGCTCGCCAATGCTATTAATAGCATGTAAGCGATCTACATCAACTTTAAAGAGACCGTCTACGTCTGCAATAGCTTCGATTTTACCTTGCGCCATAGGTCCATCGTGCATATTTTCGCCACCTGCCATATTGTACAAAGCACGTGCCACGTCCTCTTCGTGCAAGAATCCTTCATCCTCAGGTTCCATCACAAAGATATGCTCTTTACCAAGGTCTAGTAATTTTGGAATATCCTCTTCCGTAATCACATGGCCGCGACGGAACGGCGTATCTTTCACCTCTCCTATGACAATGCGTACTAAATCATGTATTAATGCATGCCCCACGGCATCTTGTGTTCTAATGGATTTCATAATATCTCCCTTTATAATCTAGAATTCTATGTAATGTATTATACTCAAAATTTTCTTCAAACTTTAAATTCTGAACTCTATACAATGTATATTCTAATAATTCTATGTGTCTTACCAAATAATCATATAAAAATAGATGTATTTATGCTGTAACTCAAGTCACCTTATTCGGTAAGATCAGATCGCACCGAGTATACGCGCAAGTAGTACACCAATCCAGCAAAGGATTAAGCCCCCTACCACTTGTACAAAGCCATAAAATAAGGCTTGTACATAGGACTCAGCCATCATGAGTTGTAACATTTCAAAGGCAAAGGTTGAAAATGTTGTAAATGCACCGAGTCCACCAACAACGAGGAAAAATCTCGCCAACTGCGATAAATCTGGCTTTTGCATATATAGACCTAGTACAAGGCCAATAATAAGGCAACCAATGAGGTTTACTACAACCGTTCCATATGGAAAGGAACTCACCTTTGTCATAACCCATTCGCCAAGAGCCATGCGACACAACGCACCAACTGCGCCACCAATGGCAACTGCAATGTATTTTTCCATATTGCCTCCTATACTTACAGTAGTATCCTACGATTTTCACAATCCGTGTAATTATCTGAAATAACCGATAAATATCTAGTTTTCTATATTAGTCAACGACCAACAGTCTCAGTATACTATATTTAGAGAGCAGGGAAAAGAAAGGAATCCCTATGAAACCTGCAACAACACCGTTAACTGAGCTGCGAATAAATACCTACGAAGACCCATTTTTACAACATCAATATGTGTGTTTAGGTCATAAAATTGCCAACATTCGCATATCTCTAAATATGTCCCAACACGAGCTAGCACGCCACGTTGGGATTAGTCGCAGTTATCTGAGCAAGCTAGAGTGTGGCACAGGCATATCCGGCATGTCTTTAGAAATTTTATTTAAAATCGCTCAAGCATTCCAAATTGATGTAGCTCAGCTTGTAAGATTGCGTATCATAGATTATAAAAGTTGCAATGCTCATCTTACGTCACACTATAAACGATTAGAATTTCTAAGTCATACGAGGAACAGCGCGCTAACTAAAGTTAAGCCAAAGCTAAGTTAAGCTAATCAAATACAGTGTTAACGCTCGTACAGAAAAGGCCCCGCCAACGGCGGAGCCTTTCATAAATCATGCCAACAATAGGCATTATACTTCATTAAGTTTTTTGTGTTGCACTTCAGCATTTGCTTTTTTGAAGATAAATGCATTATTAATATGCTGACGCATAGCAGTTTCTGCTGCCACTTCATCATGACGCTCAATAGCATCTACAATATGATCATGTTCATCGTCGCAATCATGGGTACGCACTGCATTAAAAGAGCTAATGTACATGTCGCGGTTAACGCGTTCACGGAAGCTCGCTAAGTATTCTACAACGCGTTCATTACCAGAATAATGAGCAATCATAGTATGGAAACGACTGTTTACTTCAACGCGTTCTGTAGCCTCTTCAATTTCATGCATTTCTTTACAAATTTCACGCAACTCTTTAATTTGTTCATCAGTTGCATGACGGGCACAAAGTCGCGCCCCAAGGCCTTCCATTACTTCACGCACTTGATACAATGCAATAATCTCTTCAGGAGTATCCGCCTTTACAGTAACACCCTTCCAAGGAACAATAACTACGAGATTATCTTTAGCCAATTTACGGAATGCTTCACGAACAGGTGTAGCACTCACTTGCAATTGTTCTGCAATTTTTACTTCGTTAAGCTTTTCTTGTGGCATCAATTCGCCTGTTAAGATAGCTGTTTTTAATGTTAAATAAACTTGTTCACTAAGTGGTAATCTTTCAATGGAGTCCACAGCGGACAATTTGTATTTACCTTTAGAATCTTGTCGTCCCATTAATATCCCCTAATCTTATATCCCGTCAACTCATTCGTACTTTCAAAGAACGGCTAAAATGAGTATAATATATTGTACGATATATATTGTACGATATATTTTGTATTTTGAATAAATATGTTATATGTGATTTAGTACATATAGTATAATTATAGAGCTCACATCTAAGACTGTCAATTTAACGATAGATAATAGCTATATCTCATTTTTGAAAGTAAGGAAGTTGTACCATGAGCCGTTGTTTAGTTATCATAAATCCTGTATCAGGTGGCGGTGCGGCACGTCGCTATGCCCTCGATTTACAATGGAAATTGAGCACCTTGTTTGAAACGATTGAGGTCAAATTCACTACTGGTGAAGGCGATGCTACACGTTTCGCAAAGGATGCTTGCGAACGCGGATTCGATGCTGTATTCTGCATGGGCGGTGACGGCACCGTAAATGAAACCGTTAACGGTATTGCCCAAGGTGGCTTCAAATCTACCTTTGGTTTCATTCCTGTTGGTACTGTAAATGATATGTCTCGTGCCCTTGGTATTCATCAGAATCCAACACAGGCGATCAAACGTATTGATATCAATCAAACACGTACCATTGATATCGGTCGTTGTAACAACAAATATTTCTGCAATAATATCGCAGCCGGTGTTATTCCAAAGGTAATCGAAGAGGTTACCCCAAAGGAAAAGAGCATCTTAGGCCCTCTAGCCTACTTCTTACGGGCAGGGCAAGCCTTATTTACAACAAAGGACTATACATATCGCATCAAAACAGAGAATGACGATTTTATCTGTAAATCCCCACTCGTTCTTGCATTGCTCACCAATGTAGTATCTAGCTTTGAACGCTTTATGCCGGAAGCATCTGTAGATGATGGTTATATGCGCATCATAATATTCAAGGAATACTTCATCCTCGATATCCTAAGCGTATTACCGCTTATCATTAGCGGTGCCATCTACAACTCCCGTTATACAACAACACTAACCGTGAAAAAGGCTCATATTGAGTTATTATCTAATATCGGTGATTTACCTACTAATATGGACGGCGATCAAGGTCCATCCATGCCGGTAGATATCGAAGTATTGCCGCGTGTACTAAAAGTATTCGCACCAGCAAAACACAAAAAGAAAAAGGCTTTGAATTTGCCTATACTACCACATATTTAATAAATTGTAGAGAAATCTACAGGACAAAACTATATAACAATCTATAACATAAAAGCTCTCTATTCAAGAATAGAGAGCTTTTTTATGTTCATTACCTTATAGGAAATACCTACCTAGTCCCTGCATATTTCTCATGCATAGCACTAAGTTAAGCACATACTTACAAGGCTAGTCTATGATGATAGCATCATGTAAACGGAAGCTATAGATATAAGATGCTTTCACAGGCATCCCTGTCAATCGCTGTAATGCCTCTTTATAGAGATCCATTTGTATTTTATAACGCTTGATGAGGTCTTCCCCAGATTTGACGCGGTCCGTCTTGTAATCTACGAGAATCCACTCACCGTCCTCTTCAAAGGCAGTATCGATAATACCTTGAAGGAACAGATTTTCGCTGTCCTCTAAGGTATCGTATACGCGTTTCCCTTCAAAAAGCATACTGAACGGCAATTCACGCTCAATACGCTTCGCATTGATAAGACGCTTCCCAAGGTCAGAACTAAAGAATTTATAGAGGCTTGTATCGCTCAATAGATTTCGTTCTTCCTCTGTGAAAGTCCCTTTCGTTACAAGTGCATCAAGCTCTTTCGTTAAAGAAGCTTGAGTATACTGTGCAAGAGGAAGCCATTGCATGGCCTCATGCATCAAGGTACCCCATTGAGCCCCCGTCAACACATCCTCTTCGGACTGCAGTGCTTGCGGCTTGCGACCGAATACGGAATTAGCCAATTCGTCGGATGAAACAGTTACATCTGAAGCCTCCGTAATTGGTAAACCAGCAGCATTGGTATTCTTCGCCTCAACATTTGCAGATGATTTTGGATCTAGCTTAATAGCTTGACCTAAGATTGCATCTGAAACGGCTCGTTTAGCCCCTGTATCTACCGTTACAATCGGTTCGTTCAAGGTATCAATAGTGCCTGCTTCAAGTTCACGTTCTTGGAATCGTCGTTTCAATTCACTGACGGAAATCTTAGCCGTGCGCCGCGTAGCGTCGCTGTACGGATAGGTATAGTTAAAACGATCTATTGTTTCCTGCGGTAATTCCACAGAGTTAACAGCTTGTAATTTTCGTACCTTATTGATGGTAGTTTCATCGATATCTGCCTTGTAATCGAGATCACCGTAGAGAGAACCATCGTGAACTTCTACCTTGATGCGACATTTTTTATCTGGTAAGTCAAAATAGGTCGGGCCTTCGTACTCAATGGCTACGCGCAATGGGTTACCACCGTCCAAATGACGGGTAAAGCCCATAATTAACCATTCTAGATACGTATTAGCTTGGGTGATAATATCCGCCGGCAATTGTTGACCTTCTACTGACGCTGCATTTTTAATGAGTTCACCTAAGGTACTCAACTTACCTTTAGCATTTTTAAAGCCTTTAAAATAACCTGTCATAATCAGCTTATCTCGTGCCCGTGTTAAGGCTACGTATAGAATCCGTTCTTCCTCTGCTTTGAGGGCCGCTTCCTTTACATCTATTACATAGAACCACGGCATAGTTGGGAAGGATACCCGAATATCTGGGAAATATCCCTTAAGACCAAGTCCTGCATTCTTATCGATGAGGAGTTCTGAACGAAGGTCTATCATGTTGAATCCCTTTTGCACCCCGGATAAGAATACTACAGGAAACTCAAGGCCCTTACTCTTGTGGATGGTCATGAGGCGTACTACATTATCCGCTTCGCTTACCACATTAGCTAGGGGCATATCTTGGTTACTATCGCGCAAGCTTTCCACAAAGCGTAAAAATCTAAAGAGTCCACGGAAGCCAGAGGCCTCATAGCCTTTTGCTCTGTCGTATAAGGCAAGCACATTCGTACGGCGCACAAGACCATTTGGCATGGCACCTACATAGTTTACATAGTCTTGGGATTCGTAAATATCCCATAGTAAATCGGTCACACCGTGACGACGCGACAAGGTACGCCAACGCTCCATATGTCCAATAAAAGCTAATAAGCGCTCATCTTGAGCCTCTTCTGCATAGGCGGGCATGAGAGACCACAGAGAACCATCACCAGATAGGCGCAAAGCCCCTAGTTCGTTTGCATCAAGCCCCACAAGACCGGAGTGCAACACCGCAGCCATCGGCAAGTCTTGTTCAGGATTATCTATGATGGATAACAACGCTAGTAAGAGCTGTATTTCTTGTGCTTCAAAGTAGCCATCCCGTTCGTTTACCACCGCAGGAATACCCGCTTGACGCATGGCCTCTACGGCACGAGTGCCCCAACCAGCCAAGGATCTGCGCAAAATAGCAAAGTCACGCCACTCGATTTGACGGAATGTACCATCTGGATTTTGCACCTTCTTCTTAGCACCATGGATTTCCTTAATCTTTTGAATGATGAAATCTAGCTCACGCTCGTTGTTTTCAGGGTCACCCCCTTCGTCCTCGTCGCTTTCACTAGCACTGAGGGTATCCTTACTCACATCGAGGAGCTGCAATTCCACGTCTCCTCCAATCCAATCCTCCGGTGCATCCTCAACGATTCGGCCAGGAATAAGGGATTCCGCCTCCGTATAATTGAGCTCCGCTGCCTCTTCTGTCATAATTTGGTAGAACAAGAAGTTCGTAGCGGCCAAAATATTTTCGTGAGATCGGAAGTTCTTTGCTAGGTCGATACGGCGTTCTACCGCATCAGTGTCGCCGTAGGTATTGTATTTCTCCATAAATAGAGAACTATCGGCCATACGGAAGCTATAAATCGCTTGCTTCACGTCCCCTACGTAGAACCTGTTATCGACGCGAGAAATCAAGTTAATTATCGTCTCTTGCACACCATTCGTATCTTGGTATTCATCGACCATGATTTCCTTGAAAGTATCTTGCAGTTCCTTCGCTACATCAGACGGCTGAGGGTCATCCTCTGTGCCAGGCTCAACAAGAAGAGCTAAACATAGATGTTCCAAGTCGCTGAAATCCATGATACCTTGTTCTTGTTTCATATCTCGATACGCCTTATGGAACGCAATCGTAAGCTCTACTAAACCTTCGATGATTGGATATTGAGCCTTGAACTGCTCTTGCAAGGTAGCTTCTGGCACAGTAAACACAGCCCCTTGCATCGCTTTAAGGTCATCTTTATTTTGGGAACCTAAGGATTTAAACTCTGCTACCAATATAGGATCAAAGGCTTGTGCCTCTTTTGACCCCATGCGGAACTGGTCCTTAATAAAGGTATCCGTATGCTTACAAGCTTCACCCATATCATCCCAAGTTTGGGCTGATGAAAGCATGCCTAGTGCGGCTAGTTGATTATCATATATGTTTTGCCATTTATGAGGCCCCACTGGATCCAATAAGATTTGTTCCATCCGCTCTAAACGCTTGCGAATGCGGTCGATAACAGCTACATGGTTATCCCACATATATTGGCCCCATAGAGTATCACTTGGGTTTATAGTCATAGCCTCTTTATAAGGCTCTAAGGCTTTTCGTAACCACCCATCAGGATTGGCAAGGGACATGGCGTAGTTATATAGCGACATAATCTTTGCTGTTAATCCTGCATCCGATTTATCATCGCTAAAGAAATCCGCCAATTCATAGATATTATAAAGGCCCTCTTCATAGGATTTAGTTAATAAATCGGCTAGCACCTCTTGTTGTAACAATGCCATTTCTGCTTCGTTACCGATGCGAGCAGTAGGATTAATATCGAGCTTGTAAAAGTAAGACCGAATCACCCATTGGCAGAAGGAGTGCAATGTAGAAATATGAGCAGACGGCAACAGGTTGAGCTGTCGTTCGAGGCGCTCTTGCATAGCCTCGTCATCGGTAGACTCCATGGCTTTCGCCAAAGCAAGACCAATACGAGCGCTCATCTCTTGAGCAGCTGCCTTTGTAAAGGTTACAACCATGAGCTCTTGAACGGATAACGGGTTATCCATGTCTTTTAAACGGGTAATAATACGCTCTACAAGAACCGCCGTTTTACCTGATCCAGCAGCTGCCGCTACTAGCAAGGTTTGATTATCTAAGAACGAGTCCTTCGGCGCTATGATGGCAGACTCCTGCTCTGGCGTCCATTTAACACCCATGGTTTTCACCTCCTTCGTTACTATTACTTCTGTCGTTACTGTTGTTTCCGTTACTACTATTTCGGCCGTTGTTGCGATACTCGTTGTTATCGCTATTTTCGTCGTTTAGAACCTCTTTCATCCGTTCTAATGCATCATCTTCAGACAAGCCAGACAGATAATTATACTTATTACGGCTAGAGTCAAAACGGCATACAGTATTGTAATCACAGTATGTACAAGGTCTATTCTTATTTAACTGGTATGGCTGAATTGGGAATTGACCGTCCCCGATATGGCGACCGATGTCAGCCATTACGTGGTTTGTATAACGGCACATTACATCAAATTCGCCAGAATTCTTAACCTTACGCAAGTCTCTACTAGAAATAGTTTGGTCCTTTTTCGTAGCGATTGGTACATATGGTCCTCGTTTAGATCCATAAGACAAAAATTTATTATCGATATGCGTCAACAACTCGATATCATCAGAGAAGTATCCACTGTTTTGCCATGCATCGCTTTCCTTAGCCAAAGATACGGCATCTTCATAAGATATAGGAGCATCAGCAGGAATTTTAGGGTTCTTCACATAGGAATATACCACCGCCGCCGGTGACATGGAGCCACCATGCATTTTGCCATAAGCGGATTCTAAGGCTAGTAGATAGGTCATAAGCTGCAGTTTTAGTCCATAGTATACATCTTGTGCCGTTACATGGGCGCCGCCCGATTTGTAATCGATAACCATGCCATAGGTTTGACCATCTCGGGTATATTCATCGATACGGTCAATTTGACCGATGAGGCGTAAATAGCGATCCTCTCCAAGTGGTACGCGAATTGGATCCCAGCCTCCTTGACGGCCAAAATCTTGCTCTAAGTATTTCGTATCAAAATCACTGCGTTTGGACCACTCCACAAGGCGGTCTACCGTCACATGTAATGTTCGTTGTACACGCTGCTCGATTGCCTTTTGGTAGGCATCACTCGTTTCCTCACCGCCCTGATTTTCTTGTAAAATTTCTTCCGCTACCGTACGGCACAAGTTATGTTGATCCTCTTCGTTAAGGTCACGCCATTGTTTATTGTTATCTAATAGATAATTACCTAAACGCTCTAAATTAGCATGGAGGAATGTCCCAATTTCAGGAGCACCAAAGGAGCGTACACGACGCGGTTCTAGTTTTAAACCATATTGAGCATAGAACTTGAACGGACATTGCTGATATCTTTCTAGACGCGTCACAGAACCAGACATATAGCCTTTAGATAGGAACAATCCATTCACTAAATCCTTTGTAATGACCGGTACATCATTATTATCTCGAATACCACGAGACACCTCACCTAAACGAGGACGGTAGGTGTCGCTTTCACGAGCCCAGTTATAGAGGCCCCACCACAATGGATTAACCTCATGACCACTAAAGAGGGCGCCCCAGCGCTCAGACAATAGGGACAAACTCTGTAAAGGTCTCCATACATAATCCGACTCAGTATCAGGTGCAATGGAGAGTGGAATCTCTACCGCCTTATCTACATAACCAAGAGATTCTAGTCGTTTCACCACGAGGGATGGCTCAAGGCCTGTTCCATCTTCACCAGAGCTTGCATAGGACAGCGTCAAGGAAGCGGATGCCCGCGTCATAGCTAGGTATAATAGGAAATTCTCGTTGAAAGCCTTCGGCAACGCCCCTTCAGCAAGGGTAATACCTGCATCGGCTAACTCTTGGCGTTCCTTATCCTTGATAAGGCCTTCATCGCCCATGCTTTGTGGGAATACGCCTTGATTGAGGCCCATTACAAACACCTTAGGCCACCATTGGCTATAACCACGTTCGATGGTGGTGATCACCACATGATCTAAGGACGGAGGAATCATAGAATAATTTACATCGCTCAAGCCTTCTTCGAGGAGCAACATCATCTCATCTAGGGTCAACACTTCATCCTTCATGACCATAGAAATTTCATCTATGAAAGAAATAACAGCATTGTACATCTGTTCATGGCTGGCTTTCGACTCTTGATCCCCCACCGTTTCTGCGTCTTTTGCCCATTCATAGAGACGCTGTGGCACTTGCAAGGTTTCTAACAAACCATACAGCTGCGCACCCCAATCAGCGCCCGTATGACCTTCGCTATGAGCGGCAAAGTCAAACCATGGGGATAGGATGTCCATAATGATTTGCCGAGCTTTGTTAACACGAGCTCTACGCGGTGCATCAGCGTGACCGTCTTCATCTTGCCCTTCATGAAAGCCTCGTAAATAGGGCCAGCTTTCACGTTCCCATTTATAATGGTCGATACCAAACTCGAGTACGTAATTTTCTAATTCATCTACGGCCTCACGGGAAAGAGGCATCAAGTCTGTTTTAAGCAATAAGAACATGCTGTCTCGACTGTAGCTATGGCGCACAATATCAAAGAGTGCCGTCAACAACTCGCCTAATGGATGATTTTTCATAGGCCGCTGACGGTCGATAAAATGCGGAATACCATAACGACCGAAGACCTTCTCTAAGGTATCTCCATAAGTTTCCGACTCACGAAGCATGATACATACATCGCGGTAACGTGCCTCTGGAGAGGATTCAACGTAGGCTAAAATACGGCGAGCCATCGCATCTGCTTCCCGTTCTCGATTATATCCACGAATGAGTGGAATAGTAGTATCCGTAGAATTTTGTTTGCTAGGACTAGTAAAGTAATTAGATTCTAATTCTTGTACGATTTGAGGACCCCGTTTACCGTCAAATCCAAGCCAGTTAATGCTAGATCCATAACGAGCTACTAAAGTATCGTAAATCTCTAAAGGACGGCTAAAGAGATGTTCCCCTCGACGTGCAACATGTAAAGCCTTTGGCGCCATTGGCAAGTCGATAGTAATAACTGCTTCCTTAGCCAAATCAAACAAGGTGTAAATCAACTCGTAGTGTGTAGGTGTAAACCAATGGAAGCCATCGATAAAGACATGGCTATTTTCCATCAGAGGAGATTGAGGCAAAGCCTCAACGATTTCCATGATAGGATCGATGTCGCGCTCCCCATGACGACTGATTTCCTCTTCATAGGCAGCCATACATATGGCAAGTTCTCGCAATTTCTTTTGTAATACTTTATTTTTAACAGACTCCGCCCCACGTTCTAGGTCTGTAGGACCAACGCGGAATGCGCGAAACTCAGAAAAAAGCTGTTGCAATACAGAAGAAAACTCAGGACGTTTTGTAGCCTGTTCTAATAGGCCTAGCTCCTTTTGTTTCCGCTTCATAACAAGGCGCAACAACATAGACCGGCCAAAGCTAGATAAGCTTGATTGACCGGCCCCTTTGGAGCCTATAGATTGATATACTTGGTAACCCAAACGACCAAAACCTACGACGCGAACCGTGGTAAAGCCTTTTTCAGGCATAAATTCAGCAAGTTCCCTCTCCACCCGATATGTAGCGGGCTCAGGAACGAGTAAGATTATGGGTTCCCCTGGACAATCGGTCATGACTTGACGTATCCGTTCATATACGGCACGGGTCTTACCAGATCCAGCTCGTCCATAATAGACGCTAATACTCATGAGACCTCCCTAGTGAAACTTTCACCATCTCAATTTATATAATTCGCAAATTTCATCTTATTTATATATTTCTTGTTCTTAGGTATAGCCTAAAACTATTTTTTTCGATATAATATATTACTATACGTAAGTATTATTATATAGTAATATGACATTCTGTGCTTAATTCAAGGGTAAATTTAAGCTAATTGTACAATATTTGACTCATCTGATTATATTTGTTTATAATTAAGAAAAAAATTTATATTTTATTTACAATTAACAGAATTTCATATATAATACATTTTAGTATTTGTGTTATTTGTAAAATCATGTATTTAGGAGTGAACTATTATGAACAAAAAACATTTAGCGGCTGCTTTCGCAGTATTTGCAGCTACAACTATGTCTTTCTCTGCTTTCGCAGCATCTGTTGATGCTAATGCACGCGCTTACGAACGCGCTGCAGCTGAGCAATATACTTACGCTGCACCTCAAGCAGCTACACCAGCGTACCAATCTGGTTATGTAACAAGCGCACCACGCCCTGGTTACAAACCATTACCAGCGGTACCTTACACAGCAGGTGACATGGCTCAACAAATGCCTGTATCCAAAGAATTGGGCGATCCAATTTTCGTAGCACCTCAAACAACAGCTGTAGGTCTTCAAATCATGGATCCTATCGCACCTAGCTACCAACCTGTATACCAAGAAACTGTAACTGCTGTAACAGCTAATGGCAACGGCAGTGCATACGTTTCTCGTTACAAAACTAACCAATTAAATGCATTCGACTTATTGTTGAACGGCAAATCCTATACTTACGACTTGCCTGCATACACTAACGGCTACCAAGTGAAAACTGCTAGCTCCTACAACCGTGCTGGTGATGGCGTTGCAAACGTATTCTCTACAAACGTAATCACTGAAGCAGTTGTAAACAACAACTCCTTGCGTATCACTGTTAACATGACTCAACCAACAGCTGTAGCAGCTGCTAAATTGCGTTCCATGCAACAAACTGGTCAAGTAGCAGGTGGTGAAGTAGCTGCATTATTTGCTTACAATGAAAGCTATGATGGTGTAAAACAAGCTGCTCAATATGACGTATTCAACAACGGTAACCGTTACATCGTTGTTAAATCTGGTGCTGTAACTGTTCCAAATGGCGCACAACACCCTTACGCAACTGCATTGTTCGCAGTAACTGACGATACTGTAGCTGCTGTAACAGTATCTGGCAACACTGCTGATGCTTACGATTTAGTTAAAGGTACTGCATACGCAATTGCACAATCTGCTCGCGTATCTAACGCACGTACTCGCTAATTCTAACTATAATTCGTTACGAATTAACTATAACGTGAAGTCTATAAACCTTCACACATGAAGACTATATAAATCACCAAAGCCCCGAATGAGATATCTCATTCGGGGCTTTTTTATGCATCTTACCAATTGAATTCTTTTTATGCATCTTACCAATTGAATTCTTAGATTTATTTTTTTACGATAATCTTGTAAATACTTCTAACGCTTTATACGCCATCAAACGATAGCCTCTTGCATTAGGATGTACTTCACCGGCAAAGACAATTTGGCCGATTTGATCCGCTTCGTATAATGATGTATAAAAGTCTATAACCTTCAAATCATGCTCTGCAGCATAGGCTTTCAATTGTTCATTGACCTCTCGTACCACAATGTCGAGTCCATCCATATCACTATCGATTTGTGTTTCTAAACCAATAATAATCTTCCCCTTTGTGCTCGCTAGTTCAATAGCTTTCACCAAGGTCTTGAACACATATGTACTATCTCGACCTTGCAAAATATCATTAGTACCACACATTAAGAAGATATGACGCGTTGAATCAGCTACAGCTGTAGGTAGCCATTTTTCAATGTTATAAATCATGCCCTGAACGGAGCATCCGTCTTCACCATAATTTGTAAAATGTACACCCTCTATAGATGCATCACAAATTTCAACCCAACCTTGACCATAAGGCACATCATAACCGCGGGTAATGCTATCGCCAAAACAGATAATTTCCATATCTAGACCTCCTGTACTATGCATTAATCATATAACAAAATGACAATTATATACAATATACATACTATGGATTTTTATATGCATTTTTTATAGAATTACATGTTTGACTATGGTATACTAATTCCACATAAGAGAGGTCAAAGATGAGAAAACTATATCCCTTTTTAATACTAGCATTAGCAACATTACAATCAGCTAGTGCGATTTCACAATATGAATTAGAGAACAAGCCTACTCAATACCAAGTTGCTTATAATAGCCCTTCGGAGACTGTGTATATCGACTTGAGTACACTTAGCCTAGCACAGTCAGGTCCTACATATAGTACGCTTCACGCTCGTACAATTAGTCTCTATAAAAAGCAGAATATTATTGCTGATTATTCAACTAATTATACATACCATCGTGGTAACACATCTAAAGATATTTACCTCATGGATTGGCATGTAGCACCGGCGAAATTCTACCAAGTAAATGGTGCACCTATAGGAACTGCTAATAATCAGCGTTCTGTTCTATCTACAGGTGCTCACGTCGCTACAAAGGGTTCTCCTGTAGCTGAAATAGGTCAATTTATTTTACATAATGCATTGGAATTAGAGCGTATTACCTATACAACTAAGAACCCATACGTACCACCTCGTCCATATAAACCATTAAGTACACCGGCTCCAACAGAAGATAGGCCATTATTTGGAGTTCAACCACCAGAAGGTGTCTATAAACCGCTAAACCAATTAGAATCTCCTTATACATCTAATCAACCACGGTTATATCCTTCTAAATTAGGTATGTATGGACCCGTTCCAGCTCCTCCTCCACAAGGGCCTCGACCTAGTGATTGGATTCTCGACATTCAAAATCAGGACATGCCAGATCCAAATACACCTATGAGTGATTGGAGACCGCAACCTGATTATCATGCACCGCAAAAACCATAATCAAAAAATATAGTTACTCGTAACGTATAAAAAGAGACTGAACTGTCCCCTATTTTGAACTGCACCCCAAAAATTGTGTCCAATTTTTGGGGTGCAGTTCATTAGGAGATTTAATTCAGTCTCTTTTGTTTCATATTTTGTTTGTTTCCATACAATTAGAGGAACCTATTGTATGATGCTTTCACATTATTTAAGACGTACAAAGAACAATGCAATAGCACCGATAACTGGTGCAATGGCAAGGGTCATCAATGCAGATTGATAACTGCCTGTAGCTGTTAACATGCTACCTAAAATCATAGGTGCCAACATAACGCCGATCTGATTAAACAAGTTTACAAAGCCTGCAGTTGTACCGCGTAAATGAGGTGCTGCGGATTGAATTACGAGAGCATTTGTTAAAGCACTATGCATGAAAGCACCAATACCAAGAATTGGACCTGTTATAAAGAGCATATCTGGATTTGTGGTGCTCGCAAAGAGGATCAATGCTGGTGCAAATAAGAACATAACAAGCGCCACCAAATAGTTCTTCTTAATCGGTAATATATCGGACAAAATACCGATAGTCGGTTTCGCAATAAGCGCGGCTAAACCAAAGGCAGACATTACATGGCCTGCATAGATGGCATTAACGCCGAGCTGTTTAACCATGTACAAGTTTGACCATTGAGCCACCGCCCAGGTAGCACCGGTAGCAAAGAAGCCTGCAAAGGCAAGACAACAAATATTGCGATTCTTCAAAACATGTAACAAGTTTTCCTTTAAAGAAGTCTTTTCCCCTATATGAGCAGATGCAGCACTCACCTCTGCTTCTCGTTGAGCTAAAATCTCAGCACTTGGCTTACGAACCGTAAAGTAGCTTAGAATGAAAACAAGGATTGGTAATACTGCTGTTAAAAGGAATGCATTTTGCCAACCATAGTTAGTTGCCACATATGGTGCATAAAGGTTTACAGTGGTCAATCCAAGGGATGTGCAGGACATGAAGATACCCACGGCTGCACCACGTTGATTAGGCCCAAAGTAATCCCCAATAGCACTTAAACAAGATGCTTGTACCGGACCAGATACAATACCTAATAAGAATCGTAATACCCATCCATAGGTGTAATTATCTATAGTACTCATCAATGCCGTAATAACTGCCATGGCAAGTAAGCTTACCAAAATGGTGTAACGATAACCAATGCGATCCGCTAAGATACCACCTGGTAGAACCATGATAGCATAGCCCATATAAAAGGCGGATAAATAAGCCGTACCCATTTGAGGAGTAAAACTCAAGGCCTCATTAACGATAGGCATCAAGGATGCCCAAGATAAACGCATAACAAAGCTAATCAAAAATGTTAGCCACACGCTGACAAGAATTAAAATCTGAGTTCGTGAGAAACTAAGTCGATTCATACGAGCTCCTTTCTACAGAAAAATAACATATAAAGCTATCATACTATAAATAGAAAGAGTTTTTCAAACTAAAAAAGAACCCGTTACCAAAACGATAAAGGGTTCTCTATAGTACTACACAAGGAACGGGCTCCAATTGCCTTACCAAGTATATTAATAAATCAAAAGAAACGAGCAACAGGCAACAAATGGCCCAACTGGTCTTTAAAGATTTATATTATACGAATAATATAGCACAAGTACGAGATTAAAGCTATATATAAAACCCTCTAGGCGATAACCTAAAGGGCTTTCTAAGTCGTGGCGGAAATAGTAGCTATTTCGCATTGGTTGCTTTCTCCGTCTTCTTTGGTCTGGTTAAATCCTTTTTAGTTTTGTTTAAGTTGTTTGAACGAAGAATAATCCACCAGATAGATCTCGATTTATAAAAATATATCCTATGTTCTCAGTTAGATAAAAAATTTCATTTACTTCTTCAGGCAGATCCATTCCTAAGATTTGACCTATGAAAATATATTTTTCTAGAAAATCATCACTCTCTTGCTGTAAATATTCAGGTTGTCCTCCTAGAAAACTCATTTCATCTAAATTCTCAATAGGATTAATTGGATAAAATTTATCTAGGTTAAACTTGAACTGATTTTTATCTCCGATGATAACTTTCGTGTATCCTTGAATAGCATCGTCAATTTCAGTAATGTAGTCAAGAAAATAATCTTCTTTATCATAATAAGAAAAAACGTAAATTGCTTTATCTTTATATTCCATATCCTGAAAATCCGTTTTAAATTGAGGTGCAATAGTTAATAGATTTTCAATTGGTATAAAAGCAACTAATGCTAACTCATGACCATCTGGCGCTATCACTTTATTTGAATAGTCTAAATCTAGCCCAACTAATATATTATTTATATTGGGTTTGCTATCTAAAAAGTTAAAATTAACGTATCCATTTTTTTCCATTTAAATTCTCCTAAAAATTTAAGGGCATTTCTCACCTACTTTTTTCAATTTTCTAAGAAATTTCTTGGCTTCTTTTCTTAATCCTCCTCCAGAAGTTTTGGGTTTGTAATGATAATCCGCTAAATCTTATTAATTAATTGATATTTATCAATATTTTTAATTCGTCTGGTAGTTTGGCACCATTTCTATATGCCTTTTTAGCCCAAAATATGGCTTTTTCTTTATTGCCTTGTGTGAAAAATAAATCGGCTAAATTGGATTGGGCAATTGGATGTCCATTTTTTGCCGCTATCTCTAGCCATTTAAATTCCAAATCTTGATCTAAAGATACAAACATATGGTATTGATATAATTTGAATGCTGAGTTTTTATCTCCATTGGTGGCGTTCTTTTCGAAAATTTGAATTTCTTCATCTGAAATCCAATAAGTACTACCTGTTGATATAAAGTTAGTCATTTTAAATTTCTTTCCGGATGTTGTTTACATGATATTAAAGGGGTTATTACGTCGGGATTGGAGGTTTCATACGGGCTATGGCTTGCTTTGAAATCTATTTTTGAACGTAACAAATTTATCATATGAATTTAGTTGTTCAGCAGAATAATTTTCCATAATCTCAGAATTATCACTATCTACAATAGAAACAAAAAATATGACATTATTTGTTTTCTTCTTATCTATATTTTCTATCGCTTTTTTAAATCCTTCTATAATTGAATCATATACTTCCGCCTGATATTGCTCAAAATTATCTTCAGATATTAATGTATTTCCATCATTAAGAATATTTTGAATCTCATTATTGAATATACTATCTATTTTCTCAGGAACCTCTCCAAGTCCTATTGCAAATTGAGGGTAATACCATTTAATAAAAGGCTGGTCTTCTTTTGGGTAGTTTACTTTTTCTATTTCGTAGTGAGAAATAGTGTTAGCAGCCCACCCCAGATATGAACAATAGTCATCAATAAATAATGTATAGGCAAAAACTTCATTAGAATTATATCTTTCTAATACAAATTTAAATGACTCTGTAACTCCTTTAGATACATTCTGGATTAAATCTTGAATTATATAATTACTTAAAATACTCATTTTAGTTTTCCTTTTATAAGTTTTTATTATCAATCAGTTTCTATGCACATTTACTAGGTGATCCGTATTTTCCAAAAACCTTACCACCAATTCTAGTCAATTACTTACTCATGTATCTATCTGTTTGAGCTTTGTTATACTTATCCAATACTTTTGAATAAATTCTTCAAATTTAATTAATATGGAAGTCCTTTGGTTATGATGTTTATAGCATATCCTTAAGTTATATTTGTTCATATAAAGTTAAATTCTTTTCTGTGCTTTTATATATATCTGTATAGAAATAAATTCTATTATCTTTTATCTCTTTCAGATAAACCAAGTCTTCGATCCCCCCAATATACCCAATTGATAAATTATCTAAATTTAATGTTGCAAGCCTAAATCCAACAACGCAAAATCGTCTAATAAAAACTGGAATATATATTTTTCTATTGAAATACAACAAAGGCCCTCCAAACCCCTGTTCTTTAATAATAACTTGACCGTTAATGGATAGACTTCCAACTAAGGGAGAACCTTGATTTACTTCCATCAAATCAAGGTAACTGACTTCCCATTCGTCAAAAAAATTTTTTTCTTGAAAGTCTAAAGGAGTTTCATTCAAAATTTTTAACTTAGACATTTTTATATTTTCTCTTGTCAAAGAATTGAAATCTTCTTCTAATTCTACAAGGAGTTTACCAACTTCATTATTAAATGGCCAAGAATCAATTACTATCCGAGACAATAAAAATTCTTTTCCTTTTTTTTGTTGAAAAATACTTTTTGAATTTAGATAATTAATCATGTCATATAGTTCATTTTTTATAGAAATCAACTGCTGTTTATTTGTATAACTATATTCATCACAATTATTAATCATTTTATCAATTTCGACTAAAACTATATTGATTTTTTTTATAAATTGCTCCTGATTCATTGTCTTATTAACCTTTCTAAGACATTAATATATTTTGTGTTTGTCCACCAGGCAACCCCAAATCTTGAGGTGCAGCTTTACCTTCAATATTAGTTGTTCCTAATAGCCGTTGCGGCAGCAGCCGTGAAAATCGGGTTATTAAAGAATATGATTACTTAGGCCGTCTAACAAGTTTTTCAAACGGCCTGGTAGCCATTGAAAGAAGAAACTGGGGGCGTACCTTGGGGCACGGCACCCTACATGCGGGCTACGGTTTGCTACACTTGCTCTTCTAAAAGTTGACACTACGATTATTTAGTAAAACCAATTTCTTTTATTAACCTATCGACTAAATTATTTAAATTAATTCCTTTTGGTACTTCAATTTTAACATTATCACAAAATTTGAATAATAATTCCAAGAGGTATTCCTTATTATTTATATTAGGGATATATGGCATTATTTGTATACTCTCCTTTACAAAGGTACCAAAAAGAAATTTTTTACTCTTCTTTAATATAATCGGATTTAATAAATCTCCATTTCTATTAAATATTTCATAAGCATTTTGTTTGACATCATCTGGTTCTAAATATAATTCAGCATCTTTAATATCGGCAAATAGACTAACGTCTCCACTATCAATTACAATAATTGGTATAATATTTCTATTATCGTTAATAATATATTCATGAGAATCTATTAATCTATCCACCCAAAAACTTGTCATAGTAACTATCTCTTCAAGATTAATACCATCATCAATATCACTAATTCCAATAGTGTAGATTAAAGCGTAGGGGTCTTTGAGTACGCTTGCTTCAAAATCATCTGGAACAGGTGAAGCTTGAAATGATTTTATAAAGTTCTGAATTTTATCTTGATCTTTCATAATCACTATAGATACTGTTGAAGGGCCGCAGTCATATAAAGTATCTTCAAAAAAAACTTCATCAATTGGTTTTAAAAATTCAACTATTCCTATGCGATCAGGAATAAATCCTAATATTCCTTTTTTTAAATTACCATTCCATACTAAATTAACTTTAGTATTTTCTTTTAGCTTTCTAAAAAAATCTAAATCTTGACCACTTGTACCAAGAAAACAACCATAACAAGAAGAATTATTTACTATGTTCAGAAGAGTTTTCAAATTTTTTTGTGTCTCTTTTTTACTGCTCTCTCTTTTAATCTTTGTATACATAGTTCACCTTAATTTATATATTTACCTTTTAATATTGAAATGTCCAGGGTCTCGTGTCCTCCACCATAATCGACCTGGAGGAAGTCTTTTATTGCGAATATACTGATTAAATTGACGCAATTTAGGATTTCCTATTTGGTTAACATATCTACCATTTCTAGCCGGAGAAGCTCCCCACGAAATAGAGTTATTAGTTCGAAACCCTCCTGATCTACTATAAGATGGTTTTCTCCTATACCATTTTCTAAAAGGGCCAAAAGCGTTTCGGCATTTACCTATGGCCAATTTACCTACCTTGCCTAATACAGGGCCTGCTATCGCACCAATACCGGCACCGAGTGCAACACTTTCATAATCAATGTCGTTCTAATCTTTACCATTAATCACATTAGAAGCGACCTGCATACCCGCATCAGTTGCCGCACCCGTGAGTGCGCCCACGCCCATTGCAATCAGAATTGGTACAAAAGCTATATTTCCACTTGGGTCTATCCAGTCTTGAGCATTCGGTGCAAACTGATAAACGTTAAAGCCTCCTTCCAACCCAATCGGATCCTGATTGATAAATCGTCCGCAGTTCGGGTCGTAGTACATGAAGAAGTTATAATGCAGCCACGTCTCACGGTCGGCATATTGGTTCTGCAATTGGAACGGCTAGTATTTTGTGTTCAAATGTTAAGATATCGTGTTAAGTATTTTTCAATATTTAATTACATTTCAATAACAGGATAAGCTTTGAGTTGGAATAGATAATTTGTTCTTATAGATGAGATTTTCAGGTTTTTTGTCGGGAGAAATAAGAAGTTTATCAAGGTATTCGGGGTCATGCCAGTCATCCCAAGGTGCTAGACTAAAATAAGCTTTAATAAAATCATCAATAATAGCTGAACCTTCGGTATTAATACCAATAATATTTCCTTGTTCAATTAAATCAATATTAGGAAAATATTGTTTCAGTATATTTTTACTTACTATACCTTGTTGAATAATTGGCCAAAATCCTTTATCTAACGATTCTTCAGTAATAAACATAGCAGCAATAACATCGTTTTTATCTATTTTTATATCTTCATATAAAGGAAGGTTTTTTGAGGAAATTTTCATTTTGGTAATTAAGCAGGCTACACCTATCCAATCATATCTTCCAAGAATCTGTCCAACAGCTAAAAAATCATCTTCTATGGGAATGCCAAAATAATCGCCTACCTGCCATTTCTGTTTTTTTCTTGCCATTTTTAAAAGTTTCTTTCTGTAATTCAATAAGACATGGGAATTTTTCCACCTAAAAGGCGGCCCGAATGCCTTATTCAACATTGTCATAAATTATGTTTTATTTGTAGAAAATATATTATCTTCTATATGACAGTTTTGAAAAGAGCAGTTAGATATTAAATGATCTTGTATATGCATTGATCTGAATACACAATTAATAAATGTACAATTAGTAAATTTTGTATTACAAACTATTGCCGTAATAAAAGAACAATTAATAAAATTACAATTAGTAAAGGAACTATAGCTTATGAACGCACCACGAAATGAACAGAAAGAAAATTTGAGACTTTCAATTTTCCTATGGGATATTTCGTATCTGTGAAAATCAATATTATCTATATGGGTTAACTGTCTAGAAATTAAAGCATCTAACTCTTTTGTTTCGATTTTAATTAGAGACTTTGTAATATTTTTAAGTAATTCTTGAATGTCATTTGATATCATTTTTATTACCACCAATCTATAGGGTCTGGTTGTATATCTTTCAAAGGTATTCTTGGACACCCGTTACGTTGGTTTCGCTCTTCAGTTTGCCCCAACCATAATAATCCCCAAACCAGATTGCCGTCCTTATTGGCAATCTCGCGTGGGATGCCGATTTGGTCGCAGTGGAAGTAGTGGGTTTGTTGGCAGTTTTCGCCGTCTTCGTTGATGTGGTTTTGATAGGCGAAACCACGTACGTGCGTACTGTACACACCCTACGTCAGGACTAAAGATTTTGTGCAGGTTACGGCTTGCTACAGCTCACTTGTGATTACCAGCTAGTAATAGGTCTATGCAAATTTACCCAAAATTTTAATAATGATTGTTCAAAAAAACGAAATTCGGACAGATCTTTTTCTACAACTAGACCTAATTCTTTGAAAAGATATTTAGATTTCGTTCTCTCAATAACTTCATATTGACTTAATAACTCAGTAAGCCCTTTTTTTGATGATATATCCATTTCATTATAGTATATTGCAAGCTCTACTTTCTTATCATTGAAAATTGTAACCTCAGTTAACTTTTCATTATCAAACCTTAGTACAAAATTGTTTATCTCTATAATATTTTTTACCTTCGGGATAACATTATTTGATATGTCATATTTTCTTATAACATCTGATAGAGAACAATTTAATTCAAAATCGCCTATGCTCTTATAAGGAATAAATATTAATTTATCATGATTTAAAGCTGGGTTTTTAAGTTTACTTTTTTGAAAGTCTGAGTACTTTTTACCTTTATTATCATATAAATCTCTTATACTCTCATCGTAAATTAATATCTGCAGAAACAAATTATCCTTATAGTCAACATATAAAACTAAATTATATTTTGGAAAAATATAAAAATAATTTTCTTCATCCGAAACTTCTATTAGAGGATCCTCCTCTTCTAAAAATTTGTCAAGATTTGAAAAGTTAATAACTTTTCTATTTAAGCAAAATTCATCACAATTCCTCAAGGAGGATACAGTAATCAATTCTGAATCAGATTGTATCTTGTGTTTTCTATCAAACTCTAATGAGTAATTAGGATTATTTAAAATAACATCATCAAAGTCAGCCTTTTTTTGACCCAATACAATTCCATCCAAAGAATTATTTAATATTTTCAACATTTTGTATGTTTCCTTTTTAATCTACGACCTTTGCCCTAGTTATATGCCCTTCACCAATTGCATAATCAATCATCTCACTTATACCTTTATTATATTTTTCCCAAATTTTCTCTTAATATCTCGTATATCCATTTCCATTGCTTTTCCGAATTTATCTTTATCAATTAATTTAGCTTGCTGTGATCGCCATTGACTTGCTTTTGCCCAGCTTCCCCAACTTGCTGTTTTACGGTGATCTGCCTTTATCATCCATGTTGCTGGACTCTTATAGTAGAGACTCTCCCAGACATACCACCCTATTTAACAGCCTTATAAGCAGGCATATGATTTACTTCGCCTTCAGAACTGGTCTTCCTAACACTCCCATAACTACCACCTCCATGAACTGATGGCTCCCATATCTCGCCGTTTTCATTGTTGAGGACGGTCAGACGGCGGGCTTTGTCGTAGGCGTAGCGGCGGTTGAATACGGTACAACAAAGGTCGTCTAAAAGTTAGATTCCAGACGACCTTGATGCTGACTAGTGATGAGGTTGTTAAAGAGCAAACATTTCAGATGACCTCAAAGAAGAATTACAGTAAGTCTATTATAGGTAATTCAAGAATATCTTTCGTTGTTAGCTCTCCAATTTTCTTTTCAATAAAAGATAACTTCCTATTTTTCACTAATTTGTCATCATGGAACGCATATTCGTAGATTTTTCCATTTGTTTTATTATAGACATATCCATAATAATCATCCTGATTATCCTCATCTTCAACAAAATTCATAAAGAATACTTCATCGTCTTGCTTTAATCTCTCTATTACTGCACTGTATAAGTTTGGCACCTCATTCACTACAAAATTTGTACATTCTAAAACACTTTCCAGCAAAATCTTAGAAGTTAATTCCTCAGACTCCATCAACTCAACTCCTATCTTTCTAAATAATCTACTCAGGCTTGCATCCATTTATCTATATTTCTTAATATCCTGTAAGGTAATTATACTATTTCTTAAATCATCTAAAAATAACAGTTGAATTTCATATTCACGTTTTAAATTTTCGTCCTCTATTTTGCCATCTTCGGAGTATGGGAAATTTGCTAAAGCATCTTTCCAGTTAATTACGTTTTCAGCACATGCAGCAAAGTAATAACTATCAGATGATTTTTGTTGTATACCTAGTAACATATTTCGAATCGAAGCTAATAATTCTATAGTTCCTTGTGTTTCTACCATGTCATTTAATGGATCATCATCATCCCAATTTATATCCTCTATAGCTTTTTGAGATATTCCAATATTTATTTGGGAGAAATCATACCAACCAGCTTTAATGATAGCATCACAGAGTTGGTAGTTCACATTTGATTTAGTTATTTTAGTCATATTTTCATTTATTTTTTTCTCAATGATCAGTGCATTACAGCACCAAGCTGCAAATTTACATTTCTTTTGTAGATCCATTTGATCTAAAATAGATTGTACTCTTTCAATATGCAATTCTATATTCATAATTTATTCTTTCATTAATCATATACACCGCGAGCATTGTCAACACTTGGTCATCGAAGTATTGGTTCTGTAATCTGAACGGTTGATGTACATTCCGATAGACGCGCTCATCCTTTTTCAGACGCCCCCAGCCGGTATAGTTGCCGAACCACAAAAGGTTGCCATCTTTATTGGTTATCTCTCTTGGTATGCCGATTTGGTCGCAGTGGGAGTAGTGGGTTTGCTGGCGGCTTTCTCCGTCTTCGTTGGTCCAGTTGCGTACCTGTGCCAAAGGTTAGCAAGAACTGGAGGTTTTGTGCGGATCACTGCTTGCTATTTTATCTAGGGTAGCTCAATAATTTTATAAAATCATTGATTTCATCTTCATTAAAGCCATTTTCAAGATATTCTTTCTCGTAAAAAATAAAATCTAATAAATATTTTCTTGAATAATCATCTAAATTATTTTTAAATTTCTCAACTTGCATAAAAAATTTATTGGGTTCTATTAATTTTGTTATTAGTATATTTAACTCAAAATCACAATTTTTGCTTAAAATATTTAGATTTTGAAAAATCAAATCAGAAATATCCTGTTTTTGTAGGTCATTAAAGTTGAGTATAGATATTGCTCTCAGAAAATCAGAGATGCTTTGAACTACTATAAATTTATTATTGGATAATATACATTTAATAAATTTAAATTCATTCTCAGTAATTTCTATTTTATTTGGGAATATTTTTGATAATAAATACAATGCTCTACGTATATTTTTAGATGGTAGCGAATCTAGTAGTATAATTATTTGACTGAAATCTTCTTGTTCTAAAGAAGTTTCAATCATATTTTGTATATAAAAATCACTATTGCTCATAATTATCATGTTCCTATATCAATATTAAACTTCACATTGCTCCTACAAGACTTCCTCCTACCAAAAAAGCACCACATACTCCCGCCGTTGAATATATACAAACACTAACTAGAACAACAATTCCAACAAGGGCGACTGCTCATCCGCCACATTGCCGAAGTTCAGCGAGAACACCCGGCCGTTGCCGTCGATGACGTATTGCGGCAGACCGGTCAGCAGATGATAGACGAAACGCTGATGGTTGCCGTTGGCATCTTCCACCGCCACCAGCGGGAAGAGGGTAGAGTCTTCGTCCAAACTGTCTTCCGCCACCGCCAAAGGCGCGAAACGCAGCGCTATCGAACCTTCCAGCGACACGATGACATAATGCCCGTCCGGATTTTTGCTGAACCAGATGTGTTCGCTTTTTTAGGGGCATATAAAAGGGAGGTCGTCCGAAAATTTTCAGATGACCTTACTACACTGTTGGGGTTTAACATAGTCTATGCTTGTCAGGAGATATAAAAAGATATCAAAATACAGATAGAGTAGTAATAGTTTTAATATATCTTTAGGCTCTCTTGGTAAAATTCAAATAACTCTTTTGCATATTTTTTATAAGAAGGAATCTTAATTGCTTTCAAAAAATTTATTAAATCTGTTTCTGATTTTCTCAATAGTAAAATTTCTATAGAGTTTACAATGAGGAAAGTCTTAGCCTGACCAATTAATATAATATCATCACTTTCTTCTTCATCTTCCTCAAAGTCACAGTAATCTTCTGACAATTTTGATATTTTTAATTTTGAGAAATTAAAAACTAATTTATCGTTTTCAATAATAAAATCTAATATTAACTCAGGTGTTAATCCTGATTTATTAATTTCATTAGCAACAGAATTACATTCTTGTGAAATACTTTCGTCATTGTCATAAATTTTAATTCCATATTCATATTCAGCCTTATCTAATAACCTTTTGTATTCATGAGATTGAATTAAATTTTTGATTTCTAATCCTGTTACCATGTGCTGGTTCCTTTCTTTTTTTGCTTCTGCTTTCCAAAATTGTTTTCTAGCAGTATTCCATGATAATAGCCCTAATGGATCTATCCAGCTTTGTATGTTAGGGGAGAATAAATAAATATTATCTCCACCTTCTAACCCAATCCGATCCTGATTCACAAACCGTCCCGAATGCGGCTCATAATATCTGAAGAAGTTGTAATGCAGCCCTGTATCACTGTCAGCATACTGGTTTTGCAGGCGGAAGGATTGGTACGCCGTTACTGTTACGTTGGTTTCACTCTTCAGTTTACCCCAATCGTAATAATCCCCGAATCAAACCAGATTACCTTCATCATCGGTCATCTCTCTTGGGATGCCGATTTGGTCGCAGTGGAAGTAGTGGGTTTGTTGGCGGCTTTCTCCGTCTTCGGTTGTTCAGTCGTGGACTTGCGCTAAGGGGTCGTAGCTGTGTCGGGATCGGTGTAGATATAGGTATATCTGCCGTCCCAAAGTCCCAAACGAATCCGCTTTCTTCTTCGAGGTCGTCTGAAAGGCAGAAACTGCATAGGAACGTACTACACTCACCACGCCAGAATTTAAAATTTTATATATGTTACGCCTTGCTGGCGTTGGTAACCCAAACTACGCTTGCAGACTACATTTACAATAAATCAATAATGTCCAAAGCTAAAATATCTCCTAATAAGATTTCATTTGATAAATTTAGTGGTTCCATAAAAGTCCTTATTTTTTAAATGCGGTAATTACACGGCGTAGTATACCCATACCATAATTAACAGTTTCATACAGGCTACAGTTTGCTTTTTTTCATTCAAAAGAAAATTTTAACATTTTTGATAAGCGATTGATAAAATATAGAATTGCCAAATGTTCATCTTGGCAACAATATTCTTCGGTTCTCAATCCTCTTTCAGAATAGAATATATGCCATTTTTTATTTTCTTCAACAATACATAATGATTCATCATTTACTTCATTGATTGAGTAACTATCTTCTGGTACTCCTTTACTTTTAAGATATGAATTCAATTCATTAATTTTTAACATTTTCCTATTTTCACCTCTTCCAGATGCCCAGATTCTATATGATTTAACAGATTTTGGTAATTCATACTGTGTCCCTAATCCAATTTCTCCGAACAACGACATAATTTTACTTGCAGCTACATTATCAATTGGTTTCAGTACCCTATATATGGTATAAGGCTTTCCATTAGAACCAGGAGGTAAGGCTCTCATAGGATACGGTGTTCCTACTGGAGATACAGATTGTCTCCGCCTGAAAGCCCAATCGGGTCCTGATTAACAAACCGCCCGTCCTCTGGCTCGTAATACCGCATCAGGTTGTAATGCAGTCCGGTTTCTTCATCGAAGTATTGGTTTTGCAGTCTAAACGGCTGATGGGCATGCCGATAGACGCGTTCATCCTTTTTCAGACGACCTTGAGTTTTGGGGTCATCTGATTTGAAAACTGCACTCTCAGGAATTTGTAAGGCTGTCTGAAAAGCGGAAACCGTGTTCATACCGCCCACACCCTATGTTGGAATTGGAAGTTTTGTGCAGGCTACGGCTTGCTTACTATCAAGAAAAGTTAATTATTCCACAGTTTCAGCAGCTTCTTTTAACCAAAATTGGATTGATTCGATAGGATTTAATTTTTTCGCACGAATAGTATTTGTATAATCGGGTGGTAATACTTCAACATTAATCATTATTTCTGAACGAGCTTGATTTAAGGAGAATATTCCCTTCATATCACACCGATGAAGTGCTTCCTCCATCACATTAATCCGGAAATTAAATTCTTTTTCATATTCCACTTCTGTTTTTAATGAGTGAATATCAATACGATCTAAGAAAGCTTGGTTTACTTGATGGAAATATTGTGAACCAAACTCTAAGTAAGGACTATCTATCGAAGACCATTTAAAATCTGCAATATCGTAAGCATCCCAATTTTGAGCAATGCTTTGTTTTTTTAGTGCTTCATATGACCAAGCACTCACAAAAGGAGCAAGTGCCTCACCTGTGGTACTTAACACAAAGAAGTAAAAAGTTTCATTTGTCGAATTGAACAAATCTATAGCCGCCTGACTTGTTGCCTCTTCGATTGTAGCAACTAACTTTTCAAATATATCATCAGAATAATTCATCCTGCTACCTCCTTAAGTCTTACATTTTTTAATCTATCTCGTACCTTTTCATGAAATTTTCTATTATGCATTTCATTATGAGGGCGAGGATGACCAACAACGCTCCCATTAGCAGGACCATTAATATCAATATTGTAATCTGACGAGATTCTATAGCAGGTTCCCACCGATTTACTTTACCACCAGATGCTACTATGTGACCTGCAGCCTGGCCTGACATAACTGACCGACCTTCCAATTCCATATTTCTACCAAGCTGTTGTGAGTTTGCTCTAGTACTACCGAGGGTTCGTAGCTGTCGTATTGTAAGTGTCGGTAATGGTTTCGGGCAGCCATCGGGCGTTGTAGCCGTAGCTGGTAGTGTAACCGGCGGGGTCGGTGATATTGATGGCGATTTGGTAGAGGTCGTCTGAAAATATCGAATCTTACTTTTGGTTTTTTTTCTTAGGATTTAATTCGTCTTTACGCTGCTTATAAAACTGCCAATATTTTTTGTCCTCAATACTAAATGGATAATATCCAGCATCATTATAAGCAATATCAAAATATTTATAAGCTTCATCATATTTTTCAAGGTCATAATAAAAAATACCAGCTAACAGATACGTCCCTGCATTAGTGGTTCCTAAGTCAGCAACACTTAAAGCAATACTCAGCCATTCCTTAGCCTGTTCATATTTTTGATTTTTATAATACAACTCAAACAAAGCAATCGTAACCATTGTCGTTGGATGCGCCCATTGGGTTACTGGCTTGGGTATTAGCTCAAATGCTTCTTTTAATAACTTTTCTTGTTCTAAAAAAGGTTTATTATAAGTCTCACAGACTAAATCATTAATCTTTGATTCTAATTCTGGATTAACTGCATCTAAATTCATAGCATACAACTCCTCAATAAAAATGAAACAATGTCAAATGTAGATTTTATATGTCAATCATGACCATAATTAGATTTCTGTCTAGGTCCGATTGGGTCAGTCAAATCGTATCTACTTCGATTTTGTGCACCACGATAACAGTTTCCACCTTTTCCCGCACCTTTTTCAAGCCTATAGTTATTTGAATCTCTCATCCATGACCTGACTTCAGGCGATTTGGTAGAGGTCGTCTGAAAGTTATGTTTCAAACTACCCTATGGTTTAGTTTTGTCTTGACTCAACCAACTTACTAGGTTTGCTTTAATATTTTTCCCAGGATAAATCTAAATCGTTTTGTGGAATACATCCCATAGTCAAACATTTTACAGCACATTTGAATGCTATTTCTTTAGATAAAATATATTTAGACTCAAATAAACCAATTTGCCCTCCCGTATTTAATTCTATTTTTAAGGTACTCCCAGCCTTAGGGTTTATTAAATTGAAAATGATGCCATTTTCTTCACCTGTTACAACATATTTCCCTCCCCCTCCACCAATCATTAAATAGTTTTCTTCTGATAAAACTAAATTTACAAGAGTATGTTGCTTAGCATCTAATTTTTCTAAAATTTCTAAAAGTCTTTCCGAGGAATTAATATGATAAACCTCTTCCTTACAATGAGATCCATTCCAGTTATCCAAAGTAATTTCCATAATAACCTCCTCATTTAGGTGGGAAATATCTTTTACTTCCACTAGGTGTATGTACATTAATTGACTCAAGCCCTAACTCTCTAGCTAACGAACCAATACCATTGTTTCTACCACATGAAGAGCATAATTCTCTATCAACATAAATATCAGCTGTTTTTGCTTTGCCTTTCATACCAGCATTTAAAGCTCTTTGAGTAACGTGCCCTTCTGCATGTGTCTTAGTAATAGCATTGACTTTGTCAAAAGTAGTATCTATTCCGTGTCCATTATGTCCATAAAATACTCGACCACCGATTTCTAAACGCGCAGCTGTATGCGCATCCAATTCAGACCCTGCCTTAGGCATTTTTTTACGTTTGTGGAATCTAGCCAATAATCGAAACTTGTGTTTAATATCACATGGAGAATCAATAGTTTCCGTTCTAGCCTAACCAGAAGAATCAATCCATCCCAGTACATTAGGCGCAAACTGATACAGGTTACTACCACCTGCCAACCCAATCGGGTCCTGATTCACAAACTGCCAAGTTTGAGGTTCGTAGTAACGTATCAAGTTGTAATGTAGATAAGTCTCCTAGTTTCCTTACACTAATATATCCGTAATCGTAGAGAGGAAATCTAAAATAATACCTAAATATAGATTTTAAAATTCAATGTAATCATCATTATCTATGTAATAATTTAGAGCATCAATAAATTGATCTTTTGTAAAATTTGGATACCGTTCATCTAAGTCATCGTAAACATCCATAAATACATCCCCACTACATAAAATATCTAATCCATTTTCGTTTACAAAATCAGGAAAAACTTCTTTTCCATCCATTATTTTTGGGCCGTTATCTAAATAACAAACTGTCTCTAAATCAAGAATACTCTCATCTTTATCAGAAGAAATATATATGTATGGAAATTTGGCAAATTTATCAGTATCATCATCATTGAATAATCTAGCACAATCAATAACTTCTGATATACTAATTTTTCTTCTATAAAATTTATCTAAATTCATTTTTTTGTTCCTTCTATGATTAAATTAACATTTATCTAATAGTTTACCAGTGCGCCCGTTTAATTTTCCTCGTCGACCTGGTCTACCACCTCCCCATATACTTCTTCCGCCTTTTCTTTGTGGGAGATATAGACCATGATTTCTTCTATGGTCATTATAATCAACCAGTACCAACCTTTTTGTACCCTCATGATGATGCCACGTTAGTCCCTGTTTATTTTTACCTTTTCCCCAATTGGGACTTGAACTCATATCTCCAGATCTCGGTATTTCCCGCGGACTTTTTGATTTCAGCACGGACGAGCTGGTTTTCTAAATCGTATTGGTAATATTGGTTTTCACCATTAGGCAGCTGGCGGTAGATTAGGTTGCCCAATGCGTGAATGAGAAATTTTTAAAGAACGAATGTTTCAGACGGCCTTGATGCTGATCAATAATCGGATTATTAAAGAACCAATATTTCAGACAGTCTCAAAGAACGGATTGAGACTGTCTTAAAAACAGAAACCGCGTACATACCGCATACCCCCTACGTCAGGATTGAAGATTTTGTGCGGGCTACGGCTTGCTAATAATTAAACATTCCTTTTTTTACTAATAGAAAGTCTTCTAAAGAAGATGATATTTTTTCTAAGGAGTCTTCACTCATTACGCCCATGCCGACAGCAAAAATATTTTGATTTTTATTATCCATCAGAATGGCAACCCCTCCACCATTATCTCCAATCATAAGAAAATTCGGCAAATATTCTTTTACTTCATAGTCAATATTCCTTTGTTGGATATCCTCGGCTTCCAAAAGGGTTATCTCATCTCCAAATAATCCATTGCTTAATTCTAAAAATTGAAGATATGAAGGATATAAAATATGCCACTCTGAAGGTAACATTTTTATAGCTTGGCTAGTAGCAGGATTATTTAAAGTATATAAGGCTTCTAATTCATGTCTATTCATTTTAAAGTGCTCCTAGTTCTCTGACATACTTGTAACTTTGACTTAGTGCGCGTTTAATTTGTTCGTAATACCGCATCAGGTTGTAATGCAGCCCGGTTTTTTCATCATAATACTGCTTTTACCGTCTTTGGCGTTGTCAAAGATTTGAGCTAAAGGTTCGTAGCTGTCGGGATCGATGTAGATATAGGTATATCTGCCGTCCGGGTGGATTTCCTGACTAATGTTTCACTATCACTAGCGATATTTTTTTCTTGGGTCTTTAAAAGTTCCTATAAACTTCAAATCATTGTAAAGTTTACCTGGATTTTCCTCATAAAATGTTGCATTAGAATAGTAATATAAAGAATTACCTTCATTTATTCCTTTCTCTTTTGCTACTTTCACAATATCTTTTATAACTTTATTGGAGTGTGCCCCAACTTCTTCTGCTAACACTTCAACTGGCACAATGTCTCCATTATCGGTCTGGAATGCCACAAAATAATCAGAATCAATAAATGAAACTCCAAAATCTGTAAAAGCTGGACAATGAGAATCTGAGTCCTCCATTCCATCTGTATATTCATTAAACTCATCAGGTGTTTTAAAAGATGTCCCCATCCACACAGAAATCATATCTTTAGTTGTTGAATCAATCATATAATATCCTCTTTTTATTCATAAATAATGTTAATTATATTTTAACATAATAGGGTATTAATCTATATTCCTCAACATCTCCCAACATTTCTCAAAGCATTTGGTATTGCATTCTTAGTATTTGGATTTGCCATAACTTTGCGAATATCTGCAACATTTGCACTATCAAACCAAGAATCAAAGCTATCTTTCCCCCATGGAGCTTTGGGAAGTCCCAGTGCATCGACCCATATCTAGCTATTGAAAGCAAATAAGTATAGGTTATCTCCACCATCCAACCCTCTCAGATTCTGATTAACAAACCGACCTGCATCAGGCTCTAATACCTGAAGAAGTTGTAATGCAGCCCCGTCTCACGGTCGGCATACTGGTCCAGTTGCATACCTGTGCTAAGGGGTCGTAGCTGTCGTATTCGTAGCGAGACACCAGTCCGTCGGGCTAGGCGTATTCGAACATGATGTGGTTTCGGTAGGCGAAACTGCGCAGCTTTTTGCCGTCGCGTCCGTAAACGGTAGTGAGAAGTTGAATTGTTAAAGAACGAGAAAGGCCGTCTGAAAAGGTTTAAGATAGTGTTTTCAGACGGCATGGTGTTATTTTTATTAGATTTGCTAAATGATAAATATTTTTAAAATTGGTTATTCAAATTTTTTTAAATTTCCTCTAGTTTTTCTTTCATCAAGTTTTCTAGCCAGTCTTCAAATTTTTCAAATTCAGTATCCTCTTGCCACTCTTCAGGAGGAATATCAGGGAAAAAAACACCAAAATTTTCATTTTCTTTTGTAAGAAGGAACCCAGCTTGCTCGCCAGTTCTTGGAATGGAAATTGTAATTAAGATATTAGGGAATAAATTACAATCAGTTCCTTCAAAAACTTGTTGTGACCAATCATAAAGTTCGTTAGGAGCTAAAAAATCGAATCCAGGTAGTAACTCATCTTGAAACAAAGTACAAGACCCTACTGTTAGAAGAAATTCTCTATATATATTAGGGAATTTGACTTTATATTTTTTCTCAAAATCATTTATCTCATTTAAAGAAACATCATATCTTTTTTTGAAAATAAAATTTGATTTTCCATAATTAATTAAGTTTCCATTACTAGATTTGATTAAATCCTGTATATCCACAAGAATTTTTTTGAAATTATCCATAAATTAATATACTTCATTCAATTTTTATATCTATTATCTAGGAATAATCTGGTTAATTATTCCTGTTGGGGTGCTATATGACAAATGTGTTCGTAGTTTTGTCTTTGGCTAACAGGAACCAGTGACCACTTATCAACATAATCCATAATGTCATCATATGGAATAATTCTTCTAGGCTTCTTATTCCGTTTTTTCTTCAAACCCAATGAATCAAACCAAGCAGTTGTATTAGAAGCAAAACTATACAAATTGCTCCCACCTGATAGTAAGATAGGATCCTAATTCACAAACTGCCCGGACTCAGGCTCGTAATAGCGCATCAGGTTGTAATGCAGCCCCGTCTCTTCATCGAAGTATTGGTTTTCGCCGTCGGATAGCTGGCGGTAGATCTGGTTGCCATGTCCTTTTGGCTCCATATTTTTCAAGTGAATCAAAGCTGGCTTGTGGTCCCATGCCACCTGATTTATACTCATGAAGAGGAGCACCTATTACTCATGTAGACTACACTTGTTAAATAAAAAAATAAGATTCAAAGTTCGTTATATTTTAATGGTAAGCATAAAGATTCCATAAAGCTTTTAGCTTTTTCAGAAACAAAAACTCCTAATTTATCCCCTGCACCATGATAAAAATCCGATTCATTATCAATAGCATAATCCCATTCTTGAGGAGATTTTTTATGAAAACTAATAAAATCATTAGCTTTTATCCACCACAAATTTGGCATTTTGTCTGCAATTGATTGATTGTGCCTACCTTTATCAATTACATCATCAATGGAGTAATATTTTTCAAAATAATCTTCTGAAAGATTTTTCCAATCACACTTAATAATTTTATTTTTGACTGCAAGAATTGGAGTAAATCCAGTTAGTCCTGAAGTAAATAAAGAATCTTTAATTTTCTGGGAAACTATCAAGCTTCTATTCGATACATAGGCCTCTGGTACATCAGGACCTAGTCGATCAATATATATTTCAGGGCTAGGAACATTTCTAGTTTTTTTAGAGGCATGTCCTTCCCATAAAATATAAGCAAAATCGCCGTAAATACCAGTTTTTTCAGAAAGCGAGGAAAGGTCGCTATAAACTTCAAATAATTTCATAATTATTACCTTTCACAAAAAATCTATTATTTTTTTCCAATTATAAAGGCAGTGGGCCCATTTCGTTTATATTTCTAACCTAATTTCTAGTTGCTCTAGGAATGTTGTGTTGTTTCAACATAAAAGGGTTCGTAGGAATCCGGGTCGGTATAGATATAGGTATACCTGTCGTCCGAGTGGACTTCTTGCAGCAAATGGCTGCCGTCCCAGACAAATCCGGTTTCCTCTTTGAGGTTACCTGAAACTTCTTTGTCTTTCAGACGATCTCAAAGAGGTATTGAGACCGTCTGAAATGGTTCGAGTTTAAACAGTTTGCTAAATTTGCTTTTTAAGAATTTTCTCTAAATAATCTGAAAAATTAGCTGCTAAAGTTAGCAATTCATCAGTATCATGATTGTAAATCATTACCGTTTTAGATGGAGAAATATAAATAGGATTTCCCCAGCCATCGGTGCCAATTATTAAATTACTTTGACCATCTTTAAGATAATCTGAAAATTCTTTATTCAAATCAATAATTGTATCTTCCCCAAGAAATTCGGAATTATGTATTCCATATATTTGAGCATCCCTAACGACACACCCTCCAAATCTCATTGTAAATTCTTTAAAATCGTCATCTAACTTGATATTAAGTGCTTTCTCTATATTGAGGATCTCATCATCAGTTGTTGGCTTACCTTGAGCGACTGGATTTTTTTGAAAGAAAGCAATTAACTGCTCTAAAACAAATTTATTTAACATAAATACTCCTTATTAAACTAAAAAGCCCTACCTACTTTTAGATCTTTACGTCTTAACTCTTTTCTGGCTCTATATTTCCAATATTATCTACGGCAATTTCAAAAATCATGTCTGACACTGTCATTTCCTACATTTTTACCTTTTTGATTACCAAAAGGGTGCGTTTTTTATTCCCTAAATCATGTTTACTTTTTGGTAGTTCTATAATTGGGCCTTCTGGATTTTGTTTTTGCCACCTCCCACGGGAGAAGGGAAAGGGTATGGTTTGACCTTTTCTAGAAACCTTGGCTTATATATTTGATTAACAAAATAATAAGTAGATTTAGGAATTATTTATTAACTTTTCGAGATATTCAACACTTCTGAATAAAGAATGTTCACCTATTTGCTGTATCAAATTTGATGAGTTCCCAAATAATATTTTTTCTAAATACTTTTTTAGAATTATAAGCTCATCTTTTTTTAAGAGATTTAAAGCGTGAGTGATGTTTTCTGCGGCAGGTATATTTATAATAAATTCTTCTATATTTACTGGAATATCATCATTTCTAATGCCATTGCTGATGCTATCAATAATTTTAGGCATTAAATAATTTATTCCTTCTGGTGAAAAAAAGATGAATGGTACTAAATTATGTTCATCAATAATAATTTTCTCTATTGGGGTATATTCGTAATACTTAAATTCATCTTTAAATTCCTCTATTTTATAGATGTTTTCTCGATAAAGGTTTTTGAACAATCCTTCTTTAGGATAATCTCTATAGGGAATTTTTAGGAAGGGCATATTTATCTCCATTTTCGTCGATCAATCGGTCGAGGCCGTCGTAGGCAAAGCGGTAGCACACACCGTTTTCATTGGTGATGGCTGACCGACTATTTTCCCAGGCATACCTTTGTCAGAATTTTTGGATAAAAATCATAGGGAAGGTCTTTTGAGAATTGATTTTAGACGACCTTGATGTTTTGTTGGGGCTCGACCCAACCTATGGTCAAAAAAAGGTCTTAAAGAGGCTTGTTACCTTTAAATATATTAAATCTTGATAGATTAGCTCCTTTTGATTGAATATGTTTTATAGCTAATTCAAGTTCATTAAATTCATTTAATTCTTCTATCTCATAATCTTCAGCCTGATCCAATTTATTTTTTGGTACTGTATAGTAATATGTGCTATAACTTCCATTATTTTTCTTAATAGCAAATACTTGATAAACAACCTCTCCATCAATTTCAATAAGTTCATCATATCCTTTTGTTTGTAAATTAGTTAAATTTAACATATCTATTTTCCTATAATATCAATACGTATTTGTTTCCCATCCATAATAATCCCCGAACCAGGTCGCCTTTATCATCAGGCATTTCACGTGGGATGCCGATTTTGTTGCAGTGGAAGTAGTGGGCTTGTTGGACGCCTTCTCCATCTTCGTTGCTCCAGCCTCGAATTTGTGCCAAAGGCTCGTAGGAATCCAGATTGGTCTAGATATAGGTATATCTGCCGTCCGGTTGGATTTCTTGCAGTAAATGGCTGCCGGCCCAAACGAATCCGGCTTCCTCTTCGAGGCTGTCTGAGAAGCAGAAGCCGCGTGCGTGCGTTCCATTCGCACTCTACATCGGAATTGTAGATTTCATTGGCTACAGCTTGCTCATTTATAGAGACTGTATTACTTCTATATATCTGTCTGTTTTTTTATCCCAAAAAATGTACAAATAAGTAGTATCATGCTTCAACTTCGATATATCTAACTGCCCTAGAAACATTGCGGGAATATTATCACCGATAGGCCAATCAGGCTCCTGTAACCATTTGGGATGTTTATCCATGCAAATGAAATGTTCCTTAATAATCTTTTTAAAAGTGGTCGCCGTCTTAGGTTTGTACTTATCATACAAGGAATTTAAATAACCCATATCAGCAGGTATCCAGTTAGGAATAGCCTCCAAAATTAAATCGAAATTTTTTTCTGTCGTTGAATTCGAAGAGTACGGGATATGCTTGTAATCTAAAATTCCCCTGAAAATATCCATCAAATTTAACTTTGCATCAAGAGATGTCAAATCCTGACTAATTAAATATTCATAAGTGGAATTACTATTCATATAAGGTTTAGCTTTAGTATTTTCCAACAAGGAAATTAATTCTTGATTGGAATACAATGCCATTTCCAATTCTTCAGTTGATAATTTTTCTTCTACAAAATTCTTTAAAATTTCTATTGCTTTCATAGCTAATCTCCTAGATTCCTATAAGGGTCAAGCGCTGCATGTTGTTCTCTAGTTACTTCTCTCAAATTAAAAGGAGTATGCCTATTCTTCTGCCCAAGGCGTCGTAGCTGTAGTATTGTAAGTGTCGGTAACGGTTTCGGACAGCCATTGGGCGTTATAGCTGTATCTTGTGGTGTAACAGGTGGGGGCGATGATGCTGATGAGGTTGTTAAAGAACCAATATTTCAGACAATTATTCTTCTTCTAAGACCATACGATTAAAACAGTCATACAAATTTTCTCCGACTAAATACATATTTTGCATCTTTACTTCTTCAGGCATAGTTTTTCCAAAATCATCAAAATAATCATCTTCATCCCATTCGTTTTCATGGTACCAATAAAAAATTTGTCCTATTTTTTCCCCTTTTATACAAAGACATATCCTATCTCCGCAGTTATTCTCAGCAATAGGTAAAAAATTCGTAGGAATCCTATTTTCCATTTTTTTTATAGCATTGCTCAATGAATAGCCAGTTTGATACGATTCCCCTTCCCCATAGAAACAACCAAATTCCCCTTTCTTTATTACAACATTTTCTATTGGTGAATCAGAGGGATAACAATAGCTTGGTAGTCCATTGTTATACATGGTTAATTTATAAAATACTTCATTTAGATATGTCTCTCCTCCAAAACACGTCAAATAATCTAAATAATCAGAAAATTCTTTTCTATCAACATCTAGAAATTTTGACATTATTTTTCGTGATACAGGATCGAAAGGCTTTGCTCCGACCCTTACAACTCCACCCATTTTCTCAACTAAACTCTTAATTTTCATTTTCATTACTCCTTCCAGTTATAATTTTGTCAAATAATCAGCATTTCTTCTTAGGTTGTTTATTACGCATAGTACATGTATGTATTCCACATATACATTACATTAAAACTGAAAATTTCATGTAGACTAAGAATTGCTTAAATCAGGAAGGATAATAGGTTTGTAACTAAGTACTTTATCAGCTATTTCCTCGGAGCTCATGTTTGTCCAATATATATAATCTGATATATTTGGATCTGTGACCAAATTTACTAATTTTTCAAGAAATACAGCTTCATCCTCTTCTGAACCTTCAAAATTTCTTAACTGATCAATCAGTTTGATTAAATATAATCTATCCAACATAATCCTATCCTCTTCCATAAAGATTATCCCCACCCAACAGCCCAATCGGATCCTGATTCACAAACCGCCTGGCATCAGGTTGTAATGCAGCCCGGTCTCTTCATCATAATACTGGTTTTGGCCTAGATTGTTAAAGAACCAATATTTCAGACGACTTCGAAAAATGATTGAGGTCGTCTGAAAAACAGAAACGGTGTGCGAACCACATACACTCTACATTAGGACTGAAGGCTTTGTGCGGGCTACGACTTGCTTAATAAATTTATTGAATATTCCAATTAAAATTACTTATATGGATAAACATCAAACAAATTATTACTTATACTATTTACTGAATATATAAACTCACTTTTTATATTATCCGTAAGTGTCTCTCCTTCATCTAATAGGTGCTCTAAATCTCTGTATAACAAAGCCAACTGGATAAATTGTGAGAAATCTATCCCTAAATTTGTAAAGCAAGATCTGGTATACTCTCCAGCATCATGATTATAATGAAAAATGGTATTATCTATTTTATTTAAAAACCATCCATCTCCCTGTCCTGCTTGCCCAATACTCCAAAAACACCTTGATATTTCGGGATAATTACACTCTAGGTATCTATTTTCATTTAAAGCCTCTTCATAATTAAAAAGAGAAATATCAGGTATTATTTCTACTTCCTGATACTTAGCAATAAATAACAAATAGTTATGATCCAGCTTAGGAAGTTTATCTAACTTTTTAATCTCTACTTTACGCTTAATACATAAATTGAAAAAATCCTCGGGCAATAATTTTAATTTGAACATAAAAGTATACTCCATAAATATTTTGCTTGATAGAAAGAGTTTCAGTTTTTGATCAAATTGTCTTCAAAAAATAATAAAATTTTTCGCACAATCCATCTCGAATATTAGATAGCAGGAAAAGAAAACTTCCTATATCTTGATTTTGTTCAACTCCATCAAGGAAATTAGCATTTAGAAATAATAAAGTTAACTCTTGTATATTTTTATCAAATTCGTCTAGCTTGTCTAAGTTGTTTAATGCTAATCTTTCTCGCTGATGCAATTGTTTCCAGGAAATCTTTTTATTCAAGTACCCTTTTGAAAATTCGATATCTGATGAGAAGCTATAATTATTACTTAATGTTGCAACATATTTATCTGTGAATAATAGTAATATTTTAACTTCATCTTGAACGGAATAATCCGCTAATAATCTCTCTGATAATATTTTATCTAAAATAGCATTATTTTCTATTTCCAAATTATTTTGCTTTTTAATTTTCTTTTGACTTTTTTTCATTGGTTTAACCCCCTAATGCTTGAACAACAAGAGCGCAATTTATGCATGGGGCTAAAAGTTTTTTATCAAAGGGTTGGTTGCCCCCTTGCCTCCGGCCTCAGAACTATGACCAGTAAATCGCCGTCGGCCAGTTCGCGGTGGATCAGGTTGCCGAAGTGGTCGTAGTCATAGCGCACCAGTTCTTTGCCGTTGATGGTGACGGAGACGCCACGTCAAAATTGGAAGTTTCACACAGGCTAAAACCAGCAAGTTGCTAGGACTGCACCATTCGAAATATCAACTTCCCAAGTATCTGAAATCAATCCTTTGTAATTGGACTCAACAATAAAATGTTCATCATCTATCCAACGGAAATTCAAGCTACACCATATATCGATATAAGATGGTTGTTCTGTCAGCAACGTACCCTGCTTAACTATTTCCCCTTTTTTATCAGATACTGTCCAACTAATTTTAAAATGGTAAAGATCACAATATGCCCATAAGGAGAGATATTGTTTCCTATTGGGGCTAAGTTTCCGCTTTTTTATTTGCTTTTTAAATGTTAAATCAGACGTTAAACAGGTTTGGTAAGCAGTCTCCAATGGCTCTCTCGACCAATTGTAATCAGACGCAATATCAAGCATTCCTTGATGAACAACATTTAACTGCATGATTTTCTTATCTTTTTCTGATAGAGAGGTATACTTTTTGAAGTCAAAAAGCTGATAAGAATCAGCACTCCCCAATATTTTTTCTTTGGGCGGAAATGGACCATTCTCCCATAAGAAAATATTACATTTAATCACCTTTTTGGAATCAAATTTTGGTAGAGATACCAAATATAGTTCTGATATAGCAAACATTCCTTTGCTAATGTTTTTATATTTTGTGTAATCTTTGAGCGGTAAGCAAATTTCTTTAATCATCGTTTATTCCTTCGTTACATAGGAGATTTAGTAAGGATTCCAAATACAATTCTGATATAGCAAACATCCTCGGCGAATTATTTTCCATTTTAAAGTAATCTGCCTTTGTTCTAGTTGCTCCGCTGATACCATATGCCATTATTTACCCCGTTCTTTTATCATAACTCTATATCCATGATGAGGCTTTTTTGAACTTTTACAGTTTCCATGACAAGCACCTGCCTTTGCCGCCGCTCTTGCCTGTGCTTTAGCCTGACTGAAGTATCCCCACCTAGACTTAAAACTGCTCCATTGCCAATTGCTGTTAGTGCAGCTTGCCCTGCAGCAGTTAAAACAACACCTATTTCTGGTAAGAAAACTAATGCCATAGCTATAAACCCAGAGGGATCAGTCCATCCTTGCGCATTAGGTGCAAACCGATAAAGGTTACTACCCCCAGCAACCCAATTGGGTCCTGATTCATAAACCTACCGGCCTCAGGCTCGTAGTACCTATAGAAGTTATAGTGCAGCCCCCCTTACGGTTGGGAAGTTATAAATAAAGTTGGATAGTACTTGTTATTTTTTTTTGTGTTTCGACACTAATTTCCTGGTTAAAATTTTGGATGAATTTTAAAAAATCAATAATTAAGTTGATTTGAGTAGTGTTAAATATCGTACTTTCATTTCTTAGGGCAATATATAAAAATTCAACAACGTAACCATATAAATGAAATTTAGATAAATTAGAAAAAATATATTTTAAACAGCAAGGAGTAAAATATAATAAAGCCTTATTAGTAAAAGCTTGCCACTCTAGTGATTCAAGTATTGAGAGAAAATCATCGTATGTTATCTCAATCCAAGTTTTAGTAGATAGTTGCATTATAGAAAATATATAAGAGTCATCACTATCATCAAAACTTATGATGTTATTTTTATCAACTTTGAAAACTGGAAAAGTAGGCCCAATTTTTTCCTCTAGATAATTTCGTTCTTGTATATATTTTACTTCCGTTAGAAAGTTTTCAAATTCACAACATAGTCCTAAGTCTTTGATAAACTTGGAAATATATTCTAAAAAATCATGAATTATATTGATTTCATTTTTGGTTAAAGATTGCAGTAAATTAAATAGTTCACTTACTTCTCCTTGGGATATGTTGGAATAATAGCTAAATAATTCTATGAAGCAATCATTATCTATACTAGGATTTTCTATCGAGCTTAGTAAAAGTGTATTTAAATGTAAAGCATCTTCATTTTTTGGGTTATCTGACATTTGATTTTTAATTAATAAAATTAGATTGTTTTTTTTCATGTCTTACTTTCTACATTTTAAGATATGGCACCATTTGATTGATTTATAATCTATTTTTTATTTACGCTTTTAAAATTATTTAATAGCTTTACTATCTTCTCTTTATTTTCGCTGGATGAGTTAGTTGCAATTCTAACGGCATTTTCTCCAAATTCATTTTGTATATTTTTATCAGATCCATTATCAAGGAGTAATTTCACCATTTCTATATTTCCAAACATGCATGCATAATGTGTCTCATATTTTTTTAAAATACATAATAATTCTTTTTCCATTAATTATTGTCCTTGACCAAGAATTTCTTCTCCAATTAGTGAATCTAACTCTATCCATGCATCTTCAAGTTGATTAACAATAGATGACGCATTTTTATTTGGATCGTCTTTTAAATTGAGATACCAAATATGTGTTAATTTCGGTATTTCATATAAAATAGACGCTAGTCTTTTTTCAATTAGATCATGATTATGAGTATAATGCTTTATTTCATTTAAAATTTTTAATAATTCTTGGTAGTCCTTTACATCAAATTCAAGATCCATTCTTACCTTATAAATAAACCTATTATTTTCAAGTTTTTCTAATAATTCTTTCATAGGAAACTCCTTTAAGTTATACAAGGCAAAGGATTGCTTCTGCTGGAATAGTTTATTTATTTTAAAAAAGTTAAGCGTTCAGTCCAATAGAAATAGATAACACATCTTCCTCATTGTCGAGTAGAGATATATCGATAACTTTATCTATTTTATGACTAAAGAATTTTAAACAATAAAAATTAGGTTTGTTTATTAATTCTAGCCAATTGCTAATATTTTTCATTTTGATAATAAACAAGGGGAATAATTCTATTGGTATTTCAGCCGAATCATTTATTCCTCCATAAAAGTATACATAAGCAATATCATTTTCCTCTGGTGCAAAAAAATTTAATATTTCATTTTTTATCGATAAACTAAATTTTTCTTTTGATAATTCTATATTTCTATAGGGGGTAAAAGTACGATTTATTATTTCACATGAGAGTGGATATGGAATAATTTTTTCAGAATCTGAAATTAAATGATTCAAAAAATGAATTTCTTTCATTTTTTTCATTAAATGATTCTGTTTTAAAGTAAAGATCTTATTTTCTAAAGTTGTCATGATACTATTTCCTGTGTTGTATGGTTACATTATCTTTGTAATACTCCAAGAAAATGTACCATTCCCATTATTTCTTTTTTGACTAAGAGTTCCATCCATTTTGGCAGTAGCTACATACCAGTGCGGTCAAGGATTTTTTACAATCTAAACGGCTGGTGCGCATTCTTGTAAACCCGCTCATCTTTTTTTAGACGATTCCAACCGGTGTATTCGCCAAACCACAAGAGGTTGCCGCGGATGTCGGTCATCTCTCTTGGGATGCCGAACGGGTCGTAGGCGTAGCGGCGGTTAAGTACGGTACCCAAAAGGTCGTCTGAAAATATCGAATCTTACTTTTTGGTTTTTTTCTTAGGATTTAATTCTTCTTTACGTTGCTTATAAAATTGCCAATATTTTTTGTCTTCCATAGAGAAAGGTGTGTAACGTAGCTCATTATAAGTTAGGTCAAAATATTTATAGGCATTTTCCATATCACCCAATTCGTAATAAACGATTCCTGTCCATATAAACACACCTGCTGCAGGTTCATCTTTTCGTGCCTCAAGTGCAATTAACATCCACTCAAGGGCTTTTTGATAATCACCTAATTTTTTATAATTTTCTGAAATGCCACAGGCGATTGCCGAAGTAGGCTCAACGAATTGAGTGGCTGGTTTGGGTAAAAGTTCCCATGCTTGATTCAGAATATCAATGCGTTCCTCCGGCGTAGTAGCATCATTTGAGTTACATACAAAATCATTGATTTTTTTGTTTAATTCATAATTTACTTGATCTAAATACATAATTTATCCTTCTTATGTGCATTCTTTAAAGAGTATTTATTACCATGTTGGTCCGGTTGTGTACCTGTTCCAAGGGTTGTAGCTGTCGGGATCGGAGGTTTCATACGGGCTAAGGCTGCTCAAACATCTTAAGCATTATAATTTAGATAATCTTTAATAAAATATTCAAAGTTCTCCCAATGTTTGCTAAATTGTTTATTTTCTATAAACTTTTGAATAGTGGGAGCCTCTACCAAAAAAACCTCATCGGTATTTTTATCATACAGGATATAATCATCCAACTCATTATTCAACAGGGAAAAATAATTATCAGGTAAGCCAATATTTTTTCTCAAAATTTCTGTTTGGCTACTTGAAAAATCCTCTAAGTCCATTGCTAAATCAACCAAATATCCAATTTTCCCATAAATTTCATCACTATATGTTGACCAAAATTCAATGAAGTCATGATTTACCTCCCCAAAACCTAACTCTTTGAATAATTTACGATATTCCTCCTGACTTTCTGGGAATATTCTACCAAATTCATCATTAAGATACTCTTTAAAATCATTATCTAACATAACAAACCTCTCTATTGTAAATAAAGGATGTAAAGCATTTGTTCTATCTGTAGGATCTTGATTTAACAATTCGCACTTTCCTAAGTTAAACTTTAGTAATATTCTTTATAGAATCATACATTCATTCTTTCAAATAACTAATATTTTCTTCTTCGCAAGATAAGAAGTAATCATAATTATTTATGTCTAATTTCTCACATAAATAAGGTTCAATTACTTTTGCAACTTCATTTGATATCCAATATTCTTCATACATCGGGCTAGTTTCATGAAAATTTTTTTGTAGAAAATTAAGAGGTGGTTCATTCTTAAAATGTATGACTTCAATAAAATTTTCTCCATTTTTTTCGAATTTTGATATAAATCTTATAATTTTTTTCACGGTTCTATCCTTCTACGTAAACAATGCTAGAATTTTCTACATATTACGATATTACGCAAGTTATATCTTGCACAAATTATTGTGCCAAATACCCTGTATCATAATCTAGATCGTCAGTTTCCACAAACTCATCTAAGAAATTATATATTTCTTCTATATCTACTTGAATTGGTATGTTTATTGCATAGAAATTTACATTAAATGCTTCATACTCACATCCAAGATCTATTAGTTTAGTTAATATTTTATCTTTAAATTTCTGGTTTTCATTAAAGAAAACAATCCGCAATGTACTATTTTTACTATGAATTATAGTTTTATCATATAATAAGTAATTTTCTTCCGTTTGTATTCCACTAACAATATCACCTAAAGAGATTTCTTTGCTATAAAAAGGAATATTATTAACTTTAAGATAGCCTTCTTCAGTCACTTCTGCCCAAATGCTTTCCATAGATACTGGAGGATAACCATCAATTACTTCTAGATTTAAAAAAAGCTTTTTCATTTTAATTACCTCAAGGTTTATTAATAAGACCATTGTATCCCAAAGTTTTGTATTTATGAACCCATTGATACAGTTGTCCAGAGTTAATACCCGCTACAATAGCTACTGCTCTTAAACCTTGCCCTGAAAGAACTTGGCATACTAACTCATATTTTTCTTTTGGAGACCAAGGCTTATTAGTCCCTCGAGATTTATTAATATCGGGACCATGAAACTGCTCTAGTTTAACCCATTCCCTTATTTGATTATGAAATGTATGTGTTGATACACCGGCAGGTGTCTTCGGCCATTCACCTTGATAGAATAATTCAATTGCTTTTCTTTTAAATTCATAACTATATCTCATGAAAATACCCCCTTTACTGGTTGTCCAGTAAAGGGGGTACATATCACTAGGGGCTGCCTTTTTGTATGCCAAAATCGTTTTAGACATAAGTATAGTCACTCATATAGATAAAATATTAATTAAGCTTTAAGGCAATTTAAAAACATCAGCTTCCCAAATGTACTTCAATGAAGGAAACTCTTGCTTATTCGGAGGGCTAATCAGTTTTGCCATTTCTACCATATTACGAATATCATGATAAGACCTCTTCACCTCATTGGCTTTATAAGCAACTTCAATGCTATACACATATTGATCATCACGGATTGTAAAATATGTATAATTAGTACCATTATCAAATTTTATACTGCCGCTAAATGCAGGCACACCATTATTCCAAATGGTAGCATTATCATTAGCTGAGTACGGATATTTTCGACTCACCGTATCTATCGTAGCAAAAGCACCTGCATAAAAATGTTTTTCATCATTTGGAAAAATCGGACGACGCTTAACTAGCTGCACTATACCGCCACCCTCGTAAACGCGTGTTTCCTCACCATAGGAGGTAGGTTCGTAATCAGCTTTTCGCTTACTATTCTTGAACACACGATATTCAAAGTTTCCCCATTTTTCAACATTAGAATAGCGATTTATTGCTTTTGTATCCTCTACCGATGGGATCACATAATTCGCTAAAGCCCCTTCTGCATAATTAATATGATCAGGATTGCCATTGCCACGGTTTATGATGTTAACACGATACACATGGTTCATATCACTAGGTAAGGAAAACTCAACACCTGTATTTGTTCGCGGCTCAGTTTTCTCCTCTTTTCCAGGGATACTTGTCATAATCCCATACTTCTGATGCCATTGGCCATTTTTTACCGTTTTATATGTGAAAGCACGATCCGTATAGGTGGTCTTATGGTCTACATCCACAACGATATCTGCATTCATACTTTTAATATAATATTGAGGGCTACCATTTACTACATTAACTACTGGATTAGTGCCATCATTAATCACCTTATTTTCAAGGCTTAGATAAGGCATAGAAAAACGAATATGCTGTGTATCATTGTCAAAGATAAACACCGTACTCTGATTAGCTTGACGTTTTAAAAACTTAGCATTACCCTCCATATATGACTTAGCTTGCTCCAAGGTCCTACGCCCATCTCTTACAGTCTGTGCTACAACAGGACCTGAACGACGTCTAAATTGAGCCTCCACAAGATCCATATCAGCACTATTATAAGAATAGCTTTCATAAGCAGTATCAGGCACCATGGCATCACCACCAGGGATATCTATATTGGCAGCATGAGCTGTTACCATAAGGCCAAGTGAGCAAAGACCTGTTAAAATTGCTTTCTTTATCATATAATTCCCTCAATATAAATAGGCCTTATATAAGACTAACCTTCTATAGCCTCAACGACTTCGCCGATGTACATATAGTGCGGTTCCCAGCGATCTTTACCAGCTTGGGTGTACACGGATGGATTGGCTGCATAATATTCCTTTACGCTATCCGCCAAATAAGCTTCATCAAATTGGTGTTCATATAATTTTTTACATACAAATGTTAAATCTGCTTCTTTGAAGGTCACACCATTTCCTGCCACTACTGGTGTTAGCCCAGAGTTAGCTACCTTATCTTCGTTGCGACCAGAATGAGATCCTAAATAACCAAGCGCCTTACGATGGCTTTCAGGGAAGAAGCTAACTGTAAAGGTATCGTATTTCTCCATAAATTCTTGTGTATAACGAGCTGGATGGATGTACACGGTCACCGTGGAAATATCGCCACCATTAGGACCCCATACGTTGCCCATACTGCCCCAACTAACTGTACACGTATTAAATTCATCAAGCGTACCAGCCGTAACAAGAGCCCAGCGTTCCTCAAACATGGTAAATGCCTTATAATCCTTCGCTTCAAATGGTTTCATAGTAACCTCCGAACATAGAATTTACTTAACAACAACCTCATCAAAATGTTCTTTATACACTTCATAATACACTGCATCAGCGATATCGTAAAACTCTTTATTTAGAGAATCTTTCACAACGGGTCTACGCGCAAAGGCACCGCGATCGATAGGCCGAGGCGTTCCATCAAAGCCAAAGCGACTGATTTCCTCTTCATCGCGCATAATACCTGGATTAGACCACATATCTTCATTCATATCCATATTCGCATCCACATCAGTATTAATCGCCGTTGTCCCTTGCTGTTGCGCCCGATAAGCCTTACTAGCTGCTGAATTACTACTATCATAGGTGAAAGTCATGTCCTTAACGGTAATCACCTTCTCATCATTCCACTGATACGCTTTATATACCGTCGCCTTAATCGTATAAATAGGCGGCTCAAACCCGATGACCTTCACTGTATTCACATCAATATAGGACGCGCCACGCTCGTCTACATTAGGAATATCTGACACAAACTGAGATACCTGCTTAAACTGCGGCTGAGAAGTGAGCTCCTCAATCGTGATTGCTTGGGCTGGAATCGTGAAAGCTAGCATAAGCCCTAGCGTTATTAAAAATCGATGTAACATATATCCTCTCATCTTTCTAAACTTTTAAAAAATAGACTAATAATTTATCAATGGAATACTTAAAACAGTAGAGACAGAGAGTAAGATATACACTACAAGACATAGCTTTAACAAAAGCAGTAAACTGCCAAATAGGACTTTATAGATAGGTGCTTCTTGTTTCTTGGATTGTATCCAGTCTTTAATTTCATAATATATTTTTGGTTTGTTAAAAGCTGGCGGTAATCGCTTACACCATAAAACAAGCCACAAAATACAGCATATATTACCAAAGAGAAAGAATAGAAATAGGCCGAACTGCTCCAATGAAGATACTTTCAATACATAAATATAATAGAGTAGCTGAGTAAAGGTCTCTACAAAGTTAATCCATAGATAGACAAGATAAGCCTTAAGCAAAAGCACTAATATAGTTTTGATATATTTGAGTTTACTCATTGGCACTCTCCTATCTAATATCATGAAACTTAAAAACAAAATTTCTTATTGAGTTAATATTTTAATCCATTCCATATACCACGGATTAAAGATTGGAT
>ERZ827363.280-NODE-280-length-55420-cov-4.984846_pt1 | contig 55420 bp, 52 predicted proteins | sample MGYA00519776_ERZ827363 | MGnify/ENA primary metagenome ERZ827363 (study PRJEB31778, sample SAMEA3449288) | human gut metagenome | biome: human gut; feature: human-associated habitat; material: faeces | place: United Kingdom | collected 2010/2012 ... | reverse complement strand
AAGTGCCCTCGTGGGCGAACCAATACTGACACCCCAGGCAACCAGCGATTTTCTTGCTGGCAACGCGGACGACCTCGACCGTATTGCCGCCCTCACGCGCGGTCTCGGCAAACGCCTCGACCATGGTGTCGGTATTGGCTCCCTTGCGCGGGCTACCACTCAATACAACGATATTCATAGAAATCTCCCTCCTTCATGCCGCAGGCGCGCGGCACACATTTCGTTGTAACCAAAACAGATGGAGCTATTCAGTCGTCTGCAGATCGCATCTCTTGTTCGTGCTCTCTAGACACAATCTCATTGCCTGACAACTCGTTAACTGTCTTGATTCTCTCTCCGAGAATTGAACAGTAAATCGTTGGCCGCAAAGTGTCGACTGTGGGAAAATTAACTAGAGCTTTCTCCTGCTCGCGTGAGCGTTCGCGTGTATGAGCCTGGCCGAATCGGGCAGGCGCAATATAGATCCACGGAAACCGGCCTACGAACAAGGAGCGCCTTATGTATGGACAGCATGTTGCACCGCAAACCCATAACAAACGCACTGACCTGTCTATCCGCAACGTCAAGCTTCATGCAGGCGCCAGAGTCGTCGCCTTCGGAGTAAGCATTCTTATGGCAGGGCAGCTTTTGCTACCCTGCGCAGCACTGGCGACCGAAATACCCGAACCCGATGTCGCAGCACCCATCACCTGCGACGAAGTCAACGCGGAAGGCAGCCTCACAGCAACCACCCCCATCGATCATTACTACGATTTGGAGCTACCCCCTGCTTTCGAGTTGGTCCAGAACGAGGCTCTTGTATACGATTTTCCCGACAAACCCGAGGACTTCATCTACGGGCTTAACGACACCGTCCATCTCTTCAAGATCGACACCGATACCGAAAGCCTTATAAAAACCGAGAACCCCAAAGAGGCCAGCGTCTCTATTGCCCTGACCATGATTGACAATCACGTTAGAGCAACCGTAGTCTTTACAGGCAGTTACGCCGACGACCAAATCCCTTACAGGCTGGACCTCAACAGCTCAACCTACCTTGGCACACACGTTGACCGTGACTTCGACAGCGGGCAGGGGATTATGCACGAAAGGCGGCACGATTACTACATCCGTTACGTCTTCGACAGCGACGTGCACTTGATTGCAACCGATACGAGCGGTTCCAAACCCGATCCAAGTGTTAAGCCGATCCCAGAGGTCAAACCCGAACCGGAAACCAAGCCCGAGCCCACACCGCAGCCCAAGACAGAAAAGCCCGCGGCAAATCCCGTTTCCACCAAGGCAGTAACGGCAGTTAAACCAGCCGAGACCACCCTACCCGCGACGGGCGACAACAGCGCGATAGCGGCAGCCCTGAATGTTGCCGGTGGTGTAGTCGCGGCAGTTGGCATTTCCGCAACAAGGCGTCGCAACCACTAGCCAGCATTTCGTACCCCGCAGACAAAGCTCTATCCCCGCTCCGATGAGCTTTACTCACCGAGAAGTTTCTTCCCCACGGAAATGAGTTTCTTTCCAACGGCCGCCTTCACGCCATCAACGCCCCGCGAAACCGTCGAAACAGACTGTGCCGAACCGCCATCGAGCTCTACCCCATCGCAAACAGTGTCGACGGCGTCTTCTGGCAACATTTTTGGTCGCCATAGCTCCGATTCGGCAGGGCCCAGTCTCCGCTCGATCTCGAGCAAGACTTGTAAGGAGTCCACAGTCAAGATCAACTACGGGAATCGTGACGAGCCGATACCGCCCGCATGCCCCCTTCGGAATAGGCGCTGAGCAGCTCCTGGGCGTGGGCGAACTCGGGCCCTCGCCTCCAACCGAGCAAGCGGTTGACCGCGAGATTTCCCTGGACGTTGTGGACGAAGAGCAGAGAGGCGTCTGCCAGCCCCAGCTCCCGGGTCGCCCGGTGAAGGCGAGGAAAAAGGGCACGAAGGGAGCGAAGAGCGTTCCGTCGGAAAGTCGGAACGCTCTGTTTGCATTTTTGGGATCGTCCCAAATCCTTGCCAGCTCTGTGGCGGATGCCGAAAGCTGTAGATCGATTATCTGCAGATTGTATCAATCCATGCCTGAATATCTTTCTCAGAAGTACGGAGCATGGATTCATCGAACTGCACATCGAGGCCCGGTTTCACGATTGCGCCCTTGCAGGCTTCCTCAAAGTCCTTCAGCGCGTGTCCCAGCCAGCCGCCATTGGTGGCAAACGGATACACGATCTTCCCGGTCAGGTCAGCCCGCTCCAGGAAACTGCGCATGGCGGGCGCAAAGGTGTACCACCAGACAGGAGAACCCAGGATGATGGTGTCGTAATCTCTCCAGCCAATGTGCAGCGGCTTCAGTTCCGGGCAATAACCCTCGGCAATCTCACGCTGCCCCTGATTGACGACTTCATCATAATCGCCATCGTAGGGAACAACCGTATCCATACGAGCAATATCCCCGCCGATTTCCCTCTGGATCATCTCGGCGATGCGCTTCGTGTTGCCTCCGTAGGAGTAGTACAGAATCAAGGTTTTCATTTCACGCTTGCTCCTCATGCAAGAGGCTTCCCGCTGAACACGGGAAATGCGCTGAAGTCACCATAGTTGGCGATGCGCTCCATGTTCTTGAGAGTTTCCATGTCTTCCTCGGAGATCGCGAAATCCACGTCCGCGTTGCTTTCCATGTGGGCGGGATCTGCCGTCTTGGGAAGCGCGACGGCTCCAAGCTGAAGGACATAGCGGATGCAGAGCTGGGCGGCAGATACGCCGTACTTCTCTGCCATCTTAACGATCGCCGGATTCTTCAGCGCCTCACCGTGGGCAATGGGAGAGTATGCCTCCACCTGGATGCCCTGCGCCTTGCAGAAGTCCACCAATGCCGAATCGGTGTTGGTGATGTGCAGGAGGATCTGATTGACCATGGGCATCACGCGGCAAGAGCCCAGGAGGTTCTCAAGGTCATCTTGCAGGAAGTTGGACACGCCGATTACCTTGACCTTGCCCGCCGCCCGCGCATCCTCCAACGCACGCCAGACCTCCTTGTTCTCCTCGAAATAGCGCTTCTCCACACGGAACTCGCTCCACGGCTGGGGAGAGTGGATGATCATCTGGTCGAGGTAGCCGAGCCCCATCCTCTCCAGCGTCTCATCGATGGACTTCGCCGCATCCTCGTAGGTCTTCAGCTCTGCCGCGATCTTGCTGGCGACGAAAAGCTCTTCCCGGCGAACGCCGCAGGTGCGCACGCCCTCGCCGACGCCGCGTTCGTTTCCGTAGGCCTGCGCGGTGTCGATCAGGCGATAGCCCAGCTTTACCGCCTCGCGAACGGCTTCCGCCGCCTCGGCATCGTCGATGAACCAGGTGCCCAGTCCCAGCTTGGGAATCTGAACGCCGTTTGCCAGCGGGTAAGTTTCGTTCAAAATCATTGTTTCTCCTCCTCGCTCCAGATGTCCTTTGCCATGCGGAAAACCGCCCACGCCTTGGGCCAGCCGCAGTAGAAGGCTGCATGGGTCACGATCTCCGCGATTTCATCCTTTGTAATGCCGTTCTTCTTTGCCGTCATCAAGTGATAGCGGAAGCTTTCATCAGTAAGCCCCTGGGCCATCAGCGCAATGACAGTCACAAGGGAGCGGTCGCGGAGACTGAGCTGCTCCTCTCGACTCCAGACCTCGCCAAAGAGCACATCATCGTTCAGTTCTGCAAATTTCGGGGCAAATTCGCCCAAGGCATCTCTGCCCGCCATCTGTTTGACTGCCATGTTCCATTCCTCCTTTACAGTTTTGTGTATTCTTCATCGGATACCGGCTCACACCACTCATTCTTGCAATGCTCACCGGGAACCTCCACGGCGATATGGCAGAACCAGCTATCCTTTTTCGCACCGTGCCAGTGCTTGACATTGGCGGGAATCATTACGACGCTGCCCTCATGCAGACTGACAGCGGCCTTGCCTTCTTCCTGATACCAGCCTTCACCAGCCGTGCAGATCAGGAGCTGACCGCCTCCTTTGTCTGCATGATGAATATGCCAGTTATTGCGGCACCCCGGCTCGAAGGTCACATTGGCGGCAAACAAACCGCCTTTCGGGTCTGTTAGCGGATTCAGAAACGAATTGCCAATGAAAAACTGAGCATAAGCGGTATTTGCCGTTCCCGTGCCGAATACATTGATCTTCTCGAACTGTTCTTTGTGTTCATACTTCATAATAAAAACCTCCTGTGAAGGATCATTGATTGACTGTATAGCGCAGCCAGACTGCCCCGCCGTCCATGACCTTTGTCTCTTTCAGCGTGAAGCCAAGAGCCTTGTTTTCCGAAAGGCCTTTTCTGGCTCGGAAAACCGGCGGTGTATCCGGGCTCCCGTCTGCTGCTGCTGCCAGCACGATGCTGATCTCATCGCACATCCCCGCTTGCAGGAACGACCAGTTCAGTACGCCGCCACCGCCCAGCATCAGGGTCTCAATATTGAATTTTTCTTTCAACTTGGAAAGAGCCAAACCGTAATCCAGTTCCGTTTTGCCCGCGATAATATAAGAAATTCCCTGCTTTCTCAAAAAGGCTCTATAGGTGTTGCCGACCTGTTCTGTCAGCACCTCGACGACATGGGCGGTGGTGTCTACATAGTGCAGGGTACTGCTTTCCCACCCAAGCTTGCCATGGGGGTCTACGGAAACATAGAACATTCCGAAGTCCGGCTGCGCAATGAAATCACCTGCCGGAACAGCCGGTGCATTTTCGTCCAGATCCGGCTTTTTATAGAAGGTGAAGTTATCGTCCGTTGTCACTCTGCCGGACAGCCAGCCCTGATGATGATAAAAAGGTTCTTTCCCGAAGGCGATGTCATAAAACACATCGCCCGCCGCGCTGCCCTGCGGCGTTTCCATGTAACTGCCCATGATCTTTCCGTCCAAAGCGGTCATCATGTGGCAGAAAATATAAGGCCTGTTCATGTCCAATTCTCCTCCTTATGATTGACAAATTCTCTGTTTGGAAGTATGCTATCTTTAAACTTCATGTACATTCTACAACTTAAAGTGCACTTTAAGTCAAGAGGGCTTTGAAAAAATTCGGAGGGGTTTTCAAATGGTTTACACGGTGGGAGAAATGGCGAAGCTGCTGGGGGTTACGGCATCCACTTTGCGCTACTACGACAAAGAGGGGCTGCTGCCCTTTGTGGAGCGTTCCTCCGGCGGTATTCGTATGTTTCAGGAATCGGATATTGAATGGCTGCAGGTCATCGGCTGCATGAAAAAAGCCGGAATGTCCATCAAAGACATCCGGCAGTACATCGAAATGGCACTGCAAGGCGACGACACGATCGACCTTCGACTTGCCATGTTCCACCACCAACAAGAAGTCCTGAAACAGCAGATGGTGGAATTACAGCACACCATGGAAATGGTAGACTACAAGTGCTGGTATTACGAAACTGCAAAGGAAGCGGGTACGGTCGATGCGCCGCAAAAGATGGAGCTTTCCGAAGTCCCGGAACGCTTTCGAAAAATTCGGCAGGAGCTGCGCACTGCGCCGGGGACTGCGGCAGAAATATAACACAAGACTGCTTAGGCAACGGCAGTCTGTATAATCGGTGTCTATCTCGCAAGAGCAAAAGTCGGCACCCCGTTTGGCGCTTCAGCGGAAGCAAATGTCGTGGTCATCCGGTATCTTCCGTTTTTCCTTGCAACGCTTGCAAAAATTCAGAATAACACTATGGACAGTGTCGAAAATCGGCATTTACCTGTTTTATGAACCGTGCTTACGCAAAGATATAAAATCATACGTTCCTGTCCTTTTGCGCCGCTTACAGACGGGAAAATCCCAAATATTCAACCCTAAATTGTACAAAAAACTATCCTATCGTTTTCAGCTCAGCAGAGGGGCGAACCATCTGCGTTCTAATTGATGGCTGGATACTTTATCTGGATAGTATTTGATTCTTTCGTGATTACTTAGTTCGTATTTCTTTGCGTTGGCTTTTCCGATGACAGCAATTCCGTTGACGGTTTTACCGATGTCGGGTTTTCCGTCAACAGTAAAACCAACAACGGCATCTATCAAGATAGATTGATGGATGTTTGTTTCTTTCGGTACTTCTTTCTTTGGTTATTACTGTTCGGGATTTTCCAGATGCGGATTTGCCACACATGGATTTCCCATGTGTGGGCCTTCCATATGTGATAGTTTCCGTTCTGACACAACGAAAAAGCAAGCCCATATGCGGATAGCTGTTGTTCCAGCCATCCATATATGGGCTTTGATTGTAGATTTCTGATTGCACCCGCACCGCTGTTTTTTGTCATTCTTTATGCAAGGTTGTCATTACAAAAGACCTCCCACTACTGCATGGATCCGCCACGACAGAGAGAGGTCTTTTCGCATACAAAAACGCCCTGCGGTTTTCCGCAGGGCGTTTCGAAACAAGTTTGCCGATCGTCAGATGGCCAAGGTGACCAGACGTGCGATGAACAGGGCCGCAGCCACCCACATAACGGGATGGATCTCCTTGATCTTGCCGCAGCAGACCTTCAGAATGACCCAGAACAGCATGGCGAACATGATGCCGTTGGCGATGGAGTAGGTAAAGGGCATCATGATGATGGCCAGGAAGCCGCCCAGAGTATCAGCGATGTCGCCGTCAAAGGTCATGTTCTTCACAGCGCCGATCATCAGCAGGCCAACGAACACCAGAGCAGGAGCGGTGGCGAAGCTGGGGATGGCGATGAAGATGGGCCACAGGAAGATGGAGAGCAGGAACATCACAGCAGTGGTCACAGCAGTCAAACCGGTGCGGCCGCCTTCGGCAACACCAGCAGAGCTTTCCACATAACTGGTAACGGTGGAGGTGCCCAGGCAGGCGCCGACCACGGTGCCAACAGCGTCAGCCATCAGAGCGCCGCCGGCCCGGGGCAGCTTGCCGTCCTTGTCCAGAAGGCCGCCCTTGCTGGCAACGCCGACCAGAGTGCCGACGGTGTCGAAAATGTCAACAAACAGGAAGGAGAAGACAATGACGCAGAAGCTCAGGAAGTTCTGGGCGATCCAGCCAAAGTCGAACTGGAACAGCGTGGATTCCTCAACGTGAGGCAGCAGGGTCCAGTTGGAGAAGTCTGGGATCAGGGAGGTGCCGGTGTACCAGCCGGCCAGCTGAGCGATGATGCCCAGGATCCAGGTGGCGAGGATGCCCCACAGGATGGCACCTTTGACCTTGAAGTGCCACATAATGCCGATGAGCAGCAGACCCACCAGAGCCAGGACCACTTCAGGATTGCTCATCTTGCCCAGGTCCACCAGGGTGGATTCGCTGCCGACCACGACGCCGGCGCCCTTCAGACCAACGATGGAAATGAACAGGCCGATACCGGCGGTGATGCCGAACTTCAGGTTTGCAGGAATGGAGTTCACCAGGGTCTCGCGGAACTTGAAGAGGGACAGAACGATGAAGATCAGGCCTTCCACCAGGATGGCGGTCAGAGCCACTTTCCAGCTCACGCCCATGCCGAGGCAGACGGTGTAGGTAAAGTAGGCGTTGAGACCCATGCCGGAGGCCAGAGCTACGGGATAGTTGGCGAAGAACGCCATGCAGAGAGTAGCAATAGCGGCAGAAATGGCGGTAGCCAGCAGCACCGCATTCTGATCCATTTTGGCGGTAGCCAGCATCGACGGGTTAACGATGAGGATGTAGGCCATTGCGAGGAACGTGGTTAGGCCGGCGATAATTTCTGTTTTTACGTCGGTCCCGTTTTCTTTGAGCTTGAACAACTTTTCCATGTAGAAAACTCCTCCTGTTTCTGATAGTCGCAAGTCACCCTGCGCTTAAAAAGATAGTTTCATTATACCTGAACCCGGCAGCGACTTCAAGCAAAATTCCCATTTTATTTTTAAAACATTCACAATTTATCGTTTTTCATAATAGAATTTATTTAATTTTGCATAGGTTTGTAGAAAACGCTTATAATTTTTTCGAGACTACGTTTTCGCCGCTGTACAGGAAGGTTTCTTCTCCGCCGAAGACCAGCTTTGCCTGGGTGTCGCCGGGAATGGTGATCTTAAAGGAAATCTTGTCCCCTTCCCGCACATATTCCACAGTGACCCGCCCTGCAGGAATGGTCTGGCTGCAGGAGAGCTGTGTCACCCCGTCAAAGAGCACCGGCTGGATCCGCAGCTCCCGATAGCCGGGGGTCTCCCCATGGATGCCTGCCAGCTCGGAGAAGAGGAAGGCCGCCGCTGCGCCGAACATGGGATGGCTGTGAGAGCGATCCTTGATGTCTCCCGCCCAGTATTCCCACAGGGTGGTGGCTCCCAGCCGCCGCCAGTGGTCGAAGGTGCCGTCTTCCGTGGAAGCCAGCAGCTCCGCCGCCAGCTTCCCGTCGCCGTTGGCGAACAGCACCTGGGGCACTGCTTCCGTACCGAAAATGCCGGTGTCCAGCTTTCCGAGCGTCCGGTAACGCTTCACGAGGTTGGTGTAGGTTTCTTCGTCTCCCAACCCTGCCAGAATGGCAATGGCGTTGGCGCCCTGGAGACCGCCGAAGAAGTTGTGATTGTTTCCGGTGGGATTTTCAAAGGTTGCCGCCATGGCCGCCCGCTTTTTGGAAAGCCGCTCCTGGAAGAGGGGCAGATCCGTTTCCCGACCTACTACCGGCGCCATTTCGATCATCCGCTCCAGACTGCGGATATAGAACCAGGTGTTGATAAAGCTCGCCGGGATCACAACGCCGCCGGGGGCGCACCATTCGCCCAGGCACCAGTCTTCCCCCTTTTCACTGACCACCAGATCCCCGACAGAGTTCTCCTCCAAGAAGGTGAAGTACCGGAGCATCTGGGGATACAGCTCCGCAAAGGGGCCGCAGTCCCCGTAGTGGCGATAGAACTGATACGGCACCTCTACAATAGCGGAACCCCAGCCGCCGGGGCCGCCGCCGGAGCGGTGATAGGGAGCCGTATGCTGGATGTGGCCGGAATAGAGATCCTGACAATCGGAAATGTCCCGGATCCACTTTTCATAGAAATTCCGTGCGTCCATCATGGTCATGACGGCGTTGCAGGTCAGCTGCCCGTCGCCGGTATAGCCCCGTTTTTCGATATGGGGGCAGTCGGAGGGGAGCCCTGCGTGCATGTTGCTGAGCTGGGTGTGGACATAAGCCTGATAGATCCAGTTGAGGGTCTCATTGTCGGTGCGGAAGGAGGAATTGACCGCCACGTTTGCGTGAACGAATTCCACGCGCTCCACCTGAGCCTTCCCGGAAACGGAGAAGTACCGGAACCCGAACCACTGGAACTGCGGCCGGACGGTTTTCCCTTTCCCGTCGGAGGTCACTGTGAACCGCTGCCGGAAATGGTACCGCTCATCGGGGCTGCCATCCTCGTTCCGCTCTTCGGAAAAATCCACCGTGACCGTCTCCCCGGCTTCCCCTTCCAGACGCAGCACCGGCCAGCCGGACAGGTTCTTCCCGGCGTCGTAGCACTTCTTCCCATCGATCTCCCCTAAAAAGGCCGGAGCGATCTCCTCTGCCACCCTATCCGCCGGGCAGTCGGAAAAGCCGTAATCCGTTTCTTTCGGAGGCGTCATGGGAACAGCGGGTATACCCTTCCCCGCTCCGGTGAACACGTTCTCGTCAAAGCCCCGCAGATCCTGGGCCTCAAAAATGGGATGCCCGAAGCTGGCGAAGCGGTTCGTTTTTACAAAGCTGTCCAGAAGCTCGTCCCGCCGTGAGGAAACAAATTCTGCCGACGTCCCGTCCGTAAAGTCCACCGTCAGCCGGTAGATGGCCTTCGGATCCCCGAACCGGTTGGGATCCATGGTGTACCAGCCGCCGCCGAAGTGGATTGTCAGCACATTCTCTCCCGAATGCAAAAGTCCCGTCACATCAAATTCCGGGACTAAGATCCGATGGCCGAAGATCCGCTCGTTTAACGGATAGTAAGCTCTGGGCTCATAATCCGTTGCAAGGGGCAGGAACTCGTCGTTGGTGACCCGTACCCCGTTTACCCGGCAATGGCAAAATCCAAGGCCCACCGCTCGCAGTGCAGCCTTTCTTACCGGCTTGTCCCCCAAAGGGATGCGGCTTCTGAGAATGGGGAAATGAGGCTTTCCCGTCAGATCCGGCTCGCTGCTTTCGGTGTAGCCGTCCCCGGCTCCCACCCAGCAGGCGGCGCCGAACATCTTTGCTTCTGTCATACTGTAACCTCCTGTTATCGGTCTTTATCCTTCCAACGAAGCCCGTTCGGCTCCTTTATCCACATTGTAGCGGACTTTTTCCGAATATGCAAGAATTTTTTTCGTTTTTTGTCGGAATTTTATGCGTCCTTTTCCTTCTGATCTTTTACAACCGGCGGTTGAATCGGAAAAATTCCCCCAAAAGGAAACCGGCGCAGGACTCCCCGCACCGGTTTCCTTTTATCCGATCTCTATATCTCCACCTGCACTGACTTTTCCTTCCACGCTCTGGCAAGTGACGTTTCCTTCCGCCGAAACGTTTCCGTCCACATTGCTGCAGGTCAGATCGCCGCCCGAAGAGGCGTTCTCCCCCACTTCGCCGCATTTCAGCTCGCCGCCTGCCGAAGCGTTTCCGCCTACGTCGCCGCAGTTCAGGTTGCCGCTTGCCGAAGCGTTTCCGCCTACGTCGCCGCAGTTCAGGTTGCCGCTTGCCGCCGCATCACCTTCGATGTCGTCGCAGGTCACATTTCCGCTGGCCGCCACGTCCCCATCCACGTCGCCGCAGGACACGTTTCCTGCGGCGCTCACGTTCCCGTCTACATCGCCGCAGGAAACGGAGAAGCAGGACAGGATGCTCTGATCCAGATCCATGTTGCTGCTTCCGACCGTGCCCTTTCCTTCCGGCGAGGTGCAGACCAGCATCCGCCCCTTGAAGAGCACTGCCCGGTAAATCCCGTCGTCCTCCCACGGAAGCCCTTCCGCAGGGCCGTCGGAAACCGGCCGCTCCTCCGAAAGATCCGGGAGGGTCACCGGCTCATGCTTTGAGTCAAAAAGATTCTGAAGCAGCTCATCCGCCGCCTGATTGAGGGAGTTGATCTTCGGCTCTAAGCGAACGCCAAGGTCTTTGAGCATCTTCCGGGCATCCTTATCCTCCCCGGAGATCTCCAATGTCATCCGATCCGGTTTCTTTTCTTCTGCCTTTTCTTCCTTCTTTTTCTCTGCGGCAGAAGGCTCCTCCGCAGTCGTTTCCTGCACGCTCTCTTCCGTCTGCTCCCGGAAGAGGTCATCGATGGTCACGCCGAAGATCTCCGCCAGCTGGGGCAACAGGGAAATATCCGGACAGGACAGCCCGTTTTCCCATTTGGAGATAGCCTGAAAGGTGAGCCCCAGCTCGTTTGCCAACTGCTCCTGGGTCAGGTGCCGCTGCTTGCGGAAGATGGAGAGGTTTTTCCGGAGGATCTCTGTTTGGTTCATTTCACACACGATGGTTCCCGTCCTTTTTATTTTTTATAGCCGTTCTTGAATACGATCCACTGGTTCATGGGATTCCGCATCTGAAGGCCGGAACCCAAGGTAGGATCATCGGGAAGGCCGGCCACCCGCTCCTCGGAGTCGATGGGTAAACGATGGGCTGCCGCCTTCGGCTTTTTGTTTTTGAAGATTCCGAATTTCATTCTGCATCATCCTTGTTTCGGTTTTGGTTTTCCCGGGATGATTTTATCCTAGCAGAATCGGCGGATTTTGGAAATAACCGAAACGTTGAATGGATTTTTCAACCGACGGTTGAGCGGCGCTTCCGGTCAGATCCGGAAAAAGTTCTCTCCAAAAACATCCGAAAAATTCCCCGAATCCCCTCAAAATCCACTCAACCTATAGTTGAATCATACCACTTTTCCCTAAAAAAGTCCAGTTTTCCGGCTTTTAAAAGGAAAAGGCCATTCCTTTTAAATAGGAACAGCCTTTTTCCTCGGCGTTTCGTTCTATCGCTTTTTCACCGATGGGAAGAGGGCGGCACGCCCATTTCCTGACGGTAGACTCTGGAAAAGTAGCTGGGGGTCTGGAACCCGCTTTGCCGGGCACATTCAGTCACGCTGTAACGGCCGTCTGCAAGCAATGCCCGAGCGCTGCTGCACCGCACCATCCGCAGGTATTCGATGACGGTTTTGCCCGTCACCTCTTTGAAGGCATGGCAGACGTAAGAGCGGCTGAAGCAGACGGCAGCGCAGAGCCCATCTACCGTGACCGGCTCCGCAAAGTGCCGGCGGATGTAAGCAATCACCGCCTTGGTCACCTCCTGCTTCCGACCGTCTGTACAGGTGTCTTCCGCTTCCTCCCCGGGATGGTTCCGCTGGAGATACACGAAAAGCCGGGCGATCCGCCCCCGGATCTCTGCCCGATAAAAGGGCCGCTGCTCCTGCAGCTCCCGGAGGATCCCCTCCACCTGCCCTGCCGCCTCCGGATCGGACAGAAAGGTCTGCACCGGCCGGTTCGGAAGATCCTGACAAGCCGTCAGCTCCGGCGCCATCAGTAAAACGCCGTATTTGCAGGGGGCCTCCTCCGTATAGAAATCATGGAGCCGCCCGGAGGGGATCACCGCCATCTCTCCGGGAGCCAGCCGAAGCTGCTGGTTCCCGGAAACAGCGACCCCTTCCCCTTCCATACAATATAAAAGCTCCACGGCATCGTGCCAGTGAAGAAACCCGGCTTCCTTCGGCCCAAGCTCACAAATGCTGGAATAAAGCGGCAGGGCGGGATCCTCATAAACGTCTGCATCAAATTCGTAAAAGCTCACCTGAAAAAGCCTCCTTGTGCAAAATCGGATAAGGTTTAAGCACGTCTCTTTCTTTACGTTTCCCTCTTTTTTCGGTTAAAATGGAAGCAGAAAGGAGTGACGTACGATGTATCAGTTTCCCATCGGCGTTGTATTGGATTGTTTTCCCGGAAGCCTGAAAGAACGGCTGTCCCTGGCGGAAAAGCTGGGCTTGAAAGGTGTTCAGGTCTACGGGATCGAAGGGGAGATCTCCCCGGAAATGACGGTGTCTGCCCGGGCGGAGTTCAAAAAAGAGCTGGCGGATCGGGGGCTTACTCTGTCAGCGGTCTGCGGCGACTTGGGCCACGGATTTTTCGATCCGGAGCACAATAAGGAAAACATCGAACGCTCCAAGCGGATTCTGGAGCTTGCAAAAGAGTTGGGGACTGATGTCGTCACCACCCACATCGGCGTGGTTCCCAAGGATCCCTCCCACCCCCGCTACGGGATCATGCAGGATGCCTGCGGCCAATTGGCGGAGTATGCCAATCAGTTAGGCTCCCACTTCGCCATCGAGACCGGCCCGGAACCGGCAGACGTACTGCGGAAATTCCTGGACACCCTTCCCTCCGACGGCGTAGGGGTCAATCTGGATCCTGCCAATCTCCATATGTGCTTTAACTGCGATGCAGCGGAAGCAGTGCGGATCTTAAAGCCCTACATCGTCCACACCCATGCCAAGGACGGCGTTTACAAAAAATTTTGCGATTCGGAGATCATGTACGGCATTCTCCCCCTCCCGGCCGACTATCAGGAAGAGGATTACTGCGAGGAAGTGCCTTTGGGGCAGGGCGGCGTTAACTGGAAGGAATATCTTTCCGCATTAGACGGGATCGGCTACCGGGGATTCCTCACCATTGAGCGGGAGACCGGAGACGATCCGGCAGGGGACATCCGTATGGCCGCAGACTTCCTGCGGGCGCAAATGAAATAAGGAGGAACCAACCATGAAAAAAGTCAAAATTGCCGTCATCGGCGTCGGAAACATTGCAGAAAGCCACATCGAAGCCTACCAGGCAAATCCCAACGTAGAGTTGTACGCCTTCTGTGACATCAACAAAGAGCGTCTGGAAGAAAAAGGCGCCCGCTTCGGCATCACCCGCCTTTACACCGATGAAGCGGAAATGCTGAAGGCCCTGCCGGAGCTGGATGCCGTCAGCATCTGCACCTGGAACAACCAGCACGCTCCCTGCACCATTCTGGCGCTGGAAGCCGGGAAAAATGTCCTCTGCGAAAAGCCCATGGCCGATTCCACTGCTGCGGCGGAGCAGATGCTGGAAGCCGCAAAGCGTTCCGGGAAACTTCTGCAGATCGGCTTTGTCTGCCGGTACGGCCGGGACTGCAAGCTCATCGAAGAGCTGCGGGACAAGGATTTCTTCGGCGATTTCTATTACGCCAAGGCCACCTATCTCCGCCGTCACGGCAGCCCCAGCGGCTGGTTCACCCATAAGAAGTATTCCTCCGGCGGCCCCCTCATCGACCTGGGTGTCCACGTCATCGACCTGACCCGCTTCCTGATGGGGAACCCAAAGCCCGTCTCCGTTTACGGCGTCACCTTCGACAAGCGGAAGGACCGTCCCGAATGCACCGACCCCTTCGGCTACATTGCCAGCAGCCCTGACGGACAGCGCGTTTTTGACGTGGAAGATCTGGCGGTCGCTTTAGTTCGCTACGACAACGGTGCCGTGCTGGAAGTGGAGACCTCCTACAGCCTTGACATTAAGGAAGACCAGTATAAGTTGGAGCTCTTCGGTACCAAAAGCGGCGTGAAGATGGGACAGGGATTGGAATTCTACACCGAAGTGGACGGCCACATGATGAACATGGGTCCGGCTTACAGCGACTACTATACCGATGAGAGCCATCTTTTCAGCGACGAGATTGACCACTTCGTGGACTGCGTCCAGAATGGCACTCCCTGCCGGGCTCCAGCGGAAGACGGCATCGCCATCATGAAGATTCTGGAAGCCATCTACGAATCCGCCCGCACCGGTCATGAAGTGACCCTGAAATAAGGAGGAGCCATGCAGTACGCTTTGAGCACCTACAGCCTCTGCGCCTATGCGGAAGCCGGAATCCTGCCGCAGCTTGGCTGCATCGCAAAAGCAAAAGAACTGGGGTACGATGCCGTGGAGATCTGCGGCATCTGGCCCCATGACGGTTCTTCGAGGCTCGATTATGCCAAAAAACTCCGGGAAGAGTGCGAACGGCTCTCCATGCCGGTGGTTGCTTATGCCACCGACGGGAACCTGCTCTGCGAGGACCGTCCGGCAGAGATCAAGCGCCTTTGCCGGGAAGCTGACATTGCAAAGCTCTTGGGTGCGCCTAAGATGCGCCACGACGCTGCATACGCTCCCAGCCGGCCCCGGAGCTTTGCCCGCTGCCTGACAGAACTGGCAGACAGCTGCCGGGAAGTGACCCTTTACGCCGAAGCCTTAGGCGTCCGCACCATGGTGGAGAACCACGGTCAATTCTGCCAGGACAGCGACAGGGTCGAGCTTCTGGTAAACGCCGTGGATCACAAGAACTTTGGTCTCCTCTGCGACATGGGGAACTTCCTGGACGCAGACGAAGACCCGGCCAGAGCCTGCGGGCGGATCGCCCCTTACGTCTTCCACGTCCACGCAAAGGACTTCCATGTGAAGCCGGGGATCGAACCTTATCCTGGCGAGGGGTTCTATGCCACCCGGGCGAAGAACTGGATCCGGGGCGCCATCGTCGGACAGGGGAACGTCCCCGTTGCTCAGTGCCTGGACGTTTTAATGGAAGCAGGCTACGACGGCAGCGTCACCGTGGAATTCGAAGGGCTGGAGGATCCCGCCCTTGCCTGCCGCATCGGGCTCCAGAACCTGCGGAAAATGGAGCGGCGGCTCCGGGACAGGGACTGATTCTTTTTAAAAAAGATAAAAAGCAAAACCGGCGGAGGGTTTCTTTGAAAGAAGCCCTCCGCCGGTCTGTTTCTGACAGCTTTCACAAAAACAAGGTGCTTCTGTCATTTTTTGCAGCTTGCCTGACTGAAAAAGAACCGATATAATGGAAGAGAAACCTTATTTCAAGTCTTCAAACTCGTCCGGATAGATCCCTTCCAGAGTGTACCAGGAGGGAACGTCCGGTTCCCGCTCCAGCCAGCGGCCGTTGGTGAAATCAGGGATCGGCACCGGAGAGCCGCCCATAGCGGCGGAATCTTCGCTCAGGCAGCCGATGGCCATCCACGTTGCGGCGTCATACACGTCGATGGGAGATTTCCCGTCCTTCTGCACCACTTCTACAAAAGCCCGGAGGGTCAGGTAGTCCAGACCGTCGTGGCCGCCGTGGTAGCCGAACTTCTCATAAGCCTTCCACAGGGGATGCCGGTACTTCTCAAGCCACGCCTTATCCGGCTCCCATTGACCTTCACCCCACTCGTCTTTCGGGCTCTCGCCGTCGATGTAGATGGCGTGGTTCAGCTCCCGCCAGGTGCCCTTTGCGCCCTGAAGTCGGAAATCCTGATTGTAGGGATGGGGAGTGGTGCAGTCGTGGGTCATGTAGATCATCTCGCCGTTGGCACAGCGGATCATCACACCGGCGATGTCGCCCTGTGCCACCCGCTGCCGGGCCAGCTCCGGACGGTCGGTGCGGTTTTTCTCGTACCACTCGTGAAGCCCGACGGCTTTGGAGGTCATGGCGGTCAGCGCCAGCATCCGGTTGCCCCGGTTGATGCTCAGAGCCTTGGCGATGAAGCCCAGCTCGTGAGTGGGGTAGATCTCGCCGTTGCGGTGGAAGAAGTTCCGCTGACGGTAGTGACGCTTGATGTCTCCGTTGCCGATCTCCTCCCGGAGGTCGTGCTGATAGCCGCCGGAAGCATAAACCAACTCTCCGAAAACGCCCTGACGGATCATGTTGAACAGAGCCAACGTCTGATCGTCGTAGCACTGGTTTTCAAGGAACATGAACTTCCGGCCGGTGTCCTCCACCGTGTGGACCAGATCCCAGCACTCCTGCACGGAGGAAGCCGGGCAGACCTCAATGGCCACGTCCTTGCCGCAGTTCATGGCATCGATGGCGATGCGGATGTGGGTGGACCAGTCGGTCATGACCACCACGGCGTCGATGCCTTCCATCCGGTTGACTTCCCGGTAATCGGTGGTGCCGAAGCAATCCTTGCCCCGGGCCTTTTTCACCATTTCTTTCCCCAGCTCCACACGATCGGGGTACACGTCGCAGACGGCGCAGATCTCCACGTCCGGCATTTCCAGAAGCGTTTCCGTCTGGCCGTAACCCCGCCAGCCGAAGCCGATGATTCCCAAGCGGATGGTGCGTCCTACTTCTCCGAATTTCATATAAATCCTCCTCTTTTAAGCTTTTTAAATCAGAGGCGGTTTTCCGACCCGCAGACCCGGATCAGCCGGGACGCCAGCTCTTCCACCGCCGCTCTTCCCGCCTTGCCGTAAACCTTTGGGTCCCGAACGGCAGCGTCTGCATCCAGCACGCTCCGCACGCCTTTGGTATAGGCGATGCGCAGGTCGGTGGCAAAATTCACCTTGCAGATTCCTTCTGCGACGCAGGCTCTGATCTGCTCTTCCGTAAGGCCCGAAGCCCCGTGGAGTACCAGCGGCTCCTCCACCCGGCTGCGGATCACTTTCAGCCGCTCCACATCCAGATGGGGCGTTTCCTTATAAACACCGTGAGCGGTCCCGATGGCTACCGCCAGCGAATACACTCCGGTTTCTTTCACAAAACGGACGGCGTCATCAGGATCGGTCAGGTTGTTCCCGTTCGAAACCAGGGAATCTTCCTTCCCGCCGATGCTTCCCAGCTCCCCTTCCACGGGGATCCCGTGTGCGGCGGCAAATTCCACCGCCTTCCGGGTGTTTGCGATGTTCTCCTCCAAGCTCAGCTTCGAGCCGTCGTACATCACCGACGTATACCCGTCTTTCACAGCGCTGCAGGCCAGCTCCACGGTGTCGCCGTGATCCAGATGAAGAGTGGCGACCACTTCCGGATCCTCCGCCAGAGCGGCGGCAATCCCGTGGAAAAGAGAGAGACTTGCGTACCGGATCGTGCTGGGGGTGGTCTGGAGGATCACGGGGGCGTGCAGTTTTTTCGCCGCAGCCAAAATTCCCTGAGCCATCTCCATGTTTTCCATATTAAAGGCGCAGACGGCGTACCCGCCCTTCTGTGCGTTCAAAAGCAGTTCCTTCGTTGTAATAAGCGGCATGATTGTTTCCTCCTCAGTTTACCTGAATCCACGCATCCAGCCCAGTGGGGGCATCGGGATCCGATCCGGTCTCCGCAGACTTTTCATAAGCGGCCAGCTGGCAGAGATTCAGGAAGGCAATGCCGCCGGCGGCCTCTCCTACATCCGTTCCGAGGCTGATGGTCTCCGCATCCGGGATCTCCCGGGGGAGATTGGAATAGACCAGCACCTTGGCTCCCTTTTTCTGCAGGTCTCTGATCAGCGCTTCCTGCTGGGACTGCCCGGAAGGAAGCAGATAGACAAGCACCAGCGTCTTTTCGTCTACCAGCACGATGGGCCCGTGCCGCACATCCAGCACATGGTGCTGCGCACCCGGCAGCTGAGAGATCTCCTGGAACGCAAGGGCGCCCTCGGTAGCCACTCCGGCACTGACGCCGTCCGCTAAGACCACGGCTTTGTCCCACGGCTCCTTTGCAATCTGCTCCATCAAAGGCTCCGCCTTTTTCAGATAAGCGTCTCCGGTTTCGCAGAGCTTTGAAAGCGCTTCCGGCACTTTCTTATCCCCGGCAAATCCGGAGATCAGGCAAAGCCCGGCAGCATACAGGTTGGATACGCTCCGGGTCTGGCACACGCTTTCGTCGAACGCCCACGGGATCTCCAGAGAAACTGCAGCCCGCTCCCCGAGAGGCGTGTCCGTCGCCGCGACGATGCCGCAGAGAGTGTAGCGGATCCCAGCCGCATCCATGGCGTCGGCCGCATGGAGGATCTCGCTGGTCTTTCCCGAACGGGAGACTGCCACGATCATGGCGCCGTCCAGCTGCCGCTGATAGCTTTCGCAGTTGAGCCACAGATCTCCCGCCGCCATGGCGAACACGGGAAGATCTAAAACCCTTGCCGCCGCATCTCTTAAGGAGCAGGACACCATATAGCTGGAGCCGCAGCCGATAAAGGCCAGCGCCTTCGGTTTTTTCTCCGCCCAGATCCGGGCGAGGGAAGCACGCTTTTCCTCAAAAAGGGAAAGGGTCTTCCGGAGCGCCTCATACTGGCTCCGGATCTCAAGGATGGTCTGATTCATCTTTCTTCCTCCTGTTCAAAGCAAATCGATACCGCCCGGTCGTCCCAATACTCGTCGGCATGGATCTTCCGGGTGTTCCATTCAAAATATTCGATCACGCAAGGACAGTTTTCATTGGCGGCGTCAAATTCCACGCCCCGCTCCCTGCACCATTCCACGGCGTCGGCCAGATCGTCCTCCTCCCGGCAGGACCAAAGGACGAGCAGGACGCCCAGCTTCCGCAAAAGCGGAAGAACCTTCAGCATCTTCCGGTTTTCCCGGCCGATCTCCGGCCAGTTGTTTTCGCAGAGCGTGCCGTCAAAATCCACGGCAATGATATACGGATAGGGTCGATCCCCCTGTGCCGCCGCTTCGGAAAGCGCCTGATACGCCGGAGACCCCTCCCCTTCGCGGATGGCCTGCAGGGCCAAAGGCAAAAGGCTCATGGCAAAACCTCCCCTGTGCTTTTTCTTTAGTTTAACATGGATCGTTTTTCTTTGATTTTTTATTTGTACCATCGTACTTTTTCACATTTTGCCGAAAGGAGACCGTTATGGACGATCAGATTTGGGGTTATAAGAAAGAATCCGGCCTGCCCGAGCTTCCGGAGGTGGGCAAGCTGCAGGTGAAAAACGCTGCGTGGCCTATGCCCATGGAATCCCATCCGGATGCCGTGGAGTTTCTCCTGCTCCGCTCCGGCTGCAAGCAGATCCAGGTGGAGGACCGGCTTTATGAAATGCAGGGCGGCGACCTTCTGGTGGTCTTTCCCGGCGAGCGCCACGGCGCGGAGGACTTTGTCCAGAACCGGACGTCCCTGGCCTACCTCCTTATGGCGGTGCCCACGGAGGTCCCCCGTTTCTGTATGCTGGAGGAGGAAGAACGCTCCGCCCTCTGGGAGCAGCTAAAGCTCTTGAAAGGGCGGATGCTCAAGGTCTCCCCTTCGGTCTGCCGCACTATGGACCGGCTCTTCGACCATGTGAACACCGGTCTCCCTCTGGAACGGGCCCGGATCCGGACGGAACTGATGCGCTTCCTCTTTCAGATTCTGGAAGAAGCCGGCGAAGAGGACAAATCCCTTCCCGCCGATATCGCCGCCGTGATCCGCTACATCCGGGAAGCCCGGGAGGAAATGCCCGATATCGCCAAAATGGCCGCCCTGGTGAACCTGTCCGAATCCCGCTTCAAGCAGAAATTCAAACAGGCCACCGGCATCCCCCCCGCGGAATTCACCGTCCGGGAAAAGATCCGGGAATCCCAGACGCTTCTAAAAGACCCCGCCCGAACCGTAACTTCCATCGCCATGGAGCTGGGCTTCAGCTCCAGCCAGCACTTCTCCGTCCTTTTCCGGAAATACACCGGCCTCTCCCCGATCCAGTACCGTCAAAACCACGAATTTGTATCATAATATCTTTTTGCTATGGAAGTCACCCGCTCCTTATGTTACTATAAAAAGAGGAACTTCTAAACCGACCTGCCAGAAAACGGGATCGAATGGGAGGGGCAGACATGAAATGGTTCTCGAGAAAGCCCTTTGCAGCTTTACTGGTATCGATGGCTCTGGTGGCGTTTTTGCCGCTTCTGCTCAACAATCTTTTTTATATCCGCTTCCGCAGCACCGTGCTGGAACAGCAGGAAACGCTGACGGAAGAATCTTTAAAATTCAGCGTCCAGCAGATCGATCGTACCCTTCTGGACTTAAGCGCAACGGAAATGCAGCTCAGCGACTCCTTCGAACGCCTGAGCATCCCTGCGGAAGGAGCGATGACCCCCGCCGACCGTATGGATCTGTGGGAGATCCGGCAACAGCTTCGCAAAGAGATCTCCATTGGCTCCGAATACGTCAGCGCCATCTACCTCTATTCCGCCGAATCCGGTCAGGCCGTGGCAAATACCGGCATTTATTCCGAGGATGTCCTCTATCGGAGCCTTTATAAAAGGCGAAATGTTTCCCGGGATGCCGTAACGCTCCTTCACAGCACCTATTCCCACGGACGGCTTTTCGCCCTGGACGAAGAAAATTTGGTCTTTGCCGGGAGCATCGGGAAGCGCCCGGACGGAACCCCCAAAAAGCAGATCGTCCTGCTTCTGCGGCCCAGCTTCTATTCCACCCTGATCGATAAAGCCAACGTAGAAGGCGGTGTTTTCGTCCTTCTGGATTCCTACGGGACCGTTCTGGCCCTGAGCGACAAAACCGGCGGCTCTCTGGACACGGATACATTGGAAACGCTCTGCTCCTCTCTCCTTTCCGACAGTTTTTCCTTGAACGGAGATTCGGCGCGGCTCTTTTCCATCAGCTCCACCATCGGCGGCTATCAGGTTAAGGCCGCTATCCCCTATTCCCACCTTCTGGACAGCAGCCGTGAAATGCAGAAATACTACTGGATCCTTTTGACGGCTTCCGTGGGGCTGGGGCTTCTGCTGGCGATCTTCTTAAGCCGCCAGAACGTCATGCCCTTAAACCAGATGATCGACTACATCCGGAAAAACTACGGCCAGAGCTCCGGGGAGACCCAGGGTCTGGAACAGATCAAGTCTGCTGTCGACTCCCTTCTGGATCAGCAGCGGGTCAATCAGGAGCAGCTCCGGCAATATGAGTCCGCCCTTACCCGCAGCCGCCTTCGGGACACGCTCAGAGGCGACGCCGCAGAGGGAGAAGGCTTCTCCCTTCCGCCGGACTGCCGCTACGCCGCCGTTTGCTATACCTCCCATACCGACCCGGAGGTTTTAAAAGACTGGCTTTTAAGATCTCAATCCACCCTTCCGGAAACGATCTTCAACCACACCGTCATCCTGGACGGCATCGTGACGGAAGTTCTCGGTTCCTCCGACCCGGATTTTTCCGAAGGAACCATCGAAGACCTCCTTACCGCCCGGATCAGCTGGCTGGACCAGCAAAACGCCCCGGCTGCCGTGGCCGCTTTCAGCAACCTCCATTCAGACCCCCGGGAGCTGGAACGGGCCTACGGCGAAGCCTCTATGGCGCTGGATTTTTCCCATGCACAGACCGACGCCGTCCTGACCAGCTTTTCCAGCTGCCGCTTCCGCACCTCGTCCCTTTTAAGAGACTGGCGCCATCTGGATAAGCAGCTGCTGTTCTCCTCTGCCATTGCGGAGGAGCGGTTTGGCGACGCTTCCCGGATTCTTCCCGGCCTTTTCCCGGCGGAATTCTTAGAAGAATATTTCCCGGAATCGGATGTTTCCACCCTTCATCTTTCTTCTTTGAAATTTCAGTTCCTTCATGACACCGACAACATCCGGGATTTCTTGGACCTTTCCGAAGAAAAATGGAACCGCTTCCTGCAGGAGCTGCTCTATTGCCGCAGCCATCGGAAGCTCCTCCGCCTGATGGAAGAGCTCCTCCGGCAGGCCGCCGAGGAAGCGCCCCGGCTCCCCGCCGACTCCGAAGGCAGCCGGGTGGACGAGATCAAACGCTACATCCGGGAAAATTATACGGATCCGCAGCTCTCCGTTTCCTCAGTGGCAGAAGCCTTTGACCTCTCCGCCAACAACCTGTCCCAGCTTTTCAGCCGGAAATCGGATCAGGGCGTCCTCGACTTTATCCACTCCGTCCGGATGGAAAAAGCGGGTCAGCTTTTAAGGGAAGCCCCTGACCGCACCATTCAGGAGATTGCATTCCTTACCGGTTACACCAGCATCCTGACCTTCAACCGGAAGTTCAAATCCCTCTACGGCCAGACTCCTACCGAATACCGCAAACGCTTTGCCGGTCAGAAATGAGTCAGAATGGCTCCTGCCCTGTTTTCCTCAAGGCAGGAGCCTTTTTACACGCCTTAAAACAAAATACCGCCACAATTCCGTCAAACCCCTGTCATTTTTTGGTAAAAATGCCGTCAGAAACTGTTGATTGCAAAAAAGCCTTCCTTCCCTTATGATTAAGGCAAGGAAAAGGCCCATGGGCCGACCGTTCGCATCATACACAAAACGAAGGAGGATATCCCAGATGAAAAAAAGCAAACTTTTCGCAAGGATCTTTTCCATCCTGCTGTGTTCCGTTCTGACCGCTTCTTCCATGAGCGGCTGCGGCAACAAGGGCGGTGAAAGCAGCACCCCTTCTCAGAGCTCTGACAGCTCTTCTTCCAGCACCGGATCCGAATCCAGCTCCGACGGAAAAGGCGATCTTTACATCGAAGGCAGCGAAGGCGTCACCCTGACCTACTGGATCCCCATCGGCAGCACTGCCGCCCAGAACTACGAGACTCTGGCGGAGCACCCCTACTTCCAGTGGCTCAAAGAGCAGACCGGCGTCAACGTCGAGTTCATCCATCCTTCCGACGAGCAGAAATCCCAGCAGCTGAACCTGATGATCGCTTCCGGAAAATACTATGATATGCTGTACTGCCCCGACTATCCCGGCGGCCCTCAGGCCGGTATCGACGAAGGCTGCTTTGTGGATCTGAACCCCTATCTGGACGAGTATATGCCCGATTACAAAGAGGCTCTGGACTGCAGCGACGGCTCCTTTGCCAGCTGGGAATGGGGCCCGGAAAAAGAGCTCTATAACCTGCTCCCTCAGGACTCCTTCCGCCGCTACAACACCACCAAGGACGGCTCTCTCTACGGCGTGACCCAGATCTGGACCCAGTCCTATCTTCCCGATGTCGGCCCCGTTATCCGCAAGGACTGGCTGGATGAAGCAGGCTTGGACGTTCCCCAGACGCTGGACGATCTGGCAAAAGTCCTGGAAGCCTTCAAGGCCCGGGGCGGCGACGTGATCCCCATGAATTTAGGACAGGGCGGCACCAACGGCAACGACGGCGCCATCATCAGCGCCTTTGACCTCTACGCAAACTTCTGGACCATGAGCGACAACGCCACGAAGGTCGAGCCTCACGCTTACACTCAGGACGCCTTTAAGGACTACCTGACCCTGATGAACGACTGGTACTCCAAGGGCTACATCGACCCCGATTTCATGAACCGGGACGATGACGCGCTGTCTTCCCTCTTCCTGAGCGACCGTCTGGGCATCTACTTCGGCACCTGGACTCAGCCGGAAGACTGGAAGAATCTGTACACCGGCGATCAGGCATTTGACGTCGTGGCCATGCCCCTGCCCCGGAAGTCCACCGATCAGCAGCTCCATTGGTGCAACCACTACATGAGCGTTCCCACCAACAACACCGTCATCACCACCTCCTGCGAGCATCCGGAGATCGCCGCCGCCTGGCTGAACGTCGGCTTCACCAAGGAAGGCATCCTCCGCGGAACTTACGGCGTGGAAGGTGAGACCTATGAACTGAAAGACGGCGTGCCTTACTACACCGACTACGTCATCAACGGCGATCAGGACTATATCTTCAGCTGTGAGCTGTTCAACAACTCTTCCTCCTACAACAGTCTCCGCTCCGTCTTCATGCGGTCTTCTGCCGATGCAGCTACTAAAACCTCTCCCTCTGCCGAAACCATGGAGATCTGGCAGCAGAACGCCGACTGGGATTCCGTCTGGACCTACGTCACCTTCTCCGACGACGGCTGGGGACAGTTTGACACTGCCTACAATGATGCCTGCACCTACGGCGACCCCATGGTGCTGAAGTTCATCATCGGCGAGGAGAGCCTCGACAAGTTCGACGAGTTCAAAGAAACCTGCAAGCGTCTCGGCATGGATAAGGCCCAGGAGCTGGCTCAGGCCGCTCTGGATGACATGTCTGAATAATTCCCTGACACAAAAGGAGAGAATGCACCGTGTTACGCCGACTGAAGCTGGATCTCCAGCGCAACTATCAGGCTTATCTGATGGTTCTTCCGTCCATCGTCCTGATCTTCATCTTCTGCTACATTCCCATGTACGGGGTTCTGATGGCCTTCGAGAATTACCGTCCTCAGCTGGGTGTGCTGGGGAGCGAATGGGTGGGGCTATACCACTTCAAGGATTTCTTCACCTCCCCCCATTCTCTGAACGTCCTGCGGAACACGGTGGTTATCAGCGTGTATAGCCTGCTGGTAGGCTTCCCTTTTCCTATCATCCTTGCACTGCTTTTAAACGAAGTGCGCTGCCAGGCGTACAAACGCACGGTGCAGACCATCTCCTATATGCCCTATTTCATCTCCAACGTGGTTATCTGCGGTATGCTCAAATCCTTCTTAGCCTACGACGGCCTGTTTAACCAGATCGGCGCCGTTTTCGGCATGGCTCCCAAGAGCTTTTTGAGCAATCCTGCCCTTTTCCCGAGCGTCATTGTCTTTTCCGACTTCTGGCAGAGCATCGGATGGAACTCCATCATCTACATGGCTGCTCTGGCCGGGATCGACCCTGACCTGTACGAAGCCGCCCACATCGACGGGTGCGGGCGGCTCCGGCAGATCTGGCACATCACCCTGCCGGGTATCGTTCCCACCATGGTCACCCTGCTTATCTTGAGCATCGGCGGCCTTCTCAGTGCAAACTCCGACAAGATCCTGCTCCTTTACAGCCCCCTGACCTATGAGACCGGAGACGTCATCGGCACCTTTGTTTACCGCCGGGGCATCAAAGGCGGCGACTTCAGCTACTCCACTGCCGTCAGCCTTTTCCAGACGGTCATCAACTTCCTGCTGCTGATCTTCGCCAACTGGTTCAGCAATAAAACCACCGAAACGAGCCTTTGGTAAGGGGGAATCTCACATGGCCAAGCATTCAAACCGCATCAAGAAAACGTCCGGTGACATCGTCATGGACGTGGTTATCTACATTCTTTTGACTCTTCTTGCCCTGATCTGTCTCTATCCTCTGTATCAGGTGGTCGTCGATTCCTTCAGCGACCCGAACATCGTCATGAAGAAAAACGGCCTCCTCTTCAAGATTGAGGGCTTTCAGGTGGACGCCTATAAAATGGTGTTCTCCAATAAAAACATTGCTACCGGCTTCAAAAACTCCCTGTTCTATATCGTTGTCGGTACTGGCATCCAGTTCCTGACCACCGTAACGGCCGCCTATGTACTCTCCAAAAAAGGCGCCATGCTCAAAAAACCGATCATGATCTTTTTCGCCATCACCATGTACTTCGGCGGCGGACTGATCCCCTCCTTCCTGCTTGTCAATAAGATGGGGCTCATGGACACCTGCTGGGCGATCCTGCTTCCCGGCGCCTGCAACGTCTGGAACATCATCATCATGCGCACCCAGTTTGTGAACATCCCCGACGGCTTAAAAGAAGTCGCCACCATCGACGGAGCCAGCGATGTGACCATCCTCTTCCGGATCCTCATCCCGCTGAGCGGAGCCGTTATCGCCGTGCTGGTGCTGTTCAGCGCAGTCGGCTACTGGAATATGTGGTACGAGCCCATGATCTACCTGACCAAGCGCTCCCAGTACCCCATCCAGTCTGTGCTCCGTGAGATCCTCATCGACAGCAACGCCCAGATGATGGCCGGCGCGGGCAAGACCCAGATAAAACTCAGCAACACCAAAGACCCCGCCATCCAGACACTGGTCAAATATGCCAATATCGTCGTCTGTACCATCCCGATCTTAGTAGTCTACCCCTTCGCCCAGAAGTATTTCGTCAAGGGCGTTATGGTCGGCTCTCTGAAGGGCTGAGAAAGGAGATCCCGATGAAAAATTGTCTCATCGGCGCAAAGCGCCTTCTGACCCCCAACGGCTGGGAAGAAAACAAAGTCCTGACCATCGAAGATGGTCGGATCACCCGGATCGCCACCGGAACCACAGCGGACTTTACGGCGGAGATCCTCTCCCCTGCCCCCATCGACCCCCATCTTCACGGCGGCGATGGCTTCGACATCACCAAGTCTTCAGTAGAGGGCATGGAAGCGTGGCTGCTGCGTCTGGCCCAGTCCGGTGTCGGCGCCATCCTCGCTTCCCCCTACACCTGCCCCATCGACACCATGCGGGAAGATCTTTCCATCATCCGGACGGTCATGAAGCGCCAGAAAGAAGAGGGCATCCCCGGCGCACGTCTTCTGGGCGCCCATCTGGAAGGTCCTTTTATCAGCCATAACCGCCCCGGCGCCATGTGTCAGGAAGACATTGCAGTCCCTTCCGAAAAGACCTGCCGCCAGCTGCTGGAGGGCTTTGAGCCCATCGTCCGGGAAATGTCTTTAGCCCCGGAGGTCCCCGGCGCATTTGAAGTCATCGACTATTTAAAGAGCATCGGCGTCCGGATCCAGGCCGGCCACTGCGACGCTACCTTCGAAGAGGGCGAAGCCGCTTTCGAACGGGGCGTCGGCTCCATCTGCCATTTCTTCAATGCCGCCCGCCCCATCCATCACCGGGATCCCAGCTTCCTCTCCGCCGGCATCGTCCACCGGGAGATCTACGCTGAGATGATCACCGATCTGGTCCATTTAAAGCCCGGCGCCATCCGGTTCCTCTGGACCTGCAAAGGCCCCGACCGGATCATCCTCATCTCCGACGCCGTCTCCACCACCAACCTTCCCGACGGCCGCTACCTTGATAATGGCGACTGGATCGAAGTGATCAACGGCGCTTCCTACAACACCACAAGCGGCACCTTAAACGGCGGCGGCACCTATCTGCCCGGCGCTGTCCGGAACTTGGTCTCTCTGGGTGTTTCCGCCGACCAGGCCCTGAACGCCGCTGCTGCAAACGCTGCCCGGTGGCTGGAACTGGATTCCGGCATCCGCTTAGGCGCTGAAGCCACTCTCACCGGATGGGACAAGGATCTCCAGCCGCTCTTTACCTATGCCGGCGGTTTCCTCCATCGGAAGGAGGAGGTTCTTTGAGAGCCATCGGCATTGACGTAGGCGGCACCGCCATTAAATTTGCCCTTGTTTCCGACGGGGAAGTTCTCCTTCGGGCCCAGTGCCCCACCCCCACCGGCGATCCGCCTGCTCTGGCGAAGGCCGCCGCCGCCCTGATTCGGAAAAACGCCCCGGATTGGGAAATGCTCCCCATCGGTTTTGCCTGTGCCGGAGACGTGGATCCGAAAACGGGTCTGGTCTCCGCTGATAATTTAGGCTGGCAGAACGTCCCCTTAGGCTCCCTCCTCCGGGAAGCCTTAGGCCGGGACGTTCTTTTGGAGCAGGACACCCACGCTGCCATGATGGCGGAATGGGCAAACGGATCCTTAAAAGGCGAGAAGAACGCCCTTTACCTGACCATCGGCACCGGTGTCGGCGGCGGAGCCATTTTGGACGGCCGCCCCTACCGGGAGATCCGCCGTCCGGGCTCTGAGTTCGGCCACATGATCACCCACGCCGGCGGCGAACCCTGCCCCTGCGGGGAAAGAGGCTGCTATGAGCGCTACGCCTCCTCCGCCGCACTGGTTCGCCGGGCGAAAGGCTACAAAAACGCCAAAGAGATCGTGGACGCCGTCCAGAGAAACGATCCGGCGATCCTCCCCATCTGGGAAAGCTACATCGAAGAGGTCTGCGTAGGACTTGTAAGCCTCATGGCCATCTTTTATCCGGAGGTCATCTCCATCGGAGGCGGGATCAGCGCTTCCGGGGACTTCCTCCTGAACGCCATTCGGAAAGGGCTTTCCCATCACGAAGGCTATCGAAAATACTATTCCCACATCCGCATCCGCCTGGCGGATTTCGGAAACGATGCAGGCGTCTTGGGTGCTGCCGCAGCCGCCTGCCGGGAATTGGAAAAGGAGTAACGATTATGGATTCTCTCTCCGTCAAAGAAATGCAGGAGCTGCAGAAAGAGCTCCACCGGGTCTACGAAGACGACTGGGGCGAGCTTACCCCGGACTGTGCCGAAGAATGCCTCCTCTGGACCATCGGCGAGGTCGGCGAAGTCATCGACGTCATCAAGAAAAAAGGCTGCCGGACCATTATAAACGACCCGGCCGTCCGTTCCCATTTTACCGAAGAGGTCTGCGATGTGCTGATGCACCTGACCGATTTCCTGATCTCCTTGGGGATCACCCCCGAAGAGATCAGCGACAGCTTCCGTGCCAAGCAGAAACGGAATCTGGAACGCTGGAAATGACTCTCCTGACGAAAGGATTTTTCTTTTATGCCGATGCTCTATGAAAACGATCTTTTCTGCGGCTGGCAGCCGGAGAGTTTCCGGGCCGCCGGCGGGGAAGATCCCAGGTTTGATGTGAAATCCATCGCCCTGTCCTGCTGCCGCAACGACTGGGCAGGCGCTTCCATCGCCATCCGCTATACCGCCCCGACCATCCTTCTGATGGAAAACCGGACAGATTTCACCCCCGTCCCCAACCGCTTCCCCGGAAACCCCGCCATCACCGTCCGTCCGCAGGTGATCTGCCCGGGACTTTCCGTGAACCTTTACCGGGCGGGGATGGTCTTAGATGACAACCAGGTCTATAAAGCCGATCCTCTCTTTGATTCCGGAACTTCCCGTGCCCCTTCCTGGCGGGTTCTCCAGCTGTTTTTGGAGGTGAAAGCTCCTGCCGGAACCGCTCCCGGGATCTACTCCGGCGAGGTGCGGATCTATCTTCACCGGATGTACGACGACGAGATCCTCGCCGAGACCCTCCCCTTCACCGTAGAGGTCGCCGATGTGACCCTTCCCGCCGGCCCTGATCGGAAGTTCCACCTGACCATCTGGCACCATCCCACGAATCTTGCCCGTCACTACGACGTTCCTCTCTTCTCCGACCGGCATTTTGAGCTTTTGGAAAACTACATCCGCTCCCTTTCGGAGATGGGAAGTGTGGTTTCCTCCGTTGTCGTGGCGGATATCCCCTGGGCGGGGCAGTTCTGCTACAACAAGCGGGATCCCCTTTCCGACCTTTTTGAATATAGCCTCGTCCGGATCCGCCGGGACGCATCCGGTATCTTCCACTATGATTTCTCCATCCTGGACCGGTATCTCCGCCTCTGCAAGAAGTACGACATGACCCGGGAGATCTACCTCTTCGGTCTGATCCGCAACTGGACAGACGAAGAAGCCGGCTACGGCAACATCACCGAGGATTATCCCGATGCCATCCGCCTGCGTTATGTAGATGAGGCCGACGGAGCCGGAAAATTCATGCGGAAGGCCGAAAACATCAAAGCGTACATCGCCGCTCTTTACGTCTGGCTCAAGGAGAACGGGTGGGCGGAGTTCTGCGTGATCTCCGCCGATGAGCCCCCGGATATGGACGCTTATAGCCGCTCCCTCGCCATCCTTCGGGAAGTGGCTCCCGATCTGAAGACCCAGCTGGACATTCCTCCCTCCATCATCAACCAGCGGCCGGAGCTTCACTTTGACACCTACACCCCCGGCATCGACGGCATCTTCTTCAGCGAAAAGGAAGAGCGGGGCGCCACCAAAAAGGCCGTGGCCCGCTGCACCGGAAAGGTTTCCTGGTCCACCTGCTGCTGGCCCCTGACCCCCAACAACTTTCTCCGTTCCCCTTTGCTGGAAGGACGGATCTGCGGGCTGCTGGCGGAGTGGCTCAAAATGGACGGCTTCCTCCGCTGGGCCTTCAACTGCTGGCCGGTGGATCCCTATCAGGGTCTCGACACGATGGACTGGCCCTACGGCGACGCCTTCTTCGTCTATCCCGGAAAAGACGGCCGCCCGGTTCCCTCGCTGCGCTATTTTGCCCTGAAGCGGGGAGCCGGCGACTATGAGCTGATGCAGATGGTAAAAGACGCCCGCCCCGACGGGGAAGCCATCGTAGACGATGCCCTGAACCTCATTTTCCGGGAACCGGACGTGACCTGCTGGAACATTTGCGAAGTAAGTGATGCTCAATTCAGCTACAACCCTGCCGATTATGAGGAGGTCCGCCGCCGTCTGGTCGCCGCTCTCACCGAAACTGCCCGATAAGGAGGGGCTTTTATGAACCGCACGGAAATTTTAAGTAAAACCGACCACACCCTTCTGGCTCCGCAGGCCACCTGGGAAGAAGTGGAAGCCCTCTGCAAAGAGGCGCTTGCCTATCACACTGCCTCTGTCTGCATCTCCCCTTGCTATGTCCTTCCGGCGAAGAAAGCCTTCCCGGATCTGACCGTCTGCACCGTGATCGGCTTTCCCAGCGGTGCCCATACCACCGTCTGCAAGGTGATGGAGACAAAAGACGCCATCGTAAACGGCGCTGATGAGGTGGATATGGTCATCAACGTCGGGTTCGTCAAAGACGGGCGCTTCGACGCCGTTCTCGACGAGATCCGGCAGGTGAAGGCTGCCGCCGGCTCCCGCATCTTAAAAGTCATCATCGAGACCTGCCTGCTCACCGAGGATGAGAAGATCCGTCTCTGCGATATTGTAAGCCGCTCCGGAGCTGACTTCATCAAAACCTCCACCGGCTTTTCCAAAGGCGGGGCCACCCCCGAAGACATCCGCCTGATGCGGAAATACTGCGCTCCCGGACTGAAGGTCAAAGCTGCCGGCGGCATCTCCACTTTAGCCGACGCTGAGGAATTCCTGAAACTGGGCGCCGACCGTTTAGGAAGCAGCCGCATCGTCCGGCTGATCCGGGAAGAGGAGAGTGTTTGAAATGGCAGAAGAACTCCTCTACCACCTGCAGATGAAAAAAGGGGACGTGGGCCGCTACGTCCTTCTTCCCGGCGACCCCGGCCGCTGCGAACAGATCGCATCCTATCTGGACGATCCCCATCTGGTGGCCTATAACCGGGAATACAAGACCTACACCGGCACCCTTCTGGGCGAAAAAGTCAGCGTCACCTCCACCGGTATCGGCGGTCCCTCCGCCGCCATCGCCGTGGAAGAGCTTGTAAAGATCGGCGCCGACACCTTCATCCGGGTCGGCACCTGCGGCGGCATGAACGCAAACGTCATCCCCGGCAGCATCGTCGTGGCCAACTCTGCCATCCGTGCCGAGGGCACCAGCCGGGAATACCTTCCCATCGAATTTCCTGCCGTCGCCGACCATCAGGTGACCTGCGCCCTGGAAGCCGCCGCAAAAAGCCTGAACCTTCCCTGCAAAGTAGGGGTCGTCCAGTGCAAGGATTCCTTCTACGGCCAGCATGAACCGGAAGCCCAGCCCATCTCCGACGACCTTCTCCGACGTTGGAGCGCATGGATTCGGGGCGGCTGCCTTGCTTCGGAAATGGAATCCGCCGCCCTCTTCGTTCTGGGCAGCTGCCGCAGCGTCCGTACCGGCACGGTCTTGCTGGTCTGCGCCAACAAGGATCGGGAGAAGTTAGGCTACTCCGACCCCTCCTTCCACGACACGGCTCCTGCGATCCAGACCGCCATCGAAGCCATCCGCCGCCTGATCCTCTCCGACCGGGAGGCCAACGCATGATCAAAGACCTCACCCTACGCCGCTTAGCCCTGCTGCTTGGCGGCGTAGCGCTGCTTTCTCTGGGCGGTGCTTTCTTCTCCTGCTCCGGGCTTGGCATGGATCCTCTTTCCGTTTTGTACAGCGGCATTGCCGCCCTGACAAAGCTGAAATTAGGCACGGCCCTTTTTGCCGCAAATGCCGTCTTTCTGATCCTTCTCTTTTTCCTTGACCGGAAGCGCATCGGCCTTGGCACCGTTGCCATCGTTCTGGTGGTGGGTCCCCTTTTAAACCTCCTGCTCTGTCTCTTTCCGGAAACGCCCCACAGTTTTCTCCTGCGGCTCTGCTGCTGCGGTCTGGGGATCGTCTCCTACGGGGTGGGCATGGCGTTTTACCTTTCCGCCGATTTAGGCTGCGGCCCCACCGACGGGCTGATGCTCTGGCTTCAGGAACACACGCCCCTCGCCCTTCGCTGGTTCAAGGTGGGCTTTGATATTTTCTGTGTCATTGCCGGCGCCCTTATGGGCGGAGCTTTCGGCATCGGAACCGTTTCAGCAGCTTTTCTCTCCGGCCCCGCCATGTGCGTCGTCTTGAAACTCATGGGCTGTGACCCCGAAGGAGGACAAAAACAGTGAACCGCATCTTCCTCATCGTTCTTGACAGCTTCGGCATCGGCGAACTCCCAGACGCCGTCCGCTTCGGAGACGCCGGCAGCAACACCCTCGCCGCCATCCGGAAGCACCCCGCTTTTTCGACCCCAAATCTCCGGAAGCTGGGGCTTTTCCACATCGACGGCGTCGCCCCGCAGCCGGATCAATCCCCCTCCTTCACCGGCTGCATCGGCCGCATGGCAGAAGCCTCCAACGGCAAAGACACCACCGTCGGCCACTGGGAGATCGCCTGCGTCCCCTCCTATACCCCTCTTCCCACCTATCCGAACGGCTTCCCGGAGGATTTCTGCCGGGAGTTTTCCCGCCGCACCGGGAAAACCCTCCTCTGCAACCGCCCCTACTCCGGCACCGAAGTGATCCGGGACTACGGCGAGGAGCAGATGAAAACCGGCGGCCTGATCCTTTACACCTCCGCCGACAGCGTCTGCCAGTTAGCCGCTCACGAGGAGGTCGTCCCCATCGAGGAGCTTTACAAGGACTGCGCCATCGCCCGGGAAATGCTGCAGGTAGGCCGGGTCATCGCCCGCCCCTTCACCGGCAAAGCCCCCAGCTTTGAGCGCACCCCCCGCCGCCGGGATTTCTCCCTCTCCCCTCCCGGGAAGACGATCCTGGATTTTCTGGCGGAAGCCTCTTTTGACACGATCAGCGTAGGGAAGATCTTCGACATCTTCGCCGGCCGCTCCATTTCTGAGGAGTTCCACACCACCGACAATTTAGACGGCATGGAAAAGACCTCCGCCCTGCTCCAAAAGGACTTCACCGGCCTGTGCTTTGTCAATCTGGTGGATTTTGACATGAAGTACGGCCACCGCAACGACGTGGAAGGCTACGCCGCCGCCATGACCCGCTTCGACCGCTGGCTCGGCGGCTTTCTCCCCCAGCTGAAAGAGGAGGACGCCCTTTTCATCACCGCCGACCATGGCTGCGACCCCTCCACCCCCAGCACCGACCACTCCCGGGAGTACACCCCCTTCCTTGCGGCGGGAGCCTCTCTCCGCTCCGGCGTGAACCTCGGCACCCGCTCCACCTTTTCCGACATCGGCAAGACCATCCTGGACGCCTTTTCCGTCAAAAACAGCGCCTTCGGCACCTCCTTCTGGGATACGATCCGTGCCGACCGCACCTGAATTTCTCTCCCATAAAAAACAGCCTGCCGAACTCCCGACAGGCTGTTTTTATTTACCTTTCCACTTTTAGTCGATCCCGATCGCTTTACCCAGTGCAAAAATAATTCATCCAAAAGATGCGAATTATTAGCGAGAAATATTTTCCTCAAGTATACCTCCATGAATTTGATACAAATCCGCATTCTCTGCAAGCTCTTCATATATTTCTTCATAGGTTTTTTGAATTTCTTCTTGTAATGAAGAAAACGACTCTCCATCATAGCACGCAATATTACTATTTTGTGAAAGGGTAAAGACATTGTTTTGAGGTGGGTTGCAAATGAACATACTATTTTCAAAATCACATAAAATATAATAATTCTTTTTTTCACGATGTTCTAAAAAAAGGATGACTCGATCACCACTATGAGGCTTTGTAACCATGCTAGTTTCATCGCCCAATATGTGCAAGAGGATTTCCTCGCTTTCCACATTTCCATATAAAACCTGTTCTATAGAAACCGTGAAATCTGTAAAGGGTAAAACTGCTTTGGGGTTCGTATCGTTTTCCCCGACAGCAAGAGAAATGTTCTGCGTTGTCCCTTCTAAAATTGTTCCCTCCACTACAACATCCGCAATAATGCAATTGGCCTTTAATCCTGGTTCATATATGCGTGTCATCTGTATATCTGCAGAGGCTTGTATTTTATCGTCTTTTTTATAATGATAGCGCTGATTTCCGCAACCAACGCAAAGAAATAAACAACAAGCCATGCTCAACCAAATCAACCCTAATTTTTTCATAATACCTATCTCTTCTTCTTTGTTATCCAGATTAGCACTTAATTCGGATAAGTTTTACGCAGCTCTTCTAGATCATAGGATTTAAGGCTCGTACTAAAATATGGATAATACTTATCACCTGGTTTTGACAGTACAGGAAACATCAAACATTTTTCCAATGTGTCCTGCAGCTCCAGCTCACTTACTTCACAAGGATGTCTAAGTCCAACAGCGTGTCCCGTTTCATGCCGAATTAAATATTCCTTTTCTGATGCACTCAAAGAATCTACTGTTTTGGGGTGAATCAGCACAATAGAATAAGTAATGAATCCTATAGAAAAGACGTTGTCCGTATCACCAGTTAATGACTTTCCAAATAACCATTCATCTTCTGAATTTTTTGAAAGAGTCATGCCAAGGATGTTTCCGCCAATAACATCAAAGTTATCCATACTTAAATCTATATTGGATTCATCTCTGGACGTTTCATCTGTTCCTCCGGCTTCCTTATCGTTGAGCCCGCCATAGATATACTTCGCCCCGCTGTCCATTTGTCCGGGCGTGCCCATAGAGAGTTGCCGCCAGCACGCCCGCTGCGACCAAACTGAACCGTTTCCGAATTCGCTGTTTCATTGTTTTTCTCTCCTGTTTCCTTGACATAAGTGAAAAACTATTGTGGATGATGCTACCTTCACTATACCAGAAACTCCCTCTTTTGTCTACCCTGCAAAAAAGAAAAGCGCCCTGCAGCCGTTCAAAGACTGCAAAGCGCTTTTTGGAGGATAAAATCTCGTTTAAACCAGCCGGTTCAGATAGTCAAGGCTCTCCTTCACCGCAGAGACACTGTTCAGGTTGTCCAGCTCGACGATGATGTACTTGGCATACCCCAGCTCCTTCGCCTTGTTGACGATGCCGGGAACGTCCAGAATACCCTTGCCCACGGCGACGAAATCGCCGTTCTTGAGGGCGCCCACTTCCCGGAGCTTCTTGAACGCATCCGCCGTCACCGGAGGCTCGATGGCTTCGTAAAGGTTCACGGGATCCGCCTGCGCCGCCAGATCCTTCTGGTGAATCATGGTGCAGCGGGAGCCCAGCTTCTCCAGCATCTGAATGGGGTCGAAGCCCGCCCGCTTCACCCAGTAGGCGTCCATCTGGAACTGCACCAGCTCCGGATCCGTCTCCTTCAAGAACAGATCCAGCGCCACGCCGTCACCCATGGGAACGAACTCCTGGAAATGATTGTGATAGTAAAATTCCAGCCCGTTTTCCTTGCAGAGCCGGCCCATTTCGTTGCAGGTCTGCGCCAGAGCCTTCACCTCGTCCTCGGTGTTCATCAGCTCGAAGGGCAGCACCAGCCGGGGAGTCCCCATCTGAAGGTTGTCCTCGATGACCTGCTTCATGCTCTCGGGGTCGGAGGAAAACTTGACGTGGCTGGAAATGGGGGTCAGCCCCATCTCCTTCACCCGCTTGCCGATCTCGGCAGGAGTCGCCACGGGGACGCCGTTTTCGTCCTCCGGGGTGGTCACATATTCGATGTACTTGCAGCCGGTGTCCGCCAGCTGCTGCAGCGTTCCGAAATAGTCCTCACGGAGCATTCCCATCAGGGAAAAAATCGTTGCACCGGTTTTGATCGCCATAAAAATCCGCCTTTCCGGCACGCATCAGCCCTTGACGGCGCCGATGGTGATGCCTTTTACGAAGTATTTCTGGAAGAAGGGATAGATGATCATGATGGGCAGGGCGCCGATCACGGCGATAGCCATCTTGATGCCGACGCTGGGCATATCCTGGGTCAGCTCTGCCGCCGCAGAGGAGTCAGCGCCGGACTTCAGGAACTGCACGTCCTTGAGCATCTGATTGAGCATATTCTGGATGGAGTAGAGCCGGGAGTCGGTCAGGTAGTAAAGGCCGTTTTTCCAGTCGTTCCAGTACCCTAACCCGATCAGCAGCGCCATGGTTGCGATCATGGGCAGGCTCATGGGAAGCACGATGGTAAAGAGGATCCGCCACTCTCCCGCTCCGTCGATCCGGGCGGCTTCCACTACAGCTTCCGGGACGTTTGTGGTAAAGTACGTCCGCATCATAATGACGTAAAACGCACTGATCAGCAGCGAGGGGATCAGCAGCGCCCAGATGGTATTCTTGATGTGGAGGTACCGGGTGTACATGATGTAGGTCGGAACCAGTCCGCCGTTGAACAGCATGGTGAAGAATACGAAGAAGGCGCAGACATTCCGCCCGAAAAATTCCCTCCGGGAAAGAGGATACGCCATCATGACCGTCATCAGAAGGCTTGCCGTGGTGCCCACGACGGTGACCAGAATGGTGATACCGTACGCCCGACCGATCTTTGCGGCGTTTTTCCAGAGATATACATAAGACTGGAACCCGAACTTGCTGGGGATGATGGAGTAGCCCTCCCGGATCAGGGTCTGCTCGTCGGTGATGGAGGACATGATGAGCAGCAGGAAGGGGAACAGGCAGCACAGTGCCAGCAGGACCATGATGATGTTGGCAATGAGCTGAAAGGGGCCTTTCTTTTCAACCATTTTCGTTCACTCCTTCCTCAGAACAGGGCGTTTTCTTTGCTGATCCGCCGTACCGCATAGTTGGCGAGCAGAACCAGGACAAAGCCGATGATGCTCTGATAGAAACCGGCGGCGGAGGACATACCCACGTTGTTCTGCCGGATCAGTCCCCGGTAGACGTAGGTGTCAATGGTGTTGGTTACATCATAAAGCGGGCCGGAATCCATGGGGACCTGATAGAACAGGCCGAAGTCGGAATAGAAGATCTTGCCGATGCTCATCAGCGTCAGGGTGATGATGGTGGGGACCAGCTCCGGCAGGGTGATGTGCCGGATCTGCTGCCAGCGGCTGGCGCCGTCGATGACCGCCGCCTCATAGTAGCCCCGGTCGATGCCTACCAAGGTGGCATAGTAAAGGATGCAGTTATAGCCGAAGGTCTTCCAGATGTAGATGATGATCAGGATGGCCGGCCAGTATTTGGATTCCGTGTACCAGGAGATCTCCTGCTTTCCCAGGGGCCGCAGGATGCTCAGGTTCACAAAGCCGTTCTCGCTGGACAGCATGGCGTAAACCAGGTAGCTGACCACGACCATGGAGATCAGGTACGGAAGCAGGATCACCGTCTGATAAGTCTTTTTCAGCATCATGGAGGTGATCTCATTCAAGAGGATGGCCACCGCAATAGCAATGACCGTCCCGAGAATGATGAAGATGATGTTATACCCCAGCGTATTCCGGGTGATGTTCCACGCTTCCTTGGTTTTAAAAAGATATTCGAAGTTGGAAAACCCGACCCAGGGGCTCTTCAGAATGCCCTTGTTCCAGTTGACCTGCTTAAAGGCAATGACCAGTCCGGCCATGGGGATGTAGTTGTTGATCAGCAGATAGATCGCACCGGGCAGAAACATCAGATAAAGGGGAATATTGTGCCGGATGCGAGCCTGAGCGGTGCCGCTGCTGACCTTTGCGCTTTTACTCATAACAATCCTCCTGTTCAGGACATTGAAAAAGGGGATACCGCAAGGCTCACGGTATCCCCATCTCTGGCTCGGGTATGGGGGATTAACCGCCGTAGTTTTCCAGCCAGGTGTTCAGCTGACGCTGCTTCTCATCAATGATGTTCTGCAGGCCGGCTGCGTACAGTTCTTCGTTGAACTTGTCAAGAGTGGTGTCCGGATCCAGAGCGCCACAGAGCAGAGCCTTGTTATACTTGGAGACCACGTTGGTGCAGGCAGTCACTTCGTTGGTAACAGTCGCAGAGTCATAGGTGAAACCGAACGCAACGGACTTCTGGGCGTTGTTGTTGAACGCTCTCTGCTGATCCCAGATGTCGGCAGCGCTGCCTTCCCAGACGTCGCCGATGAACTGGTTGGGCTGGAGCCAGGTGCCGGATTTCCGGTAGTTGGAGGTGGTGGCGTCCAGGCCGTCGGCCCAGGTGATGATGTCCTGGCCGTTGGAAGCGCCGCCCTTTTCCAGAACCTTGTAGTGGGTGCCTTCGATGCCGTACATATAGAGGTTGCTGAGCTCGGGGTTGGTGAAGAGCTCATTCAGCACTTTCATAGCCGCTTCCGGATGTTTGCAGCCGCTGGAGATGGCCCAGGTGGCGCGGGAAACGTTGTTGGTGCAGCCCAGAGCAGGAACGATGTCCAGGCAGGCAACCTCAAAGCCCAAAGCAGAGGTGTTCTCGGCGTCGGAGCCGGGCTTCAGGTTCGAGAAGTAGCCGAAAGCCGTGCCGGCGCTCATCAGGGTGGTAGCAGTTTCGGTGGTGTTGACGGCATCCGCCTGAATCAGACCCTCCTGCATCCAAGCGTACATCTCCTTGGCCAGGTCCTTATACTGATCGGTCTCATAGAGGTTCACAACGGTGGAATCAGTGGCCATATCAGCCAGAACGCCCAGGTTGACGGTGTCGTCGCCCAGCGGATCCCAGCCCCAGTTCCGGATGTTCTCACCGGCGGAAACGGCTACGGGCCACATATTCTCCTTGCCGTTCTTAACCTTCAAAAGCTCTCTCTCCAGGTCGTCCAGGGTCTTGATGCTGGAAGCATCGAAGCCGACTTCGTCCGCCACGGATTTGATGTATGCAAAGCCCTGAGAGTTTGCAAGGTCACGGGCGGTGGTCACGCCGTAAATGCTGTCGCCTACCTGACCGCACTTCACATAATCGCCCAGCTGCTCCTTGATGCCCTGGCCGTATTTGTCAAGCAGATCGTCCAGAGGAATGATCTGGCCGGAGTTGGCACAGGTGGGCAGCGGAACCATGTAAACGGCCAGAAGGTCTGCATCCTGACCGGAGGAGAGCATCAGGGAGGTCTGCTCCACATAGTTTGCATAAGAAATGAAGGTCAAGTCTACGTTGCAGTTGAACTTTTCCTCCAGGATCTTGTTCATCTCGTCTTCGACCATGGTGATGTCGGGCTCATTCTTGCCGGAGGACATAGTGACGACGTCTAAGGTCACAAGCTCGGACTCCCGCAGATCGTTGTCAGAAGAACCGGAGTTGCTTCCGGTGGTGCTGCTGCCGGAATTGGAAGAGGAGCTTCCGTTATTTCCGCAGGAAGCCATCAGGGACACAGACAGCATAGCACAAATCAGGGAGGCGAACAGTCTCTTTTTCATTGGTATCATCCTTTCGGGCGGCGGAAGGTGCGTACCTTCCGAGAAGTCTTCCAAGCTGCGGCGCCGAGTGGATCCAACACAGTGCCGTAGCTGATTTACAATGTAAGTTTAACAAAGTTTTCGTAAATTGTCTGTAATTATCGTGACCCGGATTGTTGAAAAAATGACTTTGCTGCGTGAATTTGCTTGTATCCACTGCATTTTATTGGTATAATAAGGCTATAAAGCAACAGTTATGCTTCTGAGAGGGCGAATATGAGAAAGAAAACTCAACCGGCCGCATCCCGAACCTATTCCATTAAAACCCAATCCGTAACGCTTCTGACCAGCGGGCTGATTCTTTTGATCGCCCTGCTGCTCTTTTCCAATTTATACGGCGCTTTTGACTCCAATAAAAAGATCGCCGCCTCCAATGAGCGGACCTTAACCTATACGGCTGCTCAGATTGAGGACAACCTTTCCAATGTAAACAACATGATGCTGAGCATCCTCTCCTCCAATACCGGCCTCCAGACCCTGGCCGCCGGGACGGATTCGCTGAACGCCCATACCGTCACCCAGGAGCTGGTGAGCCAGTTCCAGAGGCTTCTCCGGGTCTATCCCTTCTGCGACGCCTTTTTTGTCTGCAGCACCGCCAGCAGCAGCTACAGGGACCTGTTCCGCAGCTCCTTCCAGTACGACCGGAAGCTCAGGATCCGGGAGTGGCTGGAAAATACCGTCCGCAGCGATTCGGCCCGCTACAGCGACGGCTGGATCACCCACGAGATCGACGGGGAACCCTATCTGATCCGCTTTTACGGCGGTCGCGGCACCTATTTGGCAGCCCTCTGTTCCTTCCCCTCTCTGGCGGATGCCGATCCTTTTCCAGACGATGACGCAAAAATTGCCTTCTGTGGCAAGGACGGCTCCGCCGTCACCCCCGGCTATCCGGATCTTGACCTTGAAAAGGTCCTGCGCTCCGATCAATTCGTATTAAGCGGCTCTCCCCGCCGAATGATCCTTCACCGGGATCTTTCCGACACCGACGTGACCCTGCTGCTCCTCGTCAGCAACCGGGATTATGTCGCCGGCCTTTCTCCTATGCAGATCGTCCTCCTTGCCCTTTCCCTGCTGACGATCCTCCTGATCCCGCTGGAGCTTTTCTGGATCCACCGTCTGGTGACGAACCCGTTAAATCAGCTGGAAAGCGCCATTACCGAGATACGGAAAGGCAACCTGGAAGTGGAGATCCCCGCCAGCACCATCGTGGAATTTCAGGAGGTGGGCCTCACCTTCAACGAAATGACCCGCCAGATCCGGAACTTAAAGATCGAAGCCTACGAAAACGAGCTTGCCACCCAGCGAGCCCAGCTCCAGTACCTGCAGCTGCAGATCCGCCCCCACTTTTACCTGAACTGCCTGAAGGGTCTTTATGCGGTCGCCCAGCAGCAGGACGTGGAAAAGCTCCAGAAGATCATCTTAAGCATCTCCGGCCACCTCCGCTATATGTTCCAGGATCAGCTGGAGCTGGTCACCCTGCGGCAGGAGATCGAGCACATCCGAAACTACATCGACATCCAGAACCTCTGCATCGCCCACCCGCCGGAGTGCCGCATCGACGTCCCCCGGAAGCTGGAAAACTTCCTGATCCCGCCTCTTTCCCTTTCTACCTTTGTGGAAAATTCCTTCAAGCACCGGGGCAACGGCCAGGCAGTGATCCACGTCAAAGCGGCGGAGTTGAATAACGGTGACGAGCGTTTTCTGGATCTGACCGTTCAGGACAACGGCGACGGCTTCTCGGAACAGACCTTAAAAGAGCTTTCCAAGGACGACCAGACCATGTATGCCACCGACCATGTGGGCATCCGGAACATCCGCCAGCGGTTCCGGCTGATCTATGGCAAAGAGGTGCTCTTTGCCTTCTATAACACCCCTCAGGGGCCGGTTTCAGAGATCCTGATCCCCTTGAGTCCCAAAAAGAAAGAAGAGGAGGGAAACAGCGATGACAGTCCTGATCGTAGATGACCAGCCCGACGTGGTTCGAGGCGAAGAACAGGGCATCGACTGGCCGAAGCTGGGGATCGATACCATCCTCACTGCCTACAGTGTCCCGGAGGCGGAAGAGCTTCTCCTCTCGAAACGGGTGGACGTACTCCTCTGCGACATCGAAATGCCGCCCCGGAGCGGCTTAGAGCTCTTGGAAAAGATCCGGGAGAAAAAACTCCGCACCCGCTGCATCTTTCTTTCTGCACATGCGGAGTTCACCTATGCTCAGGAAGCCATACGCTTAGGCGGCTTCGACTATATCCTGCAGCCCGCTCCCTATCGGGACATCGAACGGGCGATCCTCAGGGCTTTAGACGACATCAAGGAAAAGGACGTCCCCACCGAAGAGCCCCCCGTCCCGGAATCCTCCGGCAGCGACTACACCGGTTCCTCCAGCCCCGTTTCCAGCGCCATCGAATACATCCGCCAGAATCTGGACCGGGACATCTCCCGGGCGGAGATTGCCGACGCCGTCTTCCTAAATCCGGAATACCTTTCCCGCCTGTTCAAAAAGGAGACCGGCGTTTCCTTAAACGAATTCATCATCAACGAAAAGATCGAACAGGCCAAATCCATGCTGGAGGGCACCGACATCCCGGTGAGCCTCATCGCCCTCAAAACCGGCTACGCAAACTTTTCCTATTTTTCTCAGGTCTTCCGCCGCCACACCGGCTGCTCTCCCTTGGAATACCGCCAGCAAAAGGGAAAGCACGACTCCCGCCCATAAAAAACACCCCGACCGCTTCGCCGCCTTCGACGAACCCGGTCGGGGGTGTTTTTTATAAAGGTCTCTTCCTATAAAATTGTCGGTCTGCCCAGTGAGAAAAATGATAGAAACGACCCTCCTCCAAATTGACATGGGAGTACAGGAAGCGGATCCGATCCATATCTCCAAACAAATCAAACACCCATTCTTTCGGAGCGTCTTCCTCCCCGTTCCGCTCCATCAAAGGTTCGGCTTCTTCACAGCAAAGGCAGAGGATCCGTTCCTCCATAATGCTGTGAGCCGTCAGATCCGCCCCGATCCTTGCACGCTCCCTCATTTTTAACAGGGTGCATTCCATCCAATACAAAAACTCATACGGATGCTGCATCAAAAACGGCTCTGGAAGAAGCTCCTTGAGTCAAGATACCTCCAACTGCCCATAGCAAACGTTTCCGCCGCCTGCATCCCGAACCGCTCTTTTAAAAATTCCGGCCACGTTTCGTGCTCTTTTCGCTTCTGAAGAAGGAACGGATCCCCCCGCCTCCTCGCTCAGATCCGCCATATCCCGCCAATTCAGCGCCTTGCAGATCCCCTTCGCTTGTCCATCCGAATGGATTCTCCGGCTTCGTAACGGCGCCACGTTTTGTGCCGATCCCGGCCCGTAAGGCCACCTCCTCAATCGTAAGATCGAGTTCTAACCACCTTGCCCGGATCTTTTCACCGAGCTTCTTGCTTCCGATGAGGGTTTTGGGTTTCATACGATTTACTGACTTGCCGCTATATCGTCCGTACGTCACAATCTATTGTACCTGTCGGCCCTTCCTTCTCTCTTTTCGTCTCCGGATCCCCCAGATCCCCACCGACTCCACCCCCACCGCCAGCGCCTGCACCCCCAGCAGCAGGATGTAAAACATCTGATGAAGCCCCGCAAACCATCCGGAATCCTCCGGCACAACCCCCAGTACATTCAAAGCGATCTGCAAGGCCGCCCCGCCTGCAAAAAAAAGAAACGGCGGAAGGATTCGCCGGGCTCTCCACCCGACGATCCCCCACAGCAGGAAAAACGCCCCTCCCGCCACCATTCCGGCGATCAGCAGCGCATCCCCGTACTCCGGCATCAGCAGGAAGCTGAGCGCCAGAAAGATCCCGTGAAAAAACACCGCACCGACGCTTAACCCCCAACTCTTCCGATCCATACCGTCCTCCTTTTAATATTCCGGTTCATACTCCGGCGCCGAAAGCAGCATCTCCCGAACGGCTTCGGCATATTCCGGCTTCACCAGATAGCAGGTGCTATTCAGAACGACCACATCCGCCCCTTCTTCCGAAAAGCGGCGCTGCCCTATCATCTGCATCAGCTTCAGATACTGCTCCGCCGTCACCGTCACAAACTTCGGCTCATAGCACCTTCCTTCCTCGGAAGGCTCCAAGTAGCTCTGACTGTACTCCGTATAAAGCGCCAGCCGTCCCGACTGATAGAAGATGCCGCCGTCCCGTTCCGGATAATTCATGACCGCATCCCGCTTCTCAAGCGGGATGTACCCGACTACCGTTCCCTCAAAAAATTCCGTCCGCAGCTGCGGCAGCGCCTCCCACTCTTTTAACAGCGCCAGCGTCCGACGATCGCTTTCGTAAAGGTAAAAGCTGTCGGTGGCGTAGTGCCAGTACCCCTGCTCCGGCTGCCACACCCGCATGGAGACCATATAAAGCGGAAACGCCTCCGGCGACACCAAAAAGTCCGCCGGCCGGTCTCCAAGATCCTTCCTCATCGCTTCCCGAAGCGGTTCCATCTGCACCTCGTCCGCTTCCACCCGGCTGTACCCGGAAAAACAGGCGGAGCTGAGTTCTAAGATCCCGCCCTGCTCCGGCAGGCTGTCCAAGATCTTCCCGTTCATCTCCTCCCGGAACTCCTCCGTCTGAAGCAGCCGGTAAAGGGGCTTCGTCAGGACAAAGGGGTATCTCCGGTACTGCCGGGCCATGACCCGCCCGTTTTTCAGCTGATAGATCAGGGTCACATCTGCCCCGTTTCCATAGTCCGACTGGGCATACCGCCCGTCGTCAAACTGATACCGGTCGTATCCGTCGATCAGGTTCAGCACCCGCACCCCCGTCCGATCCAGAGAAACAAACCGCTTCGTCTCCTTGTTCTGATACTCCCGGATCGGCTTTTTCTCTGCGATCATAGCCTGATGGAAGTCCAGCACCAGTTTGATGCTCTCCGGATCCTTGAGCGTCACCTCTAAGAATTCGTTAAATTGACTCACCGAGTTGTTGCTGAGGGAGGAAGCCGTTTCCACCCGGACGCTTTCCACCTGCGAAAGCTCCGGCAGTCGATCCTCGTACCCGAAGGTGCCGGTAACCGCTCCCAGGTATCCGATCCCCGCTGCACCGCAGACCACCGCCATCGCCGTAATAAGCGTCCGCCGGATCCGTTTGAACCCCCGGTTCCTCACCGTATCCAGAATGGCGTACGCTAATACTCCGATCAGGCAGGCCAGCAGCACTGTCCCTCCGCCAATGGGCGACTCCTCCCGGCTCAGCACCAGAAACTCCATTCCTACGCTGAGGCTGGTCAGCACCGCCCCAACAAAAAACACCGGCCGATAGGCAAAGCTCTGCCCGGCGGACTCGCTTTTCCTCCTCCGATAAAGCAGGCACCCGCCTATCGCCAGCAGGACCCCCATCAAAACCGGAACAGCAGCTGCTGCCGGCTGGAACCCCTCCCAGCTGCCGCTCTTCGTCATCAGGTAATACGGGCACGCCGAAAAAAGCAGATCCCGCAGGGAATCGGCGGTCTGTCGGTAGCCGTAGGTGTGCTGCTGCAATAGCCGGAACATCGTTTGGATAAGAGCCGGCCACCCGGCACAGAGAACGACGTAGTACACCACGCTTTCAAACATCGTCCCGCAGTTGATCAGCACAAAAACCATCAGGCTGAAGCTCATAAAAGCGCTGATTCCGAAGTCCAGAAGGCATAAAAGCCCCTGTTCCCCGCTCTGAAAGCAGACCTGCTGCAAGAAAGCCGTCATTCCGCCAAAGAGGAATAACGGCGCCTCCACAAGAAAAAGCCCCGCAAGATAGCTTCCTAAATACAGCGTATCCCGTCGAATGGGCGCTGCGTGAAAGACATCCAGCGCCTGTTTGTGGTTTACAAAGCCGAAGATCAGTAAGGGCATCAGCACCGCCATCACCAGCGGGATCCCCCAAACGAAAAGCTCCGGCAGCGCCGCAGCAGCCTTCACCCCCGATCCGTACTGAACCAGCGTGGAAACAGGTCCCAGCAAAAGCAGCAAGATCCCGTAAAACAGTAAGATCCCCCGGAACCGTCCCAGTGTATACCGGAAAATATTCCAGACCCGATCGGTCTTAACCAAAGATGACCTGCGCATCGTACCCCTTCACCTCCATCTCATACAAAAAGACTTCCTCTAACGTCAGCGGCATGGCCTCGATGGCCGCCGGATGCCACCGGTTGAGGCCCGCCTCGACCTCGGAAAGCTCTCCTCTCACGATCAGGGTGAAAAACTTTCCCCGAACCTCCGCCGCCATAATATTCAAATTCCGCCGCAGCTTTTCCTCCGTCACCGGATCCATGAAGACCGCCTGGATCTTATGTGCCTCCCCTTTCAGGTCATCCAGATCCTTCGTGTAAAGGATCCCTCCCTGATACAGGATGCATACCGTGTCGCAAATTTCGTCCAATTCCCGCAGATTGTGGGAGGAAACAAGCACCGTCAGCCCCCGCCCGCACACCTCGTCGGAAAGGATCTTCCGCACCACCTGCCGCTTCACCGGATCAAGCCCGTCGAAGCACTCGTCCAACAGCAGGTACTCAGGCTTCGTTGAAAGCCCCAGCAAAAACGCCGCCTGCCGCTTCATCCCCTTGGAAAATTCCGACAGCCGCTTTTTCCTGGGCAGCCGGAATACCTCGCAAAGCCGCTCGTACTCCTTCGGATCGAAGTTCGGATAAAGCCCCGCATAAAATTTCGCCATCCCGTCCAGACTGGCCTGGGGAAGGAAATACGGCTCATCGGAAACGAAAAAGATCCGCTGCTTCTGCTCCGGCCGCTCAAAGATCTCGTTCCCGTCCAGCGTCACCGCCCCTTCATCGGGACTGTATACCCCGCAGATCAGCCGCAGCATGGTGGACTTTCCCGCCCCGTTGGGTCCCAAAAGCCCGCAGATAGAACCCTTCCGGATTTCCAGATTCACATGATCCAACGCCGTCACATCTCCGAATCCCTTGACCACATCCTGCAAAAGGATCATTTTTCCTCCCCCTTTCCATATGCCTCACTCAGCAGTTCCGTCAGTTCCTCTTTCGTAAAGCCTGCCTGCACCGCCCGGGCCGCCGCTTTCTGGAATGCTTCTTTTGCGCTCTGGCGCACCGCAGCGGAAACCCGGATGTTCCCGGTAAGGAAGCTTCCCTTCCCCGCCACAGAACAGAGGATGCCCTCCGTCTCCAGCTCCTGATAGGCTTTTGCCACCGTGTTCGGGTTGATTCCCAGCTCCCGGGCCAGCACCCGCACCGACGGCAGCTGCTCCCCGCTCTCCAGCGCTCCCGCCAGAGCCAGGCGGACGACCTGCTCTTTGAGCTGCAGATAGATCGCGTCCCCGCTTTTCAAATCGATCTGGAACACCTGCCGTCCCCCTTTCCCCGGAATCCTTCCGATAAGAAAAAACCGGAAACACTCCGGACGCCAAACGCAGTCTGACAAGAACCGCCTCTGCGCAGCCGCAATGTTTCCGATCAAAAAAGAGAGCGCCGGCTGCTGCTTTGATAAACCGCCGCTCCGTTCAAACTGTACTAGCCTGACTAATACAGTTACAGTATACCTGCCTCCCCTTTTTTCCGCAAGCCGCATCCTGCACAAACTTTTTCAAAAAATTTCATCACTTCCGCCTTTTGCAGAAAAATCAAAAGAAAAAACCAAAAAATCCGAAAGAAAATTTACAGAGATTTGCTTGCACTTGCCAACTTGCTGTGTTATCTTTATACTGGGAGAAATTTGGATCTTCTTTTTTGAAGCCCGCCTGGAAAAGCGTTTCCCCGGTCGGAAGCGTTTTTTCAAGCAGGTTCCAACGATACCCGCCTGCGGCGCTTCCCCTTGATCCGCCGACATTTCTGGATTTGGAAAGGATGGTTCTTTATGCGAAAAACCAAAATTATCTGCACCCTCGGCCCCGCCAGCGACTCGGAAGAGATGGTGCGAAAGCTGATGCTGGCCGGCATGAACGTGGCACGCTTCAACTTCTCCCACCAGGGCCACACCGAGCATAAAAAGCGCTTCGACACCGTCGTAAAAGTCCGGGAAGAATTAGGCCTCCCCGTGGCGACCCTTCTGGACACCAAGGGACCCGAGATCCGTTTGGGGCTCTTAGAAGGCGGCGAGGCTTTCTTGAAAGCCGGCGATACCTTCACCCTGACCACCCGCCCCATGACCGGAAACGCCGAAATGGCATCCATCAGCTACCCCGGCCTTCCCGGCGACGTCCACGAAGGCGGCCGCATCCTGATCGACGACGGCCTGATCGCTCTGGAGATTCAAAAAGTCACCCACGAAAACATCGTATGTAAGGTCATCAACGGTGGCCGCATCTCCGACCGCAAGGGCGTCAACGTCCCCGACGTAAGCCTTTCCATGCCCTTTTTGAGCGAACGGGACCGGGAGGACATCCTCTTCGGCATCGAGACCGGTTTTGACTTTATCGCCGCCTCCTTCACCCGTACCGCCGAAGACATTTTAGAGATCCGCCGTCTCTTAAAACGCTACGGCGGCGAGCATATCCGTATCATCGCCAAGATTGAAAACAGCGAGGGCGTCTCCAACTTAGACGAGATCATCCGGGTCTCCGACGGCATTATGGTCGCCCGGGGCGACATGGGCGTGGAAATTGCCTTTGAGCACATTCCCGTCCTCCAGAAACGCCTCATCAAAAAAGCCTACAAAGCCGGCAAGCAGGTCATCACCGCCACCCAGATGCTGGAATCCATGATCCATAACCCCCGTCCCACCCGTGCGGAAGCTACCGACGTGGCAAACGCCATCTACGATGGCACCTCTGCCATTATGCTCTCCGGCGAGACCGCTGCCGGCGATTACCCCGAAGAAGCCGTCAAGGTTATGGCGACCATCGCTAAGCGCACCGAAGCCGACATCGACTATGAGGCCCGTTTCCGCCAGCGCCGCAGTGAACTGGGTGCCGATGTCACCGATGCCATCTCCCACGCCACCGTCACCACCTCCATGGATCTGGGCGCCAAGTACATCGTCACCGTCACCAAATCCGGAAAAACGGCTAAGATGATCTCCAAATACCGCCCCTCCTGCCCCATCATCGCCTGCTCCCCGGAAATGTTCACGGTGCGGCAATTAAACCTCTCCTGGGGCGTGATCCCCATTTTTGTGGAGGAGAAGACCAACACCGACGAGCTTTTCGCCGCCGCCTTTGAAGCCGCCAAAAAGTGCGGACTCCTCCGGAACGGCGATCTGGTCGTCACCACCGCCGGCGTTCCCTTGGGCATCTCCGGCAACACCAATCTCCTCCGTGTTGATACCATCGGCAATCCGATGTGACCGAAAAAATTCAGCCGCCCCGTCCGAAGCCGAATCGAACGGGGCGGCTTTTTATAAACCGTTTTTCTTTTATTCCGCAAATCGGCAGACCGCCGCAGCCCAGCCGTTTTCCTCCCGCAGCTGGCAGATCCGGAATCCCTGCTCTTCCAGGTGCCCCGTGACTTCCTCCGCCCGTTCCGCAATAATGCCGGAAACGATCAGGGTACCGGTCTTTTTCAAGTACCGCGCAAACAGCGGCGCCATGGCGATGATGACGTCCGCCACGATGTTGGCAAGGATCAGGTCGTAAGACTCCTCCCCGATCTTTTCCGCCAGCGCCTCATCCGCTAAAATATTCCCGCAATAAACCTTCAGCCGCTCATCGTCGCAGCCGTTCAGCGCCGCATTCTCATGAGCGATCTTCGTGGCAAGCTGGTCGATATCCACTGCCGTCACCGATTCTGCTCCCAAAAGCAGCGCCCCGATAGACAGGATCCCGCTTCCGCAGCCCATGTCCAGCACCTTGAGCCCCACCGGCTTCTCCTGGTCCAGAAACGTCAAGCAGAGCCTTGTGGTATCGTGGCTTCCGCTGCCGAAGGCCATGCCCGGATCCATCCGCAGCACCATCTGCCCCTCTCTGGCGTCGAATTTCTCCCATTCCGGAACCACGGCAAGAGTGTCGCTGACCACGATGGGCCGATAGTATTTCTTCCACGCCGTCTCCCAGTCCTCTTCTTCCTGATAGGAGATGGTCGCCTGAAGCTCGCCTAAATCGATCTCCTGATCCGCCTGGAGCGTCAACAGATCGGCACGGATCTGATTGAGCATCTCGAAGCCCTGGGGATTATCCGGCAGGTAAAACTTCACCGCCGTCTCGCATTCCGCCATCTTCATCAGCTCTTCGTCCACATAGTCCCAGTGGATGGTGGTGTCATTCAAAAACCGGTTAAAATCCCCGGCGTCCTCGATCATCACTCCGTTGACCCCGTGAGCCATCAAAAACCCCGTCAGGATCTCGATGCCCTCCGGCGTGGTGGATACCCGCACTTCTGCCCAATTCATGCCAAAACTCCTTTATTTCAGATAATAAGAGTCGATGCCCAGATACTCCTCCAAGCACAGCCCGCTGTCATACACCGCCTGAGCCGTTTCCTTGCCCAGATACCGCAGGTGCCACGGCTCGTACTTATATCCGGTCACCGCTTCCTTTTCCTTCGGATAACGGACGATAAAACCGTACTCCTGCGCATGGGCCGCAATCCATTTTGCTTCCGGCGTATACGCAAAGGAGTCCGCCGTGCTGTTCAGGTCAAAAGCCAGCCCCGTCTGGTGCTCGGAATACCCCGGCCGGGCGGAGTACCGGTCTGCCGCTGCCTTTCCGTCCCGCTTGCAGTAGTTGTTATAAAGCTGCCCCTGATAGTCGTAGGAACGGTACCCCGACACCACATAAAGGCTCAGGCCGTCCTTTTTGGCAGCCGCCTGCATCTCGGCAAGTGCTGTCTGCACGTCGTCCGCCAGCCGCCCCGGCGCATAATCTTTGGGAAGCGGATATTTCTTGTTGGCGATGAGGATCCCGTCCACATAGGCAATGCCGTTGACGATCCGAATCTTCTGCCCGCCGGAGGTCACCTCCGCATCGGTGTAATGCTCCACCCATGCGCCGCTGCTGTCCAGATAGTACCAGGCCTTCCCGTCGTGGATGAAGCCCTTCAGCATCCTGCCGGCTGCATCCAGAAAGTACCACTTTCCGCCGTTCTGCACCCATCCGGTGGCCATGGCGCCGCTGCTCTTCAGATAGTACCAGCTGCCGCTGTACCATGCCCAGCCGGTGCGCATGATCCCCTCGCTGTTCAAAAAGTACCACGTCCCGGCCACCTTCTGCCAGCCGGTGGTCTTCGCCCCGTTCTTGCAGTAGGACCAGCTGCCGTCTCTCCATTGCTTCCAGCCGTTGTACCCCGTCGGAACGGTCTCTTCCGGCTCGGGAACGGCCTCCTTTTCCGGCGCAGAGCCTTCTGTCTTTTCTTCCGGGCTGCTCACCGGGATCGCATCCACCTGGGAGCTTTCCGGCAGGGAGCCGCTTCCGGCCCCGCTCCAATCCTCCGCCCCGGCAGTCAGCACGCCTACCGCCGCCAATAATAGGGCCGCACCCACGAATGCGGAAACGACCGCCGATCTCTTCTTCATAAAAAACACCTCTCATCCCGCAGCCTTCGCCGCAGGTTCTGTTTTTACATCATTCCCACTCTCAAACGAACGCTCTTCTCTCCGTTTAAGGCGGATCCTTGTCCCTGTTTTCCTCGGAATCGTTAAAATCTGCAGGCTCCGGGATCTTTGCCCGCAGCGCAGCGCTTCCAAAGAAAAGCCGTCAGGCTCTTGCAAAATGTCCGGAAAATTGCACATCTGCACAACGAACACGGCTCTGAGCCTGTGAACCGCACCCGCCAAAACCACAGCGGCGGAGTACAAGAAAGGAACCGTCCGGGCTATCGGCGCCTCTCACCTTTGCACCGATAAAAATCTCTGCTTATTATTCTACCACATCCCCTGAAAGCGAAAGGCTTCAGAAGGTGATAAATGCCGCCGGAGCTTTGCGGAGCAAAGCCGGATGCGATACAAGGTTCCCGATGCGGGCGATTCATCCCCGATGCGGCGAATTCGCCGAACGCATTTGCTCAAAGCAACTGCCCTTGAATTTATTATACCACATTCTTCCTCAAAAAGCACCCCACCACCGCAAATTTCCCCATCGCCCCACCTTTACTCCCCCACCCCCTCCGCCCACTGTCCTCAAAAACGCTCCCACACCCCGCAATTGCAGCAAAACTCGCCGTCTAATCCGTCTCCGACCACAGCCTTACAGCATTCGCCCTCATTTTTCGATCCCTTCCCTGACGAAACTACCCGCTTCCGATCCTTACCTTTGCAAAAGGTGCACCCCGCCTTTTATCCGCCCCCCTCTCCCATTCCAAAACAACCGGATAGTAAAGCCCTCTTTCCCCCGAGCAACCCTCCCACACCCCATCCATGCAACCCGCTCCCATCTCCCAACAGCACCGTCTTCCCCGTTCCTCTTGCCGCTCTTCAAAAATAGACATACGCCCTATCCCCGCCACTAACCGCTTCAAACTCAAAAAAGGCGCTATATCTCGTAAAATACGAAACATAACGCCTTTTCGATCGCCGCCCCGCCGCAAGCGGAACGTTTCTCCCATTTTCAAATCGCCACAAAATACGGATTCGGTTTCATCAAAATCTTGATCAGATCGATCAGTGCCCCGATCCCGCAAAGTCCGCCGGTGCAAAGATACAAGATTCCCATTCCGATCTTGCCTTCGTAAAACTTATGCCCACCCACAACTCCTAAAAACAGGCAAAGACAGAACGCCACCCACTTGTTGCATTTCCGGGTGCTGGGCATTCCCATCGTATTGTTGTTGGTGTTCACGTTGGTATTGGCATTGGTGATGACCATCTACGGTGCTTCCGCCGCTTTTTTCAGTTCCTCCACCTGCCGCCCGCAAGCCGTGCAGATCACCGCATCCGGCGGGATCTTCGCCCCACAGTGCTTGCAGAACTTTGTCTTTCCCGCATCCTCCACAGGCTTTTCCACAGTCTCGGCCGGTTTTTCCGTCGTTTCCATTTTTTGTTCTCCTTTCATTGACATTCACTGAATGTCATATTTGCTTTTATTATACCATATAATCCTCTTGTTGACAAGCACTAAATGTCAAAAGGAGGGGAATTATGTTCATCAATAAGGCGTCCGATAACGGAAACAACCTCTGCGGCACAAACATAGCCGCCTTCCGGAAAGAACTGAAAATTTCCCAGCGGGAGCTGGCCGACCGCCTCCAGCTGATCGGCTTGGACGTGGACAAAAACGCCATCCAGCGGATCGAGTCCCGTCAGCGCTTCGTCACCGACATCGAGCTGGTCGCCTTCAGCAAGGTCTTCCATAAGTCCTTCGACGCCCTCCTCGCCCCGCCCGAAAAATAACTTCTCCCTTACCCCTTTCCCGTCCGCCAAGTAGTTTTAAGCGGAAAGGCGCCCTGCATCATTGTGCAGGACAGCTTTCGTAGTTCTTTTTATACTATTTGTTTTTCTTATAAAAAACTGCAAAACCGGCAATTGCCCCCACTGACCCGGCTATGACAAGCCCTAATAAAGCCAATCCAATATCCGCCACATACAAGCGCTCCTCTCCTTCACACATCCAATCCATAGCTGATCCGTATAATTCGGGAAAGTTGTCACATCCTTATTATACTCAATATTGCGTATCGCCAATCTGTTGAGCATGTAAGAATGTGTTTGGTGGTTTTAATGATTAGCTACAAGCCGTTCTACGAAACCCTTTTTAAAAAAGGGCCGACCGAATCTTGCTTGATCTTCAAGCAAGGTTTCTCCGCCAATACCCTATATCGTATCAAACGAGGGGAAGCTATCAGCCCCAAAACCTTAGACGCCCTTTGTTACGCTCTGGATCGCCAGGTTCAGGACATCATCCAATTTCAAAAAGAGTAGGGCAAGTAGCCGCGAACAACACCTCACGCCAAACTCCGATAGCCGTGCAATAAGCTGCGCGGCGACGAATTGCAGGCAGCCCGTAAGATTCGTAAATCCTACCCGCCAACACAACTAAGCTTTCGCTCCAGCCTTTTGAAAAAGGCCGGAGGATTTCAAAGGCAGCATCTTTGGTCGCCCTCCGCAGAGGGGCGAAACCTCCAATGATATAGTAAGATCAGGAAGGCCGGGAAGCCCTATCAAGAGCTTCCCGGCCTTCCCACTAATCAAACCCCTGCACTGCGGCTTTCGCTATTCTAAATTTTAATGTAAAGAAAAATCCGCCGACAAAAGTCAGCGGATTTCAGTGTGACTGCGCGACGGAATAGTACAATTATTCTTTCGGAACTGCAAGCAAACGAAACCTTATGCAATTACAGGGACACGAAACATCTATCGAATACTTTTCTTTTGAACCCCGATATGTAAAATTTCCTCCGCAGCGAACGATTTCACAGTATGTATAAATTTCAGATATTGCACGGGGACAAAACCCATGCGGAGTTTCGTATTCAAAAGAAAAAACATCACCTTTTTCCAAACCGAGCCTGCAATCTTTTGCATAACCATCGGTTACTTCAACACGAAAGCTCCATTCCTCTTTAATCCATTTATTCATCTTCAGCCTTCCTTTGCGGTATTAAGCGAGGAAATCAACATTCTTCTGATTGCACCGCATTGAGTTTGCAATGGTTTATATGTTGATTCCGCAATATAGCCGGTTTCAAAAAAAGTTCAAGCCAATACTCTGTTTCAAAGCATTCCTTTTGTACTATTTCCAATTTTGAAATAAAGTCTTTTTTACCTTGGGCATACTGCGCCTCATGAATATTTGCTCCGATACTTGTTCCCGAACGCAACAGTTGACTTGTCAGAACCGATTCTTTGTATTTTGATTTAACAATCACGGCAAAGAAATACGATTTGCTTGGCAAAGTCTTTTGATTTACAACGCAAAATGCTATCCGGCGTTATATTATCACCCCAACAAATTATATCATAAAACTCTTTACCTGTAAAGAGACGGTGATATGCCTCGCCGCGCTCGGCGTGATATTTTTGCCGACGCAAAAGTGATATTGTGCCGTTGGCACAGTGATATTATATTCGCCGTTTACACTCGCGAAGCGAATATCACCCGGCAACGCCGGATATCACTGCACAGCAATACCTCTCGCCGTAAGGCGAATATAACTAAAAAAGCGATTGCAAAATGCAATCGCTTTTTCATGGCTCCCCCTGTTGGACTCGAACCAACGACATTTCGGTTAACAGCCGAACGCTCTACCGACTGAGCTAAGGAGGAATATCTTCCTCCTTAGCTCGAGCCCAAATCAAGCTCCGCTTGCTTTCGGAGGAATATACGTCAAAAAGCCCGTATAAAACGAGCTTTCTGACTGTTTGTACCGGCGCCGCTCTATCTTCCCAGGCCGTCTCCAGCCAAGTATTTTCGACACTGGTGAGCTTAACTTCTGTGTTCGGGATGGGAACAGGTGGAACCTCACCGCCATTAGCACCGGTTTTGAGGACAGGATCCTCAAAATTGAACAAAGAAACCTGAGAGATGAACCATGACCTTTATGGTCAAGCCCTCGACCGATTAGTACTCGCAAGCTACACGCCTCACGGCGCTTCCACTCTGAGCCTATCAACCTTGTAGTCTTCAAGGGGTCTTACCTGATTACTCAGTGGGATATCTTATCTTAAGGCCGGCTTCACGCTTAGATGCCTTCAGCGTTTATCCGTTCCGCACATAGCTGCCCAGCTGTGCCACTGGCGTGACAA
>ERZ827363.271-NODE-271-length-56143-cov-4.721331_pt1 | contig 56143 bp, 42 predicted proteins | sample MGYA00519776_ERZ827363 | MGnify/ENA primary metagenome ERZ827363 (study PRJEB31778, sample SAMEA3449288) | human gut metagenome | biome: human gut; feature: human-associated habitat; material: faeces | place: United Kingdom | collected 2010/2012 ... | reverse complement strand
TACAACTTCATTTGCAAGCAAACTATACCAATACCTGCACAAACGTGCAACCACAACACAAACCCGCAGGTCAGCGTGAGCACAGGTTCTCCACAAGAAATGGATAATTGGGTGTTGTCGCAAGTATACATAACCAAAAAGGGAGCGACTCCATACGGAATCGTCCCCCCTCGCCTTTTCATGTCAGCTAGGCGCGCAATGCTTACTTGACCACCAGGTTGACCAGCTTGCCGGGCACGCAGATGGCCTTGACGACCGTCTTGCCCTCGGTCCACTTGGCAACGGCAGCCTCGGCGGCAGCCTGCATATCCTCATTGGAGGCATCGCGGGCAACGTCGACACGACCGCGGACCTTACCGAGCACCTGGACCACGATCTGCACCGTGTCCTCAACGGACTCGGCCAGGTCGAACTCGGGCCAGGCGGCGGTGTAGGCGTTGCCCTCGCAGCCGAGCGCCTCGTGCCACAGCTCGTCGGCCCAGAACGGGCAGATGGGGGCAAGGACGCTCACGATATCCTTAGCCACGCCGTAGCACAGCGCCTTGTCGCGGGCGGCACCCTCAGTGGCGTTGAGATAGGCGCTCGCCGCGTTGACGAGCTCCATGACGGCCGAGATCGCGGTGTTGAACTGGCCGCGATCGAAGTCCTCGGTGCACTTGGCGATGGTGCGGTGACGCTCGCGATAGAGCTTCATCGCGACATCGTCGAGCGCGGACTTGTCGAAGGCCACGTTGGCGTCGCCGGACTGGACGAGCTGCCAAACGATACGCCAGGCGCGCTTGATGAAGCGGTTGGCGCCCTCAACGGCCTTGGGATCCCAGTCGAAGTCCTTCTCGGGCGGGGCGATAAACAGGATCGCCAAACGCATGGTGTCGGCACCGTAGGGCTCGATGACCGAGCTCGGGGGCACGACATTGCCCTTGGACTTGGACATGGTGTCGCCGTTCTCGTCCTTGACCATGCCCTGGCACAGCAGGTTGGTGAAGGGCTCGTCCACGCTCAGCAGGCCCAGGTCGCGCAGCGCCTTGGTAAAGAAGCGGCTGTAGAGCAGGTGCAGAATAGCGTGCTCGATGCCGCCGATGTAGTTATCGACGGGCATCCAACGGTCGGCGGCCTCGCGGGAGAAGGGCAGCTCGGTGTTGTGCGGATCGGTATAGCGCAGGTAATACCAGCTGGAGCAGGTGAAGGTGTCCATGGTATCGGTCTCGCGCTTGGCCGGGCGGCCGCAGACCGGGCAGGTGGTCTCGTAGAACTCCTTGCACTCGGCAAGGGTCTCGCCGGCGCCCAGGTCCAGGTTCTCGGGCAGCGTCACCGGCAGCTGATCCTCAGGCACGGGCACAATGCCGCAATGCTCGCAGTGGATGGCCGGGATGGGGTTGCCCCAATAGCGCTGGCGGCTGATGAGCCAGTCGCGCAGGCGGAACTCGACCTTGCGACGACCGCAGCCCATGGCCTCGAGGTCGGCCACGATCGCAGCCTCGCCCTCGGAGTGCTTGCCGCCGCGCATGCCAGTGTACTTGCCGGACTGTACGAGCGTACCCTCGGCAGCGTGAGCGCAATCCCAGTCGACGGTCTCGGCATGGAAGGTATCAATGGTCTCGCCGCTGGCCTCGACGGCAGCGCGATCGTCATCGTCCAGGATGATCGGCACGATCGGCAGGTCGTACTTGCGGGCAAACTCAAAGTCGCGCTGGTCGCCGCAGGGAACGGCCATGACGGCGCCGGTGCCATAGTCGGCAACGACATAATCGGCAACCCACACGGGGACCTTCTCGCCGTTGACGGGGTTTACCACATAGCGGCCCGTGAAGGCACCGTGCTTCTCGAGGGTGCCCTGGGCACGCTCGACGGCAGAGATATGCTTGGAGTTCTCGACGATCTTGGTGACGGCCTCCTCGTACTCCGTGCCCTCGACGAGCTCGTGAAGACCGGCGTACTCGGGAGCCAGGACAAAGAAGGACACGCCAAAGAGCGTATCGGCACGCGTGGTGAAGACGGTGATCTTGCCCTCATCGCCCTCAATGGGCTCGCCATCCTGGTCGCAAAGGGTAAAGTCGACCTCGGCGCCCTCGGAGCGACCGATCCAGTTGGCCTGCATCTGCTTGACGCGCTCGGGCCAGCCGGGGAGCTTCTCCAGATCGTCGAGCAGCTCCTGAGAGTACTCGGTAATCTTGTAGTACCACTGCTCCAGGTCGCGCTTCTCGGGCTCGGTGCCGCAGCGCCAGCACTTACCCTCGGTAACCTGCTCGTTCGCCAGAACGGTCTTGCAGGTGGGGCACCAGTTGACCGGGTTCTTCTTACGGTAGACCAGGCCCTTTTCCCACATCTTCTCAAAGATCCACTGGCCCCACCGGTAGTAGTCGGGGCTGCAGGTCTTGACCATGCGATCCAGATCGTAGGAGAAGCCCATGCGCTTCATCGTGGCGAGCGCCTGGTCCATGTTCTTATACGTCCAAGCGGCAGCCTGCGTGTTGTGCTTGATGGCGGCGTTCTCGGCAGGCAGGCCAAAGGCGTCAAAGCCGATGGGGTGCAGCACGTCGTAGCCGCGCATGCGGGCCTGACGGGCCATGGCATCGCCGATGGTATAGTTGCGCGCGTGGCCCATGTGCAGATCGCCCGACGGATACGGGAACATCTCGAGCACATACTTCTTGGGCTTGCTGTCGTCGGTGTCGACGGCAAAGAGGTTGGAGTCCTCCCAGGCCTTCATCCACCGGGACTCAATGGCCTGCGCGTCGTAGACAGGGATCTCGTCCTTATGATCTGTGCAATCGCACATATCAGCTCCTTTAATCTTAGCTGGGGTCGGTCGGCTTAGCTTTATTCGCTACTGCGGACAGTCCTGCGCAAGACGAAGAGCACATTAAGTGCTCTTCTTTGCGTGCGGAACTTGTAGCGAACAAAGCTAAGCCGACCGACCCTAAGGTTAACTTGACTGATGATAGCAAATACAACAAGCGAGATGCCTGCGACTTGCATGCATCTCGCTTTATCTAAATAACGTGGCTGTGAATCAACCGCTAATTGTTACCCGCCCAAGCATGATCGGGTTTTCCAAGTGCCGCAGATTGCCGTGAAAGAGGAGCGACGCGTACTTTGGTACGCGAGCGACGGTTTGAACGGCAAGGTGCGGTGCTTGGGAAAGCCGCTTAGCGGTAGCTGACGCTCTGCTGGGAATCCTTGACGACTACGTCGTGGGCGCCGCCTTCGACGATCGAAGTCGAGCTCACCAGGGTCAGGCGTGCCTTTTCCTGTAGCTCGGGGATCGAGAGGGCACCGCAGTTGCACATCGTGGACTTGACCTTGTAGAGCGTACCGCCCACGCCGTCCTTGAGGGAGCCGGCGTAGGGAACGTAGGAATCGACGCCCTCGACGAAGCTGAGCTTCGCGGCGCCGCCCAGGTCGTAGCGCTGCCAGTTGCGGGCACGCGCGGAACCCTCGCCCCAGTACTCCTTCATGTACTGACCGTTGACGTTGACGCGCTCGGTCGGGCTCTCGTCGAAGCGGGCGAAGTAGCGGCCCAGCATCATAAAATCGGCACCCATGGCAAGGGCGAGTGTCATGTGGTAGTCATAGACGATACCGCCGTCGGAGCACACGGGCACATAGACGCCGGTCTCCTCGTAGTACTCGTCGCGAGCGCGGCAGACGTCGATCAGCGCGGTAGCCTGGCCACGCCCGATGCCCTTGGTCTCGCGGGTGATGCAGATGGAACCGCCGCCGATACCGACCTTGATGAAGTCGGCACCGCAGTCGGCCAGGAAGCGGAAACCCTCGGCGTCGACGACGTTACCGGCACCGACCTTGACGTCCTCGCCGTAGTTGGCGCGGATCCACTCGATGGTGCGCTTCTGCCACTCGCTGAAGCCCTCGGAGGAGTCGATGCACAGAACGTCAGCGCCGGCCTCGATGAGCAGCGGCACGCGCTCGGCATAGTCGCGGGTGTTGATACCGGCGCCGACCATGTAGCGCTTGTCGTTATCGAGCAGCTCGTTGGGGTTGGTCTTGTGGCTGTCGTAGTCCTTGCGGAAGACGATGCCCATAAGGTGATCATTGTCGTCGACGATGGGCAGGGCGTTGAGCTTGTTGTCCCAGATGACGTCGTTGGCGACCTTGAGGCTGATGTTCTTGTCGCCCACGATGAGCTGCTCACGCGGGGTCATGAACTCGGAGACCTTCGTCTGGTGGTCATCGCGACTGGGACGATAGTCACGGCTGGTGACGATGCCCAGGAGCTTGCCCTTGGGAGTGCCGTCGTCGGTGACCGGCATAGTGGAGTGACCGGTCTTCTCCTTGAGCTCGATGACCTGCTCCATGGTCATGTCGGGGGTCAGCGTGGAATCGGACTGAACGAAGCCGGCCTTGTGATCCTTGACGGCCTTGACCATAGCGGCCTCGGACTCGGCGCTCTGGGAACCGTAAATGAAGGACAGGCCGCCCTCGGTAGCGAGCGCGACACCCATATCGACGCCCGAGACGGACTGCATGATGGCGGAAACCATGGGGATGTTCAGGGTGATTGCCGGCTTCTCACCGCGCTTAAAGCGGGTCAGCGGCGTCTTAAGAGAGACGTTATTGGGGATGCACTGCGAGGACGAGTAACCAGGGACCAGCAGATACTCCGAAAACGTGTGGGACTCACCGGGAAAGAACGTAGCCATGTTTCTCCTTTTTCCATGCGACCGGTCGGCTGCAGGCCTCGTAGGACCCAGCCCAACCTTGGGCGCCCAATACTGGGGAAGTATCTTAACGCACTTTGACTGCTACAATGCATGATTTAAGAAGAGCACACGAGGGTTTGACGCAGGCTTTGCGTTTGCCCAGCAAACACTTTAGCGGGGAGACGTGGGGCACATGGAGTACAAGACGACGGCGAAGTTGGTCATTCAAGCGTGCGACAAAGATCTGCCGGGCGTGTTCGGCCACGGCTGCGTCTTGTTGCTGCAGGGCATCGCCCGCGAGCATTCGCTCAACCGCGCCGCCAAGAGCATGGGCATGGCGTATTCCAAGGCCTGGCGCATTGTGAACGAGGCGGAAGGACAGCTGGGCTGCAAGCTCATCGAGCGCGACGGCGCCCGCGGGTCCACCCTGACCCCCGCCGGCGAGCGAGCCATAGCGGTCTACGAGGAGCTGCAGGCAGAGATTAACGAAGTCATAGCCGCAAGGGCCAACGACCTGATCGCCACCATCAAAAAATAGCCAATTTTGGACGGGGCTTTTAGCTACACAACCCCTTCTCATAAGTTGCGGTGAAATAGGGACTGTTATTGCGATTAAAGCCGTAAATCAATCCATATTTCACCGCAACTTATGGACTCGAGGATGATTTAGCTACTTGCGGAGGACGTTGTCTAGGGTGGCGGCCACGATCAAGGGGACGTCGGTGCCGGCGAAGAGGCGGACGGTGCTCCCCTGCTTGCCGCGTGAGGCCGAAAGGCGCGTCGTTGCGCCGCCGGCCGGCGATGTGCGGAACTCCCCCGGCAAAACATCGAAAAGATCATCTGCACTACGTTCGATAAGGTCAAATTCAACTGCCGGGCCAAAGCCATGCTCAAGGATTCCCGTGGCAACCGCATGATCGGGATGCGAGCTCAGTCCGGGATAGCGCACGTTGCGCACCATCTCGTTCGCAGCCAAGTACTCGGCCAGCGCACGGGCGCGGTCGAAGTGTGCCTGCATGCGGGCATCGAGCGAGTCCAGCCCGAGCTTCAGCACACCGGCCTCGTCAGCAGGCATATCAAGCTTGGCCATGCCACAGCCCTCAAGCAGGGCATGCACGCACTCAGCCGCGGCATCCACACGATGGCGCTTAAGCTGCGAGCGTGCCACCGATACGGCAACCAACTTGTGCGAAGCATCACCGGCGCATACACGATCGAGCGCCTCGAGCGACAGCACGGCACCCAGCCGCAGCGGATCGCAGCCAAAAGCCGACGCCACGGTGTTGTCAACAACCAGCAGCGCATGGGCCTCACGCGCCGCCCGACCCAGCGCACGCAGATCGGGCACACGCAGACCAAACCCGCCGATGGAGTTAACGAACCACCACAGGTGCGGCCCCTCGGCATCAAACGAAGCATCAAAGCCCTCGGACGCAGCGGCAAACGCCTCGGCGGACGGCGAGCCCACCAGCGCGACATCGCAGCAATCAAAGCCGCTCGCAAACGCATCGGCAAAGTAATCCGCAAAGGCCACCAGGCGGTCACCGGGACGCACAATCCCCAGCTGCGACAGCCCTGCCGGCACATGCGGGGCCGCAAGCAACTGCGCCTCACGCGCGCCGGTCCTCAAAGCCCAAGCCTCTTCTAGCTGCTGTACGCCCACACGGCACCATCCCTTCATAAGCAAAAACCCACGATGCGGGTGTTCCCCGCATCGTGGGCAACGGCTGCAGTATAGCGCCGATATGCGACGAATCGCCTAGATGATGAGCGTGTGATAGTTCACGCTCGCACCCGGAGCGTCAACGGTCACGCCATAGGCCTCGGGATAGATGCGCGTCGAAAACACGAGCGCGCCATCGTTCACAAACACCTCGACCGACGAGACATCGCCAACAATGCGCACGTTGCGCACCTCGTCGACGGGCTCCCAGCGCACGGTACGACCACAGCCGGCAGAGGCGCAACCCTCATCGGTAAATCGCATCTCAAAGCGCGAGGGCAGTTCGCCCTCGGCGGGCATAAACTCCAGCTTCAGCTCGCCATCAACCATCGCGGTAAACGCGCCATCGACACCGTTGGCAACAACGTCAAAGCAGGTATCGCCGTCAACCTCCAACGAGCCCTCCCCCACACGCACCGAGGCATAATGACGCTCGATCTCGCGCGCCGGCTGCTGCAGCACCACGCCGCCGGCACCGGCCGTGAGCTCACGCGGCACTGTCATGCAGTGCTGCCAGCCGCACGCCACGGTGGGCGCATTGTCATAGGTCGGTTCATCGGGCATGCCCATCCAGCCAATCAGAATGTGGCGACCGTCCTCGGACGTAAACTCCTGCGGAGCATAGAAGTCAAAACCGGCGTCCCACAGGCGGAAATCGCCCAGCTCATAGGTACCGTCACCACCGGTGATGTTACCTATTACAGGCATGTAGCCAGCGGCATATACATTGCCGCGGTCCCAACGACCGCCCTCGAGCCCCTGAGGAGAGAAGGACAGGTACTTCGCCGGTACGCCGCAATCCGCCTCGAGCTCCAAATACCCCGGGCACTCCCACATAAAGCCAAAGCGCTCGGGCGTAGACACACGGTTCTCGAGCTCCCAGCTCAGCATGTCGGGCGAGCCATACACCAGGATCTCGCCCACATCGCGCCCGGCACCCTCGCCGTGCATGGCGCAAAATCGACTATCGACGTGCGGCCCATCCACGCGACGACGCGCGCCCAGCACCATGTGATAACGCCCGTCCGCGTCACGCCACACCTTGGGATCGCGCACATGGCAGGTCAAATCCTCGGGATAATCCTCGGACGCCAGCACCACGCGCTTTTGGCTGAACTCACGACCGGCAAAGCCATCAACGCTCTCGACATAGACGGTATCGGCGCGGCGGCCGGTATTGACGTAGTCGTACGTGCCGTCTGCATCGGAGAGTTTAACGTTGCCTGTGTACAGTACGCGAATGCGGCCGTCCTCGGCAAGCGCGGAGCCCGAATACACGCCATGGCAATCGAACGGCTCGTCGGGCAGCAGCGGGGCGCCAACGTAGTCCCACGTCATAAGATCGCGACTCGTCGCATGGCCCCAGGCCTTAACGCCACCCTCAACATCAAACGGCGCATATTGAAAATAAGCGTGGAACACGCCACCCGCTTGGCAAAGACCGTTGGGGTCGTTGAGCCAACCCGCCGGCGGCATAATATGGAAGTGCTGGCCATACGCGCCATGACCGCACCCAGAGGCGGCAGCGTCAACAGCAGCAACCAGCTTTGCAAGGTCGCGACCAAGTGCATTAGACATATCAAAGTCCTAACGGATCGAAAGTAACAAGGCGCCAGAGAACGGCACCAGATACAGGAAACGCCCGCGAGCATACAACCCGCGGGCATTCCCTTAATCAAAAGCTCTTAGGCCTGCTCGGAAGCCTTGGGCTCGTCCTTGTACAGAACAAACGAGACGGCAAAGGAAACCAGCGCGGCGACCGCAAACATGATCGCGTACTGCACGGGCTGGGCCAGGCACAGCAGGATACCGAAGATGCCGGTAACGCCGGTGCCGGAAGCGGCAAGCGAGGTGAGCGCGCAGACCAGGGCACCGCAACCGCCGCCGATGCAGCCGGCGATGAAGGGCTTAAAGAAGCGCAGGTTCACACCAAAGATGGCAGGCTCGGTAATGCCCATAAAGGCAGACAGAGCCGAAGGAAGCGCCAGGCCCTTGATCTTGGCATCGCGGGTCTTAAAGGCAACGGCGAGCGCGGCTCCACCCTGGGCGATGTTGGCAGCGCTGGCGATGGGAAGCCAATAGGTCACGCCGTACTGGGCGAGCTGGCCCAGGTCGATGGCGGTGTACATCTGGTGGATACCGGTAACGACCGTGGGGGCGTAGAACAGGCCGACGATAAAGGAACCGATGCCGAAGGGCAGGGTCAGCAGGGCCTGGATCAGACCGAGGATGGCGTTCTCGGCCCACACGAAGATGGGGCCGACGGCAACGAGCGTCACGAGCACGGTCACGAACACCGAGACGAGCGGGGTCACAAAGAGGTCGAACATCTCGGGAACGATCTTGTGCAGGCGCTTCTCGAGGAAGGCCAGAATGGCGCAGGCGATGACGATGGGGATCACATGGCCCTGATAGCCGACCCACTCAAAGCTGTACACGCCGGGAATGACGGTGACCATGGTCTGCACGCCCTCGGAGGCAACCGTATAGGCGCTCTGCAGCGAGGAGTTGATGAATGCACCACCGACGACGGCGCCCAGATACGGGTTGGCGCCAAAGGCCTTAGCGGCGGAGTAACCGATCAGGATCTGCAGAATGCCAAAGGACGTGCCCGAGACCAGGTCGGCAATCTTATAAATAAAGTTATTGGTGTCGAGCGCGATAAAGCCGTTGGAGGCCATAAAGTTGAGGGCGCTCATAATGCCCAGCAGCAGACCCGAAGCCACGATGGCGGGGATAATGGGGACAAAGACGTCGCCGAGCACCTTAATGGCACGCATAAAGATGTTCTGCTGCTGCGCCGCGGCCTCCTTGACCTCGGCCTTGGTAGCAGCTTCGACGCCACTGAGCGCGATGAACTCCTCGTAGACCTTGTTGACGGTGCCGGTGCCAAAAATAATCTGCAGCTGGCCCTGGGCCTCAAAGACGCCCTTGGCGCCGTCGATATTCTCGAGGGCCTCCTTGTTAACCTTCGCGTTATCGGCAATCACCAGGCGCAGACGCGTGGCGCAGTGCGCGGCAGACACGACGTTGCCGGCGCCTCCGATGTTGTCGAGCACCTCTTGGGCTGATTTGCGGTAGTCCATGATGTCCCTTTCCTCCAACGGGCGCATTTGCACCCGGCCATCTTTGACACTTACACTGTAATCGTTTTCAGTTTCATATGTCTGTAATCGTTTTCACAGTAGGGTGAACGGTAGGAAAAAGCCGGCGAATGGTAGTTTTGGGACAAAAAACGGGGGACTCAAAGGCGGGCAGGCACGATCAAGACCTAGACATTCATCAACTGATGGCCGAGCTTGAGCGTCTTCAAACCGCTCTCCCCCTCCTCGCCATCAAGCGTGTCGAGCAGCATACTGGTGGCCTCGACGCCACTAGTCAGGTAGCCATAATGCACGGTGGGAATGCCGCCCGTCAGCGCGCGCAAAAACGCGTTGTCGCCAAAACCGCTTACGCGGCGCATGCCCTCGCCCATGCCGCGAACCTCATCGATGGCACGCAGCGCGCCCGCCGCCATGGTGTCGGTTGCGCACGCGATAAACGAAATATCGGGGGCATCGGCAAGCAGCTCGCGCGCAGCGCAATAGCCCGAGTCGAGCGTAAACGAGCCCAGGCGAATCAAGGCGGAATCGAGCGGGTTGCCCGCAGCGCGCAGGCCGGCCTCAAAACCGCGACGGCGGTCATAACCGGCCGCGCGGTCCTCTTCGGTAACTCCAATATAGGCAATCTTGCCGTCCACGCGACCCGCAAGCGCATGACCCAGCTCAAAGGCGGCCTCGTAATCGTCATGATAGACGCACGCCGCGCCCTCGACATGTTGGCCGATCAACACAATGGGCACGCGGCACGATTCAATCGCGCGACGGTGCTCGTCGGTGATCATGGTTGCCACCAGCACAATGCCATCGACCGGGTGGTTTTGGAATAAATCGAGGTATTCGAGCTCGCGATCGGGGGCGTTATCGGTATTGGCAAGCAGCATCTGGTAGCCACGGCGACCGAGCACCTGGCCAATACCGGCGGTAATGCGGCTCACGGATTCCGAGTTAATCTTGGGCACGATGACGCCGATGAGCTTGGTGGAGCCGGTGCGCAGCGCACGAGCCTGGCTGGATCGCACGTATCCTGTCAGCTCAATCGCCTTCTTAATGCGCTCGGACTTGTCCGTCGATATGTAGCCACCGTTGAGGTAGCGCGAGACGGCGGCGCTCGAAACGCCGGCCAGCTCGGCCACATCCTTCATCTTTACCACGAGCACCCCTGACAACGAATTCACAAGCACCATGATAGCTGCCTTGCCAGCAAATTGAGTAAATAGAATTCCTGGTCGAGCAAACGTCAGCGAGCGGGCAGCTGCCGTGGCGAGGTGCCGCGAAAGAGGAGCGAAGCGTACTTTATGTACGCGAGCGACGGTTTGAGCGGCAGATCGCCCGGCAGATGCCCGCGCAGCGTCGACCGGTCCGGCGTTGGTTAGAACGCCGGAACATAATAGCCACGGCAGCTGCCCGCTCGCTGACGTACGCTCGACCAGGAGCGCCCCTCTTTGTGCAATCTGCTCGCTAGGGTTCTAGCCGTGGTACTCGCCGTTGTATTGGATCAACGTCAGGTCCTCCACGCCGTCGAGCGCGCGAATGGCGTCGGCATACGGCATATCCACACCGTCCGAGAACACCTCCACGGCCATCTCGACCTTGTCACCGCGCATGGTCTTGGACTTGACGGTGAACTTGGTACGCCCAAACGCGCGCACGATATCGTCGCCGGTGGTCTGGCCCGTGTAGTGGATGACCATCATGTACACGCGCGACTTGTCCTGGTGGCTCGCAAAGCCGGCGATCATCGCCACGATCACCACCGCGGTGAGCCCCACGAGCGCATACATGCCGGCACCGGCCGTAATGCCCGTGGTAATGGCCCAAAACAGATACAGCAGGTCGAGCGGGTCCTTGACCGCCGTACGATAGCGGACAATAGACAGAGCACCGACCATACCGAGCGAGATGACCACGTTCGTCGAGATCGCGAGCGTGACCATGCAGGTGAGCACGCACATGCCCACGAGCGTCACGGCAAAGCTGCGCGAATACACCACGCCGGTAAAAAAGCGCTTGTACACGTAATAGATCAGGATGCCCATGGCGAGCGCCACGAGCAGCGAAAGGCCGATCTTGGCAGGGTCGACCTGGCCAAACGCCTCCAAGACGGAGTTCTTAAAAAAGTCCCTGGTGCTCATGGTCTAAATTTCCCCTCGGTTCCCAAAATCCGATTCCCAGTAGTTAAATCCGCGCAGGTAGGCGGTCTTGTCATAACACAGGCAGTACTTGGAGACCGCCGTAAGCTCGGCCGCGCCCGGCGGCACCATATCGCGCACCAGCTGCGGGCAAAACTCGGTAAACTTGACCTCCATCACCAGCTTGCCGGGTTCCAAGACCGGCAACGCGGGCAGTGTCGCATCAAAGATGTCAAAGCTCCCCACCGCCGCACGCACGTTACTATCAAAGGTAATGCGCACGGTGCCCTCGTCCATCACCCACGGCTCGCGCTCGTAGTCCACGATGGTCCGCGGGCGCATCATGTTACAGATACACTCGATGTAGAACTCGCGGCAGAGCTGGTGCGGGCTCCTCAGCAAAAAGTCGTAGTCGCCAACCAGGATCTGCTCAAACTCACTGCGCGTAAGCGGCGCGTCCTCCTTGTAAATCCAGCTGCCGTACTTCTTTTTGCGCTCGAGCTTAATCACCTTGCCGCTGCCGTTATAAATGCGTACGCGATACTTTTTGCGCATGAGAATGCCGGCGTCTTTTTCCTCGTAGGCCGAGTTGCAGTAGTCGTCAAAATACAGGCTGCGAATAGTGTAACCGCCCGCCCGCGCATGCTTGTCCAGTTTAAAAACCGGCGCCATGCGACAGGCAAGCGCGGAGTGCTCGCCCTCGTTAATGAGATATTTGAGCTCGTGGCGGTAACGCTCCTGCGTGGCACGGCCAGGCGGAGCCGCCAAGCGCTCAAGCAGCGCGCTAGCCCTCCTCATACGTGTCCTCCACGACCTTACCGCCGTCTTGCACGTAAAAACACTTCATGCCATAGTGCTTGCCGTCGTCAGTCACATAGTAGTCAAACGCATCTTGCCTATAACCGTCGGAGTTGGTGGCACGCACGCGCACAAAATACTGGCCGGTATCGGGCGCATCACAGGTCACCTCGGGAAGCAGCACGTCCTCGGCCTTAAAGACCACATCGCTTATGGCATAGTCGCGCGCAAGCTCTACGGTGTAGCGAATGTCGCGCGCCTCAAAGTCGTAGGACGCATCCCAGTTAATGCGCAGCTTACCGTTATCGATCTGCGGCACGCCGATGTAGAACGGCATGGGTTTTTTAAAGCTCTCGCGGTAGCTCTTATAGTTCTCCTCGATCTCGGAGGGAATCGCCGCGGCGATCTGCTCGTATTGGTCCTTGGTGACAGGCAGATTGTCGATATCGGGCGAAGCAAAGACCAGGAATTCAGTCACCTCGCGGTAGTGCTTGATCATCTTGCTCAGGCGAGTCTCGGTCAAATACGAGCGCAAGTCCTTGACGGCACGGTCGAGTTCGCTGCGGAACGACTTGCTGCGCAACGCGCGGTTAAACAGCACGTTGCCCCAGTAGTTGCTTGCACCGCGCTCCCAGCTCGCGTAGTCCGAAAACCCGGTAAGAGAAAGCTCGAGCTTACGCAGCATGCCGTCGTTATCCCAATCCAGGATATACCAGACCTTGGAGTTAAGCGGGCTGTACAGATAGCAGTTACGGTTCTGCGTATCGCAGTTGCCCGTCAGGATCTGAAACGCCAACCAATAGACCAGGTTCTCGGTATCAAAGTAGGTGTCGAGCACGTCATCGATCTTTTGCGATTCGTCGTTGAGCGCATCGAGCATCTCGATGAGCTTGGTGTGGTCCGTATCGCCCTTAATCTCGAGCATGCCTTCAAAGCTTGCCTGGTTGTAGTCGGGATCATCGGCAAGCTTAATGGTGTCCTCGTAGCGATGGAAATCAAAGCTGTTCACCTTGTACAGGTGCCCGCTCTTATCCAGGCCATGTGCCTTAAGCGCCGTCTTATTGAGCTGCTCCACCTGCGTAAACAGGCCGTAGTCCTCAAAGGTATCGTTGGACTTTTCGGCCTGGTCGCACACCCACAGATGCACAAACTGCGTGCGCAGGCCCATCATCTGGGGGATCCCGCGGATAAGGTCATAGGCCATCTTGTTGCGAAAACGCATACCCTCGCCCATGTGCTTGTTGAGCGCAATCGCACGCTGCTGGCGCCAGGTACCTTTTCCTTTTTTGAGCTCCACCTTGTAATTCTTCTGCGTATAACCGCTCGACGTCTGGCCACGCACCTGCACGGTAGCATTGGGCGCTTCCTCGCCATAGCCAACCTCGCCGGCCACCGGGCCGTCTTCGTCGCCCGCCTGCAAAAGCCCCATTACCTGATAGCGCGTCACGCCCATGTCGGCGTAGTCATACACCGAGTACGTATTGATCTCGGCCCAGCTATGATCGGTGTTCTCGGAGCTGTTACCGCGCGAGACCGTCAGGTACATGGTCACAATGCCCGAGTCGTCGTAGACCTCGTACAGCTCGTCCTTATCGCGAAGGTGCTTGGTCTCGCCCGAGGCCTCAGCCTTTTTAATCTTGTCCTGCTTTTTGACCTTTTTGGTCGAGGATTCGTCCTGAGACGAGCAGCCCGAAAGCAACAGCGCACCGGCAGCCGCCTCGATCAGGCAGCGGCGAGACATCAACTTATCGATCATCAGAACCTCCCCAATGTTTTTGGTACAGGCGAACCACCATACGTTCAAACGCACTGCGCGGCTCACCGCCCACGCGCTTGGCCTCGTAGCGTTGCTCAACACGGTCGAGCACCCGGCCAAGTTCGGTAAACCAGCCCGTCTCGTCAGTCGCCACAATGGGCTGCTGGCTCAGGATACGATACGGCAAGTTGGCGGTATAGGTATCGAGCCGCAGCAGCGCCACGATAAAAAACACCGCTGCACCCAACAAAAAGCCAAAGCCGTAAAACTGCTGCGGCAAGAGCAGAGAAACGGCAGTCGCCAGCCCGGCCACATCAGCAAACAGCCCCGAGGCCAGCACGGCCCCCTTGTAGTCGGTAAAGTACAGCAAGATGAGCAACACCGTATTGCCCACGGCATACAGGCCATAGCCCACGCACAGCGTGCGAAAATACCCGTGCATCAGGTTGTTAAAGCCCAACGGTAGGGCTGAGAGCACCGTGGTCTCGAGCGAAATGACCGCCGCGGTCACAAACAACTGTTTGAGCGCACAAAACCGCAGTTCTCGGTTTAGCGTGGCAAGCATTTCCTCCTCGGCCACCACAATGTCGCCCACCACGCCACCGTCGTTGAACAGGCTGTAGTAGTCGCGGTAGCGCGGATAGAAATTGACCTCGACCGAGACCACAAAGTTGACGGACGTGACCAGGATCGTCAAAAACGCGATAAGCGCCGGCACATCGTGGTAGGGCGCACCATAAAACAAGCCCTTGACCTGCACGCCAATGGGACCGGCCCAAATTATCACCAAATGCGCAAAGAGGCCCAGGTTGGTGAACAAGCCCGTGAGCGCCAACGGCATAAACTGATCAAGCCACCGCAAAAAGAGCCAGGGGCTGCGGTCGCTCTGCGGAAAATACCGGTACAGCAGCACCACGTCCCAGGCGAGCATGACGCCGTAGCCCAGAGCAATTGACGCCAAAAGGCCCTCGACCGGCGGCAGACCCAGCGCCAGCGCGGCCAGGGCGCACAGGCACGCCACGCCAATGGCAGCCGCAAAGCTGCACAGGATACCGCGGTAATCCTTGATGGCCGTGAGGTAACTCATGCCGTTCCAGTTGACGATCATAATGTTGAACAGCCACAGGCACAGCAGCCCCTGCAGCAGCGTGGCGCCCGAGAACAGCAAAAAGACGCCGTAGAGCACCGTGCCCGCAACGAGCATGACAGCATTGGAGCCCCAAAACGAGGGCAGAATCTCGTCCTCGCGCTCGGCAAACAACATATCAGCCAAAAAGCGCGTGACCGGCATAGAGAAAAAACTCGTGAGCGTGAGCGACGCCAGCAGCGTATAGGTCACCATGCACACCAGCAGATCTTGGTTGGCTCGGCCCACGCCCCACAGACCGCACAGCACCAAGATACCCACCTGGAGCAGCACGCCCAGCAGCATGGGGCCCGTGCACACAATGCCAGCGTAGCCATAGGCGCGCATCGTGGCAAACAGACCCTTGCGCCTAAACAGGCGCTTGAGCTCAAAACCGATTCCGGCCACCGGCTACTCCCCCTCTCTGGGCAGGTCAAACGCTTGCGCCGTCTCGTCGTACAGCGCGCGATAGTTGGCGAGCATCTGCTCGTGCAAGAAGTACGTGGCAACGCGACGCTGGCCGCGCTCCCCCATCTCAATGCGACGAGCGCGGCTTGTGCACATGCGTTCCATGGCATCGGCCAAGCCCTTGCGATACATAGGCGGCGTCACAAAACCCGCCACGCCAAAGTCGTCGCCCGGGGCGCCTTCGAGAAGCTCGCGACAGCAGCCCACCTCGGTCGTCACGCAGGGACGGCGCGCTGCAAGCGACTCCAGCACGCTGAGCGGCTGGCCCTCGGAAATGCTCGTCAAAATGGTAAAGTCGAGCTTTTCCATGTACTCGACCACGTTGACGCGACCGGTAAAGATCAGGTCGCGCACGCCCAGGGTATCGACCAGCGCGTGGCACTCGGCGCCGTACTCCTCGTCGTCCACGCCGCCCATGATGTGCAGGCGCACCTTGGGCAGGCGCTCGTGCAGCTCAAAGAAGGCATAGATCATGGTCTTGACGTCCTTGATGGGCGCCAAGCGCACCACTGCGCCAATATCCACCCAGCCATCATCGGGCTTTAAGGGAATATCCTTAAAGCGATCGAACTGGATGCCGTTGGGGATAACCAGGCATTTGTCCGCATCACAGCCCATATCAATCTGCGTCTTGCGGGCGTTATGGAACAAACTCGTCACGCGGAAGGCGCGGCGGTAAATCTCCTCCGAAAGCAGGTAGAAAAAGCAAATCCAGCGGTCCTTAAACGACGGCACCACCCAATCGGCGCGAATGATCTCTTCCTCGCGCTCGCGGGTATAGATACCATGCTCGGTCAGCAGCACCGGCGCATGGTGAACGCTTGAGCCCAGACAGGCGAGCAGGCCGCCGTAGCCGGTCGAGATAGCGTGGTACACATCGGCAACCGGCACCTCGCTGCCCAGCAGGTAGAGCACCGGCAACAGCATAGAGCGCATGGTGTGGAATGCGTCGGCAAAGGGCGTGTAGGGGTACTCGGCAAGGCACACGTCGCGGAAGATGTCCATAAACGTTCGGCTCTGCAAAAACGAGAGCGGATGCACGCGACGGCGCTGAAAGATATCGAACAGCACGTCCCAGTCCGGATTGGAGAGCGACACCAGACGGCGTAGCGCCTCGCGCTCGCGGTCGTTAAAACTGGCTTCGTGCTGCTCGCCCGAAAGCCGCAGGGCATCGTCCAGGAACACCTCGTGCACCTCGACCACGTTGCCGGGCAGCTCGTAGACAAACTTGCCACGGTCGGCAGCATGCGCGCCGATCACCCACAGCACAAACTCGTGCTCGGGCATAGCCGTAATGTAGCCGTGCATCCAGGTAGACACGCCGCCGTGCACATAGGGGTAGCAACCCTCGAGTACCAAGCAGATTCTCATTTATCGCCGCCCTCCTTGCGCGCAATGGTCACCGTCTTGTCCGTGGCCTTGAGCAGATACAGATTGCCCGGAAGGTGCGTCAGTTCGCCACCCGTCACCGCACCCGGCTCGCCATTATTGGCGCGGAACATGAGCCACGCCTCGTCGTGGAAATTGCCCAGGCTGTGCGTCCAGGCATCCGCGCTGGTATCAACGTTCACCGTCACGGACGAAAAACGCTGGATGGCACCGGAGCACTCCGACGCCGTCTGGTGCCGCAGGTCGGGCGCGGATTTGGTAAGCCACTCCAGGTAGTCGACCAGGCCGCCCTTGTAGACCTCCCAGCCCTCCTTGGCACCGCGATCGGGGTCCAAAAGGTCGTCCGGGTGCATAAAGTGCGTGCTCACGTAGTGCATGTTGAGCTCGGACACGGCTGCCAGCCGCATATAGGAATCGTCGACCATGCCGCCCGAAACAATACGTGGCTGCTCCACAATGCCATCGCTCGCCACGCCAAACTCCTGCACATACGGCAGGTCGGTGCCATCCTCAAAATACGTACTGGCAATGGTCTTAATGCGCGGAACATCGGTACCGATAAGCTTGCGCGCGCGAGCCGAAAGGATATTCGACGGCGGCACGTAAACCGAGCCATGAGCATTGGGCAGGACCTCGTCCTGAAACGCGATAAGTTCGTTGAGCGAAGCGACGAGCGTCTCTTTGTTCTTCCAGGTCTTGTAGACGTACAACGTACCATAGTCGGTGTCCCAGAGCGCCAGAGGCTGATGGTTGTAGCCATGAAAGCCCAGCTCTCCGCCCATCTGCAGCAGCATGCCGCCAAAATAGCGGAACTGCGTGGTATCGGCCTGTCGCGCGGGCTCGGTCTGGTTGACCGCGTCCTCGTAGTTTTCGATCATCACGCCGGTATAGCGAATGCCGTATTTTTGCGCGAGCTTTTGCAGATCGGGCCACCAGACCTTGGTGTAAAAATCCGCAATGGAAAGGCCGTAGTCACGCTTGATATAAGTACCATCACCCGAGGGCACGGGGCTAGGAAAGTCGTCCAAATAGAACACGGCGCTGTTGATGACCGGATAGGCCGTGGCATCACCCAGTAAGCTGATCGCCGCGGCGTAAAAACCGCGCATGACCTTGTCATAGATACCGATATTGCACACCACGGTGCGCCCGCTACCGCAGTCATTAGACCAAATGAGTGGGGCGCCCGCATCGCCAGTCTTAGCCCACTCACGCGCCGTCTCGCGCAGCGATACCGAAAGCGACGAATCAAAGGGGTCCGAGAGCTCGTAGCGCTCTCCCCCGCCCAGCATAAAGTCCTCGCTCGGCACGATGCTTTCGGCTGTCGCATAGTCATATCCGGCCGATTCGATCCCAAGCTTGGAGGCAATCACTTGCAGATAGCTCGAGTTATCCGGCGGCATCGCGAGCATAAGCGAACCGCCGGCACTCACCCAACTCATAATGTCGCTCAGGTGCGTACTGAGCCTATCGAGCGACGGCATGAGCAAAATCACGCGATCGAAGGACGTCAGCGAGGGAATGGCATCCGCGCCGTCCAGGGCAAGATCCACGTCGCGGTGCGCGATCTTCATGTCAAGCAGGATCTGGTCGAACTGCTCCTTTACGTCCTCGACGCCAGCTTGATCGGAATCGGTAATGACCAGGCACGTGGGCTTTTGGCCAAAGATTGCCGAGGAGGCCGGCACCGCGTCGTTGGCGGCGAGCATGCCCAGCTTGTGCTGTCCAGCGCTGTACTGCACGCCGGCGCGTTCGATCAGCAGCACGGCGGCCATGACAATAAAGACCGCCCACACCACGAGGAGTCCCATCCAACGAAAGCGCCCTGCACGGTCGCGGATATGTTGCGCCACGCTCATCTGGCCTCCTCCCCGTCGCGCCAAAACGCCAACTGTTCGCGGTTGGCGGCACTCAAATACACATGCTGATTGTCGATCGCGTCGATCACACGGTGGACCACGTCACCGTCACGGCGCATCACGGCCAGGCGCAGGCAAAGCATCCAAACCTCCTGCTCCTCGGGCACGTCGAGCACCAGCTGGTCGATCACGGCCTGCGCCTCGTCAATCTGTCCGACATCGGCCAGCGCCGTCGCGTATCGAATGCGCAGCCCAAGGGTATCCTCGCGCTCGCAGCGACGCGCAAGCAGGCGCGCGTACTGTTGGCGCTGAATCTGAGCCACGCGCCCCTCGGCCAAGCCCGAGCCCAAATATTCACCAAGAAAATCGCAGTATTCGTTGAGGTTTTGCGCGCTCGGGTCCGTCTTAAAGGCACGCTCCAGCTGCTGCAGTTTAAGGTCGGACTCCTTGGAGATCTGCGCCACCGCCGTCGCGGCATAGTGCGCCACCTCAACGTCATCGTTAAGCTTAGCCGCCTGCAGCTGCGCCAGGTACGCGTCGGGTTCCTCGGTGAGCATGGAGAGCATTAGGCGGCGCCGGTATGCCGGGTCGTTGACGATGAGCGCCTCCTCGAGCGGCACTACGCCTGAATCGTCCTCACCACTCGGTACCGACATACTACGATGCAGGTCGTCGTTGAAGCGCAGCGATTCCAGCTCAGACTCTTTCAGCCCCTCGCGAAACACCGCGCTGCGGACCGATAGCAGAACCACCAGCAACGGGCCCCACAGCGGCACCAGCACTATCACAGCCAACATGTGCCCGCGCACCGGCAGCAGGCCCAGCTTCATGAGCGTCCACAGCATCAGGCAAACCAGCGCATGAATCAGCAGCAAGACGGCAGCAACGACAAGCGAGATCAAGCGGCACCCCCCTCACCGTCACCGGTGTAAGCGATGTGCTGCAGCAGCGCCACGATGTCCTCGCCGTCGACGGACTCCACCGCAATATGCTTTGCGCTCAGGCGCTCGCGGATAATGGGCAGATCGCACGCCTTTGCCTGGCGCATAAGCAGGTAGAGCACGTCGCCGTCGACCAAGCCCGCCGCGTCGCTCTCGCGAATTGCCGACCCAATTGCGCCCACCAGCTCGCCGACAGGTTCCATGCCCGGTACCACGCGCAGGAGCAAAAAACTCCCCATCTTGCTATCTGCCAGCGCCTGCTCCGCCGCGAGCTCTTGGCCAAAGGCAGCCTGCTTGAGCACGCAAGTGCCGTCAACGCAGCGTTTATCCTGCGCCACCGCCTCATAATCAAAGGCACGGCCCAGCGCGCTTTCGACCAGCCCGCACAAGATGCGAAACAGGTTTTGATAATAGAGGGTCATTTGGTTTTCGGCCGCACGACGCACAAAGATCAACACGGCGGGGGCCCCGTCGCGCTCGATCGTGTATCCAAACATGGGAAGCCCCGACGTCAGCTCGCGGTTCACCCACAGGTTCGAACGACCCCCGTCGCCCAAAAGAGGTGCAAGCTGCTCAAGCGTGAGCGAGCGTGCGGCATCTTCGGCAATCGCGGGACTTGCTGCCACCAGGCGTGCAAATGCCCCACCCGAAACATGGTAGATCGCCACCGAATCGTTCTCGAGGATCTCGCCCAGAAGCTCGCAGCACTTGCGATAGATGTCGCGTGGGTTGAATACGTCGAGCTCCTGCGTCACGGCAAAGATCTTGCCAAAGCTGTCGTGGCGACCCACGATCTGGCGCCTGTACGCGCGCTTGTCCTCGATCGCGTCGTGGTAGAGCTGCGTAAGGAACGTATTGCGGTTGCGCACGAGCTCGTTTTGATCGCGCTCCGCCCTAATGGCTTCGCTGCTGCGCAGCTGCACATAGCCGCACACGGCACCCACCACAAAGTACGCAATAAACGGCAGCCAGTTGGACGGCTCGTAGAACAGGCCCTGAAAGGTATAGCCGTACTGGGTAAAGTAACTCGCGGCCAAACCCACCGACGCCAGCAGCGCCGCAACCAGGCCAAAGTCCAAGCCATACAGCGTGCCGATCAGCACCACGTAGAGCAGGCGATAATCGAGCACGTTGAGCTGGACCGATTGTGAGAACAGATGCTCCAGTACCTCGAACAGAACCCAGGCAACGCCCGTCTCTAGGCATTTAATAGGCAGCGTGCGCATCTGGATGCGGTCGATGGCGGCGCGCAAGGGGTTGACCTTCTTTGCGCGGCCAGCAACCCAACGCGCTTGAATGGTCGAAAGATCGCGCAGCAAGTCGTAGCGCTGAAACCAGCCATAGCGCACGCGAGCGACGTCGCTGGCGGGCAGGGCGTAGCCGGCAGAATCGCCATAGGCAACGGCAAGGCCGGGGAACAGTGCCTTGAGGGCGTCGCTTACCTCACCCGCCGTGTGATGGAAGGTATCGGCAACGTCGAGCGTCTCAAAGTTACCATCCCAGCTGTCGAAGATACGGCGTACCAGCACCGCAAGCTCCTCGGCACACAGCAGGGGAAACGCTGCATCCTGCGCGCCCTGCAGAGCGACCGATCCGGTTGAGCACGCGTCGAACAGTGGCACCAAAAACGGGTCCTCCAGCGCGGCAGACGCGGTATACAGGAACGGCACGCGCAGGATCTTGGTCTGAACGCCCTCGCGAGCAGCGTAGTAGCGGCAAAGGTCGTTTGCCGCGCGGGCGATAATGCCCTTGCCCGTTCGCCCCGCGGCATCGGCGGCACCCTCGGCACCCGCGGGCCCCGCTACATACAGCAGTTGGACCCGGCGACCCGCGCACGCACGAAAGACCGAGCGCAGCGTCTCGATATCGCCCACGGTATCGGTATGCGGGGTAAGGTAATTGGATAGGTAGACCACGCGGTCGAACTCGTAGGCCTGATCCAGGTGTTGCAGAAGCTCTTTCCACGAGGCATGGGGCGATGACTCGTCGCGGCGCGTGTCCTGCGCGGCTACGACCTGCACATGGTCCCCGGGGAACGCCTTGGTACAAAAGTCATCGTCAACATATGCGGTGTTGCCAACAACCAGCACCTCCATGGCGCACCCCTCACCTAAAAACCACTTTTGTCATAGTCAAACATGCGTATTTTACGCTGTCAACACGAGCTGGAACGCCTTTAAGGCTGTTTTAAGAACTTTTTTAAAAGCCCAGAGGTCGAAAGCGAACTCGCAAAACGAAACAGGTCCAATCCAATGCAGAATATACGTGTAACACAATCGGTTACATGATATGATGAACACGAACAATATGATGTAACGCGATTGGTTACAGGAATGAAAATACGCTACGCCAACAAAAGGCTCGAGGAAATATGTACCGACGAAAAGAAGTGCAAGAAATTTATGTCCGACATCGTAAGGGGTGTAAAGCTCCGACACAACGCATTAGAGACAGCCAGCTCGATGGAGGATCTAAAGAATCTAGACCCATGCGGAAGATGGCATCAGCTTTGCGGTGATAGAGAGGGTCAATGGGCGGGAAAACTAAACAAGAATTATCGAATGATTGTCGAGCCAATTAACGGATGTATGAAAGTAACTAAGGTCGAAAAAACAACGGACGAAGAATCCTCAGTAAAAGTTCTATCAATTGAAGACTATCACTAGGCACATAAAGGAAGCAGAACAATGGGAACCAACTATGCGGTTGCACCTGGCATGTATTTACAAGAATGGCTAGATGACGAGCAGATGACGCAGCAGGCCCTTGCCGACCGACTTGGCATCTCCCGCAAAACGGTTAACGGGATACTAAAGGGTACGCAGCCCATCTCGCAGGACACCGCCATTAAGCTTGAAAGAGTCACCTCTATTCCCCGGGATAGCTGGATTCGCTTCGAGGCAAAGTACCGTGAAGATCTTGCTAGGCTCGAAGATGAGCAAAAAATGGCAAGCTCCGCCGACATCATCACCCCGCCGTTAGGAAAGTTTCTTCGCGACAAAGGGTTTACTACCGCCACCAAAAGAAACCCCGGCAAACTCGTATCAGATTTTTTGAATGTTGTTGGTTACGGCAGCATGGATGCCTATGCGAAAGGCGTCGATTGCGTCTTCTCCTCCATTGCGACGTTAAAAGAGGCAGGTAAACCCGTTGACCCCGCAAGCATGATGGCTTGGATTTCGCTAGGTGAAAGTGTCGAAGCGCCAACAACCAATGGGACTAAAGCATACAACGAAGTATCGCTCAGAGCCTCTTTGAGCTCATTAAGACAACGCGCGGCAGCAACAGACGATATGACCTTAACGGACATTACGCACCAACTGGAGCAATGCGGCGTCACGCTCCAGTTCATTTCTGCGCCAGATCAATTTCCGCTACATGGAATAACGCGTTGGACCAAAGACGGAAACCCCGTAATACAGATGACAGGTAGGCGCAAAAAAGACGGTTTTATCATTTGGACACTGTTCCACGAAATCGGGCACATTCTAAATGACGGGAACGTAGGAATCACTCTTAGCTACATTGACGAAAAGCAAAGTTCAAAGAGCGAATCCGAGAAGCGCGCCAACGCCTTTGCAAGAGAGGTCCTTATGGGACCAGAAGGTCTCTCGCCTTATCATGACTGCAAGACCTCGAAAAAAATCCAGCGTATCGCTCAGGATAGAGGAGATTGCCCGGGAGTTGTGGTAAATCTGATGCACCGAAAGAGGATGCTCGACTACAGCTGGTGCAATGACCTCCTTAAAGACATGACAATTCCTTTTAAGATCTAAAACAAACGGCCGGCCGGACCCTTTTTTGAGCATCTGCGACCTGCCGTTTTGTTGCAAAAAAATGGGTTTTGCTCAGAGGTTTCCGATTTTCCCCGCACTTCCGAAATAATGGCGGCGTCAGCGACAACATCCAGCAATCGCGAACGTAATGAGATATCCATCCAAATAAAAATAGGGGATGCCCTCCGTTGGGAAGGAACCCCTTGCAAAACGATGGCCCTCAGCGGACCATCGTTTTTTATTTCGATAAGCATACCTCAACTGCTACACACCTCACCGCAAGGGCATCGACATGCCTGCGAGCCGAGCTCTAGCCGGGTAACATGCGTCAGTACAGTTACATGCGAGCAAAAACCCACGGGTAATTTTGCCTTTTCCCAATTGAAATGTAACTTTTGGTAGGCCGAATCTTACATCCAAACAAAAAGAGGGCCGACGCATCAACCCTCTTCAGGTGTCACCCGAAGGCTTCCCCGCAATTGACTTTATTCTTGTCGATATCCTATGTTTGTCTACGGGCTCGACCACCAGCGATGACCCGGTTACTCAAACAAGCTTCCGTCTGTCGTCTTTTGCAGCAGTTCGACAAAACCGATCTGGTTTAACACGTGCTTAATCGCATACGTCTCAACATATCTCATAAGAAGCTCAGTGAGTTCCTTAATGAACCGTTTGAACTCATTCTCGGTCAGATAGCGCTCAAGCATCCAAACCATTCGAATGTAGTTGACGTTTTTGCGCCCACCAACCTTGGCACAATAAAGCCTCTCATCATGAGCGCAAACATTACGGAATTTAACGAGTACCTCAACCGAAACCCTCGCGTCGTCCACACTGAAAAACCGGGCTTGTGTGATCCGGTCCTACCCGTCGAGTCCACAATCATTTTGCAAACCGCAGACTTATCCTTGGGCTTCATTAAGTTATAGAAAATGTTCGATATTTCCAAAAGTCCGGTCGTTCACCAGCACCCAAATGGGCACCGCACCATATGAATTACGGTAATGAGCGATGAAATCTGATTTGCTATTAGATACCCCACGACCCAAAACCGACGTAAGGCCAGCAATCTCTTGCGCGGAATTGGCCCCATTTTTCCCGGCGCTAGCAAATTCATTTTCGTCGCAATAATTTGACTGGGGAAGATACGCTTCGGAAGCTCGGTGGGTATTCGAAAAAGCATAGGCGACCGCAATCTTGATTTTAGCCTCAGCCAAAATTAGGTATCGAAACGTAAGAGACCTTAGCTCTCTATCAAAAGTGAACAGAGTATATAAATCCGAAAACGATATGCCCTCAAGATACCGATCTTCGCCAGACTCTCTACTCTTGCCAGTATCGAGAAATGAATCCTTATAACCGTTGACAATTGAGTAGTAGCCCTCACGCATCAGAGTGGGGCCAGTATCCGCATCGACGCCCAAACCACGAGATTCAAGAAGTCGAACTTGCTCATCGATAGTCAAAAAGGGCTTATCAGACATACCAACCCCCTAAATGAAGAGAGACGACCATCCAGAAGAACAGCCGTCTCTCCGCAGGACGTAGGCCCGTAGGTTGACTACGTCAATAACGCAACACTTACTTTATCCCCTGGACTCCAAAGGGGCAATTCAATTTAGGAGAGCAAATATCTTCCATGAACTTATTCTGATTGCGACTCAATCGCTAAGATATCCTGCGGAGCAATCGAACCTTCAATAGCCCCATCAACCTCAAGCGAGAGCTGATCCGAATCGGAAAAACCGTCAAGCGCCTTTACAAACACTGGCAGGATTAGATCCTGAGCATAGGACTGGATACGATTAAAGTTAAAGGCAAATTTCACCCTGATCGGAATTCCCATTTTCGTCAGCCTCTCACCCGCACCAGGCCCTAATCCGCCCTCCACCGACCACCTAAACGTTTCCCCACCCAAAGTCGCTGAATATTTCGAATAACGGCTTCCCATAGACTCAAGCAGATAGAAACATACATGGTTGCTCCGACGAGGATGTTCGTCTAAATAATGCTTCGCTATCCGAAGAACGGCTTCAGTTCCGTTTGAATCTAGCCCAACGGTATCGTATAAACAGCGAAAACGATCAATCGTCTCAGTTTTAGAATATGCTTTGAGTCCCCCGTGCCTTATCTCTTCTTCCGAGAGTACCCTAGTCGCGTGCCAACCCGTTTTTTCCCTATTGAAAAGCTCCATGAGTGCGGCTCGACCCCTTCCATCCGAACCGCACAGCTTTCGATAGTCAGAGTGCAATCGCATTAAATCGATACGGGTATCGAGATCGTACATATTTCAAGCCCTTCTTTAACGCCACTAGACGAGTAGGATATTTCAGCACCTCAAAGAGACAAAGAGGGAAGGGCGCAGAACTAGGGCCCTCAAACCACTTCGCCCTCATTTGAACCAATCTCCCCAGCTTTTCGCCGTTCAAACTCCGCTTCCGAACGCTCATTTACGATTCTACGGCCTTCTTCGAGCAGGGCAGACATAGCAGGTGCCGGATTGGGACGTGAACTCAACTCGAGCGCCGCCTCAAAAACAAAACCGAAGCACCATTCAGCAGCATCATCGCCCAATTCAACAGACTCCTGGGTTTCGGCAAGCCAATAACACTCAGCGCGTCCACCTACGAAGTGAAACACATTGGGCGTAAGGCGCTTAAACACCATGTAGGAATCCATATCCAGCCCCAGAGAAAGCACACGAAGGGCCTCATCCATAGCCTCGGCTGTTTTCACCGTTTTGTCTACGTGATTCTGAAAGTCCTTAAATCCGTGGTCGCCAGTTGCCCAGGGAAACGACGTGTCAAATCGCCCGAACTTGCTAAACGAAAAAGGAGAGGAATCAGCCCCCATAGACCGAGCGTCCCAATACTCATTTAGAAGTTCATCAAATGCGAGTGCGGACTCTTCGACAGATGCGGTGCGTTTATGCTCCTCAAGATGAACCCTAGCTTTCCTCGGATGTTCGCGAACTCCCTCATAGGTAATAAAACCAAATAGTCCTTCAACAGCCCGGTCGGTTCCAAAGGCGCATGCAATAGATTCGGCAACGAACGCCTCAGCATCTGCAACAACGCGCTCAACATCAAACGTCGACGGAAAAGAGCCCCTGTGCTTAATTGCGACTCTACAGTCATTAAGACGCCTCATTGACTCCTTATATGGCAGCTCAATTCCGCGTTTAGCAAACGCTTCCCAAAAGGCCATGAATTTATACTTGTTCGGATCGAGGTCGAGCGTCTGAGAAATAACGATTAGCACCATTTCTACCGCGTCCTGCGCAGAAAGCACAGCCGCGGCATTTAGCGGAGAAGGAAGCCGTGCGTCTTCTTGCGCCCTCATAATAAGATGTTGAGCAAAAGCCAGACGCCTGGCATCTGCTTCGGTTAATTCCAGCTTTGGCTTTACCACTTAACCACACTCCTATAATTAAATCCGCTAATGTCCGTCCATCCAACGGAGGCGCCGCATGTCGAGCAAGGTGCTTAATATAATCAATGACGAACCCATTACTGACCTTAATCAAGACTCATATCGTTACAAGGACCTTGCGCAGGAAATCGCACGATGCATAAGCGCTGTCGATGCATCGACCTCATCTTTTACAATCAGCCTAAACGGTTTATGGGGTAGCGGCAAAACCTCTCTCATTAATTTAATTGAAGTATGTCTTAATGAAGAGCGCAAAAGGAACCTCAACGTCCCCGCTCTCGTTAGATTTAATCCCTGGCGCTTTGAGTCTCAGGAACAGCTTTTAACTGGATTCTTTCAACTTCTGAAAGAGTCTCTCTTGGGAAAAACAGGATGCATAAAAGATACGGAGAAGAAAGCCTTGGGAGAAGCCCTTTCCCTATATTCGGCTAGCATCTCTTATCCTACCGTGACGGAAGTCACATCCCTTCTAGCGGGGCCCCTGCCAAGCGCCGTTGCGGGCGGTGGCATTGTTGGGAAATGGCTATTAAAGGTGTTTACCTCCAAGATCGGAAAGCACTTAACAAATTCCACCTCCTTAGATCATATAAAGACAACTATCGATGGCTATCTGAAAGAACGTCAAACAAATATTGTTGTGGTTATTGATGATATAGATCGTTTATCCGATGCCGAGATTTGCCAAATTTTTAAACTAGTCACATTGACCGCATCTTTCCCGCATATCGTATATTTATTGTCTTTTGACAGAACTGTTGTTGAAAATGCCCTTTGTAATGTTCAAAGGGCTGATGGAGCAGCATATCTTGACAAAATTATCCAGCTGCCAATCGAAATGCCCAGATTATTTCAATCAGATATTTCTCATCAAATAAATATAATCGCTGAGGATTTGCAGAAAAGATCGTCCTTCGCCCTTGAGGACCAGGACCATCTCTCAGACGTATTGGACAAAATCGTTTCCCCTTTGATCAACACGCCAAGAGATATCTGCCGCATCAAAAACTGTGCTGAGTCTAATTTCGCTCGTCTCCGCAACGATATATGCGTGGCGGACCTTTTTGCACTATCGACAATTCAAACGCTTCTGCCAGATGTGTATTGCTGGCTTTGGGATAACGCGAGGTATTTATTTGGCGAAACGTACACAAAAAATGAGACAGGACTAAAAGCTGAACTTCGCGAAGAACTCAGTAGGCTGATAGACAAACAAATGAGGCGCTATGCATTAAACCCCGGATGGCTAGGAACGGTATTCCCCTCCTTATCAGAAAACTCAAATTCCGAAGCCCTCAATTCGGTTGATTCCGACGAGGCTTACTTACATGGTCGGATGACCAACAGAAACCTATTCAATCTATATTTTGGAGCAGGATGTTCGTCGGGTATCACAAGAGAACAATTTAACGCCATTAGCAATCACAACTCCGCATTTGAGATCCGCGACATTATCTGCGCGCTAAGAAGCAGTAATGAGCAAACGGAAATCGCAGGGCAGCTAATGCTTACTGTTCGTTCTCTCGACACAGAACGATGCAAAGCCATAGCGCAAGGCTCACTCCTAATCATATCTAGCCTTTCGCCTTTAATTGCCACCTCATCTAGGGATGTAAGGGAGTCTTTCTCTAGATTATTCAACACCTCTGCGGCAAAAATTGGAAAGCCAGATATGGGAGCTTGGTTAATTAGCTTAATCAACGATAGGGTGCTAAAAGCGAGCTGTCTTTTATATCTGTTGCGAGATGAAAATCTATCAAGAAACAGGGAAGAATCTCCCGACAACCAGTTACTAACCGATGAGCAATTTGCCGCACTCGCTCGACTGTTTTCAAACTGGATGAGCTGCAATTATCGATCATATCTTGAATCTGCGGACCGAGATCTCTTTACCATGTGGAAGGCAATGGACGCCATATTTGACTTCTGCAACTGGGCGGAATTTGAACAGAATCTTTCAACAGACTCTGAGTGCAACCTCTTATATTCCTCTCAACAAATGGACTGCTGGACAAGTCTAAGCAGCACGCCAAGTTCCAGGTTTGAACTCCGATCTATTGCCAACAGCATTTTATCCAACAATTACATTCAAACAATCTGGCAGCAAGAGTGGTACCCCCGTCTCTCTGAAACCGCAAAGTTGATTCTGGCGGCTTTCTGCCTTGCAACAAGCGCCGAAAAAGAACCCCGGCCATCTACTATTTACGAATCAGAGGCGGTCGAGCTTGTTCGAAAATGGGATGGCTTGTTAAATGGATAGCGGTTGTCTCATCGAAAACGACAAGAAACTCATTACGGGAAACGAAACTGCAAGGAAGCCTCGGTCGTACAGCGTATTGCCAAGCAAAGATCACCATGGGCGGACATTAAGCTGCAAAGGCGAGCGCCAGGCAGACATGCGAAGGTTGCTACGGACGGGTTGATATAGGGAAAGGGCCTGACCCGTTAACAGTGGGCCAGGCCCGATTTAGCCTCTTGGCAATGCCCGCTCGCCTCATAAGCGAGCAGATAAGAGTTCCTTTCACTTGGATCTCAATGAACTCATACGAGTTCTAACGTTTACCCTGAGATGGCCTTTTTGCCTTGGAACCACTGCCGAACTGCTTGATCTTATTGGCGCAAAGCTCCGTTAGGGGCTCACCGATTGCTGCTTTGTAATTGAAACCAAGAAGCTGCATGGTTCGAAGAGTATCAGCGGAAATCAGCTGACGAAACTGGTCAAACGCCATCGCCGTTGCGTTAGGCGAAGAAGGTTCTTCGCCATCCGATTGCATTGAGACAAATATCTCCAATACACGAGCGATGGTGGCATCGAGGCTCTGAATATCGTCATCGCTAATCTGAACACGCTCAAGCTCCGCCTTATACGCTTGAGCGATCCTTAAAGCCTCAGAGCGCTCTTCAAGAAGCTCATCGACGAGTTCATCGTATGCGGCGCGCACTGAGGCGGCGTCCTTATCTCCCTTAATTGCTTTAACCTTTGTCGCAACAGCAGAGGCCGTACCTTTTGCCGCAAGAACAGCGAGAGAACTCCCAAGATCGACTAAAGCCTGCGTTGTATATGCATCCATGGCTTACCTTTCATTGTTAAAATGCTTGCCTTTATTGATATAAGGCTAGCGCAACATTCTTAGCGTCAAAAAAGATGCCGTCAACCGTTTTGATACGGCATAACCATATCAAAATCAATTGGAAGACCAAGTTCATAGTAGTTAAACGGCGATACATCAAGCTCATCCAGAGCGCCATCTCCCCGACGAACCCAGGATTTTCCCTTTGCACATACAAAGGCAATCTCGACCAGCGGATGTCGATGCATTCCGTAGAAGCCACCCATATCGATAGCTACCGAATGAAGTCCCGGAGGAATCAAATCGAGTATCTTCCTGTATTGATATGAGAATTCCAAATCCTCGCCCTTGCAGCATCCCGCTCCATTGGTAACAACAATTGTCGCAACCACCTCATATACGGGAAGATCGCTGTCGTTGCGAATCACGATGCGCGACTCACCAGTGGGATCTCTTTCGAGCCATGCAGCAATTGAAGATGGCTGCGCTAATTTCTCAGCCATTTTCTGACGCTCGTCTTGTTCATTCATATGCCTTGTGTCGCGCAAAACAACATATACCGTCAGGCAAAACGAAGCGAAAGCGCAAAATGCCTGAACGCCTGTATAGAAAGCAGTCATAGGCTACGACCTTCTCTCGGCACAGCATTTAACCAGAAAAAAAACAATCTAACACCCTCATATATTAGTGTTCATTAGATCAAAATGAGGTTCGCTCTATTAGACCAACGTGATCTAGAAGGGCGCATCATCTTATTATTTTTCCGTTGAATGGTAACCTGAAAACTGAACCGCCAGAGAACGGCCCAGACACGTCCAAGCAACGCGCCAGGCAGATGACATGCACCCTCACACAGAGCGCGATGTCGCCGTCAGGATGACGAAAATCCAGTTAGACTCGACGGCTATCACAGTACATGCAGTCTTCCCGACGAGCCCGCGATCTACCCGGCACTAATCAAACAATTAAGGAGATGATTCCATAAAGGACAATCAGAATAAAGGCGAAAACGACACCATAAACGATCAAACGACGACATGTCTTTTCGTCCCGCCCCGAGATGTGAGAAAACACTGCAAATACCGTAATCAGCAGTCCGAACAAAGAGCATTTCAGAAATCAGGCTGGAAAACTTCAGCTCTGAATGTGCCGTAACAGATGCCATGGTAAACACCACAGAAAGTAGGGCGGAAAAAAGACCGACAATTTCAACGCTACTTAACATCCAACCCCACTTCCCTAAAGCCGTAGAATAAAAAGCAATGCAGGGTCGCGCATCGTCAGAAGAATGCCCTCAATATACTTGAATCCGCAATTAGGCAAACACCAAACCCATAACCCGGACAACAGAAGTGAGCCATATGCATAGCCCCATTGATAGCGAAAGCTACGTCAAGCCCATCCTTGGTAGAACCAAGATTGATATCTGGGAGTGTTATGCGAGACATGTTCTGCAATTTATCGATAGCAACAAATATGGCAATTTGGCTTACAGCGACAAACCGGATCTGATCGATCGGGCGCAGTCCCTAGGCATCGAGGTAACAGCTTCCCAATCGCAAGACAGCAGAAAGGCAGAATCCCTCTATTCCAAACTCCTATACGAGAATGATTCTTCTCAGGAAAAACGCCGAATCGAACTTATTGAGCAATGTGGAGCGCATTTCGAAAAAGGAGTCCTGTTTGGTCCAAATGGTACGGATTCATTCGAGCCGATTATTGAAGCTCTTCGCAAAAAGCTGGACAGACTCGACTCTGGTGACTACGAACTCTTTAGGAGAAACGAGTTGTTTGTCAGATCCAATATTCTTGCTGACGAGGAAATGCTTCGCGAAGCGCTCTCCAACATGAAAAAAGAATCCCGAGATCACTCATGGCACTTCGTATCCGTTATCGTCTCGGTCCCTGGATACAATTACGTTTTCGACCTCGATGCATCGACATGCGTATCCCTTGAATTCGGATACGCAGACCAGTATCGAATTGCTCTTGAAGCAAACAAGGAAGTGAACATCGCAGAGTCAAGCTGAGCTGAGTTACTATAACCGCTCAACTAGCAGACCATTTCGCAGCAGGTCGGAATAAAGCCCCCAGAGTTCTTTGCTGTACAAGCCTCAGAGTCCCAATGAGCCAGCACACCCAAGCGTCGCAAATCCACGCCAATCCGGCACGAGGGTCCCACCAAGCGCCCTTACCTTGGTGGCAAGCAACCCGGACGCACAAAGCGGCCCGGGGCACCTCCACCCAAGAAAGGATCCGCTATGCTCAAAGACGGCATCGCATGCCTACTTAAGTTCGCACCCAGGGAAGCATACATCGACGACCTGATAAACGGTCACCTCTACATGAACGCGGCCGGCTACTACCATGGCCTGCCTGGCGAACAGGGCGATCCGCCCGAAGCGTCCATGGTACCCGGGGCATACCTCTACAGATATGCTTGCCTGCCCATCTACTGCATGTACGCCGTCCGCGAGAACGATATCGTCGACAACGCCATGAAAATCCCGATGCGCATGATCCAGGAGTTCGGATGCGCGGACGGATGGATCGGCATTGTGTAGTACGACAGCTTCACGCGCCTCGCCGACAGGCGTATCGCCGACGACGGAAGCATCTACGCCCACGGCCCCATCTCCTACGGCGTCCCCAGGCCAAAACTGATCCGCGAGATCTTTGAGGGCATCCCGTACAATCTCGTTATCAAAACGCCCAAGTACGCATATCAGCAGGAGTATCGAATCATCGGGTCGCGACCGGTCGAATGTCCCCTTTTACCAGACGAGGATCACACCGACCGCAGAATTGAAAACTACGCCCATGCAGAGCTTGACCTAAGCAGCAGCCTCGCAGACTTTTCCTGGAAGGCCTCGGTGCCGAGCCTCGAAGAGTCGCAAGACGGCCTCATGCTGGAGCCACCCGCATCGCGTATAGCCAACGAAGCGCGGGCGGGACGCCACCAATGGGCAACGTCCCGCCCGCTCTGCGCGATCTCATGCGCATCCAACTTGTAGGGTAAATTCATCGCTCGCGTCGATTACGACCCCAATATTTCCTTAGGAAACACGCTCGGCAAATCGTTAACGCCCATAGCGAAAAGCACCTTTGCGCTGGCATCGTTACTGAGCTCGTCACTCAACTTGAGTGCATCAAGCAGTATGTTTCGGCGCAACATCTTATAGTCATCCTCAGTCAGCACTAGCTCAAGATCGCTTAAAACCCCTACTAGATTGACATCGCGAGACGGAGACACCCTCGCGCAGAACAGACGCTCGTCATGCGCGCAGATGTTTCGAAAATCTTTAATGTGATCGTATGCGAGCCTTAGCCTTCGAGGGTTGATGCGTTTATCAACTTCATGCGTCTCGGAATAGAGATCAGAAAATGACTTGGCAATGGAATTTCTCATGCTTTCTGGTTGAAACTCGTAGAACTTGAATGCCTGACCAAGCATCAAATAATTCATAAGAATCCATACCGGCGTATTGTCGTGATTATTCTCATAATGCCGAATGTAGTCCCTTTTATAATTACTTTTCCATTTTTGGGGCCTACATAGCACCTTCTCGAAATCACTGATAAGCGTGTCGATCTTTTTTCGATAGCCGGCATCAGCACGATAGGACCTTCTTTCCAGATATGCTTCTGGACTATCTTTGTGAGCCATAGCAAAACGATAAGAACAGACGGTTTTAAGCACCGCTTCTGCCTTGTTAAAGTACTCAAACATGAGCAGACGCAATGACCGGTCGAATTCGAATAAACGATATATATCAGAGAACTTCGTTCCTTTTACGAAAAATTCGTGACAAGAATCTCCCCGCTGGTCGAGAAATAAATCCTTGTAGCCGTTAACAACCGGATAGTATCCCTCGCGCTCCAAAACTAAACGAGTATTGTTATCGCATTCGAGCCCACGGCTTTCAAGAATAGCAATCTGCTCATCAATAGATTTAAATGGTTTATCCATTTGGACCCCTTAAACGCGAAAACCGCCTTTCGGCGGTTTTCGCGGACCAAGCCGGACGTACCGTCGCAAGGCCTCATCACGATCAATACTTTAAGGTAGAACACCGAGCCCGTCAATCCGATATCACCAATTTGAGCGAGACCGGCCGATGGCAAAAAATAGGCACCGGAATCCGGTCAAGGTCAAAAAGGCGCCGGCAACAATAGAACACCGAGGTTCATGTTGGCTCCGATGCTGAAACGTGTCGTTGGCGGTACCGTATCGCGATATTCAGCAATGCTCGAACAAGCAGCTGCTCAGGCGGGAAGCCTCCGTCTAGTCATTCGCAACATGCCAGCGAATAAACCAGTTGGAATCGCTCGAGAGCTCACCAAGTAACTTCTGCTCGAGAGTAGCATCATCAAATTTCCCCTCCTTGCACAAGCGCAAAAGCTTAAATGCAACATTTGGGGAAACATCGTGCAACGATTGAAACGCTAAATCGCTAAAAGAACTCGCTTTCCATCTACGATAACCTGCAGCAATACTAACAAGCAGTATTGTACGCACGGCAGAGTCCTCACTAAGTAAAATGCTCGAACAGATTGCAGAAACGACGTCACGGTACTGATCGCATATAGTATTACAAGCAATCAACTGCTCAAGCACTTCCAAATACGCACGCTGGCCGGCGGCAGTAAGTGTTTGAAATTTTATGCCAAACGTTAGGAAGTCTATATCCTTTATAAGGCCAGCAACCACTTTTAGGGCCAAACATCTTACAGACCAAGCACACGAATCCATTGAAGCAGGATCTCTGAATTCCGGGTCTTTTGGCCACTCATCTGGAAGTTCAGAAATCAAATCCGTCCAATCGTCGGGCAGAGCTTTTCCATCACGCACACAGCAACATGCAAACTTGTTTAATACGATCATGGCCTCTCCCACAGAGCAAGGTGATCCCTGATATGTCGGAAGCTCTTTGAGACAGTGTTCCAGAACGCGAGACAGGGATGCACTAAATGACTCAGAAGAATCATCATCGAGCGACCGGCATAGCAGGGAAGAAGGGCGGACGGAAAACCCAGAGCGAAAACCAGAACAATTATTTGAATCGAATTGCTTGCGCAATTCATCGATACAGGCCATCTCAGCATTGCATGCAGAAGATTTGCTGTCAGAATAACAGCCCCGCTCAACAGCGGAAAGATGTCCCACTTGCTCTTCGCTCAAAATAGAAAAGCCACAACGCTTCTCGACGCATCCGAAAACGCCAGCGGAGAAATTAAATTTGAGCAGTTCATCAGAATTCGATTTAAGGCTACGACACAATTGATTGACGAGTTCATTATCAATTTTGTCTAAATCCATTCCTCCAATAACATTCGCTACATCAGAAGCGACAGTATATAAATGTTGGTCGACAATCTGGCAAAGTAAATTAACAAGTGACTTCTCATCAACCCGCATCTTGATCATATCTATCGCTTTGATCCACTTTGATGCAGATTGTCGAAAATCATTTACAACGTTTAACGTACTCCAAGCATCGCGAATAGTATCATCCGAAAAATAAGGCGCGCACTCCTTAATGACGACGGCTCTTGTACTTGGACGATACGCCTGCGCCGTTAAAGAAGTTAGACGCCACAGTTCCTCGGCACACGACGGAAGGTAGGACCTTAAACCATCGCTCTTATATGCAAACCTTTTCTCAAAGCCCTCAGCATCCCCCTGAAGAACAAGCAGTTTAATTCCCTCAAGCTCAAGTACAGGCGAATTGTAAATAGCGGAGTAATCGATAAGCGAATTAGCAAGCAAGCTGCGAGCATAGAGGACGCTCGATATGCTTCCGCATAATATTGAACTAAACAACAAGCACGATATGTTTGTCATGACAGAGGCAAGGCTGGCGTCATGTCGAATCGTTGTGTAAGGATTAATTGACCTCGCCTCTCTCGAGGCGTTTAGGACAGCAGTTCCCACCTCCTCTTCAAACTTAAGTGCAAGGGGAATGTAAGAGGGAGCGGAAAGAGCGTCGATTTTTTTCTGAATTGTCCGCCACGTGCCAAATCCATATTCGGAAAGCAAGTCAGCAATAGTCCGCTTGTCAATTAAACAATTTCCATAAGCCCAACAGTCTTTCGATTCGATAGAATCACAGGCAAGTTGAAGATATTCATAGCACTTGGAATAGTGGCCTTCGATAGAAGCGTCAAGAGCGTCAAGCCTTAGTGAAAGGGTGTCTCTGGGAATACCGCTGTCCTTCATAGTTTCTAGGATGGCAGCCTTGAATGCACCAACCGAAAAAAGAGGTGCCATAAAGAAGCCAATCGACCGCTTTCTCGCCAAGAAAGAAGAGATAAGGATTGTCAGACTTTCTCTCAAGCCAATCAGCATGGTAGTTAAATTTTTTTGAAATCAAGGCGACAGAAGCGCCGAAAGCATCGAGAACATCTTCGGGAATAGAGACCGGAGCAGTATCAGTAAAAACCGCCGATCCACCATCTTCAATTTCGAATCGTCGATTGTGAAACAAATCAACCATCACATTATTAAGCTGGTCCATCAGATAAGAAACGAGACCTGAATCACTCGGCAATTCAACATACGTGCACGCATCCATTTCCCTGGCATAACGAAACAGAGACTCGATATCCGGCGACATCTCGGATTCAAGCTTAACGAGAATGAGTGGCTTTCTGAGCGAGATGGCTCGACGAAGCTCTCTACTAGTCCCTGGCCTCAATTCGGATCGTATTATTCCAACTACTATGTCGCTCTGTGCCAGGCGATTAAGATAATAAGACGATGATGGTTCAGTGCTCGCATGGAATTCGATGGCGAAGGGTTTAAAGATGTCCGATTTCAGAAGGGCATTATTCAACTCATCCCTCAGCTTACGCCAGCAAAAAGTATCCTCATCTCGCATCGAGGAGCTAACAAACACCTCAATGCGGTCACGATCAATTACCTCAGCATCCATCTCATTTGTAGCCATAGAACCTCCCAATCAAATCGAAACACAGAATAACAAGTGACGCGGACCCATAGCGTAGGCAGCAAAGCAATCGAAAGGACTTGATGAGCAAGGATCTGGATCTGCCAACTACGGCAGCCATATTTCCCACATTGCATGACAGCTCAACGCCCTGAAATTATTCTTCTCGACAGTCGATGGATTTTAAAGTCTCAGTCAATTCGTTCAACATGGTCGTAAGGCGAGCAATGAGTCTTTTCGCGTCTTCTCTATGGTCTTCGGTAACCACATCACCTTGAAGCTTATCGTAATTTGAACCCTTACCGTGTGCCGCCCCCGCCGATCGGAGCCTCTGAAGGTCACGGAGGGGCTTGATGTCAGCCACGATGTCATTTATGCCGAGATAGGCCTCCAGCTTATTGAGACTCCCATTTGCATCAGTGCCCTTTAGAGAACTCTCATCGATGTAGTCGACAAGGGCTCTTGTGAGAGCCATAATCACGGCCTCAAATTCAGACTCTCCATTACCAGATGGAATGTGGATTTGTTCAAGAATGCCCTTGTCTGAACGGTGGAAAGGCCTATACAGCGCCAAGCCAAACCGCATCCTCCATGCTTTATCAAGTTCCATGCGCGCTCGCATAAGCATGGAAACAGGGCCCGACGGATCCTTAACCCACATATTGAGCAAATCTGTCTTGAACACCTCATCAGAAATGTGCTGGTCAACGGGTGACATCTCGAAAGAGAGGAAATGGGTGCGCTCGCTCTCGGGAAGATCGCGCCCCAGATCGCCAAGATACACCATGACTCTGTCCGGGTCGACATTGTCAATCTCGCACCTCCACTGGCTCCCGCATGAAATGTGACGCTCGCCAACATCAAAGTGAGGGTCGCTCCTGTACTTATCGAGCACAGCGGGCTTGAAGAAAACGGGAGTTAAGTAATGTGGGGCGCGAGGCTCCTTATCAAAGTTAGTGACAAGCTCATTCGGGTCACATGTGTAGCGAACGAGCGAACCGTCAGGCTGTTCGTCGATAATGAACTCAGGGTACCGCTCTTTTTTCTCATCGTACGGCCATACGCCGCAAGTCTCAACGTCGCCGGGCTCGATAAAGCTTCGAGCGTAGAGCATTGACAGCAGATAGCTTTCCTCACTATCGCTCGTGTACCAATGCCTGATATGGTAGTTATTCCCGATTTCATCACGCTCTGCAATGCACTCAGTGCTCCCCAGGGGAAAGCCGGGCGCAGACGCCAGTCGCGCGTCCACAAAGTGAACGAAAAGGCATTGCTTAGCTGCAATGAAGCGCAGTATATATTTGGTCCTAACGCGCACCTCGTCTCCAGCAAAGTCGACGACTTTTTCTCTTCCAGCACACTTGTCGATACTGTAATAGCAACCGTCTTCGTCGCGGAAGAGCTCAAACAACATGATGAATTCCTGGTTGACCAAAATCTGTGCTTGCTCGAGAGAAAAGAAATACTGCTCGGCAACAATGAAGTCATAGCCTTCGTCACGCCCGTTATGATAAGTGACGTCATCTCTATACATGCAGAAGCCTGGTGAAAAGCTGGAGGCGTTCTTTAGCCAATCATCGCCTGCAAGAATCTCCTGTTTTCGTGCAGGGTCGGCAAAACAGGCGAAAACCGAAGGCCTTCCGTCAGCGGCGGCATGGTGCGAATAGACGGTAGTCCATGCTCCGGAAAGGGGGTTCTTGACCAGCTCGATTACTTTTTCCTGCTTGAATGGTTTAGCGTCGAGCCCCAGCTTGACTAAAACCCTTGAAACATCTTCGTCCATATACACCTCTTGCCATAACGTGCCCCACATAAGAAGGATGCAGGAACCATTCGATGGACAATAATCGAAAGTGCCAGAGACGCCAGAGAATAGCACGATAAGAACTCAAATATACAAAACTGCAGCAATGCATGAATAAGATCAGCACGCTATCCATCACCGTTGGCTTAAGTCATTGAGCCAACAACTTACATGAAGCTGAGGTTGGGCCATCAGCGGCAAGGATCGGCCTTAGGACAGCTGGCATCTTATAGCCCTTAGCGAGCGCTATGATAACCGTCAATACGACAATGGGGTGCCGTAACAAAACAAACTGAAGGGAGATTCATGCAACAAATTGAAAAACTAAGGACCATCGAAGAACTAGGTGAACACGGAGGAGGCATCTGGAAGAAATGGCCCTGGATAGACTCCGACCACTATGAACTAATGTCCGATCTCGTCCTTAAGGCGAAGTATAGCGTTCAGGATTTCAATTCTGTCATCAGCGAGGGCTTCACGCCCAATCCAAAAGATACCGTATATTTTGTGGCACTTGCTACTTGGATTAAAGGTGCGTACTGGCAGATAAAAAAGAACTGCCTTCAAAAAGAAGTTGAAAAAGATTTCGAGTTATCCAAACAAAGCGAGCTCGATAACTCAGGGAAATACCTCCAAGCCGTTCGTTCGGTGGTCATTGCACACCCCCTTAATTCAACAAAACACAGAGATTACGGTTTTGGATCAGAAGGGAGAATCTGCATTGATATAAGAGGGAAAAGCATTCTCGATTCGTTTCCCAATGCAGTCATCTACCGCATCACCCCAAAAGGATTTACAAGAATCACCTGCGTTGGCGACAATGACATTGCATTGATGACATGTCGTAATATCCGCAGCGCCGAAGAACAAAACGGCAAGCTGCACTTTGAAAGATGTTGCCTTGATATGCGTGATATACGCGATTCGGCAGAAGCTTACATTGATGCTTTATACGAACTTGACCGCTACCTTAGCCAATTAAGAAGGAAAAATTTTATTAAATAATCCCAATTCATCACTCGAAAATCTGAGTGGAAAATGGTTCCCCCCATCCATAAAAGCCGACTTGAAAAATCACCCACGCGCTCAATCCTAGCCCCGACGAAAAAATTAAAAGCACGCTATTCCTCTCGGGCATGGCTACGCAAGCGCGACGGCAGCAATTTGTCAATCTCCCCCGGCTCAAATGACTGGTGCCCGTTTTTAAGCCTGTCGCGAGCCTTCTCGTACGCCTTGTCGCTCGTCCTTGGCGCTTCTGCGTATATTTCGGCTTGCTTCTCAATGAGCAAGTCGCGGCATCTGCGGATTTCCCCAACTTCAAGGTCATCAAAATCCGTAAGCAACGACTCATAGTCCTGAAGAACAACCCAGAGTCGATTAGCGCAACGCACGTGTTCTTCAGCTTCCTCGGGCAGCTTAGAGCCACGGGTATACAGATTTAACCCAAGCGACACGGCTGAAGTAATGGAAGCGACGACAGCCCCGACTCCGGTCCCAGTTTGACCTATAATGACGCTAATTACTCCACAAGTTGAAACCGCAGTTAGAATTATCTGGCTGATGGAAATACGATTGGCCGTCGTACGCTTCAGAGTCGCCGCTTCCTGCTGCGTCTGATAGGTATACGACAGCTTGCCGTAAGACTCCTTAATCTGTCCGCGTAGCCGCTCCCTATAATCCGGCTTATCCAAAACAACCTCCTAGCACGCCATTTGGCGAAGCACTTTTCCGAGACACTCATAGCTTTTAGTCGTATCGATAGTCTGCTGGCTACCTGGGCTCAAAAGCACGAATGGCACCCTTCCGTGAACAGAACGGCGATTGTATTCATCCAAAAGTCGCGTCTCATATGTACCTGCAGGCGCGGAACCCTCCCCATCCGTCCAATGCCAATCAGCAATCGCAGAGAACACGAAGCTATCTATAACGATGCCGGACAACCTATAGCTTGAGAAGTTCGCGGCGTGGACATTTCGAATATGCTTGCAAGTGTCGAACAGGAGTCCCCTCGAGTTTGCGTTTTTCTCTTTCATCGCTTCCTGTTCCGCCTTGGGATCAGTCGCAAGCCATCGACCGCCCATATGAGTATCGGGATAGTCATAACTCACAAATGATCCCCAGCTGTCCACTTGCTCAAATGCCGGAAGAAGTTCAAACTTCATTCCATCCGAGAATCTGACAACGACAACTTGGCCATCACCCTTAACATCAGTCGTAGAGTAGGTTTCGGAAACTGCGGATTTTACAGCCTGAAGTAATCTTGATTGTCCATTCCTCTTATACATGTCATAACGCTCGTACTCGCTCCGAGGAAGGGATAGCAATACGTCAAGATCGCTATCTGTTGTTGCGGTACCACGTCCATAAGAACCAACATACAGTGAATGTGCCGTCTCGCTGTTGGAACTCCAAAACTCCGAGTTCACAGCCTTGGTAATCCGTTTGTACCTTTTGGAGATCAATTCTCTCTTTGCAGATTCAACGCCAACAATATTCTTCTTAACTCGGTCCATAAGCTCTACAACCTCACAATCTGCTCACCGACGAAACGACGGCCTAGTTCATGCCACATGAATAGCAGCGGCACTTATCCATAGAATCAAATTTTACAGCCGTGCTCCCACATACGAACACAAGTACTCTTATTATGGTAATTCATATATAAAGGCTACGTGACATCGGTAGAATCGCCGCTACCAACAAAAAGCACCGGAGCCCATGTCGACCCCGGTACCCCGTGAAAAATCATGGTGCTTGTCATCGTTCAACAAGTGGATATATGCATCAATGCGACAGCAATACGTAGGCCGCGAGCCAGCGCCACTAATCTAGCTGAAGCACTTTGTATATCTCGACCGCATAACAGAAAGCACCGGCCAATAGCGCCGCGCAAACCGATTTAACCGTTAGTCCAGTGATGACCCCCGCGAAAATAGCCGCCAGCAAAAGCACTAAAAAGGCTATCAGTACGACCGATCGCGCAGCCAACCAAATTCTAAACCGAGCACGAATACCGATGACACCCATATGAGCTCTTGCGGCCAAATAACGAAAGAACATAATACGCGCCCCAACCAAATTACGACTATTTCGCCTCAATGCAGAAGCTACTTAGCAAACTGCTCGAGAATAGAGCTCAGGCACTTGGCTTGCACCTCAAGCGTCTGGTTGAACTGCTGCTTACTGACATTGGTCATGATTCCCCCGCTATCGTAGCGCTGATACATCCTAGCGGAGTCTGCCAACGTAGTCATCATCGCACTCGTAAGCTGATCCACATAGCTCATCTTTGCCGCAGCGTTGAATTGTTCAGCTGTGATGCGGATGCTTACCATCTAACCACGCTTGAGCTCACTGGAACACTTATAGTTCCACGTTGTATTTACGACCGCGTTCAACACCTCCTTCGTGAGCTTGATTTCGATGTCCGTCACTGTTCCAAGGAATCGGTTGTCCAGCATGCAGCAATATGGGAAGGACATCTACGCCAACTGGCTCTATTCGATTCTGGAAATGACATTTCCCTGCACAGCCCGTCTCCCATAGCACTCCCTCCCCTCCCCAACATTCCCCAGAAAGTTCCCTGATGTTGACTGGTGTTCCCGTAAAATAAACCGCAACAAAATATGTGCGGAGTGCTGGCCTGGAGCTGCCTTCGGACCCTATTGGCTGCTCACCGAGAGGCTCCGCTATGAAACGACCCCTTTACTACCTGCTCTGCGCGATTGTGTGCACGTCCATGGTCAGCGCGACAATGCCCATGGCAGCCATCGCAGAAACCATGCAGCCTCGGGCAACAGCCGAGCAGCAGGCACAAGCCGACGCCACGAACGGCGACACAGGCAAGGCCGAAGACGGCACCAACGCAAATGCGGCAGCAGATACCGTAGAGGGCAGCACCGCAACAGGCACCGGCACCAACGCAGTCAACACGGAAAGCGCTGACGGCACCACCGCCGCAACCGACACGGCCACCACAGCCCCCACCCCATCCCTCCTCGCCCAAACCAACCCCACGCCCGCCGCAATCTCCACCACGTCACAAACCAGCTACGCCCACTCCGCCACCGCAGCCCAAAACGGCGTCACCTTCACCGTCTCGTGGAACGACGCCCCCGCGGGCGCCGCGACGACCTTCCACGTAACCCAGACCAACGGCTCGTCCCAGGCCAAGGCGCGCATGGACGTGCCCACCTATTGGGACGGCGGCAGCCAGGAAAGCGTCTGCGACCCGTCGCGCCAGGCATGGTCCAGCTACTATAGCCAGGGCACCGCGGGCCACGACTTTACCTTTGACTTCACGGCGTCGGGCACGTACCGCATCTACTTCTACTTTATGGACAACGACAGAAACGACCCCCAAAACGACAAGGGGATCTACTACCTGCGCACCACGGCGGAGGTGACCGTAAACGACGCCGCTCGCCCAAGCGTCACGCAGATCGTCAACGACGCCGTGGCCCAGTGCAGGCAACAGACAAACGGCTCGGAATACGACATGGCGCTGTGGCTCCACGACTGGACGCTCGACCAGCTGGAATACGACCACGGCCTCAACTGGTGCTCGGCCGAAAGCGGCCTCACGCGCCACCAGGGCACCTGCGAGAGCTACCAGCGCATCTACTCCAAGCTCCTTGACGCCGCGGGCATCGCCAACGGCCGCATCACCGGCAACGGCCACACCTGGAACGCCGTAAAGATCGACGGCAAATGGTGCCAGATGGACCTAACCTGGGACGACACCAGCGACAACTGGTACGGAGACCTGGACCAGCGCCATCTGTACTTTGGCCTGACCGACGAGCTCATGGCAATCGCCCACTCCGACCACACGGCAAACTACCAAAAGGACGACTACGCCTACCGCTCGACCGACCTATCCAACAATTACTTTGTGCGAAATGGCAAGGCAGACGAATGGGCCGAGAAGTATGCCGATCGCATTCAGCAGCACCTAGATGCCAAGGAAGAAAGCTTTTCCATTAATGCCGACAACCAATTGTTCCCGCCGAGCATCTCGGGGATTCAGAATGGGATTGTTGCTTATGCAATGAATCAGAGGGAGTGGAAGACTGGTGGCGCCAAGGTTGAGCTTGCTGCGGCATCAAACGTCACCAAGGAATCGAATAGCAAATGGAGCGCTAGGTACGACCTGAAAGCTGAATACCAAAAGACAGCTTTGGAAAAAGTTATCGACGACGGGGCCTACCGCCTGGCAACCTCGCTTGACGGGCGCATGGCCGTGTCCGCCTCCGCCTCCGGCTGCTCGCTCTCGAGGGGGGCCGCGGCGCTCGCCTTCGAGCGCGACCCCGCAACGGGGCTCTACCGCATATCGTCGGGCGGCAGGCTGCTCACCGAGTCCGGCAGCGCCGCCGTGCTCGCCGAACCGGACGGGTCGGCCTCCCAGCTGTGGCGCGTGTCGCCGTGCGCGCGCGGCTACACGGTGACGTCGTCGACGGGCCTGGCGCTCGACGACCACTACGCCTCCAAGGCCGAGGGCAACCTCGTGTGGCTCTACGAGGCCAACGGCAGCGCGGCGCAGGCGTGGGTGCTGTCATGTTGATCTATGCGAAAGGTAAACAGAACCGAGTCCGGCTGCACGCTGTCGGCCTCGGACGGCTCCCTGGCCCTCGAACGCGACGGCGCCACCGGGCGCTACCGCGTCCTCTCCGGGGGCCTCGCCCTCGCCGAGAGCGGGCGCACCGCAGACCTCGCCGCGTCGGATGTCTCGGCCTCGCAGCTATGGGGAGCTGTCGAACTGCGGCGGCTACTATGAGCTCCGCGCCGCGTCGGGGCTCGCCCTCGACCTCGCGAACGCCAGCGCCGCGGAGGGCAACCCTGTCCGTCTGTACGAGCCGAACGGGGCGCGCGCCCAGCGCTGGACGCTCTCCCCGGCGCCCCTCAGCCGTCTATTCAGTAGTATTTAGTTGAGATGAGCCTTAATTCTGCAAGCTAAAAGCAGAAATGAAAATCAAAGGTTTAACCGCTATCAAATTTTTTAAATAAGGCTCGAGCAAGACGGACTAATCTCGCTCGAGCCTTTTCCTATATTTTACTAATGAAGACAACATTCACGCTAGGACATAGCGTATATCGCAGCCTTCCACAACAAGTAGTTCCGCTCGCGAAGGGCCCTTTCAAGATCGTTCCACAAACCGCCAAAGCTACAGCTCATATTCCCAGCTCTACTTAAATAAAGGTCGCATGCGCAAATAAACAGCGCCTTCTTCTCCGCAGAATTCAACGCAGCACAGCGCCACCAGAGAATTGGGCCGAGCTGCTTAACTACTCGATCATGCATCTTCTGGTCATAAGGAATGCCAAGTAATTCCGCACGATTAAGCAATGCCTTAACAATCCAAAAAGAATCGAGCCCCTTTTTACTTAACGAACAGCGCGCCGTGATGCCTTCGCTGTTGTTGCGGTATAAGTAAACACTATCGTCCAGATAATCATAAGAAAACCTAGGATTTATAATAAATCCCTGGATGGTGTCCTCAAACCAATAGCCTTCAGGAAAATCAACATCCCACCATACATCACGAGAATATATCCTCGCCCATGGAGCGCCATGCTGCCGCCTACCATCAATGGGACTGATTTCTCTACCATCTTCACTCATGTTGTCATATGAAGCTGTGACGAAGTCAGTTCCTGATGATGAGATTGAATTTGCCAGTTTCTCGAGGGCACCAGGTTTGAGCAAATCATCAGAATCAACAAACACAAGGTACGCACCCTTTGCATTTGCAATTCCAGTATTCCTTGCGCCCGAAAAACCCTGATTGGGTTGATGAATCACATTTAGAGTAGTCACTCGAGTCGAAATTTCATCAAGAATGGCACCGGTATTATCGGTAGAGCCGTCATCAACCGCAACTATCTCAAAAGAGCGCGAGGTGACTTGGGACGCAATTGAATTAAGGCAGGATTCAATATATCGCTCAACATTGAAGCAAGGAACAATCACAGAAATCTGAATCTCAGGATCAGAAGGCCACAGTCTTTCTCTTGCCTTCCCCAACTCGTGATACGGCTCAACTCGAAGAAGCAAGGTTTCAGAATCGCTGAGCGAAGGCAAGGAGGCCCTATGGGATCCAATCATCAATTCAATAAGTTCATAGACTTTACGCTGTTTAAGAAACGTTTTAATAAGCTTGTTTGAGGCTTTCCTTAGATATAAACCAATTTGCTTCATTATCTACCATAACTCTATCAGACGAATCAGAACAGCTCTAAACGGGAGCTAAAAACAAATAGCTTAAAGCTCCCTAATAATTTCAACCGTATCACTTATACCGGTCTTGATATCATAGATGGCCCTCCAGCCGAGTTCTTTCTTGGCCTTAGAACCGTCCATCAATGCGTGCATTGATTTAGAATAGCCTACAGCCTCATGGGCATCGGGCAGGCAAAACTCGAGCGAAACGCCACAGGAATCACAAACAACTGTTGCCAAATCCCTAAGTCGGACGTCGGATAACTCATCCGCAAGGTTATAAGCCTGTCCATTCTCACCAACTAGCATCACTCTCAAAATGCCAGAAACAGCATCTGCTACATGGAGATAGGAAAAGAGCTGATTTCCCTCACTTTTAAGAACAACGTTTTCACCAGCGATGCCATTATGGATGAACTGGGAGAGCGCTTTGGAATCAGAAGGCAGAAGGGTTGGGCCATACACCCTAGCAATACGCGCAATATGAACCGAAACGCCTCTCTGCGATTTCCAAGCTTGGCACATGGCCTCACCAAGCCTCTTTGACTCGTTGTAGCAAGCGCGCAAAGTATTACAGTCGAGATAGCCAGAGTAGCTCTCGTCAAATCTTTCAACATCGCCACGATTCTCACCGTAAACCTCAACTGAAGAGGCAAATAGTAGTTCAGCGCCAGACTGATCAGCGAGATTTAAAAGTGTCCTTAGGCCATCAACATTACCTTCGATAGTCCCGATGGGATCAGAAGCGTAAGCTCTTGGGTGAGTAGAGCTCGCAAGATGCAGAATATAATCTGCATTCAAAGCAGGCAAGTCTCTCGTATTGGAAAGATCACATTCAATAAACTCAAAATCCGGAGAATCGAAATACGGAAGCCGTTTTTCAGCTTTTTGGCGTTTTCTGCCAAGTGCAACAACGTGGCAAGAAAGTTCACAAATCGAGTTAAGCCGCATTATCAAATCAATAAGAAAGGAGCCAATCATGCCCGTAGCGCCGGAAACAACAAGCGTCTTTCCTTTTAGACAATCCCAAGGGATATCTTGACGGCAAACTGAATCAAGCTCTTGCAAATACAACGGTAGTGACGTCCTTGTAATCATATACGAGCAATCCGATCTTTAACGTATGAGAGTTTACAGATACATACGAGCTAACGAGAGCCAGCAGCAAGGCTGGCCTTGAAGAACTCAAGGTTTTCAGGAGTCGTCAATTTTACGTTTCTGTCGGACCCAGATGCAAAGTGAAGAGTCTCGCCCAGCTGGACCATCATCGTATTGGTGTAATTAGACCCATCAATTCCGATGCCCTTTTCGAATGCCTCGCGATACTTAGAGTCGAGCACTTCAAATCTATAAGCCTGAGGAGTAGAAACCCTCCTTAAGGTTTCACGAGGAATAAACCGAGTAGTTGTTGTTGGATCAGTCTCATCAATTACAAAAATTTGCTCGTTATAAGGCATGCTTGTAACAGCATTCCCATATACCTCACATACACGAAGTACGTCAGTAATAACATCAGCATCGAGCATGGGACGAACACCGTCATGAATCATACAAATATCCTCTGGGGACAAAACGCCCTCGAGATTAAACACGCCATTACGGATAGATTCCTGGCCAGATGCACCACCGGGAACAACCCATTTAAGTTTATCGATTCCATATTGTTTGGCATACGCCCTTAACGCGCTTTCCCAGCCGTCAAGACAAACCACCTCAATTGCATCAATTTGTGGATGCGCTTGGAATGCCTCAAGTGTATATGCAATTACCGGCTTATTCTCAACACTAATAAACTGCTTAGGAATCTGCTGACCCATACGCGAGCCAACTCCACCAGCAATGATGATTGCAACTACCAAAATTAACTCCTTCTATAATCTCTTACATAAAGCCAAAAGCTAAATTAAAATCGACAAAACTGAGAAACCGATCAAACTGTTAAAGCATGACAAAAAATGAGTGAAGCAAATCAACTGATACCGCAAACATCAAGTACCCGTTTCGAGGAATTAGCATCACGATAAGTATGATACTCAGAAATAATAGCTTCTCTATCGGAGCGATAGATGTCTTCACCGGCGAGAATCTCATCAATGGCATTTTCAAGCTGATCGATACTGTATACATGATAGCCCGGCATATAATCGATAGCATTTGGGGGAAACAACCCTCTAGACCTTGAATAATCATCATAGTCATCTAATGTATAAATTATAGGTCTATCGAGAAGCATAAAGTCGACCGAAATAGATGAGTAATCACTGATGAGAGCATCGGAATATCGGACAAATTGATAAAGTTGAATACCCCTATCCCGAAGCTGTTCGTCGCGAATGATCTCAAATTTTTTGAATTTCTCATTAAATACAGGTAACTCTGATTGGAGATGATGGAGCTTGAAAAGAAGCAACACATTGTTTCGCACTAAATAATCCGAAAGCCTAGATAAATCTATCCGCGAATTAAATAAAGGAAGACCAGTTTCATTACGAATGTAGTCTTCAGATATACCGGCATTGTCAGACTGCCTAAAAGTAGGCATCCAGAGAATTGTCTTCCTGAACCTAGAGCAATCAAGCCAATCAGCAATTACAGAATCGACCATTAGATCAGAACGAAGAAGGTAATCGTTACGAGGATAGCCCGTGCATACAGCGAATTCAGGACTCCGATTCTGCCAATTTGAAACGCATATAGCCGCCAAAGGACCAGTCACGGTCATTAAATCATATGAAGTTGTATCGTGCGATCCCAAACCCTTGGGACCCTTATATCCACAACCATGTGACAGAAAGACCACAGATTGGTTTGGGCGCTTCGTCAAATTCGCCATCAAATTACTATGGTCGTATATGAACCACTTACAAGTAGCCAAAGCAAAAGCTAATTTTTGATCATATGCATCGAGAGCTTTACTCACAAAAAAGGTATTAGTCCATTGACCTGGCGCTTCAGACGCTAATTGTTTTGCTCGAAGTACATCATCGACAGCCCAGACTACTTGATACCTATCAAGATAACCCTTGTCTCTCAAATAATCATACAAAGCAAAGGCATTGTCAGACAGATCACCCTCGCTCTCAATAACAATAAGGCTGTCATTAAGGGGCATTCTCTGAGCACTCTTATACTTCAATATAAATTTAGCCTTACGAAACCTTTTACCGACAGCTTTGGGAACTCGTCGAGCAAATTCGATTAGTCCATCTCTCTTGTTCGTCACCAAGGATCTCATAAGCTAACTCCTCAACGTGGAAACGAGTTTATTAACAAAAGTCTTTAATTCGCACAAATACAAAAAGCATATTAGGAGGAACAACGGGCCCAAAATTAAATAAAGCAGCAGCAGATTGTCTACAAACAGGAGAGCCGAAGATTGAAGCCCAAGAACAACATAGGCAAAAAGGTCTCTTCTTATGTTTATCTTCAGTTGAATATAGTGCCTAGAGCGCATAAGGCGAATAGCCCAAACAACTGCATAACAAACTGCAGTGGCAATCGCAGCTCCAAGTGGCCCTATCAGCGGAACCAAAATAATATTGAGAAAAACATTAACTACTGCACCAATAGCAGTCGATCGTGAAAACTCTTTTGAATCTCTAACAGCTGTAAAAAAACCACCCAGATATCCCGCTAAGGCACCAAAGAGAATTGCGATGGTCAGCCATGGCACATACCTCCAGGCAGAATAAAACTCATTAGCGTATAGAAAGCCTGCGAGAAACTTATCGGCAACTATCAAACCAGAACAAATTATTGTTAATAAACAACTATATGCAGCATATGTATTGGAGAAAAACCCATCCTTATCTTCAGAGTCAAAATCCTTAACAGATGAAAGAGTCCATGCTTGGCTAAATACACTCTGAACGATATTTAAAACAGAAGGGATTTTAGAGGCAACGGAATAAATTCCGTTAGCAGCAACCCCGCAGAAGAAAATAACAATATACCTATCGGAGACATTATTAACCCACCAGGCAATACTATTAGCAATAAGCGGTTTGGAATAGGCAACTACTTCTTTACGCTGTGTTGAATAATTACTCAATAGGTGCAGGTCACCGCACATGTGAGAGCGAACCACAAGATAGACAACTTGGGTTAGCGGACCAACAATATTGGCCAGAAAATATCCAATTAATCCCATATGAAGCGGCAAGAGAAATACAACGTTTAAAGTAATCGTAACAGCAGATGCAATAACGCTTGAAACAGATAGGTCAGTAATACGTGCAATCCCTCGGACGTAATAGGTTACAAAGCCAACAACCACCTGCGTAAAATACATCAGCACAAATAGACATGCGTATTCAATACCGAAATTAAATAAGCCGGTAAAGCAAAGTACTGCCAAGCCGAGGCACACGATAACCAAACTTGAAAGAATATAACGAACGCCGACTGTAACAAGTGCGCCACGATCGTAATCCTTATCAAGAGCAAACCTGAGCACACCTTCTTGAACATTTAACGTCAAGATTGGCAGCAAAACACCTACCGTTGTATTAAACAGATCATAAGTGCCATATTCACCTGTAGTTAAAACACTTGTATATAAAGGGACAAGGAAAAAGCTCAGTAATTTTGTTGCAAAATTACTGAGAGTTAAAAGTCCAACATTTTTTAACAAATATCGATATTTACCATTTGCCATATGTATCAATCTCAAAATAGTAGAAGCATGTACAGGGCAGTCTGAAAACTAATGAATACGATTTCGAATTGCATCGATTAGTCTTGACAAATCAAGGTATCGAACAACTCTGCAGATAGCGGCAATCTTTTTTGCAAACCCAGTCGATACACCTTTTTTTCGCAGAAAAGTTGCAATGCAGAATTCGAATTTTTCCGCGGGGGAATACCAAGATGCATCGAAATGATGGATGGAGCGGGTGTTCTCAGTCAAAGAAATCTTACCAGTAGCAAAATCCTTTGGATTAAAAAACTCCGCTGGATAGATAGTAATGCCCGCTACAGACTGTACACCCGGAACATTTTTAAGGCCCTGATGAAGAAGAAGATCAGTAACCCTTGTGACAATAGTAGTTTTATCGAAAGAACCATCAGGCTTAACAAAATGATCGCCGTCATATGAATCAAGGACGATTTTATACAGGTCAAGCCCAGGGTTAGCCGAAAGGCCAAGTCCGGGGTTGACCGACAGGCCATGCCCGGCAGCAACGGCATACTCCGTTTCGGAGCTCACGTTATTGCCAGAACCGAGACAATCCATTTCAAACCCCATAAACGGGCCTGCAGCAATAATGTCATCAATGGGCTTAATAAGCTCTACATCTGTGTCAAAATATAGACCGCCGTTATCAAATAAGATTTTGAAACGAGCGTAATCGCTTACAAAGGCCCACTTTTTCGAATCGTAGGCCTCACTCACATAGTCACAGCAGCGAACGTCAAAATTTGACTCATCCCAGCGAACAATTTCGAATTCAGGCAGATATTTCTTCCAAGACTCAATGCAGGCAACTTCCTTCTCGCCAAGGGGGCTGCCGCCGAACCAACAGTAATGAATCTTATGGGGAATAGGAGACAACATCACGCATCCAATCGTTCAACGAAATCGGTCGCCGTCTTAGCTGAAGATGAATTCCCCTTAGCAAGCAAACGCTTATCATTAAAATTCGTAAAAGTGCAGAATAGACCAAAATTGATCAATACATCGGTAAGCTGCGACTCCGTAAAAGCATATAGAGAAAAAATTACCAATGCAGCAACAATTGAAGCCTTGCGATCATCCCATGCGCGACGAAAAGCTAAAACATAGCCCATGAGCCAAAATATAATGCCAAAGACTCCATAGCTAAGCAATGCAGCAACATAAGTACAGTCTACAGTTGTAGTAATATTCCAAGTATTCCTGAGGGTGTTGTGAACTCCTGTAACATGCAAAGAGATTTCCTGTCCGAACGCTCTGATGTCAAAAGTATCAAGCGCAAACCAATTGAGCCATAAACGGTTTGACAATGCATAATCTATTTTCTGAACTACAGTTGAATCGAATAACGCATAAGCGGAAACAAGCGAAAACAGTAATAATAAAAATGGCAATAATAAAAGAATAACACTTATTGGTTTAATTTCAAAAAGACTCGTCGACTTAATTAAAACTGACAGAGCGACTGACAGAGCGACCGCAAAAAGCGCAGTTCTAGATCCGGTCGCAAAAATGCATCCAATTCCAAATAGCCAATAAAACCAATCATACTTTTGCGAAATGCCTCGAAGATCATTAGACACGTACAGCGCCAAAATGGTTACAACCGAAAACATAGCTGCCTGATTTGGGTGGCTAAATCCCAGAGAAAGTCCGCCCCTGCGAAAAGCGGACGACGGGATACCCAAAAGCTGACAACACAGCCCTATGATCATTACTAGAAAAATAGCCTTTGATTCAGATTTTAGAATACTAGCGTAATCTTCATTCGCAGCACCAACGACCAGAAGAAGCCCCTTAATTGCCATAAATGATTTTGAATACCAGGCGCTGGCCAGACACAGCGACACAAGAGCGATAAAAATAGCCGCCCCTTTTAAATCCCGCACCTTAGTTATGTACACAATAAATAATAGAAAATCGCAAAAAAGCTCAAGCAAACTCACGAGAGCCTTAATTTCATCGTAGGAAGAAACAATCGCTAAATTTTCAAACGCTACTAAGAATGACATTATTGTAACGCAGACATAATAAATCGAATGCTGCGAAAGAGCGCTGCTCATGCTATTTGATTTAGATAGGGAAAAAACCATTGTTAATTACCTCCAACCTTTATGTAAATAGAGGGGACTATTGCGAAGAAAATAGCTTTTATAAATTCTTTAGCATTCAACGAACTGTTCAAAAGATAGACGTTGGTAATTCCCGCAACGGTTAAAACATGACCAAACTCGCAGCAAGAATGCAGGTAGCACTTAGCCAGATGACCATTTAGCGCTCTCGCCAACTCTCCATCTTCAATAGCCTCAAATTTAGATTTCCAGTTTGAATAAATCCATTCCATCGCAGTGACGCGCTCGTCAACCTTGGAAGCATTCATAATAGAAGAAGCACGGTCTACATATCTATAAAAGGGGTAAGCACAATAGGCAACAGTCTTTGCAGCCAAGAAAACCCTCGGTTGCATCTCCATATCTTCATGGAGCAATCCTTCGACAAAGAATAGATTATTCTCAATAAGAAAAGAACGTTTATAGAGATTAAGCCATGCGGGTGCATACCACTCACATGGCTTAACAGTTTTTATAATAAAATCCCTGCTTGGATAGCACTTTCCATCGGCTAGAGAACCGTGAACCATATACTCCCGACCACCATTAAACTCTCTTATGGCATCAGCAGATACAATGTCGCAATCATATTTCGAGCCGACAGCAATAAGACGTTCGCAAGAGTCGTTCAGAATGTAGTCATCAGAGTCAACATAGAGAATCCATTCCCCCGATGCTTCGCGCAGCCCTGCATTTCGAGCACTAGAAAGTCCTCCATTAGGTTTATGAATTACACGGACTCTTCGATCCTTCATCACAAAGGCATCGCATATAGACGGGCATCTATCAGTGCTTCCGTCATCGACCAGAATCACTTCAATATTTGTGTAAGATTGATTCAGAATACTGTCAACGCATCGCGAAAGCTCATGCTCCACGTTATAAACCGGAACAATGATAGATATTTTGGAATTATGATTAGCCACAATACTTCCCTGCTTCATTAAAGAAGTTCACCCAATCAAAACTATCGAGTTTTCTTCTGGCAGAAATCGGCGTTAGAAACGCGCATATATCAGCAGTCTGACAGCTGCCGCTATCTAGCCAGCTCGGTTCAACAAATACTGAAGAGCAGTCTTCAATGGGTCTATAAGTAAGAAATACCTTCCGTTCAAAAGGCAGCGCATCAAAACTCTTTGCCATTTTTGGAGTGCATCCGTCTCGATCAATCATGATCGCGCAGCAATTGTTCAAATCAACACGCTTAACACGTGCAATCCATTTCTGGCGGGCAACTTCAAAGGAGGGATAGTGAACAAAATGAAGTTTAACATCTCCTAGTAAGCCCACTGGGTACCCCCCCCATTCAGAAGTGCCACCGTCGATAACGTCAAGCGAGAGATAATACTTCAAGTTGTTAAGAAAACGGAGGTAATCATCCGGCATCATGAATAGATTCACCATCGGACTGTTAAATCGCATGCCAAAGTCATGGCAAACAACCGCACCGACGCAATTGGACGAAAAAACAGTTACGGATGTATTGACAAGCCTTTCGCGAGAAGAACGAAGCACTGACGCTCGCGCGCGCTCTCTTATCAATTTTTTAAAACGACCGAGCATTTATCTATCACCCTTGCATATCAAATCTAAATAAACCCTCTTAAGAAGGGCCACTTGTTCAGCCATTGTGATCGGATAGTCTTCCGGAATGGAAACTACAGAATCCGAGCTCAAACAAGCATGCTCAAGTTTTGCGGCCAAGTCGGACGCATCCCCAGCTTTGAATACGAACTCATCAGGGACCAGCTCGCATGCGCCTACAGCGTCGGAACAAACGACTGGCACATGTTCGCAAAGCGCCTCCAATACCACGAACCCGCAGGTTTCGTGACATATTGAAGGCACGACGACTACGTCATGAGCTTTCAATATGTCACGCATTGAGTCGGGAGCGATACGGCCGTACCTATGAACCTCCGGGATATCTTCAAAGGCAGGGTAGTCATCTCCATATAGATCGAGCTCGAATTTAATTCCACTTGAATGAAGAATTCGCACGGCTTTACAAAGAGTTGCAAAACCCTTATAGCCTTTTACTCCCCCAAAGTAAGCCATCTTAACAAGATTACCGCGACGGCGAAACTCTTTAGACTCCTTTGATGAATTTAAACCTGAATGAGTGATGGGGATCAACCTATAAAAGGCATCTGGCAAATACCTCGAATACATGCGTTCCGTCATGAGGGTATTCGACGCAACGACATCAATATCATCGAAAATCGCTCGATTGTAATCAAGATAATCTTTATAGACGCCGACCTGTTCAGTCGTAGGAGCATTAACGAGTATGGAATCATCAGAGACAGACATCTCGTGCTTAACACGAGAGCCGAAAAAACGAACCATTTTCGATTGTTTTAGACGCGAATAAAGCCCCGATTGCATTATCTTGCTCTTCGCAAACGTCATGCCAGCACCGCAGCAACACATAGCGCAACGGAACGCAGAAGGACCACAGCAGCTTTCACCGCAACGGTTGACCAACGTGCAACGTGGGCAAATAGCGAAATAATCATGAGTTGTAAAGAGCATAGGAATGCCTCTGCTCTTTGCAATATCGAAAAATTCTTTATGAATACCCTGAAAACTGTGGATATGAATAATGTCAGGGCTGAAAATCTCAATACAAGACTTATAAGCGTCGGGATTATCACATGAGGCCATAAAAGCCTTAGGTTCAGCCACTCCATAGGTAAGCGGGACCGGAAGAGGATTTACCACCTCAAACGCAATCAAATTATCAAGTTTTTTTGACTTTATTCGAGTCTTGCCTGGAAGAAACCGACCGGGATAAAGCAGGGCGATTTCATAGCCAAAATCATCCTGAGCATCCATCAGCTCGGTGCAGTATCTAGTTAATCCACCAGTCCTTAAAGGCGGCAATCCTAAACTCACATGAAGAACTCTCATGCACGAACCATTTCATTATGTCGATCCAGAATCTCGTCAAGGTACTCCCCGAGCTCTTCCTTCCAGTCGGGCATGTGGAACCCGACCGACTCGAGCCTGGAAAGGTCGAGCGCGGAGTGGACCGGGCGCGGGGCGATGGGGCGCGGGGCGTTCGCGTAGTAGTCGGCGGTCGATACCGGCACGACCCTGTCGCCGTTGCCGTTGGCGGCCTCGAAGACGGCGCGGGCGATGTCGGCCCAGGACT